>OJSG01000096.1_pt1 | contig 105450 bp, 99 predicted proteins | sample 1599371 | NCBI WGS metagenome assembly OJSG01 (sample SAMN04168658, study PRJEB22393) | human gut metagenome | biome: human gut microbiome; feature: stool | host: Homo sapiens | collected 2014-03-24
GTGATGGCAATGAGGGAATGTTTGCGTTTAAGAAGCAAATGCGTTTATGAAATTCAAGTTTGTTGAATTAAAAATGAAATAAAGTTCCAGTAATCATAGAGTGTATGGATTCAATTCCATATGCTCTTTTTCTTTACTGAAAAATCTAATGTTACGAGTTTCTTACGAGTGGTATTTAAAAAACTCGCAAGAAGACTCGTAAGAGATATTTCGCACTTCTTATTCTTGTAGTAACCAATCGGCTATATCGTGAATTTCGATTCCTTCATAGCTATATAAGGGATGTTTGGTTCTGGCAATAATCATTTTCGGATAAGCATCTCGAATCTGAAGCAGAGGAGAGTATTCTCTCTCAAATGTTTCCTGCCCGGAAATGTTGTCGCTGACCTGAATATAAATCTTCTCGCTGCCTCTCTGAGCGACAAAGTCGATCTCCTTTTGATAGAGCTTGCCGACATAGACATCGTATCCACGGCGAAGAAGCTCGATGCAAACAATGTTTTCATATACTCTGCCATAATCCATATTTCTGCTTCCCAGTATTGCATATCGAATACCGCTGTCACACAAATAGAACTTTTTAGAGCTTTCAAGGTATTTCTTACCTCGGATGTCGTATCTCTTAATATCATAAAATACAAAAGCATTGCACAAATACTTAATGTACTTTCCAACGGTTACATGATTGGTTGGAGTCTCATTTGCTGTCAGTAGCTGACTAACCTTATTCGGAGAAGTCAGGTTGCTGATATTATCCATCAAGAACTCGCTCAGACGCTGCAAAACCAAAGTGTCCGGCAGAGCATATTTCTGTACCAAGTCCCTTGTAACAATGGTTTCGTAGACTTCTTTTATATAGTTTGTTCTGTCTTTTTCGGTTCGATAGGCATAGGAACCTGCTAAACCGCCTTTGATAGCGTACTCATCAAAGAGCTTATCTTTGTCGCTAATATCATCATAAAATTGGCAATATTCCTGGAAACTGAAAGGAAACACATGAATTTCAATATAGCGTCCGGTAAACAGAGTTGCCAGATCCGCACTCAACAGGAAAGCATTAGAGCCTGTTACATAGATGTCGTATTTTCCCTTAGAGTACAGGCTGTTGATTGCCAGCTCAAACTTGGGACACATTTGAACCTCGTCTACAAACAGGTAGTTCGTTTTGCCTTCTTGATAATGTTCTTCCACATAGGCGTGTAAGGCATGGTATTCCTTGATTTCTTCATACGCTAAATCCATGAAGTCAATGAAGATAATATTGATGTTTTCAAAGTTGCTTTTCAGATACGCAATATACGCCTGCATCAGTTTGGACTTACCAGATCGACGAATACCTGTGATGATCTTGATGTCAGGAGTGCCATTCAGTTCAATGATTCTATCGAGATATTTTGCTCTCGTGATTGTTTTCATATAGTCCCCCACTTTCAAAAATTGAAGTTTTTTCATTTTCCGAAACCGCTTCGTTGTACTTAGTATACTGTCTGCTAAAAGTATATGCAAGATGTCGCTTTCAAAAACACAAATTTTTTTATTTTTTGAAAGCGGAAACTATGTACAGGCAACCCGATTCTTTACTGAATTTCAAGTAAAATGCAGAAATTTTCGAAAGATTGCTTTTGACCACTGTAAAACATGCTCTGAGCGTTTCGTTATATGAAGGGATAATTTTTCTTTCATATTTCAAAGAAAAGAGGATAAAGAAATGTCAGAGAAAAGACGTAGAGGAATCTGTTGATAAGATAATCGCCAATCGTATGAGCAAAGCATATTCTGAATGGAAATCAAATCAAGATACACAGTCATTTAATGAAAATATCGAGAAGGAATACCAGAAGCTTTTGGAAACACTGTCTCCGGAACAAGAGAAAGTGCTTACGAAGTATTGTGATGAAATATTTGCCAGCGGAGCAGAAACAGAAGAGTTTTTCTATCGCCTGGGTATAAAGGATGGACTGAGATTAAAAAGTACGGTAAAATCTGTATTAGAAATGATGTCGTGAAATTGGTATTTGAGGAGATAGACTAGTGAGAACATACGAGAACAAAGATGAACTTAAGAACGAGATAAATAAAAGTTTTGCAAAGTACATTTCAGAATTTGATATTATTCCGGAATCATTAAAAGATAAGAGAGTTGAGGAAGTTGACAGAACTCCAGCAGAAAATCTTGCTTACCAGGTTGGCTGGACAACTCTTGTTCTTAAATGGGAATCAGACGAAAGAAATGGTCTTCATGTCAAGACTCCTTCGGATGATTTTAAGTGGAATCAGCTTGGCGAATTATATAAATGGTTTACAGATACATATGCTTATCTGTCGTTGCAGGAGTTGAAAGATATGCTGAAAGAGAATATTAATTCGATTTATGAAATGATTGACTCATTAAGCGACGAAGAGTTATTCGAGCCCCATATGAGAAAGTGGGCCGATGAAGCAACCAAAACAGCGGTCTGGGAAGTATACAAGTTTATACATGTTAACACGGTTGCTCCGTTCGGAACATTTAGAACTAAGATTAGAAAATGGAAAAAGATAGCACTATAACTTTCAGTTTGTAGAATTAAGAAAATCGAAACTTACACAATTCTTGAACTCAACACAAACTGCCGTCAGTGTTGTTCCGTTACTCGTTCTTTGCTGGTATCATAGAACCATCAAATGAAGGAGGCAACAAGCCATGAATACAGATAAAATCTATGCAGAACAACTCGCAAACGAATATGCACCCAAGGACACCTCCAAGGTGGTCGCTCTTCGCAAGCTGGATGCAAAAGCCAAGCTTCCCGCAAACGTTTTTACCTACACCTTCGGTATTATCACAGCGTTGGTAGCCGGTGTCGGGATGTGCCTTTCCATGAAGGTTATCGGCAACGGTAGTACTGCTATGTTTGTTCTCGGCGTGATTGTCGGCATTATCGGGCTGCTGGGTATGGGCGTTAATTACCCCATCTACAAAAAATTGCTGGCTCAGGGCAAGCAGAAATACGCTTTTGAAATCATGGAACTGGCAAAAGAAATCAGTGAGAAGTAAACAAAAACACGAAAGAAGGTGGGAATGATTGAATAGATCAGAAAGCAGATATTTTGCTACTGCAGCCAGAATGGACGAAGCCTTTCTGACACTTCTGGCAAAAAAAGATTTTGAGTATATTACAGTCAAAGAAATCTGTGAAGTAGCAGAGGTCAATCGTTCCACCTTCTATCTTCACTATGAAACGATGTCAGACTTCCATTACATATGTTACAGGTGTGATTCAGCAGTGTGTAAAAATGCCACAAAGCGAAACAATGAACGCTGTTTGATAACTTCAAGTTTGTTGAATTAAAAATCAGAAGAAAGTCCTTACAAACGGCGTCCAACACAAAAGAGGACCTGGATGACAGTGCCGGAAATGGGAAAGCTGCTGGGATTAAAAAAGACAGATCGATACTGGCTGGTGCATAAAAATGTTTTTGAATCAAAAGAGATTGCCGGAAAGATACGAATCAATATTGCCAGCTTTGAAAAATGGTACGCCAATCAGATTAAATATCATAAAGTTACCGGAGAAGAATCAGGGAAAGAATTAAAATCCTGGTCCTATTCCGTTAAGGAAGTCGCAGATCTGCTGGGGGTTGATGATTATCTTGTTTATGAATTACTCAAGAAAAATCAAATAGAACAGGTACATATCTGGATACCGTAGCAGCATCCACAGATCAGGCAGAACTGAAAACAGTACAGGACTTTCTGGATCGTATTGAGAATCAGGAATTGTATCATGTGCTGATCACCGTGGACAGGCTTACCCTTCAGATCGTTCTGATGAAGATCCAGGGGTATAGCACTCATGAAATAGCCAGGTATCTGAAGATTACCGAAAAGGCGGTTTACAGGCATATGGACAGGCTGAAAGAAAAAGTGAAGAAGATCTTCGAGTAGTTCATGATAATCACAAAGCAGGGTGTGAGAACAAACTCCACCCTGCTTATCATTTATTAGAAAAAATGAAACTTTTGTCAAAACCAGTATTTGAAAATTTTATCAGTAATAAAGTGCAGAATGCTGTTTGGATTGCTATTTTTATGCAACTATTTCTTGTTGCTCTTGACAAAATAATTTTTAGAGATTAAACTTATAACAGTGTTATATATCACTGTTATATAGGAGGTGTGCAAAATAAACGGAAATGGAACGACTTTAGAAAATATCCACCGGGCAGCGAAAGCAGAATTTTTAGAAAAAGGATATAAAGACGCTTCCCTGCGGAATATTGTGAAATCCGTGGGAATGACTACCGGAGCCTTTTACGGATATTATAAAAGTAAAGAAGAACTTTTTGAAGCCATCGTTGGTGAGCATTACGAATATATTCTCAAACGTTTTATAAAGGCACAGCAGGAGTTTGCCGAACTACCAGCTGCCCAGCAGCCGGAAGTCATGAGTGACATTTCGGGGCTTTGTATGTACGATATGCTCCATTATGCGTACGAACATTTAGAGGAATGTAAACTGATCCTCTGCTGTTCGGAAGGAACAAAATTTGCCAGGCTAATTGATGAAATGGTGGAGATTGAAGTGGAAGGGACTCATGCCTATCAGGAGGTTTTAAGGAAGCTTGGAAGGCCCTCTCCGCATATCGATCCTTCGCTGGAGCATATTCTGATCACCGGAATGTTTCATACCTTTTTTGAATTGATCATCCACGAAATGCCGCTCAAAGATGCCGAAAACTACGTCAGAGAAATGCGCGCCTTTTATACAGCGGGATGGATGAAAATTATGGGGCAGTAATGCCTTATAATTTTTACTTGGTAGTTAGCTAAAACTAATCTAAATTCGGATATTGTAAGAACATAGACGTGTTCTCTTTATCATAAATACAAAGAAAAGGAGGAATTTTTTTGAAAAAGCAATCCAATTTATCACGCCTGCTGGAAACTGCAGGCAGCCATAAGTACCTGACCTATACTTCCTGGGTGCTTTCTGCGATCAGTGCCCTGATTGCTCTGGTACCATTCTATTACATCTGGAAAATGATCAAGGAAGTATTGGAGGTGGCACCGAATTTTGACCAGGCACAGAACCTGACCGGTAATGGCTGGATGGCAGTATTGTTTGCGGTTATAGCGGTGCTTGTCTACATAGCAGGGCTGATGTGTTCCCATTTGGGAGCATTTCGTATTGCCACAAACCTGCGTATCCAGACCATGGAGCATATTGTTAAGTTGCCTCTTGGGTTTGCCGAGAGTTTTGGCAGCGGAAAACTGCGCAAGATTGTCAACGAATCCAGCGCAGCCACCGAAACCTATCTCGCCCATCAGCTTCCCGACAGAGCCAATGCCATTGCAACCCCCTGCGGTCTTTTGGTGCTGTTGTTCGTGTTTGACTGGAGACTGGGACTATTGAGTCTTGTTCCGGTTGTGCTGGGGTTTCTGATCATGATGGCAATGACCGGAAAGCAGATGCAGGAAAAGATGAAAGAATACCAGAATGCGCTGGATGATATGTCCAATGAAGCGGTAGAGTATGTCCGTGGGATTCCGGTGGTAAAAACCTTTGGCCAGACGATCTTTTCCTTTAAGAAGTTTAAAGACTCCATTGACCGGTATAAAGTATGGGTGATTGCTTATACCAGGCAGCTTCGGACACCGATGATGTTCTATACAGCTGCGATCAACGGCGTTTTTGCCACACTGATTGCCGGAGGACTGTTGCTTACGCAAGACGGTGTGACTTCCGGTTTCTTACTGGATCTTATTTTCTATATCATCATTACACCGGTTATTTCTGTCACACTGACACGCATTATGTTCCAAAGTGAAAACGCCATGATCGTAGACGACGCTTTACAGAGAATTGACAGCGTTTTGCATTTGAAGCCTCTGGAGGAAACGAAACATTCAAAGCATCCTCAAAACGCTTCCGTGGAGCTGAAATCGGTTCATTTCAGCTATGATGGAGAAAAAGAAGTATTAAAAGATATTTCACTGACCATTCCTGCAGGACAGACGGTAGCTTTTGTAGGTCCATCCGGCGGTGGAAAAACAACCCTTGCCAACCTGATTTCCCGATTCTTTGATCCCCAGAGCGGAATGGTAAAAATCGGTGGTGTTAATGTGAAAGACATCCCGAAAGAGGAACTCATGAACACGGTGTCTTTCGTATTTCAGAACAGCCGTCTGATCAAGGCATCCATTCTGGAAAATGTGCGTATGGGAAAACCGGAAGCTGCCCGTGAGGAAGTTCTGACTGCCCTTCATCACGCGCAATGCGATGATATTCTGGAAAAACTCCCACAGGGTGTGGATACGGTCATCGGTACAAAGGGTGTCTATCTTTCCGGCGGCGAGCAGCAACGAATTGCCATTGCCCGTGTGATGCTGAAAAATGCTCCGATTATCATTCTGGATGAAGCCACTGCCTTTGCTGACCCGGATAACGAAAGCCGCGTACAGGCTGCTTTCTCAAGACTTTCCGAGGGTAAGACCGTGATTATGATTGCCCACAGGCTTTCTACCGTAACAAATGTGGATCAGATTTTTGTCATTTGCGACGGACGGGTTGCCGAGTGCGGAAACAGTCGCGAATTGCTTGCAAAAGACGGTATATTCAGCCGTATGTGGAAAAATTACCAGACTTCCGTGCAATGGAAGGTAACAAAGGAGGTGCAGTGATATGATCAAAAAACTGCAGAAAAAATATGCCCTGTCTGAACAGGGAGCAAAAGACCTGATCAAAGGCTGCCTGGCCTGTGTCCTTCAGAATCTGTCTTTTATGTTTCCGGTGGGACTTTTATATTACCTGGTCAGCGATCTGATGAACGGGGGTGTTCCCGGTGGGAAAATTCCATTTTATGTGGCAGGCTGCGTGGTGTGTATCGGCTTGATTCTGCTGACCACTTTCTTTCAATACAATGCGACCTATTTTGCCACTTACAAAGAAAGCGGTATCCGCCGCATTACCCTGGCAGAGCATCTGCGCAAAATCCCCCTTTCCTTTTTCGGGAAAAAGGATTTAGCCGATCTTACCAGTACCATTATGGCGGATTGCACCTTCCTGGAGCAGAGTTTTTCGCATTTTATCCCTGAGCTTGCGGGTTCGATCATTTCTACAGTTCTGATTTCCATTGGTCTGCTCTTTACGGACTGGAGAATGGCACTGGCTGCCTTATGGGTTCTGCCGGTTGCCTTTGCGATTGTGGGATTTTCCGCAAAGATTCAGGAAAATCTGAATCAGAAAGCCATGGATGTAAAGATGGCCTGCGCAGACGGGATACAGGAGTGCATTGAAACGGTTCGTGACCTGAAAGCGAACAATGCGGAACAGGCATATTTAAAAGGTCTGGAAAAGAAGATCCGTGCCGTGGAGCATCGTTCCATCCTCAATGAATTCGGCCTTGCTGTTTTTGTGGTTTCCGCATCGCTGGTGCTGAAGCTTGGTATTGCAACGGTTGCGCTGGTGGGAGCTGTTTTGCTCATGCAAGGAAGCCTCTCCGTGCTTACATTCTTTATGTTCCTTCTGGTAGTATCCCGTTTATATGACCCTCTGCAGGGCGCACTCCAGAATCTTGCGGCAGTCATCAGTACACGAACCAACATTGCCCGTATGAATGAAATTCTCGATCATCCGATCCAGCAGGGCAGCGACAGGCTTTCCAATCAGGGGTATGATATTGTCTTTGACCATGTTGGGTTTGCCTACAATACCGGAGAAACCGTATTGAAAGATGTTTCCTTTACGGCAAAACAGGGAGAGGTTACGGCTTTGGTCGGCCCATCTGGCGGCGGAAAAACAACCGTATCCCGGCTGGCAGCAAGGTTCTGGGATATTAACAGAGGAAAGATTACCGTGGGAGGCATGGATGTATCCCGAATTGACCCGGAAACACTGCTTTCTCTGTATTCCATCGTATTCCAGGATGTTACACTGTTTGACAATACGATTCTGGAAAATATCCGAATCGGAAACAAAGACGCCACAGATGAACAAGTCATTGCTGCTGCGAAACTTGCCAATGTGGATGAATTTGCGGAAAAACTGCCGGATGGATGGCATACCAATATCGGGGAAAATGGCTGTGAACTTTCCGGCGGAGAGCGCCAGCGTATCTCTATTGCCCGTGCATTTCTGAAAAATGCGCCGATCATTCTTTTAGATGAAGCTACTGCTTCCCTGGATGTGGAGAATGAAACTCTGATACAGACAGCCCTTTCCCGTCTGATCGCAGATAAAACGGTTCTGGTCATCGCCCACAGGATGCGTACCGTAGCAGGAGCAGATAAAATTGTTGTCCTTTCTGATGGCACCGTGGCAGAAGAAGGATCACCAAAGGATCTGGAAGAAAAGAATGGTGTATATGCCCATATGGTAAAACTGCAGACAGAAAGCCAGAATTGGAAACTTGCGTAAAGAAGGAGGAAATGTAATGAACAAGAACCATTGTAAGCAGGAAAATATCCGACTTGGTACCCACGGAGAAGACTATGGAAGCTGGATGTCCAACCCTGTCTTTTACATCATTGGCGGAATCATGGAACAGGTTCATCGAGTCGTTCTTTCTCATCTGGACTATGACGGCGAGGGGAAGATTCTGGAAGTAGGCTGCGGCTCCGGAGCATTGACAATCCGTTCAGCTCTGACATGGCCGAAAGCAAAAGTGATCGGTGTTGATCACTGGGGCGCTGTGTATAATTACAGCAAAGCACTCTGCGAGAAGAATGCTGCCAGGGAGGGCGTGGCTTCCCGCTGTGTATTTCAGCACGGTGATGCGAAGCAGCTGGATTTTCCTGATGAGAGTTTTGATGTAGTCATCAGCAACTATGTCTATCACAATGTTATGGGTGCTGATATGCAGAAACTGCTGCTGGAAAGCCTGCGGGTATTGAAAAAAGGCGGCGTCTTTGCACTCAACGATGATATGAAACCAAAGATGTACGGTGACATGGAAGGTTTTGCGCAGAAACTGCGGGATATGGGGTATGAGGAAGTACGACTCGTTGATATCGCACAGGAAGCTTTTGGCTCCCACCGTCGGGCTGCCATGATGATGCTGGGGTCTTCCCGGTTGCTTGTCGGCAGAAAGTAATGTATCAAAACAGGAGGTTTGGCTATGTCCAAGTTAGGAGTCGTGGAGGATACACTGTTCGTCCCTATGCTGGGAAGAATTTATGCTAGTGAGCATTACCCGCAAATTTTATATGATAAAAAAGCATTGGAATTGAAAAAGAAGCTGCCTTCAGACTTGATTAAACAGAATATGCAGAGCCAGTATACCCTTTTGGCCTCTGCTTCCCGGTCTGCTAATATGGATCGGATTATTCGGACTTTTCTGGAACGCAGACCGGACGGTGTGATTGTCCAGTTGGGCTGTGGTCTGGAAACAACCTATCACCGATGTGATAACGGAAAGACACACTGGTATGCCATGGATCTGCCTCATGTAATCGAATACCGGCGGGGACTTCTTCCCGAACCAGAGAGGGAATTATATATTTCCGGGGATGCCTTTGCAAAGGATTGGATCAAAAAAGTTCGCAATGATGTACTTGATGCTCCTATTCTCGTTACTGCAGGCGGGTTATTTCATTATTTTGAGGAACATAAGGTCATTGCCCTTCTGCGTATGATTGAGCAATTTGGAAATATGGAAGTTGTTTTTGATACGGTGAACAAAAGAGGAATGACCATGATGAAGAAAAAATATATGAAACAGGTCGGCCATGCCGATGCACAGATGTTCTTTTATGTGGATTCAGCGGAAGAATTGGCAGCAAAGATCGGGGGTAATGTGAAGGTGATTGCGGAGGAACCATACTATCGTTACATCCCTAAAAATGGCTTAAAGCTATCCACAAAGGTCAGTATGACAGTTTCTGATCAATTCAAGATGGTAAAGATGATACATCTAAAACTATAGTAGATATACAATATCAGAGAGAGAGAACTTTATCATTTTTTCGGACGCACTGATGAAACACCATCAAAAGCCGCTTTCTATCACCAGCGTGCAAAATTAAAAGATAATGCACTATGGGAACTTTTGCAAATCTTTAACCAGAAGCTTCAACCAACTCTATACAGAAACCGTTATCGTTTGGTTGCTTGTGACGGTTCTGTTGCTGATGAAGTCGATCCGGAACTTCTGGCAAAAGTATTGGCTAATCCAGAGATGTGGGCATTGCTCAATTCATTGGCGAAAACGATGAAGTAATGAAAAATAGTGAAAAAATAGTGTAATTTTAATGAAAAAACAATCCATAAAACGATATAATATATGGATAAAATGAGGATATTTATTGTGTATATGGATATTCTATCTCCATCAGTAAACTAAGTAAAATAAAAATTCTGCTTTACAAACAACAGATAAAGTATTAAAATAAACAAAAAGATATCTTCAGGGCAGGGTGAGATTCCCTACCGGCGGTAAAGCCCGCGAGCCGAGAGGCATGATCCGGTGAGATTCCGGGGCCGACAGTACAGTCTGGATGGAAGAAGATGATAGTACAGTTGATTTTTTGTATGAATGAATGTAGTATCAGAGCTCTGAGATGGTGATCCATTTCAGAGCTTTTTATATAGGAAAATCAGACATTCATTTATCAATCATATGTAACAGATCAATTCCACCCTGCAGATATTTCTGCAGGCTTTTTTTGTATCTGGTACATCGTTTTCGAAATAACTATACCATTCACTTGTCTGTGAATCCGATTGCACATGTTTAAAAGCCTCGGCGTAGCCCAGGCAAAGAACAGGAATAAGAAAGAAGGAATAGAAATGACGGATCAGGAATATATGCTTCGGGCTATTCAACTGGCCAAAAAAGGAGAAGGCTGGACGAATCCCAATCCTATGGTAGGGGCAGTGATCGTAAAAGACGGAAAGATCATCGGGGAAGGCTATCATAAAAAGTATGGAGAACTTCACGCGGAACGTAATGCAATTGCTTCTCTTACAGAATCAGCAGAAGGTGCGGTGATTTATGTCACGTTGGAGCCTTGCTGTCATCATGGTAAAACACCTCCATGTACGGAAGCGATCATTGAACAGAAGATCAGAAAAGTGGTGATCGGTTCCAGAGATCCGAATCCGAAAGTGGCAGGAAAAGGTGTACAGATGTTAAGGGAAGCCGGTGTAACAGTAGTTGAAGATTTTATGAGAGAAGAATGTGATCAGCTGAACCCGGTGTTTTTCCATTATATTACTACGAAGACTCCTTATGTGGTAATGAAGTATGCCATGACACTGGATGGGAAGATCGCAACGAAAACAGGAGCATCAAAATGGATCACCGGAGAATCTGCACGAAAAGAAGTACAGCATATGCGGCATCAGTACATGGGAATCATGGCTGGTATTGGAACTGTGCTTGCAGATGATCCGATGTTAAACGTCCGGGTAGAAGGCTGGAAAAGTCCTGTCAGGATTGTGTGTGACAGTAAGCTCAGGATCCCGCCGGGCAGTCAGATTGTAAAAAGTGCGGAAAAGTACCGGACGATCGTGGCTTATGCAGAACAGAAAAATGCAAAAGAGAAAATAAAAATATTACATACCATGGGAGTTGAAACCATTTACTGTCCCGACGAAAAGAATCAGATAGACCTTAAGAAGCTGATGGCAGATCTTGGAAACAGAGGCATTGACAGCATCCTCCTGGAGGGAGGAGGTACGTTAAATGACAGTGCACTGCGAGCTGGAATTGTAAAGGAAGTACAGGCTTTTGTGGCACCAAAGCTGTTTGGCGGTGTGGCTGGGAAGACACCGGTAGAGGGTATTGGAGTTGAACTGCCGTCTGAAGCAGTGGAACTGAAATATACAGATATCTGCCAGATCGGTGAGGATATCCGGATAAAATGTCAGGTGTGTGATAAAAAACAGGAGGAATCATGTTTACAGGAATCGTAGAAGAGAAAGGAAAAGTCCGTTATATACAGCTGACAGGGGAATCAGGGATCCTGGCAGTGAAAGCCCGGAAAGTCCTGGAAGGGACAAGGATCGGTGACAGTATCGCTGTGAATGGTGTGTGTCTGACAGTTACGTCGATTCAGCCGGACGGATTTACTGCCGATGTGATGGCAGAGACGATCAGAAGAAGCAGTCTTGGCAGCTGCAAGGCCGGAAGCCAGGTAAACCTGGAACGTGCAATGGCTGCAGACGGCAGGTTCGGGGGACACATAGTAAGCGGCCATATTGATGGGACTGGCGTGATACGTTCCATGCTCCGGGAAGAAAATGCCATCTGGGTATCAATTGAGACATCGCCACAGATTTTGCATCTGATTGTGGAAAAAGGATCCGTCTGTATTGATGGGATCAGCCTGACAGTTGCAAGGGTTGATGAAGCTGGTTTTCAGGTGTCGGTCATTCCACATACAGGAGAAGAAACCACTCTTTTGGAAAAGGTGCCGGGGGATCTGGTTAATCTGGAAAATGATGTGATCGGAAAATACGTAGAAAAACTGCTTGGCATCAGAAAAAACGAAGAAGAGAAAAAAGAATCCGGAATTACGATGGAGTTTCTTGAAGAATTCGGGTTTTAGAACAGGAGGATATACACTATGTCACAAAATTATCAGTACAACACAATTGAAGAAGCACTTAGGGATCTTAAGGAAGGAAAAATAGTTCTGGTCACAGATGATCCGGACAGAGAAAATGAGGGAGATCTGATATGTGCGGCAGAGTTTGCGACCAGAGAAAATATTAATTTCATGGCGACCTATGCAAAGGGTCTTATCTGTACACCGATGAGTGCAGAAATTGCGGTGAGATTGAACTTTCCGCCGATGGTTGCGGAGAATACGGACAATCACAGTACAGCATTTACCGTGGCAGTAGATCACGCAGATACAACCACAGGTATCTCTGCGGAAGAGCGCTCCTATACTATCATGAAGTGTGTGGATGATCAGTCAAAACCGGAGGATTTCAGAAGACCGGGACATGTGTTTCCGCTTATTTCCAGAAAAGGCGGGGTTTTGGTACGAAATGGCCATACAGAGGCAACAACAGATCTTATGAGACTTGCCGGACTGAAAGAATGCGGCGTGTGCTGTGAAGTTATGAAAGAAGATGGAACTATGATGCGTACATCACAGCTATGGGAAATGGCAAAAGAGCATAACCTTACATTTATTACGATCCGTGATCTGCAGGATTATATAAGAATACATGAAAAGCATGTAAAGGAGGAAGCCGTTGCAAACCTCCCAACGCAGTACGGTGATTTTAAAATGTATGGTTATATCAATGATATTACAGGAGAGCATCATCTGGCACTGGTAAAAGGTGATCTGGGAGATGGTGAGGATGTGCTTTGCCGGGTACATTCGGAGTGTCTGACAGGGGATGCATTCGGATCGCTCAGATGTGACTGTGGCCTGCAGCTGCAGACAGCGATGCGCCAGGTAGAAGCAGAAGGCCGAGGAATCATTCTGTATATGAGACAAGAAGGCCGAGGAATCGGACTGATCAATAAGATCAAAGCATATGCGCTTCAGGAGCAGGGATACGATACTGTGGAGGCTAATGTGAAGTTAGGGTTTGCACCGGATCTCAGAGAGTACTGGGTCGGGGCACAGATACTGTCAGACCTTGGTGTGAAATCATTAAGATTACTGACCAATAATCCGGATAAAGTCTATGGACTTGGCGAATTCGGACTGAAGATCAATGAGAGAGTACCTCTGGAGATTCCGGCACAAAAGTATGACCGGAAGTATATGAAGACGAAGCAGGAAAAGATGGGTCATATTTTTAAAGAAATAAATTTATAAAAAACAGCAAATATCAGGAGGAAGAAAAAATGAGACAGATCAATTTAGTAGAAGGAAAAGTAGTAGCACCGGAGGGAATGAAGGTTGGTATCGTGGCAGCGAGATTCAATGAAATTATTGTGAATAAATTATTGGGAGGGGCAGTCGACGGACTGGTAAGACATGGAGTAGAAGAAGAGAACATTACTGCAGCATGGGTACCGGGAGCATTTGAGATTCCGATTACAGCACAGAAGATGGCACAGTCAGGAAAATATGATGCAATTATCTGCGTTGGAGCTGTCATCCGTGGAGATACTTCACATTATGATCTGGTGTGTAATGAATCTGCCAAGGGAATCGCACAGGTTGAACTTGCAACAGGAATCCCGGTTTTATTCGGAGTGATCACGACTGAAAATATCGAGCAGGCTATTGCGCGTGCAGGAAGCAAAGCGGGAAATAAAGGCTATGATTGTGCATTATCTGCGATTGAGATGGTCAATCTGATGAAGCAGCTCTAAAAGACAGGAAAATAAATGATGACAAAAACGATCATATTCGATTATGATGGAACGATCCATCATACCCTTGGAATCTATGAACCGGCATTTCGTGAAACCTATCAGTGGCTGACAGAACAGAAGGTTACCGAAGAACGGGAGATAGGCTCGGTGGAAATTGCCGGCTGGCTGGGACTTAACAGTAAGGAGATGTGGAATACATTTTTGCCGGAACTGGATCAGAGCTATAAAGAGCAGGCAAGCAGGATGGTAGGAGATCTGATGGTAAGACAGATCAGGAAACATAAGGCAGTGTGGTATCCGGGAGCGGAGGAGATGCTAACAGCTTTGAAGAACCGGGGATATCACCTTGTGATCTTAAGTAACTGTAAAGCTTCATATCGTGAGGCACACTGGAAGGAATTTGGGATGGAACGATGGTTTGATCGTTTTTATGACTGTGAATCATACAGATTCCGTCCAAAGACAGAAATTGTGCAGGAAATCATCCGGGAATATAGTGGCCCTTATCTGGTAGTCGGAGACAGGAGACAGGATCTGGAATGTGCCAGGTCCTGCAAAAGCCCTTTTATAGGATGCCTGTATGGATATGGTGAGAAAGGGGAACTGAATGGGGCTGATTATTATGCAGAACATATAGAGGATATACTGCAGATGGTGATATGATTTTTGCAATATAAAAATCTGAAGGAAAAAAGTTAAAAATAAGTACTTCTGTAAAATAAAAGGATATAGAAAATTTGCAACAATTTGTTGCAAATTCTGAGGCGGGGATGATTTTAGGATAGTCATAGTGATAGAGGTAATCCACTTTCCTAACCCCATCTGTACAGTAAAGTTCTCAAGTCCAGTTGTACAAAGCGCTACTGCACGAGGAACCAGATGGAATGCATCTCCACTTCCTAAAAGAACTGCCATAATTCCAAACATGGTAAACTGTCGGTTTCCTTTGCCTTTGCGGATTATTTATAGATTTTACTGTGGAAGATTTTGCATAAAGTGTTTTCCGTGCTTGTGTGTACCATTATCTGATATCAAAGCATTACAGGGTGATTCCGGCCATGCACAGGTCAATATGATTACGGATGCGTACTCTCATATTCCGGATGATGACCAAAGGAAAAATGCAGAGCTTTTTAAAGAAGCATTTTATGAGAAAAAGAATCTGAATCCAGAGAGGCGGGCGTTGCTCAATTCGTTGGCGAAAACGATGAAGTAATGAAAAATAGTGAAAAAATAGTGTAATTTTAGTGAAAAAAACAATTCGTAAAACGATATAATATATGGATGAAATGAGGATATTTATTGTGTATACGGATATTCTATCTCCATCAAATCTATCGAGATCTCCATCATTTGATGATAGAATGATGGAGATAAATCTGAAATGAAGGAGATTCCTATGAGAGACTTTGATTTTATTGTAAGTCCTGCAAAGTTGTTAACACCTGAAATTGTTCAGATGGTTAGCAGCATCCATGAACATAAAGGCAAACAGGAATTATTTCTCGAAGCCAATGTAGATGAATTGAAAACACTCTTAGAAGTTGCATTGATTCAGAGTACGGGAGCATCCAACCGAATCGAAGGTATATTTACAAGCGATAAGCGTTTGGAAGAATTGGTAAGTCAAAAAGCAGAACCCCGCAACCGATCTGAGCAGGAAATTGCTGGTTATCGTGAAGTACTTTCCACAATTTACGAAGGTTATGAATATATCAACCCAAGACCGAACATTATTTTGCAGTTACATTGAGATCTGTACTCCTATTCACAGGGGGCTGCTGGTGGAAGTTATAAGAATTCCGATAATGTAATTGCAGAAACAGATGCCGAGGGTCATCAGAAGGCACGTTTTATTCCAGTTCCCGCATTTCAGACTGATGAAGCAATGGAAGAACTTTGCGCTCGCTTCCTTGAAGCATGGGAAGCTGACCGCATTGATAAACTGGTTTTGATTCCCATGTTCATTCTGGACTTTCTGTGTATCCATCCTTTCAATGACGGAAATGGTAGGATGAGCCGTTTGCTCACTTTATTGCTTTTTTATAAGGCGGGATACATCGTTGGAAAATATATCAGTATGGAAATGTTGATTGAAAAGACAAAGGAAACATATTATGAAGCCCTTCAAGCAAGTTCTACTGGCTGGCATGAGGGAGAAAACAGCTATGAGCCTTTTGTTAAATATTATCTGGGTATCATGTTGAAAGCATACAATGAATTCGAAAGCCGTGTAGAGCATTTGAAGCATCGGAGTCTTTCTAAGCCTGATAGAATTAAAGCGGTTATTGATAACAAGGTTGGCAAAATTACAAAGAAAGAAATCATGGAGCTTTGTCCTGATATAAGCAAAATTACCGTGGAAAGGACTTTGACGAATCTGGTTAAGAGTGGGTATATCGCAAAAGTTGGTGCAGGTCCATCTACTGGTTATGTCCGTGTTTAAAAATATGAAAGCAGCTTATAAATTTAAAGTGTCCTTGACAAAGGGTACACTTTACAGGTGAAATCTAAATCGAAGTTTGTCTTGCTGTGTTCAAATCACAAAAAGGTCATCGTTTCACGATTATGGTAAAACGATGATCTTTTTTATTTCTTCCAGTAACAGATTAGCAACAGGAGTGAATATTTGATATTTTTTCCATATAACATACATTTTTGTATGGAGGGGCGGTGTAATCGGACGGAAGCATAAATCACTTTCTGCATTTGTTTCTACTAACTTGTCAAAGGTAAGCTCAACCCCCAGCCCTTCACGGACAAAAACGGCACCGTTATTGCAGAGATTAAATGTCGCTAATATATTAAGTCGGTCAAGGTTATCGGAACACCAACGGGGTAAATCCATTTTAGCAGACTGTTCCGAACAAAAAATAGGAATATCCAATAAGTCATCAAAGATAATAGCCTCTTTTGTGGCTAATGGATAGTCCTTTCTCATCAGAACACCCCATGTATCGTATTCAGGAACTTCAAGATAATTGTATTTTGATAAATCTGGCGGTTCTACAATAAATGCCATATCCAGAAGACCACGGTCTAATCGTTCCGTTACCTGTTCGGTATCACCGCTGGTAACATGATAATGAATATTGGGATAAATGCTGCTTAACTTTTTTACAGCACGGGCAAGATACTTTACAAGATAAGATTCTGCACAGCCAATATAAATATCACCGCCTGTGATATCATCCATTGCCTGAAATTCGTTTGTGATTTTGTCAGCTAAGGCCAGTAAATCTTCTGCTCTTTTTCGTAGAAGCATACCCTCATCAGTAAGACTGACGCTGGTGCTGCCACGCTTAAATAATTTTTTGCCAAGCTCTTGTTCCAGATCCTTCATCTGCTTAGAGAGCGTTGGCTGTGTAACATGAAGTCTTTCAGCAGCTCTTGACATATTTCCTTCACGTGCAATTTCAAGAAAATAGCGAAGTACACGAATTTCCATAGTACAACCTCCAACCTTTTTTATTATCCTATACTCAAATGATATTCCTGTCAAGAATATCGTGATATGAATTATAAGTATTAGATATATCGTTTGAAGCATGTATAATTTAAGCAGGAGGTGCAGACAGATGGCAGAAGCAAATGACAAATATGGAATAATTTATCAGAATCTTGTGGACGCAGGCTGTAATCAGAAAACAATCCAGTGTTGCATGAAACTGGCACAAGAAAACAATGTAGAAGCGCTGTTATCACAGTTATGTATGTATAGAAAACATTTAATGGAACAGACACATATTTATCAGGATAACATAGATTGCCTGGATTATTTGATCTACTCGTTAAAGAAATCTAATGAAAATAGATAAGGAGAATGTAAATGACAGATTATAAAATTATTCAAACAATTAACGGACCGGAAGATGTAAAAAAATTGTCTATGGAGCAGCTGGAGGAACTTGCTTCGGAAATCAGAGAGGCATTGTTTAACCGGTTGACTAAAATCGGCGGTCACTTTGGTCCAAATTTCGGTATGGTGGAGGCAGAGATTGCCATGCATTATGTTTTCTCTTCGCCTAAGGATAAGTTTATATTTGATGTATCTCATCAGAGCTATCCTCATAAGATTTTGACCGGAAGAAAGAATGGATATATTTCCGATGAGCACTTTTCAGAGGATTCCGGTTATACAAATCCGGAAGAAAGTGAACATGACTTCTTCAATGTAGGTCACACTTCGACCTCAGTTTCTTTAGCTACGGGTCTGGCTAAGGCGAGAGATATAAAAGGAGATAAAGAAAATATTATTGCAATTATTGGTGATGGCTCCCTCTCAGGCGGTGAAGCACTAGAGGGATTGAATGTAGCTGGATCAGAGATTAACTCCAATTTAATTATTATAGTAAATGATAATGAGCAGTCGATTGCCGAAGTACATGGCGGAATGTATAAAAATCTTGCCGAATTAAGAGAGACAGGCGGAACTGCTTCCAATAATCTCTTCAAAGCGTTTGGATTAGATTATATATATGAGGAAAACGGCAATGACATAGCATCACTGATTTCCTTATTCCGCAAGGTGAAAGATACGGATCATCCAATCGTAGTCCATATCCATACAGGGATATGAGATTGCTGAAAAAGACAAAGAGGGATGGCATTGGTGTATGCCATTTGACCGTGAAACAGGCAAACCTACAATTTCTTTTGGAGATGGAGAAGATTATACATCTATCACTGCTGAGTATATTATGCAAAAAGCAAAAAGTGATTCTGAGTTTCTTGTGATTACTCCTGCTATGCCGGGCAGTGCAGGCTTAAATCAGGAGCAGCGAAAGGAGCTTGGATTGCAGTATGTGGATGTAGGGATTGCGGAGGAACAGGCGGTTGCCATGGCATCTGGTGCAGCAAAAAACGGTGCGAAACCGCTTGTGGTTACTAACACAACCTTTATTCAAAGAGCGTATGACCAGATTTCTCATGATGTATGTATTAACAATAGTTCTGTTACGATTCTCTTAAACTACAATTCTTTTGACAGTTTGACAGATGTTACGCATCTTGGAATTTTTGGACTGGCGGCTTACACGAATGTTCCGAATCTGGTAGTGCTTGCACCTACCTCAAAAGATGAATACCTTGCTATGCTAGATTGGTCAGTTGATCAGAAGGAACATCCGGTTATGATTCTCATCCCCGGAAATCAGGTAACCTATCGTGAAGCAGATAAGGATTTTAACAGACTGAATCATTTTAAAGTGGAAGAAGCTGGTGAAAAGGTTGCAATTCTGGCACTTGGTGATTTTTATCAGCGTGGTGAACAGCTCAGTGCAAAAATAAAAGCAGAACTTGGCTTTACGCCGACATTGATCAATCCTCGTTTTGCTTCTGGTATTGACAAAGAATTACTGGAAAGTCTTTCCGAAAGACATCAGATGGTAATAACCATGGAAGACGGTATTTTAAGCGGCGGTTTTGGCGAGAAAATAGCTTCCTTCTATGGTAGTTCTGATATGAAAGTGAAAAATTACGGACTTGATAAGAAATTTTATGACCGATATGACCCAAATGAATTACTGAAAGAGGTTGGTATGACACCGGTTCAGATTATTGCGGATATTTGCAATCAGATAAAATAGAAATTGGGAGGCTGGAAGTAGTGACACCAGAATTGTAATTCCGGGTTCAAGCAATCCTGATCACATCATGGAGAACACGCAGTTGTATGATTTTGAATTAACTGACGAAGAGATGGAGCAGATTGAGGCTTTGGAAAAAATGAGAAGCATGACTGGTACTAAGATTGAAGAATAAAAAGATAAGGTGATGGAAATGAAGATATTAGTATTAAATGGAAGTCCACATCCACAGGGAAGTACAAAAGATATGGTTAATGCATTTAAGAAAGGAGCTGAGAGTGCAGGACATATCGTTGATGTGGTGGATGTATGCAAAAAGAAGATAGGTGGGTGTTTGGCATGTGAATACTGTCATAGCAAAGGACACGGTGAGTGTATTCAGAAGGATGATATGCAGGAAGTATATAATCTTTTGAAAGAAGCAGAAATGCTTGTTATTGCATCGCCCATTTATTATCACGGCATATCCGGTCAGCTAAAATGTGTAATCGACAGATTTTATTCTGCGGCATATCCGAGAGGACCGAAGAATTTGAAAAAAGTTGCCATGATACTTAGCTCCGGAGATGCTAATATGTATGAGGGTGCTCTTTTCTCGTTCAAAGGAGACTTTCTGGATTATCTTGGACTTGAAAACATGGGTGTGTTTACAGCACATGGGTCTGAAAACAAGAGCGAGAAAAAGAGAGAAGAACTAAGGGCGTTCGGGGCATCGCTGCGTTAGGTAAATTCCATTTGGCGAGATGTCGATAGACCATAAAATTGTTTTTTTCTAAAGCAGACTATTGATTGTATTTATATTAAGTTTTCAACAACAATGTAACCATTGAAATTACATCTGTTTTTTGATATGATTACTGTCAAAGAGAGGTGTTTATAATGCAGATTTCAAGCAGATTTACAATGGCAATCCATATGTTTGCCTGTATAGATACATTTTCGGATCAGAAGATGACTAGTGATTTTATGGCAGCAAGCATTGGAACTAATCCGGTGATTGTTCGTAAAATATTGCAACAATTAAAGGCTGCTGGTCTTATTGAAGTTGCAAGAGGGACAGGCGGTGTGACAATTACCAGACCATTGGAGCAGATTACATTCCTTGATGTGTATAAAGCAGTGGAATGTGCACCAGATGAAGAACTGTTTCATTTTCATGAGAATCCCAATCAGAAATGTCCGGTAGGAAAGAATATTCACCATGTTCTTGATAAGAGACTGTTAGAAGTACAGAAGGCAATGGAGGAAAAACTTTCAGAAATGACACTTGCTGATGTGAAAAAAGATATTGCAGTGTATACAGAGGAAGAGTAGCCTACAGAAGGCTTCGGATGAGTGATTATATCATCACAATTTCCGGAGCCTTTTCGTTTTTCATAATCAATGTAAAATCTTCAAAAGGAGTTGTAACAAAAAAAGTTACAAAAAGTTTGATGTAACTATTGACATTACATTAAACGGATGATATTGTATAGCTACAAGATGTAATAATAATTGTTACAACATATCGAGGAGGTAATTTAAAATGCAGAAAGTAGTAGAATTTTTACAGAAAAATTCAGTTCAGTACTTAGCAACAGTCGGAAGAGATGGAAAGGCAAAATGCCGTCCATTCATGTTCTGTTTTGAGCAGGACGGAAAGCTTTGGTTCTGTACTAACAACACAAAGGATGTTTACAAGGATATGTTAGCAAATCCTGAAGTAGAAGTATCAGTATCTTCCCCTGAATACGCATGGATTCGCCTTCATGGCAAAGCAGTATTTGAGGACAACAAGAGTGTAAAGGAAGGATGCATGAACAATCCTATCGTTAAGGGACAGTACCAGACAGCAGATAATCCTATTTTTGAGGTATTCTATCTTGAAAATCCGCATGGTTTAATCGCAGATTTCTCTGGAAATCCACCTTATGAATTTTAAAGACAATTAACAGAAAAAATTACAGTCTTCGGGACAAGGTGTAATTCCTGACCGGCAGTATAGTCTGCGAGCAAAAGCTGATATGGTGCAATTCCATAACCGACGGTAAAGTCCGGATGAGAGAAGATATGATAAAACAAGTCCCGCAGGGAATCCCGTCCTGCGGGCTGTTTTAAATTCAGGCATATCTCACAAAAAGGAGATTTATGAGTAACAATACAGCAACTATTAAAACAAGAAAAAATTTAGTTTCTACAAGAACGATAACAATGACAGCTCTACTGGCAGCTATATCATATGTGTTGGCATTTTTAGAGTTTCCGGTTCCTTTGAGTCCATCATTTGGCGAATTTCTGCCATTTATTAAGACTAAGCTGGACGTTGTGCTATTCAATGCATTGCCGTTTAATATCTTAAAAGGCTTGGTAATTGGAGCAATTACCATGATGATATATAAAAAACTTACACCGATACTGAAAGGAGAGACTTGGAAATGACAAAAATGGATTATCTTGAACTTCTGGTGGATGAAATTCATTCAACAACAGTTGCAACGATAGGTTCAGATGGACATCCTCAGACAAGAATCATAGATATGATGTACTATGATGAAGAAGGTGTGTATTTCCTTACAGCAACGGGAAAAACATTTTATGACCAGTTAATGGAGCAGCAGTATGTGGCAATATCCGCAACAAAAGACAAAATTGCGGTGTCTCTGCGTGGAAAAATAAAGAACATCGGAAAAAAGAATCTTGATATTATGTTTGAAAAAAATCCATATATGAAGAAAATCTATCCGGGAGATACGAAAGACGCAATCGAAGTGTTTCGGCTGTATGAGGCACAGGGAGAGTATTTTGATATCAGCAATCCATCAAATATTGTGAGGGATACTATAACAATTGGAAAAACCGAGGCAGTTCAGACAGGGTATTTTATTGGAAAAGAATGTATTGGATGCAAACTGTGTTACTCTGTATGTCCGCAAAAATGCATTGATATATCTTCAGTTCCGGTTACTATCAACCAGAATCATTGTCTGCATTGCGGAAGATGTGCAGAAATTTGTCCGAAGCAGTGTATTGAGAAAAGAGGTTCATTATGATTTTTAAGAAAATCAGAAAAGGGTATGCTGACTGGAGAAACTTTTTATGTAGTACTCCGGCAAGGGATTATGTATTCCAAAAGGATGCATATGAAGACCAGATTGACAGGGCAGCAAAGAATATAAGAAATACAGACTGTGTTATAATCGGGGCAGGAGCCGGGGCATCGACAGCTGCGGGAATCCAATATGGTGGTAAAAGGTTTACAGACAATTTTGCAGAATTTATAAAAAAATACGGTGAGTACTACATGACAGATATGTATGCAGCCGGATTTTATCCATATCCGTCTGAGGAGGCAAAGTGGGGATACTGGTCAAAACATGCATTGATGAACCGCTTTGATCCTCCGGCATTGCCGCTTTATACAGAGCTTTATGATCTTGTAAAGAATAAAGAATATTTTGTACTTACAACCAATGTGGATCATCAGTTTTATAAAGCGGGATTCGATGAAAAAAGAATATTTGCAACACAGGGAGATTATGGGAAAATCCAGTGCCAGAAAGCCTGTCATTCAAAGACTTACGATGCAAAAGACCTGTTTCGTAAAATGGATAAAGCAAGAAGAGACTGCCTGATTCCATCAGAACTTGTACCAAAATGTCCGGTGTGTGGCGGCAATATGGCTATGAATCTCCGTTGTGATAATTATTTTGTGGAAGATGAAGCGTGGCATGAGGCAGCCGACAGGTATGCGGGGTTTCTGGAACAGCATAAAGATAAAAAGGTTGTTCTTTTGGAACTTGGAGTTGGATTTAATACGCCGATTATTATACGTTTCCCTTTTGAAAAGATGGTGAGGGAGAACTCGTCTTATAGTTTGATACGCCTGAATATGGATGAAGCGGTAGTTCCGGAAAGCTTCGGGGAACGTGCAATCGGTATTGGCGGTGATATGGCAAAGGCAATTACTGATATAAGGGGGCTGGTATTATGACACAGGATGAGCAAAGAGAATATCTGATTCAGTATCTTTTAAAAGAAGAAATACCGTTTGGCAGACAGAACATTCCTACGGATAAGCAGGGGCAGGAAAATCTGCTCCGCTCACTTATGAATGTCAGACCGCCAAGACCAATCAGTAATGATTTTTTGAAAATACAGGATGAGTATCTTACAGAAAGAAATATAGAGCGTGGAATCACAGATGTTGACACGCTTGCACCTGTAAAATCCGATTCGAGATTATATATCTGGCAAGGGAATATTACCACTTTGAAATGTGATGCGATCGTGAATGCGTGTAACTCACAGATGCTTGGTTGTTTTTCACCGATGCATGCCTGTATTGATAACTTTATTCATACTTATGCTGGAATGGAACTTCGTCTGAAAATGCATGAAATTATGGCAAAGCAGGGGCATGAAGAAGAGACCGGCAAAGCAAAGATAACATCGGGATACAATCTTCCGACAAAATATATTCTTCATACGGTAGGACCTATTATACAATGGAAAGTCACAAAAGAAGATGAAGACCTGTTGGCAAGCTGCTACACAGAGTGCCTAAAGCTTGCAGCGGATACTGGTGTGGAATCTATTGCATTCTGTTGTTTGTCTACAGGTGTATTCCGTTTTCCACAGCAACGAGCTGCCGAGATTGCAACGAGCACTGTAAAGCAGTATCTTAACAAAGACAGCAGAATAAAAAAGGTAATCTTTAATGTGTTTAAGGATGAAGATTTAAAAATATACAGTGGATTGTTATAAACGTCTGTTGAAATATCCGATAAATCTTATTGTACTGTTACTGCCTGAGAATGTGATTTATATTGGAATCCGATGTTAAGTGAAAGAATGGTGGGAAGAACGAGAATATTATTAAAAAAGTGGACAGTTCACCAATTGGGGGCTGTCCACTGAGAGGACGGCGGTTAGTCACCGCCTCCTACTCAATTTTTAACAGGAAATATTAAAGTTCAAGTGAATCTTCTGCATCAACCCACATCTGTAAATTTCCATCAAGATATAATCTTGCATATTCCAGTGGTTCGTCAATAGCAAGTGTATTTAATGCACAGTCTGATCCAGGCGTGGTTTTTAAGTCCTTCTCAGTTTCCCAGCAGTCAATGCGAAGCATATAGCCGGCACTGGTATAAACATCAATACTGTTGCATTGTGGATTATATTCTGCAAATATTGTTCTCATCGTATCTTATCTCCTTATCGATCAATAAATCATCAGTTACAAAAATCAGAAGCATTTCAATCAGTTCACCATGTCACTTTTATTTTGTGTTATACTGTTTTATATGATTTTCTTGCCCTTGTATTTTCCCTTATCAGAGTTTGTAAACACTGGCGGGACGATATAACACAAGGGAAACAATAAGGGAAAGCTCACCTGCGACAAATCCAGTGTTTTCAAGGGTTTACAGAGAATTTAATAACAAAATATAACAGTTATTAAATCTCTTAAAACAGGTGAAATCTCAATCGGAATTTAAGGAGGTGCTTATAAATGAAATTAGTAGATTTAGCAACAGGTCCTGATTGGATAGTGTGGATTGTCTTTGTGATATTTGCTGTATTTTCTATTATTTTACTTTCTGGACACGGGAGTTGGTTTATTTCCGGATATAATACGGCTTCAAAAGAAGAAAAGGAAAAATATGATGAAAAGAAGTTATGCAGAACAATAGGAATTGGAATGTCTATTATAGCAATTCTTGCATTGACAATGGGCTTGCTTGAAAATATTTTGCCTGCATTTTTTGTATATATTGCATTGGGGATTATTTTGGTTGATGTCGTAGTAATTATCATTTTAGGAAATACACTATGCAGAAAGTAACAACTTTTTAGTTTGTATGCGACAAACGTTTGAACACTTTTTGAACACCGCAACCGTGATGAAGTCCTCAAAGCCCCTTTCTATCAGTATTTGTGATTGCTTAAAACGGTTCGATTCCGGTCTGCGGCATTGATTAAAAGCAGGAGGAACGCTGAATTTACAGCGTTTCTCTTATTTTTTTACTTCAAAAAGTTTGAAACACCTTTGAACACTTTTTCTTGTGTCTTAAATTTATTTAAACTATACGGGATAGGAGTTAAGTTAATTGAATATATATAACGGAATTTTGTATTAAGAGCAGACAACACAAAATATTTCGTATAAGTATTTAATCTAGAATATGAGCAATGGAGGAACCTATAGTATCTATGTTGATCCGAATCCCACAATTTAACCTTTCAATAAGATTGACAATATAGAACAGAAAATCATTACCGGTAAAATGGAAATATCTAAAGCAGATTTTCCTTGCCTGCAGAGGATAGAAAACATAAATACAGTATGCTAAAATGAAAGTAACAAACCAGAAACTGAGGAGATAAAGAATGTTTGTCAGAGGATATCAGATGTCGGACTGTAAAGAAATTACAGAGCTGTTTTATAATACGGTTCATACAATAAATGCGAAAGATTATACAAAAGAACAATTAGATGTGTGGGCAACAGGTCAAGCGGATTTAGAAAAATGGAATCAGTCACTTCAAGAGCACTATAGTATAGTTGCTATAGATAACAAAATCATCGTAGGCTTTGGCGACATAGATAAAGACGGTTATCTTGACCGCTTGTTTGTTCATTCTAATTATCAAGGAAAAGGGGTTGCAACAGCTATTTGTAACCAACTGGAACAAGCGGTTGATGGAAAAATTACAACTTATGCTTCTATTACAGCAAAACCATTTTTTGAAAAACGAGGGTATAAAGTTGTAAAGGAACGACAGGTAGAACGACAAGGAATTTTTCTTACAAATTATGTGATGATAAAGGAACAATAAATCTTGAATTTATAAATCGAAAAGGGAATTTATGAAAAAAATTAGTTTATTTATTGCAATGAGCCTTGACGGATATATTGCAGACAGCAAAGGCAGTGTTGAGTGGCTGACTGGACAGGGCAATGATGAGGATAATATTGATTCATATTCTGAATTTGTGAAAGACATAGATACCGTTGTAATGGGTTGGAATACTTATCATCAAATTGTTACAGAGCTTTCACCAGAAGATTGGGTTTATGACGATTTTACAACCTATGTTGTGACACACAAGCAAAAAAAGTCTTCCGACAAAATCCATTTTGTCAACAAAAACCCAGTTGAACTGATAAAAGAGCTACGAAAAGAAAACGGAAACGGAATTTGGATATGTGGCGGTGCAAACTTAATCCAACAGTTGGTTAGAGCAGATATAATAGATTGTTATTATATAACCGTCATTCCAACAATTTTAGGATCAGGTATTCGACTTTTTGAAAAAGCTGACCATGAAATTAAGTTGAGGCTGCTAAAAACACAGTCATATAATGGCATGATGGATTTAATCTATGCAAAAAGATAAATCCCAGTTTGCGAGGTAAAGCGTATGGAAAAATTGATAGCAATGGTGATCTGTACAATTCTTGTAGTTGCATTGGTTGGCTGTAGTACTTCAAAGGATGGGAATTATCCTGCAACAATAATGGTAAATGGAACAAATTTCTATTCAACCAACAATGCGGTTGCTGTTGAAGTGGATGATAGTGTTATTCAATACACAACTTCCTATGCGGAGAATGGTGTTCCTAAAAAGGATGGAGAAGCAAATTTTAATAAAGATACCGGAACGCCATACGCAATTCTTGAAGATGGTATGGTAGTAGTGCTTATTGATAATGAATGGATAGAGTTCAAAACAAAGTAAGCAGAAAAGTTCTAGTTTAATTGAAAAAATTTGAATGTGAGAGGTGCATATAAGTGAAACCGAAGAAAGCCAGAAAACTCATTTATTTTCTGTACATTATTGGATTTATTTTAATACTACTTAGCTACAAGCGTATAATGTTTTTGCCAATTGGTGTGATTGTAGCAGGTTCGTCTGTTGTGCCTAATTTACTTTTTTACAAGTGTCCGCATTGCGGAAAACATCTTGGAAGTAATGGTGGTGATTTTTGTCAATACTGCGGAAAGAGTATTGATAATTAAAGTCCAGTTAGTGTTGAGATGAAAAGAGCTATCTAAACAGGTTTGGAGTTAGGAGATGATGTCAAGCAATTCCCTATATTACTTCCGGGGCAAGTGAAACTATTAAGCTTGAAAAGGGTAAGTGGTATCGTGTTGAAACAGGAAAAGATCTTACAATGAGTATAGTAAATGTTCGTATAGAATAATAAATGTCAATAGAAATTCGTTCTTCGGTTTTTTATATTGTATATTATATAAAATTGCATTATATTACTATAGTAATCAAGTAAATTAGATTTTAAGGAGCGATAACTTTTTATAACAGGTAGGTTGTGAATGGAGGAAATCTGTATGATTATCGAAGGTAATGAAAAAGAAATAGAGGCAATGGAACAATTTCACAAAGGAAACCGACAGGAAGGACTGCGGTTACAAGAAGAATTCGCAGCTGCATTCAGAGAGGAATATAAAGATAAAGATCATTGTCCTTGCAAGAAAGCCTGCCGCTATCATGGAAATTGTAAAGAGTGTGTTGCGATACATAGAGCACATCAAGAACATGTACCAAATTGTATGAGACCTATTATTAATGCAAAGATAAAGCTGTTATCTGAATTAACAGAGCATACGATCGCAGAGGAAATCGAAGCTCCGCATGAGATACTTTTTTCAGATTTAGGGTAACAGATTTTATAACAGTAGCGGGTGAAGCAAATCCCCCTGCTTTAGCTGTGGGGAGTGTCAAAACAGCAGTGAGAGAAAATAGAAGTTGCTTTATAATAGCAGCGAGAGAAAACAGAAGTTGCTAGGGGGAAGAATAATGAAGATTGAACATATCGCAATGTATGTAAATGATTTAGAAAGTGTTAGAGATTTTTTCGTTAAATACTTTGGCGCTGTATGTAATGACGGTTATTATAACTCAAAAACAGGTTTTCGATCGTACTTTCTTTTGTTTGATGATGGAGCAAGGCTTGAGATCATGAACAAACCTCAGATGGAGGACGAAGTAAAATCGCCGGTGAGGACAGGATATATTCATATAGCATTTAGTGTTGGAAGTAAAGAGAAAGTGGATTTTCTGACACGGCAAATGCAAGAAGATGGATATGAGGTTGTGAGTGGTCCAAGAACAACAGGAGATGGGTATTACGAAAGCTGTATTATAGGGATAGAAGGGAATCAAATTGAAATTACAGTTTGACAAAATATTTTTAAAGCGTTGAAAAAAATTATTGAGGTAAATTTTTATTTATCTCAAATACTATATAAAATTATAGAAAGGGAAACTGCTATGATATTAGAAAATAAACTCGGCATTACCGATTCTGTAGAATTAGCCAAAGCTGAAGAAAAAATCAGCAAAAAAAGAGCAATAGAACTTTTTGAAAGCGGCTATTTGAATTATCTTAAGCCGGGAACTTTTAAATCACTTGCTGAAATACACAAATATTTATTTGGTCCGATTTATGGTTTTGCCGGACAGATAAGAACTGTTAATATTTCAAAAGGTAATTTTCGTTTTGCTCCGATTATGTATTTAGAAGCAGCTCTTGAAAATATCGAAAAAATGCCTCAATCAACATATGATGAAATTATAGAAAAATATGTGGAAATGAATATTGCACATCCTTTTCGTGAGGGAAACGGCAGAAGTACAAGAATTTGGCTTGATTTGATTTTAAAAAAAGAATTAGGTCAGGTAATCGATTGGAGCCGTGTAGATAAAGAGGACTATCTTTCTGCCATGGAACGCAGTCCTGTTAAAGATATTGAAATCAAACATATATTAAAGCAGGCGCTGACGAACAGAATCAATGACCGTGAGGTTTATATGAAAGGTATCGATCACAGTTATTATTACGAAGGCTATTCCACATTTAAGATAAGTGATTTGTAATTAAAATATTTCTATCAATGGCAGAAGTTAATATAAAGAACTGCCGTTGCAAGTCGTTCTCTAAGTAAAATTCAAAGGAGAATCGATTGTGAAGAGAGTGGCAAGCGAAAGAAACCTATTTGCAAAGATAGCCTGAGCTTGCTGCTCTAAATTATTGTTTACGGATTGAACGGAAAGATTATGAAAAAAAACAGTTGACAAATTATTTTTTAGTGTTATACTTTGAAAGTCAAAATATTTAAGAATCAAATAAAATATGACGGAGAAGAAAAATGATAGGAAGAGTTTGTGGAACGGGATCGTATTTACCGATTCGGACAGTAAGCAATGATGAACTATCGCATGTCATGGAGACGTCGGATGAATGGATACGAGAACGAACCGGAATCAGATTCCGGCATGTGGCATTAGAAGAGACAACATCAGACATGGCGGCGGAGGCTGCGGCCCGGGCGTTGAAAAACGGAGAAGTAAATGCGGATGAGATCGAATTGATCTTAACTGCGACATCTTCTTCGGATGTGATTTATCCATCGGCTGCGTGTATTGTTCAAAAGAGAATCGGCGCCCAGAACGCGTTGGCATTTGATCTGAACGGAGCTTGTTCGGGATTTGTGATTGCTTTCAATACAGCGCAGGCATATATTCGCGCAGGAATCTATAAAACGATTCTTGTAGTCGGCGCAGAAAGCATGAGTCGCCTTGTGGATTGGAGTGACAGGAGCACATCTGTATTATTCGGCGACGGCGCAGGCGCGCTGATACTGAAAGCGGAAGAAGGTGATCATTATTGGCAGACAGGTCATTCTGACGGCACGAAAGATTTTGTGCTGACATTAAGATCAAAAAGTCTGTTTGAAGAACAGGATGATAATCCAAAAGATGTCTTATCAAAAAGTGATGAAGGATCGTCAGTGGAAGAACACGATGACGTAAGTAAAAATGCAGAAGATATCAGCCGGAAAAAGAAAAGTCATAAAACAGGAATTTGCATGGATGGGCAGGAAGTATTTAAATTTGCGGTCAGAAAAGTACCGGAGCTGACAGAAGAGCTTTTAGAAAAGTCGGGACTGAAAATTGCAGATATTGATTTTTTTATTTTGCATCAGGCGAATGAAAGGATTGTGAAAGCGGCGGCAAAGAAATTAAAAGTCGATATGAGCCGTTTTCCGATAAATATGGAAAATTATGCAAATACATCTGCCGCATCGATTCCGATCCTTTTGGATGAACTTGTTCAAACGGGAAGATTGAGAAAAGGTCAAAAAATATTGCTTGCCGGATTTGGTGCAGGGCTGACATGGGCTGGAAGTATTTTAGAATGGTAAATCTCTTTGAGAGATCAAACGAAAACAAATTGTGGATAAAAAATAAAGTAAAAGAGAAAAGAAAGGAAGAAATTATCATGACAGAGAGAATGAAAGAAATCGTAGCAGAGGCATTGAATGTAGAAATCGAAACTTTAAAAGAGGACACATCATTTAAAGAAGATTTGGGGGCAGATTCACTTGATCTTTTTGAATTGGTGATGGCGTTTGAGGAAGAATTCGGAGTAGAGATTCCTTCCGAAGATCTGGAAAAGATCACAACGATCAAAGATGCGGCGGCATATATGGAGGCTCACAAAGAGTAAAAAATAAAAAACCGGATATAAAAAATGAAAATAGAAACAAAGAGGCCGATAATAAAAAAGAAAAAAGTATCAGGAGAAAGTATTGTCAAAATGAAAACAGAAATAACGGAACTTTTGGGAATTGAATATCCGATCATTCAGGGCGGGATGGCATGGGTTGCAGAATATCATCTGGCAGCGGCAGTATCCGAGGCAGGCGGTCTGGGAATTATCGGAGCGGCAAGCGCTCCTCCTGAATGGGTGAGAGATCAGATACAAAAGGCAAAGAAGATGACAGATAAACCTTTCGGAGTCAACATTATGCTTATGAGTCCGTATGCAGATGAAATTGCAAAGGTAATTGTGGAAGAAAAGGTAAAAGTTGTTACAACAGGAGCCGGTTCTCCGGAAAAATATATGCAGATGTGGAAAGAAGCGGATGTAAAAGTGATTCCGGTTGTTGCGTCTGTTGCACTTGCAAAGAGAATGGAACGCTGTCATGCCGATGCGGTTGTCGCAGAAGGAACGGAAGCAGGAGGGCATATCGGAGAGGCATCAACAATGACTCTTGTACCGCAAGTTGTCGATGCGGTAAAGATTCCTGTCATTGCGGCAGGAGGAATTGCAGACGGAAGAGGGATTGCGGCTGCATTTATGCTCGGAGCAAAAGGAGTTCAGATGGGAACGGCATTTATCGTAACAGAGGAATGTCAGGTTCATGAGAATTATAAAAATGAAATTATAAGGGCAAGAGATATCGATTCAAAAGTTACCGGAAGATCATGCGGACATCCGGTGCGGACGCTTAGAAATCAGATGACGAAACTGTATCTGCAAAAAGAAAAAGAGGGCGCGTCTTTTGAAGAGCTGGAAGCATTGACACTTGGCGGTTTAAAAAAAGCAGTCGTTGAAGGTGACGTAAAAAACGGAAGCCTGATGGCAGGACAGTCGGCAGGACTTGTCACAGAGAAGATGACATGTGAAATGCTGATCCGAAAGTTAGTAAAAGGAACAGAAAAACAAATCAGAGGAAGTGTATTTTATGAGTAAGACTGCATTTATTTTTCCGGGTCAGGGCGCACAGACAGCCGGAATGGGAAAAGATTTCTATGAGAACAGCAGGACGGCAAAAGACATATTTGATATGGCGTCTGAATTATTGTCGCTTGATATGCGGAAGTTGTGTTTTGAGAAAAATGATCTTCTTGATAAGACAGAATATACACAGGCGGCTTTGGTAACTGTCAGTATGGCAGCAGAGCATGTATTAAGAGAATGGGGGATGACTGCGGACGTTACAGCGGGATTGAGCTTAGGCGAATATTGCGCGGCAGCATCGGCAGGAGCATTTTCTACAGAAGACGCAGTTCTGATGGTGAGAAAACGCGGGATTTTTATGGAAGAAGCCGTTCCCGCAAACAAAGGGGCGATGGCGGCTGTAATCGGACTTACAGGCGCTCGGACAGAAGAAGTATTGGAAAAGATTCCGAATGTATGGATCGCAAATTATAACTGTCCCGGTCAGTTGGTGATCACAGGAGAAAAAAGCGCAGTGGAAACAGCGGGAAGTAGCCTGAAAGAAGCAGGAGCAAAGAGAGTTATTTTATTGAATGTGAGCGGTCCGTTTCATTCTCCGATGATGGAAACTGCAGGACAACAGCTTGCGCGTGTTTTGGAGAATGTCAGGCTGAATCAACCGGTCATTCCTTATGTATCGAATGTGACTGCGGATTTTGTGGGAGAAACAGGAGAGATTAAGGATCTTTTGATACGGCAGGTATCATCTCCTGTGAGATGGCAGCAAAGTGTGGAAAAACTGATCGCCGCAGGGGTAGATACATTTGTGGAGATCGGACCGGGAAAGACATTGTCTGGATTTATACGGCGGATTGACAGAAATGTAAAATGTTTCAATGTCGGTACATGGGAAGAAGCAGAAAAAGCGGCAGAACAGTTATGTTAAAGCGACAGAAAGTGGAAGGAAAATGATGTTAAAAGGGAAAATTGCAGTTGTAACCGGGGCATCCCGGGGGATCGGCAGAGCGATCGCGGTGAAACTTGCGGCAGAAGGCGCAGTCGTGATCATTAATTATAACAGGTCGAAAGACGAAGCTGAAAAAGTAAAAGAGCAGATTGAAGCGTCGGGAGGACAGGTAAAACTGATTCAGTGTAACGTAGCTTCTTTTGAATCATGCGAAAAGATGTTTGAAGAGGTTATGAAAGAGTTTGGAAGAATTGATATTCTTGTCAACAATGCGGGAATTACAAAAGACGGTTTGCTTATGAAGATGTCGGAAGATGATTTTGATGCGGTCGTAGATACAAACTTAAAGGGGGCGTTTCACTGTATACGCTTTGTTTCAAGAGCAATGATACGTCAAAGAAGCGGAAGGATCATTAATATCTCTTCGGTGTCCGGGGTACTTGGAAATGCAGGTCAGGCAAATTATGCCGCATCTAAGGCAGGGGTGATCGGTCTGACAAAATCAGCGGCGAGAGAACTTGCAGGAAGGAAAATTACAGTAAATGCAGTCGCGCCCGGATTTATCCGGACGGAAATGACAGCGGTTCTTTCGGAAAAAGTGAAAGAAAAGGCAGTTCTGCAAATTCCGATGGAGCGATTCGGAGAGGCGGAAGATGTGGCGCAGGCTGTTGCGTTTCTTGCATCAGAGCAGGCCGGATACATTACCGGGCAGGTGCTTTGCGTAGACGGAGGCATGGCGATGTAATTATAATCGCTCCGCTTGAAAAGGAGGAAGTATGAAGAGAAGAGTTGTTGTAACCGGTCTTGGAGCTGTTACTCCGATCGGAAATACAGTGGATGTTTTTTGGGATGAGATTAAAAAAGGAACTGTCGGGATCGGACCGATCACTCAATTTGACGTTTCTGATTATAAAGTGAAGATCGCAGCGCAGGTAAAAGGATTTGATGCAAGAGAACGGCTTGATTTTAAATCTGCAAAACGAATGGAATTGTTTACACAATACGCGGCGGCAGCAGCGAAAGAGGCGTTTGAAGATGCCGGAATCGACATGGAAAAGGAAGATCCTTACAGGGCAGGCGTGATCGTCGGATCCGGTGTGGGAAGCTTAAAATGTGTGGAAGATAATTATGAGACGATCCTAAAGAAAGGGCCGAACAGAGTTCATCCGCTGATGGTTCCGCTGATGATTTCAAATATGGCGGCGGGAAATATTTCGATCCGGCTTGGACTTCGGGGAAAATGCACAAATGTCGCGACGGCATGCGCCTCCGGTTCACATTGTATCGGAGATGCTTTTCGGGCAATTCAGTATGGTGATGCAGATATCATGGTTGCAGGAGGAGCGGAGAGCGCGATCTCTCCGACAGGTCTGGCAGGATTCACGGCGCTTACGGCGCTTTCTACATCAGAAGATCCGACTTGTGCATCAAGACCGTTTGACAAAGACAGAGATGGATTTGTCTTGGGAGAAGGAGCAGGCATTATTGTTTTGGAAGAACTGGAACATGCGAAGGCAAGGGGCGCAAAAATATACGCAGAGCTTGCAGGGTACGGAGCAACGGCGGACGCATGGCACATCACATCACCGGCAGAAGACGGAGAGGGCGCCGCAATGGCGATGAAGCTTGCAATGCGGGAAGCAGGCGTACGGGCAGAGCAGATCGACTATATTAATGCACATGGAACAAGCACGCATCACAACGATCTGTTTGAGACAAGAGCAATACGCAGCGCACTTGGAAGCGCGGCAGATCAGGTTGTCGTTAACTCAACGAAATCGATGATCGGTCATCTTCTCGGAGCGGCAGGCGGAGTTGAGTTTATCGTATGTGTAAAAAGCATTCAGGACGGATACATTCATCAGACAATGGGAACAAAAAATGTCGATCCCGAATGTGATCTAAATTATGCGGTAGGCTCACCGGTCAAGAAGGATGTAAACTATGTATTGACAAACTCACTGGGATTCGGAGGTCATAACGCTTCTCTTCTCGTGAAAAAATATGAAGATTAAGGCGGGGTGCAAAAATGAAGACAGAACAGATCCTTCAGTTGGTAGAAGCTGTGTCGGGATTCGGATTGGACGAATTTGAATACGAAGAAGACGGAGTAAAGCTGAAGTTGAAAAAAGGCGGAAACGTCTGCACATCAGTATCGGCAGAAACGGCAGGAAGAACAAAGACAGAAGCGGAGATTGCAAGAACAGAAGAAAATGCGGAAGTCTTATTAGAAGGCAAAATAGTGAAAGCTCCGCTTGTCGGAATTTTCTATGCGTCGCCGGAAGAAGGAGGAACTCCTTTCGTGCAGGCAGGAGACAAAGTAGAAAAGGGAACGGTTCTCGGGATCGTGGAAGCGATGAAGCTTATGAATGAGATCGAAAGTGATTTTGAGGGAACGATAGAAGAGGTTCTTGTCGAAAACGGAGCGGCGGTAGAATACGGACAGCCTCTTTTTGTCATCAAATAAAGAACGATACAAAAACGGCATAGTAAAAATATCAGGGAGGCAGAGTACGGAGATGGAAAGAGAGACAAAGAAAAGCTTAAATATAGAACAGATCCAGCAGATCATCCCGCACAGGCATCCGTTTTGCCTGATCGACAGGATCGAAGATTATGAACCGGGGGAATTTGCCATAGGCTATAAAGCGGTAACATATACGGAAGAATTTTTTAAAGGCCATTTCCCGAATAAACCGGTTATGCCGGGGGTACTTATTGTAGAAGCGCTTGCACAAACAGGAGCAGTGGCGATTTTAAGTACGCCGGAAAATAAAGGAAAGATTGCATTTTTCGGAGGAATACAAAACTGCCGGTTTAAAGGAATGGTATTTCCTGGCGACGTGCTGAGATTAGAGACAAAGATTATTCGTCAAAAAGGTCCGGTAGGAATCGGAAAAGCGGTTGCAAGTGTGGACGGTAAAGTAGTAGTAAGCGCAGAATTGACGTTTATGGCAGGAGAATAGATTTATGATCGAAAAAATATTGATCGCAAACCGTGGCGAGATTGCGGTTCGGATTATTCGGGCATGCAGAGAAATGGGAATTGAAACTGTGGCAGTCTATTCGGAGGCTGACAAGGAGGCTCTTCATACCCAGCTTGCGGATGAAGCAGTCTGTATCGGTCCGGCGCAGGCATCGGAAAGTTATCTGAATATGCAGAATTTGATCAGCGCAGCGCTCGTTTCGGGAGCAGATGCGATTCATCCCGGATTCGGATTTTTATCGGAAAATGCAAAATTTGCAGAACTTTGCGAACAGTGCGAGATTACCTTTATCGGTCCTGATTCTAAAGTGATCGGTAAGATGGGAAATAAAACAGAAGCAAGAGCAACAATGATCGCGGCAGGGATTCCGGTTATCCGGGGGACAAACGGAGCGGTTTTAGATCTGGAAGAAGGGAAAAAAGAAGCGGCGCGCATCGGATATCCTGTGATCATTAAAGCCGCCTTGGGAGGCGGAGGAAAAGGGATGCGGACAGCGCAAAGTGAAGAAGAGTTTGAAAGTTGTTTTGTGACGGCGCGCAAAGAGGCGGAAAAGGCATTCGGAGACGGAACAATGTATATCGAGCATTTTGTGGAGCATCCTCGTCATATTGAATTTCAAATCCTTGCAGATTCATATGGAAATATAGTTCATCTCGGAGAACGGGATTGTTCGATACAGAGAAATCATCAGAAGATGATCGAAGAGTGTCCGTGCGCCGCGTTGTCAGATGAACTTCGTAAAAAAATGGGCGAAACGGCGGTAAAGGCCGCAAGGGCCGCAGGCTATACAAACGCCGGAACAGTAGAGTTTCTGCTGGAAAAAGACGGTACATTTTATTTTATGGAAATGAACACAAGGATACAGGTGGAACATCCGGTAACGGAGTGCGTAACAGGGATCGATCTGATCAAAGAGCAGATACGGATCGCAAACGGCGGGGAACTTACTTTCAGGCAGGAAGATATCAGGATGACAGGTCATGCGATCGAATGTCGGATCAATGCGGAGATACCGGAGCGCAATTTTATGCCGTCAGCCGGAAGAATCACAGATCTGCATCTTCCGGGAGGAAACGGGATCCGTGTAGATACGGCTGTTTACAGCGGATGCGAGGTGCTGCCTTATTATGATTCCATGTTGGCGAAACTGATCGTTCACGGGAAAGACCGTCGAGAGGCGGTAGATAAGATGAGGAGCGCTCTGGGAGAAATTATTATAGAAGGAATCGGAACGAATGTCGATTACCAGTATGAGATTTCGGAAAACGAGGATTTTATATCAGGAAAGACAGATGTGGATTTTATTCGGAGGCTGAGTAGTGAAACTGCATAATATGTTTAAAAAGACCGTAGGGAAAGAACATGGAACATCGAAAAATACAAAAGTAAGAAATGTTCCCGAAGGATTGCTGAAAAAGTGCAATAAGTGCGGCGCGGCTATTTTGGCAGAGGATGCCGTAAATAACAATTATATTTGTCCGAAGTGTCACGGATATTTCAGGATGCATGCAGGACGGCGGATCGAGATGATCGCAGATCCCGGAACTTTTGAAGAATGGGATGCAAAGATGAAGTTTGAAAATCCTCTGGAATTTAGCGGTTATGAGGAAAAAGTACGAAGATTAAGGGAACAGACCGGACTTGACGAAGCGGTCGTTACAGGGAAAGTTATGATCGCGGGCCATCCGGCGGTGATCGGAGTATGTGACGGACGTTTTATGATGGCGAGCATGGGCGAAGTGGTCGGTGAGAAGATCACAAGAGCGATAGAACGGGCTACGAAAGAAAATCTTCCGGTTATTTTGTTCGCATGTTCTGGAGGCGCAAGGATGCAGGAAGGGATCGTTTCTCTTATGCAGATGGCGAAAACGGCGGCTGCGCTGAAACGGCACAGTGAAAAAGGGCTTCTGTATGTGAGCGTTTTAACAGACCCGACGACAGGAGGAGTAACGGCAAGCTTTGCCATGCTTGGAGATATTATTCTGGCAGAGCCGAATGCGCTGATCGGGTTTGCAGGACCGAGGGTGATCGAGCAGACGATCGGAAAGAAGCTGCCGAAAGGATTTCAGAGGTCGGAGTTTTTGCTCGAACATGGATTTGTAGATCGGATCGTAGAGCGGTCGGAAATGAAAAGCGTTCTTGCGCGTATTTTGCATATGCATGACCGTACAAAAGAAAAAACAGAAGAAAGTACCGGGGAAACCGAAAAGATTGAAAGCACTACACAAGAAGATACTATGCCAAAACAGGTGCGGTCAAAAGGCGGAATAAGCGCGTGGGAAAGAGTTCTTCTTTCAAGAAAAACAGACCGTCCGGTCGGAACAGACTATGTGAATATGCTGTTTTCTGATTTTATGGAATTTCATGGAGACAGGCTTTTTAGAGACGATCCTGCAGTGGCAGGAGGAATTGCAATGTTCGGGAACATTCCGGTCACGGTGATCGCTCAGGTGAAGGGAAAGACGACGAAAGAAAATGTGACACGCAATTTTGCGATGATGTCTCCGGAAGGATATCGGAAAACATTACGATTGATCCGGCAGGCAGAAAAGTTCGGACGTCCGGTGATCTGTATCGTAGATACTCCGGGAGCATTTTGCGGACAGGAAGCAGAAGAGCACGGACAGGGAGAAGCGATCGCTTCAAACTTATATGAACTGTCCTCGATAAAAGTTCCGATCGTTTCGGTACTGATCGGGGAAGGCGGAAGCGGAGGAGCACTGGCTCTGGCTGTGGCAGATGAAGTGTGGATTCTGGAAAACTCTGTCTATTCGGTTCTTTCTCCGGAAGGATTTGCAAGTATACTCTGGAAAGACAGCAAGCGTGCGTCAGAAGCGGCGGAAGTGATGAAACTGACGGCGGATGATCTGAAATGCTTAGGGATAGTGGAACAGGTGATCAGAGAACCGAAGTCGTATACGTCACAGACAATGGCTGGGGTATGTGAAGAATTAAAAAACATGCTCAGCGTTTTTTTGAAAAAATACGGATCTATGGATGAAAGACAACTGCTGAATCATCGATATGACAGATTTCGTAAAATGTAAAAAGTGCTTCTTTTCCGAACAAAGTGTGTGCTATAATATAGGTTACGAAAATGCAGGCGCAAGAAGCGTCGGTTATGGAACACAATATATGGAAAAGGAGGAGGTCCGATGGATGCGTACAGAACAATTAATGATACGCTTGTAAATCTGTTTAATGAAATATGGGAATTAGAAAAAGAAGCGATCATAACCGAAGAATTTAAAGACATTACAAATAATGATATGCATATCATAGAAGCAATCGGATTATCCGGTGAAAATACAATGTCATCCGTAGCTAAGAAGCTGAAGATCACGGCGGGGTCTCTCACAACTGCGGTCAATGCGCTTGTCAGAAAGGCATATGTGAAGAGGGAAAGAAGTGAAGAGGACAGACGGGTCGTATATATAGCGCTTACGGAAAAAGGAGAGAAAGCTTTTTATCATCACGAGCAGTTCCATCGTCAGATGACCAACGCCGTGATAGAAAAGCTGGATGACGAAGAAATTGACGCACTTGTAAAAATGCTTAAAGATATTTCTGCATTTTTCAGAAGTTATCAGTCATAACACAGGAAAACGGAAATCTGATAAGGCGGGATTTGTGGTATGGATGAATTTATTTTTATTTTGGAATTGATCGGAACAGTAGCGTTTGCTTCTTCGGGAGCAATGATCGCCATAGAAAAAAAGATGGATATTTTCGGGGTAAATGTGCTCGGGGCGACAACTGCGGTAGGTGGCGGGATCATGCGGGATATCATACTCGGATTGACGCCGCCGGGGGCGTTTTCGCATCCGGTCTATGTTCTTGTGGCGGCGCTGACATCGACGATTCTTTTTGTGATCGCATATGCGAAACCGACGGCTTTTGAGTCTCGGGTAAAGACAGATTATTATGATAAGCTGATGTTCTGGTGCGATACGGCAGGACTTGGAATATTTACAGTAGTGGGGATACAGGCGGCGGTGCGGGCCGTCGGCGGGGAAAATGTGTTTTTCTTTGTATTTATCGGAACGCTTACAGGAGTAGGAGGAGGGGTGCTTCGTGATATTATGGCAGGCGAGACTCCGTATATTCTTGTAAAGCATATTTACGCATGCGCTGCGATTGCGGGAGGAATCGTCTGTGTAGTCGGAAGAACGGCATTCGGAGAAGCTTACGGTACGATATTAGGACTGGCGGCAACGGTGCTGCTCCGTTTTTTGGTAGCTCATTTCAGGTGGAATCTGATGCGTGTATCATAAGGTTTTTCATCTCGGAAAATAGCCGGATGATAAGAAAATTACAGTGAAGGCGGACTGAAATTACAGCAAGAATGATAAAAATTTGACGTTTTCTGAAAAATGAGGTACAATCCCCTATGAAACTTTTTGATTTGGGTTGAATAAGTGATACTGAACAGGATTAGAGAGCGGTATCGGAAATACTTGGTTGTATTATTTTAGGAGGGAACAAGTATGGCAGTAAAGAAAACAACTTCGACATCAAGGGCAGCGGCTAAAATAGCAAATGCGATCAAAGCGGAGCCTGCAAAGGCGGCTAAAACAGCGGCGAAAGCAGTAAAGGAAGAAGAGAAAACAGCTGTGAAGGCAGAGGAAAAGGCAGAAGTGAAAGCTTCTGAAAAAGCTCCTGTAAAAGCAGAGCCGGAAAAGAAAGAAGCAGCGAAAGCGATTGAGACAAAGAAAGACACAACGAAAAAGCTTGAGACAAAAGCGGCAGTTTTGGTAGATACACCGGAGACAGAAGAGAAGGCAGCTGTAAAAAAATCAGTAAAAGCTCCGGCAAAGGCAGAGAAAAAAGCGCCGGTGAAAAAGGCGGCATCTAAGAAAGCGGAACTGAAAACAGAGATGTTTCTTCAGTTTGCGGGAAAAGAATATACAGACAAAGAGATTTTTGACAAAATAAAATATGTTTGGTCAAAAGTTTTGAAAAATAAAGTCGGCGATATGAAAGATGTTAAGATCTATCTGAAGCCGGAAGAGTCAGCAGCTTATTATGTAATTAACGGCGATACGACAGGTAAAGTCGATCTGTAAAAGTCTGCTATCCTCTCTGTAGCGGGATTGCCCCGGCAGGGAGGTTTTTTATTTATATGAGGAGAAAGGAAGGCGTATGGCATGAGCGAAAATACGAAAAGTAAGATGACGGAGAAGAAAGAACAAAGGAAACGGCTTGAACAGCAGATCCGTTTTATTATTGAAGCGGACAAAGTGAAAAGCGTTTTTCGGCAGACATATCTTGCCGACGGAAGCCGGAAAGAAAACGATGCGGAACATTCATGGCATCTGGCATTGTCTGCGATACTTTTGAAAGAGCATATGGACGCGCCTGTTGATCTGATGAAAGTGATCGTCATGGTACTGATCCATGATCTTGTCGAGATAGATGCGGGTGATACTTATGCATACGATTCCGAGGGCGCCAAGTCAAAAAGAGAGAGGGAGTTAAAAGCGGCAGAGCGTATTTTCGGTATTCTTCCAAAAGATCAGGGAACGTATTTCAGAAGTTTGTGGGATGAATTTGAAGAATATAGTACAGAGGATGCAAAATTCGCTCATTTGCTCGATAATTTCCAGCCGCTTTTATTAAATGACGCATCAGACGGGAAAAGCTGGGCAGAGCATGGAGTGCATAAGGCTCAGGTGTGTAAGCGAAATGAGCGGATTGCGGATACGTCGGATATCGTATGGGAAAAAATGCTTGAAATTATGGATAAACATGTTGAGAAAGGAAATTTGAAAAATGTATGAGCGGGAAACAGAGCGGCTGCAAAAGATGATTGAAGAAAGTGAAAGTATCGTTTTCTTCGGCGGAGCGGGAGTTTCGACAGAAAGCGGAATACCGGATTTTAGAAGTGCGGATGGGATTTATCATCAGAAGTATCGTTTTTCACCTGAACAGGTTGTAAGTCATACGTTTTTTATGAGGTATCCTGAAGCATTTTATGAATTTTATAAAGAAAAAATGATGATTCTTGATGCAAAGCCGAATGCGGCTCACCTGAAATTGGCAGAACTGGAACGGGCGGGAAAACTTACGGCTGTCGTTACGCAGAATATAGACGGTCTGCATCAGTTGGCAGGAAGTAAGCGAGTGTATGAACTGCATGGCAGCATTCACAGAAATTATTGTATGAACTGCGGGAAATTTTATGATGCACAATATGTCAAAAAAAGCGAAGGTGTTCCGAAATGCTCCTGCGGGGGCGTCGTGAAACCAGATGTTGTCCTTTATGAAGAAGGTCTTGATGAGGAGACGATCCGGGGCGCTGTGGAGGCGATCGCGTCTGCAGATATGCTGCTTATCGGAGGCACGTCTCTCGTAGTTTATCCGGCAGCAGGATTTATCGATTATTTCAGAGGAAGCCGTCTTGCGGTGATCAATAAATCAGAAACGGCAAAAAATATCCGATCAGAACTGACGATTTCAGCTCCGATCGGAGAAATATTAAGCCGGATAAAAGTGTGATCAGTCAGATTCCCATCGTCCGGATGCGCCGCATGGGAGGACAAGTCCCGAATCAGTGACAGGAAGTCCGATTTCCTGCGACTCTACATGGCCGTTCCATGGCTTTAGTTCTGTCGAGATCATATACGTAAGTACAGCGGGTGCAAGCCCTGTCGTATAGGAATTGACAAGGAAAAAAAGGGCGTCTTTAGACAAGATCTTTGTGCAAAGTTTGATGAGCGGGTGGATCATATCTTCGATCTTCCATATTTCGCCTTTCGGACCGCGGCCATAAGACGGAGGATCCATGATGATCGCGTCATAAGTATTGCCGCGGCGGATCTCCCGTTCGACAAATTTTACACAATCATCGACAAGCCAGCGGATCGGAGCGTCTTTCAGCCCGGAAGACACTGCGTTTTCTTTCGCCCAGCCGACCATGCCTTTTGAGGCGTCCACATGGGTGACATGCGCTCCGGCGGCCGCTGCCGCAAGAGTTGCGCCGCCTGTATAGGCAAAAAGATTCAAAACTTTTACCGGGCGTCCCGCGTTTCGGATCTTTTCCGAAAACCAATCCCAGTTTGTCGCCTGTTCGGGAAAGAGTCCGGTATGTTTAAAACTAAATGGTTTCAAATTAAATGTAAGAGATCCATAGTGAATCTGCCACTGCTGAGGCAGACTGAAAAATTCCCATTCCCCGCCGCCTTTTTTACTGCGGTGGTAATGGCCGTTCATCTGTTTCCATCCTTTATGATTCTTTTTCGTGTTCCAGATTACCTGAGGATCGGGGCGAACAAGAAGATAATCTCCCCATCGTTCCAGTTTTTCTCCGTTAGAACAATCTATAACTTCATAATCTTTCCAGTTGTCTGCAATCCACATAATAATATCCTTTCTCCATACAGTGTGTGCGAATATAGCTATAGTTTACCACAAGCATGTACAACAGGAAAGCATAAAACAATCTAAATTGTAACAGTTCAGCCATGCAGCGCGGTTTTACGAATGCACAGGCTGAGCTTTTACTGTCTGTGGATTTCGTCAACTTGAATTTTCAAAGTGAAATACGGCATGATTCATGATACAATATAAAATAAGAAATAAAATTTTGAGGGAGATGTCTTATGGTGAAAATGACAGTAGATGCAATGGGAGATCACTGTCCGATTCCGGTAGTGAAAACAAAAAAAGCGCTTGGAAAATTACAGGGAGCAGGACAGATAGAAGTGCTTGTAGATAACGAGACGGCAATGAAAAATGTCATGAAGATGGCAAAAAGCAGCGGCGCGTCAGCGGAATCGGAAAAGATCAGCGACCGGGAATACAAAGTGATGATTACGGTAGAAGAGAAGAACGCGGCTGTATCAGAAAGCGATCAAAAAGGACAGACCGCAGGAAAAGAAAGCCGGGCGCAGGCAGAAGGCGGGGGGAAAGAAGCAGGCGAATCGGATCACAATCCGGCAGCAGAAAATGGAAGTAACAGTAGTGCGCAGGGGATGAACAAAGTGCAGTTATCATCTGCGGGATGCGCGACATGTATCGGAACGGTCGTTGCGGTTTCTTCTGATAAAATGGGAAGCGGAAATGATGAGCTGGGCGCAGTTTTAATGAAGAGTTTCTTTTTTGCGGAGACGCAGCTTGATACGCTTCCGGATAAAATCCTTTTTTACAACGGAGGCGCGAAACTTACGGTGGAAGGTTCGGACTGCCTAGAAGATATCAGGATTTTGGAAAAAGAAGGCGTCGAGATACTGACGTGTGGCACATGTCTTGACTTTTACGGATTAAAGGAAAAACTGGCAGTCGGAGCAGTGACAAATATGTATACGATTGCAGAAATTCTTCAAAACGCAGTCAGCGTTGTTTCTCCGTAACGACAGGAGAAGGACATAAGGAAAAATATTTATTATGGGTGAAAAAGAAAGAATGGCAAAAAGTATAAACGGATAGATAAAAGTGTAAGGACAGTATTGCAAAAGTTTGATACAATACGATAACAGCTCATAGGAAAGCGGCATGTTTTGTCCCGAAATGCAGCTTTTGAGTTGAGTAAGTTTACATGGGGAAAAGGAAAACAAAAATACAGATATCCCCTACATAATAAGGAGGTATTAAGACAAATGAAAAAGACCAAAAAACTGGTAATGTCATGGCTGCTTGCCTTTTGCTGTGTCATCACTTTGGTTGCGCCGTCTGTCGTAAATGCGGCAGCAGATGATTTCGAGATCATCGATGATACAGACGCACGTTTTGTATATTCAGACGGTAATGCAAATAACGGCGGATGGGAATCGGCGGGAGCGGGCGACGCTTCCGTTACAGAGCACTGGAGCAACACGGCAGGCGCGACATTGGACATTACATTCAACGGAACAAAACTGGAGCTTTACGGTAAAAAAGCTGCAAATCATGCAATGTTCAGCGTGAGCATTGACGGAAGCGAGGCAGTAGAATGCGACGCCTATGCCGCAGTGACAGAACCGGAGGCAAAATTGTTTGAAAGCAAAACGCTTGCGGCAGGAAATCATACAGCTCATATCACAGTTTTAGAAAAAAGAAATGAAGCTTCTACAGGGACAGGAAGCGTTTATGGCGTACAGTTTGTGTATGCAAAAGCATTTGAGGCAGAGATTGCCGAGCCGGAATTTCCGGGATATACAGAAGTTGACGATGCTGTTTTTACAACAAATCATGAGCCCTTCAAGATCCAGTACGAGCCGGCAGGCGCTTGGACTGCGGGAAGCGGCAACGGAAATTTGTTTTATAACGGAACAGAGCATTACAGCGCAAAAGGCGTTGATGTGTCTTATGAGATGATCTTTACTGGAACCGGAGTAGAGATCCATGCCAGCAAAAATACAGTTCATATGAACTGCGACGTTTATATCGACGATGTGAAAGTCGGAGAATTGGCGGCACAAAATGCCGGAGCAATGCACAAACAGAAATTATTTGAGAAAAAAGATCTTGCGAATACAAAGCATACGCTTCGTGTCGTTCCGAAAGAGGGAGAAAGCATTGAAGGCAAAGTAATACAGCTTGATAAGATTGTTGTTTTTCACGATGAAATTACTGTGCCTGATTCGATCGTATTGAACCGGACGGAGCTGACGATGACACCCGGCGCTTCATCAGAGCTTACGGCGTCTGTCATTCCGTGGAATGCAAATGCGAAGCTTGTGTGGACAAGCAGCGACAGCAGTGTTGTAGAAGTAAACGATGGAAAACTGACCGCAAAAGAGATCGATGTGAAAAAGACAGTTACTGTCACAGCGGCAAGCGCTGAAGACAACAGTGTTTTAGCAGAAGCTAAGATTACAGTCGATCCGGCTCTGGCATTTATGAACGCATATGTAGGCAATGAAAAACTCTTAGAGACAGAGCTTGATTATGATAAGCTGAAAGCAGGAAACGGAAGCGTTTATAACGGAACAGCCTGGTTGAATGATGAACTGAATTCTAAAATTGTCGTGACGACAGAAAAAGACGTTCACAATGTTCAGGTTACAGCAAGCGATTTCAAGAATGAAAAGGGACAGGTTTTGTCAAAAGACAATATTGATATTAAATGGCTCAAAGAAATTGCGGCAAAAGAAGGACGTAACGCACAGGGGCAGACAAAAAATTATCCGGATGTGATCTACAAAGGCGGGAAGAAAGATATCGATGCACAAGATGTACAGTTTGCATGGGTAAATATCGCGATTCCGAAAGATACAGCGGCAGGAAATTATACAGGTACGATTACGGTTTCGGCGGACGAATTAGACAAGCCGTTCGAGCTTACGTACAACATCGAAGTGCTGAACCTTGTACAGCCGGCGCCGGAGGCAACAGAACTGCAAGTTTGGCAGCATCCGTTTTCAGTTGCGAATTATTATTTAGGTTTAGGTGAAAATCCGTCGGGCGGCATCACAAACGAGGTGCGGGAAGATTTCTATTTTACAGAAAAACATTTTAATTTGATGAGAGACTCGATCAAAGAGTATGTTTCGATCGGAGGTCATGACGTAGTTGCCAATGTCGTAGAAGAGGCATGGAATCATCAGTCATATTATAACGATCTTTCGATGGTAAAATGGACGAAGAAAGCGGACGGAACATGGGAATTTGATTATGATTGGTATGATGCATGGATCAATTTCATGATCGAGTGCAAAGTTTTAGATCCTGCAAACGGAATCGGACAGATCAAGTGTTACAGTATCGTTCCATGGAACAATCAGATCGCTTACTATGATGAAGCGCAGGGTAAAGTAGTGAAAGAATCACACAATCCGGGAACTGCAAAGTGGAAAGAGATGTGGGAACCGTTCTTAAAAGATTTTATGGAACATTCCAAAAAAATGGGATGGTTTGACATCACTTATATTTCAATGGACGAAAGAGGGCTCGATCAGCTTGAACCAGCGGTTGAGATGATCGAATCAGTGAAAGACGAAGATGGAAACCACTTTAAGATCTCTTCGGCGCTGAACTATGCAGCTCCGGAATATTATGAGTTTACAGACCGTATCGATGATATTTCGATCAATCTCGGAAACACAGGAAACGTACAGCAGATGAACGATCTGTCAGATCACCGCAGAGACTTAGGTCTGACGACAACGATGTACACATGTACGGGAGATTATCCGAGTAACTTTATGATCAGTGATCCGGGCGACAACTATTGGGATATCTGGTACACGATGACATTAGGAACAGACGGCTATATGCGTTGGGCATGGGATAACTATGTATACGATATGCACGGCGATGCAACTTACCGTTACTGGGAGCCGGGCGACGGATGGTTCATTTATCCGATGGAAAGAGAAGCGGTAGGAGAGGACTTTAACGCTTCCTTCTACAGCACACCGCGTTATGAATTGTTCAAACAAGGTATCCGTGATGTGGCAAAAGCAAAATATCTGTTGAACAGTGAAAGCGCGACAGCAGAAGAAAAAACAGAATTGACAGATGTTGTAGAGCATTTGGCAAAACCGCAGAAAGGAACATATCAAGGTTCTGCGGTGGCGGCATCCGAAAAAGACCGTATGCTCGTTCATTCTGAAACAGAGCGCGCTTTAGATGCGACAAACGCGCTGGCAAGAAACGTTGCGGAGAGGGAGAACCCGAATCCGAAGCCGGAAAGCGCAGATAAAACAGCGCTTAATGCGGCGATTAAAGATGCAGAAGCTTTGAAAAAAGAAGATTACACAGCAGAAAGCTGGAAAGCGTTTGAGACGGCGTTGAATGCGGCAAAAGAAACAGCGGCTGATAAAGATGCAGCTCAGACAGAAGTAGACAACGCATTAAACGTATTGAATGCGGCAGTTGCTAAACTTGAGAAGGTGAAAGATCCGAATCAGCAGCAGCCGGTTCAACCACAGCCGGAGCAGACAAAACCGGATAAGACGACTCCTCAGACAGGAGATCGGACAAACGCAGCGCTTCTGTTTGGATGCGCAGTTCTTTCGGGAGCAGGTGTGTTCTTTGCATATCGCAGACGCAGAACAATAAAATAATCGTTTTCTAAAGTAGATTTCGGAAAACAGAGGAAAAGAACGAAAGAGTCGGAGACGGATCTTTCGTTCTTTTTGTAACGGTGGAGGGATGAAGTCCGAAAGATTCTTTTTTGGTCTGCTTTAGAAATCTACAAAACAGTTGTTAAACAGGTAGATTTGCGTCATAATAAAAACGACTATTATGGATTTTTTCGGAGGAAGAAGAGATGAGGAAGATGGAGAAGATTCATTTAACACAATTTGCAAAACACGGCGGCTGTGCTGCAAAAATCGGTCCTGATACGCTTGGGAAAGTGCTTGGGAGGCTTCCGAAGTTTCATGAGGACAACCTGCTTGTCGGTTTTGAAACTTCGGATGACGCGGCCGTATATAAGCTTTCGGACGATACGGCAGTGATACAGACACTGGATTTTTTTACGCCTGTAGTAGACGATCCCTATACGTTCGGACAGATTGCGGCTGCTAATGCGCTAAGCGACGTATATGCGATGGGAGGAGAACCGAAGATCGCGTTGAATATCGTCTGTTTTCCCGGGGAACTGGATCCGGATTATTTAGGGGAAATTCTGCAAGGAGGCGCGGAAAAGGTTCTTGAATCGGGAGCTGTCCTTGTTGGAGGACATTCGATGCAAGATGACGTTCCGAAATACGGACTGTCGGTTATGGGACTTGTTCATCCGAATCGCATCTATAAAAACTTCGGATGTAAAAAAGGAGATGTTCTGATCCTTACGAAACAACTGGGAAGCGGAATCGTCAATACGGCGGTCAAAGCACAGATGGCTTCGGAAGCTGCCGGGAAAGAAGCGGTTGCCGTGATGACGCAGTTAAACAAAAAGGCAAGGGAAATACTGGACAAGTTTACGATCCATGCATGTACAGACGTTACCGGGTTCGGGCTTCTCGGACATTGCGGGGAAATGGCTTCGGCGAGCAGAGCGAAGATAGAGCTTTGGCCAAAAGATATCGCCTATATTGAAGGGGCAAAGGAATATGCGCAGATGGGACTTATTCCCGGGGGAGCATATCGCAACAGAAATCATGTCGCACAGCTTCTTGAAGCGGGAAATACCGATGAGATGTATGTAGATCTGCTCAGTGACCCGCAGACTTCCGGCGGTTTGCTGGCGGCAGTTCCGGAAGAAGAAAAAGATGCGATTTTGGAAGAATTTGATAAAGCACAGATGGAAACAAAAGTGTCGGTTGTCGGAAAAGTAATAGACTCCGAATGTGAAGAAGCAAAAATATATATCCGCTAATATAGGAGGAGAGACAAAATGATTTATCTGGATAATGCCGCTACGACTTTGCACAAACCAAAGGAAGTACAGGAAGCTGTTATAGCGGCGTTTGGGCAGATGGGAAATTCCGGAAGAGGGGCATCGGAGCCGGCGCTTAAGGCATTGGGAACAGTCTACGATGCAAGAGAAGCGCTGGCACGGCTTTTTCATGCCGAAAATGCGAGTGAGATTGTGTTTACCGCAAATTCTACAGAGGCGCTGAATATTGCAATCAAGGGAATACTCGATCCGGGAGATCATGTCATCACAACGGTGCTGGAACATAATTCCGTGCTGCGCCCGCTGTATGAATGCCGCAGGAAAGGTGTGGAGATGACAATCCTTACATGCGACGAATATGCTAACATTTCATATGAAGAGATGGAAAAGGCAGTCAGAAAAAATACACGGGCGATCATATGTACTCATGCGTCAAATATGACCGGAAATATGATCTCTTTGGAGAGTGTCGGAAAGATTGCGGCAAAGTATGGTATTCTCTTTATTGTTGACGCTTCCCAAACCGCGGGAGTATGGGAGATCGATGTACAAAAATATGGGATTTCCGTCCTTTGTTTTACCGGACATAAAGGACTGATGGGACCGCAGGGAACAGGTGGTATGTATGTAAAAAGCGGGGTAAAGATCCGTCCGCTTTTGTCAGGCGGCAGCGGGATAGATTCTTATAATATGCATCATCCGTCGCAGATGCCGGAAGCGCTTGAAGCCGGGACGCTGAACGGTCACGGGATCGCGGGACTTCGGGCGGCATTGTCATTTTTGGAAAGAGAAGGGATGGAACGCCTGCGGAAAAGAGAACTGGAGCTGATGCGCCGTTTTTATAACGGAGTCGCTGAAATTCCGAATGTGAAAGTGTACGGAGACTTTCGGACGGACAGAAGGGCAGCCATCGTTTCTTTGAATATCGGCGATTATGATTCGGCAGAGATAAGCGATGAATTAAGCGGCAGATATGGGATCGTTACGCGGTCCGGAGCGCATTGTGCGCCGTTGATGCATGAAGCGCTTGGAACAAAGATACAGGGTGCGGTCAGATTCAGTTTTTCCCATTATAATACGGAAGAGGAAATTGACGAGGCAATCCGCGCCGTAAAAGAGCTTGCTGGGGAATAAGAAGAACAGGCGCGGGGCAAGGTGTTATGGAATCATAAGAAACGGGGGAGAAGATGAAAAAACGAGAGAAAAAAATTGTGATCACTTTTCATACGACAACGGATGCGATGGCAATGGAACGGTACTGTAAAAAGAGAAAAGAACCGGGCAGACTGATTCCTGTTCCGGGTACGATCTCGGCCGGATGCGGACTTGCATGGTGCGTTCTGCCGCAAGAGAGGGAACATCTTTTGAAAGTGATGGAGGAGGGGGATATAACTCCGCAGGCTGTGCATGAATGTATGTTATAAAATATCACAGTTCTACCACAAAAGATTCACATAGGTTTGATATCGTCTTAAACAAATATATTGTATGAAATATGTGGAAATAAGATTAAAGTATATTGAAAAAGTATATGTCACAGATAGAGGGGAGTGCAGAAATCCACAGAAAGAATACAAAGTTAGGAGGATATCATTTTGATAGAAGTAAAAAATTTGGTAAAAAAATATGGAAATCATTTAGCCGTAGATCACCTGGACTTTCAGATTAAGCCGGGAATGGTTTACGGTTTTTTGGGTCCCAACGGAGCAGGAAAATCTACTACAATGAACATTATGACAGGATGCATGGGGGCAACTCAGGGGGAAGTGCTGATTAATGGATATGACATCTTGAAAGAACCTGAAAAAGCCAAAAGATATATCGGATATTTGCCGGAACATCCACCTCTTTATATGGATATGACTGTGCGGGAATATTTGGATTTTGCAGCAGAGCTGAAAGGAATTAGAAAATCTCAACGAAGAGAAGCTGTTGATGAAGCAGAAAAAATGGTAAAGGTTCAGGATGTGGAACATCGCTTGATTCGAAATCTTTCAAAAGGCTATCGTCAGAGAGTAGGGCTGGCACAGGCAATTTTAGGATTTCCGGATATGATTATTCTTGATGAACCAAGCGTTGGATTGGATCCGAAACAGATTATAGAGATGAGAGATTTAATCCGTAAGTTGGCTGAGAACCATACGGTTATTTTAAGCTCGCATATATTGACGGAGATCAGAGAAGTATGTGATTATATTCTGATTATTTCTAAAGGAAAGCTGGTAGCACAGGATACGCTGGAAAACTTGGAGAAGATGATAGGGTTTCACGATGTGATTGAATTAGAAACATCGGCTTCGGAGGAGGAAATTCATAGAATACTGGGGAGGATTCCCGGAGTTTGTGCGATGCAGATGCGTGTGAAAGGAGAAAAGTGTACTTATGTACAGGTAAAAGTGACTGGAGATAAAAGCAGTCAGAATAACAGAAAAGTAAGAGAAGAGATTTTCTGTGAATTTGCGAAAGAGAAAAAAACATTATATTCATTGTCGGCGCCTGAAACGAGTTTGGAAGAAGCGTTTATGAAATTGACACAGAACGATAATATAGAAAGAAATATGCAAATCGAAGAATCGCTTGTGAAAGATAGACAGGTAAAGGACGGACGGGTGAAAGAAAGCCGACCGGGAGAGAAACAGATAGGAGTGGAAACCAGAAAATGTGAGATGAATACAGAGGGAGGAAAAGAGGATGAAGGCGGTTTATAAAAAAGAATTAAAAGCGTATTTTCAGTCTATAATAGGGTGTGTATTTATTGCCTTTCTTATTGCATTTACTGGAATTTATTTCATGGCGTATAATATGACAACAGGATATCCGTATTTTTCTTATACACTTTCAGGATCGTTGATCGTATTTATTGTAGGGATTCCTTTGATTACGATGCGTTCATTTGCAGAAGAGAGAAAGAATAAAACAGATCAGATTCTGTTGACAGCGCCAGTGAGTTTGTGGAAAGTTGTGGTTGGAAAATACCTGGCGATGGTGACGGTAATTGCAATCCCGAATCTTATATTTTGTATTTTCCCTCTTATCATTAAATTGCAGGGGACGGCGTATTTGACAGTTGATTATATTTCGATTTTGATGTTCTTCCTGCTCGGCTGTGTTTTTGCAGCTATAGGAATGCTTTTATCAGCGCTTACAGAAAGTCAAATTATTGCGTATATAGGGACGTTTGGTATTTTTCTGATTCTATATTTATGGGATGGTATCTTATCTCTGTTTCCAAATACGGCGATGAGCGGACTTGTATTTATAATTTTGCTTATTTTGCTGGCAGCTTTCTACATATGGAGAATGACGAACAGTTTTTCGATTGCGGGAGGAGTGGGCTGTGTCGGAGTGGCAGTAGCGATAGCAGTGTATTTTCTGAAAGAGACGCTTTATGAAAATCTGTTTACAGAGTCTTTGGGCGGGTTCGCTCTGACAAATATTTTTACCGATATTACACAAAATAGTATTGTAGATGTGAGCGGAATTGTATTGTACTTGTCGATGATCACATTATTTTTATTTTTGACAGTTCAGTCGATTAGAAGACGACTTTGGGAAAGTGCGGCAAAAAAACATGGAGCGTATAGCGTGACGATGACAGCGGTTTTTCTTGCAATTACAGTTGTCATAAACTTGATTGCATGCCAGATACCGGAAAAATTCCGAAAGATAGATGTGAGTAATACAAAAATTTACGAGATTTCAGATACGACAGAAGATTTCCTGAAAGAAATGGATAAAGAAATATCGATGAAGATAATTGCCGTAAAAGAAAATACAGATGAACGAATCGTTACATTTTTGAGTAAATATGCGGCTTTATCGAATAAAATACATGTGGAGTGGATAGATCCTGTTCTTCATCCGTCGGTTTTGTCAGAATATGAAACTACAGAAAATACGATTGTGATTTCCTGTGAAGAAACAGGAAAAAATACGACGGTTTCTTTTGATGATATTTTGGTGATGGATCAATATTCCTACTATTATTATGGAAGTACATCGTATACATCATTTGACGGAGAAGGACAGCTCACAAGTGCACTGAATTATGTGACAGGCGAGGAGACAAAGAAAGTTTATTTGTCAACAGGACATGGGGAACAAGAGCTTGCTGAAACGATAACGGAATTGATGAATAAAAATGGATATGAGTTGTCGGAAGTTAATTTACTTATGTCAACATCTGTACCGGATGATTGTGATCTTCTTATTGTGAACGCAGTAACTTCTGATCTGACAGAAGATGAGAAAACAATGTTGCAGCTGTATTTGCAGCAAGGGGGAAAGGTGACCGTCCTATTAGGAGAAACAGAAGGGGAAAAGCTCCCGAACCTGATAAGTATTTTGTCTGAATATGGCATGACGATGGAAGGCGGTTACATTGCAGATATGACGAGATGTTATCAAAATAATCCTTATTGCATTTTCCCCAAATTATCTGTAAGCGGTGATTTGGCAGAACAGATTAAGTCAGAAATGACACTTGTTATGAATACCCATGGGATGACAGTGAACGATCCGGCAAGGGATACGATTACAACGGTTCCGTTTATGTCAACGTCTGATCAGGCATTTGCAGTGACGGAGCAAGACCAAAAGCAGGGAGAATATATTCTTGGAGCATATGCGACAGAAACAGTAAGCGAGATCTCCGCAGAGACAGAAGAAACAGAAATTTCAGAAGAAAATGCAGAAGCGTCGGAAGAAATTACGGAAGATACAGAGAAGGAAAGTAGATTGACGGTGATTGCTGCAGGAAGTCTGATAGATGAGCAGATTATAGATACCTTTACGGAATTGGAAAATACACAGTTGTTTATGAACATAATGGCAGTAAATTTTGAAAATGTGAAAAATGTCTCAATCGAAGCCAAAAGCCTTAGTGTAGAATATAATGCTGTTCAGCATGCCGGATTATTCGGAACACTGATGATTTTTGGAATACCTGCAGTGATTTTAATCAGTGGTTTTGTTGTTTGGTACAGGAGGAGAAAAGCATGACACAAAAAAGGAAAATAGGTTTGCTCATAATTGTTTTCGTGGCGCTTATATGTATATATATGTGGGTTCGCGCGTGGAATCAAAGCGAACAGGCACAGGCAAATACAATGATACGAATTACAGATACAGAAGGAGATAAGATTAAAAAGATCGCTTTAAATATAGAAAATGGAGAGTTGAACTTTGAAAAAGAAAATGGTGTGTGGTATGATGCTTTAGATCATGATATTCCGATTAATCAAAGCATTATGAATGAAATTGCAGATACGGTTGGCAGTATTTCTGCAAATCGGAAGTTGAAAAATGCAGATGAAGCAAAAGACTATGGTTTGGATGTTCCTATTTATACGATCGAGTATACAGATGATAATGATGATGTCATTTCTGTTTATTTCGGAAATAATACAGGGGACAATATTTATGCAACATTAGAAGGGGAAAAATCTATTTATACTGTTTCGAGTCAGGTCATTGAAGATTTAAATTATACAGAAGAAGATCTGATACAACTTGACGACTATCCATCGATTGGAAGTGGCAATCTTGAGAAGGCAGTTATTACGCAAAATAAAAATTCTGTTGTATATGACAGTGCAGACGAGACGCAGACGGAACAAATAATCGCAATAGCCGGAGGCCTTGGAACTGTGCAGCTGTCCACAACGGCAGATTATTGTGCAGAAGAAAAAGAATTATCAGAATACGGCTTGGATGAAGATTTAAGGGCTGCGGTAGAAGTGACTTATCAGGAAGATGAAAAAGAAAAGAAACTGACATTATATATAGGAAACCGGGTCGGGGATGACAGATATGTGATGTTAAATGATTCAAAGATTGTGTATCTGGTTTCTGATGCAATATGTGGAAATATATTAAATGAAGAAGAATAAAAACAGGTTATAAGCAGTAAGATTTTATATTCTTTTAATTGACTTTGCAGGAGAAACGAGAGAGAATGTTATTCATATCAAAAAGGCATTAATGCAGAAGGATGGATGGAAATGAAAGAAAAATTAATACGTTTTATGCAGGGCAGATACGGTATCGATCAATTATCGAAGTTTCTTCTGATCACGGGATTGGCGGTAGTTCTTTTATCGGCGTTTTTCGGAGAAACCGCGGTGAGCATGCTTTTATATATTTTCGGCTGGGGAGTCGTGATCTACTGTTATTTTCGGATATTTTCAAGAAATGTACAGAAGCGGTACGCAGAAAATCAGGCATATCTTATGAAAACATACAAGATAAGAAATTGGTTTCAGAATCAAAAAAACATCTGGCAGCAGAGAAAAGTGTACCACATTTATACATGTCCGTCATGTAAACAAAAAATCCGCATCCCGAAGGGCAAAGGGAAAATTGAAGTAAGATGTCCGAAGTGCGGCACGACTTTTATAAAGAAAAGTTAAGCTGTGCAGACAACGAAAATATAGAACTGAAAAGTAAGAAATCCCCGTAACAATGAACTGCTCCAAAAAGTCTGACTTTTTTGGAAGAGTTCGTTGTTACGGGGATTTTGTTTTCGGTTTCAATAACGATATCTTTACCAGCTAGGGAAGAAAAGGTTATTTCCGATGTTGACTCCCGGTCGGTTTGTAGATCCTGCATAGAGGAAATAATAACAGTCTGCCACTGCCGCAAGTCTTGCGCCGTTGATCGCATCTTGCGCAACCTGCATAGATAAAGAGGTCGGACCTTTCTTCAGAACAGCGTCAAGACGACCTGTCCATACCGGTTCAAACTGTCCGCTTGCATAGATAACTCCTCTGATCGTATTCGGAAAACGAGGACTTTCCACACGGTTTAATATTACAGTTGCGACAGCAAGCAGAGAATCATAGTTCTGATGAGCTTCACACTGCAGGATCGCCGCAAGAAGTGTGACGTCATCCGCAGAAGCGTCGATCTGTCCGCCGTTGTTTGTAATAGTATCGTCGTAGCCGCCGTTTTGCTGGAGCTGCTCCAGTCGCTCTGCCTCAAGGCGGGCAGCCTCTTCAGCCTTTGCTTTTTCTAATTTGGCTTGTACTTCCGTAAGATTTGTTGAAGTCGCCTTTGCTTTTTCCTGGAGTTCCGTCTGTTTTTTCTTAAGTTCATCTTTCAGATCAAGAAGTGAATCCTGCTGAGTTTCTAATGTGTTTTTCTGATCTTCGATATTTTTATAAATATTTTTCAGATCGTCAAGGGCAGTTTTGTCATATTCGCTCAGATTTTCGATAAAATCAGCTTTGTTTATAAAATCTGCCATGTTTTCCGCCGAAAAGAGCATCTCAAGCAGTGTTGCGTTCCCGTGTTCGTACATATATTTAATACGGGATTTCATATTTTCATACTGCTCATTTTCGTTTTCTTCAGCTTCGACAAGTGCATCGGAAGTACGGGCAATCTCACCGTTTAAGATCTCAACCTGCATTTCTGTTGCAGAGATCTCTTCGCTCAAAGAGAGAATATCTTTGTTGATACCGTCTAATTCACTTTCGAGTGCAGAAGTCTGTCCTTTTAAATTGTCAATGTTGTCATCTGCAAATGAAGGAAAAACTGAAAGTACAATTCCGAGAGAACTGATCAGGATGATGCCTGATTGTATCCACCGTTTTTTGTAGAATTTCATAGCTTTAAATTCCTTTCTTGAAGCATTTTTTAAGTGCTGAATAATCATTATACTACAAATTGCGTTATTTGGCAAACTTTGATATGATAAAGGCTGAGAAGGCCGCTTTTAAAAGCGGCGAAAGACAGAACGGAAAAGAAAGAGGTATATCTATGACGCATAAGATAAAAATGATCGGACTTGACCTGGACGGAACATTGCTGACGGATAAAAAAGAACTGACTGTGCGGACAAGAGAAGTTCTTGCAAAGGCGATCAGAAGCGGAATCGTCGTACTTGTAGCTACGGGGCGTCCGTGGATGGGAGTTCCGGAAGAATTGAGAGAATTTCCGGGTATGGATTATGCGCTGACGTCTAATGGAGCAAGGATTATCGACACTCGTACGGGAAATGTAATAGAAGAACATCTGTTGTCTGTCAAATCAGCGAAAAAGGCGTTGGAAATTTGTCGAAAATATGATACTCTACAAGAGGTATATTTTGATGGACAGGGATATGCTCCGGCAGAAAAAATGGAGTTTGTGGAACGATATCACAAAAATCCGAATATGTGGGAATATATGCGTAAAACCCGTATTCCGGTGGATGATATTTTTGAACTGGTAGACAGAGAAAACAGAGGTCTCGATAAAACGCAGGCATTATTTGCGGATATGTCCGAGAGAAAACGTGCGTGGGAAGAACTTGCCCGTCATGAGGTTTTGGAACTGGTCGGATCTCTTCGTTATAATATAGAAGTGAACGCGGCGGGAGTCAATAAAGGAACAGGACTTGTCAATCTCGGAAGCAGGCTTGGTATTAAGCGGGAAGAGATCATGGCGTTCGGAGACGGAGATAACGATACCGTGATGCTGAAAGAAGTCGGTTTCGGCGTCGCAATGGCAAACGGAGAGCCGCAGGTGAAAGAAGCTGCAGATTATATCACACTGTCAAATGAAGAGGACGGCGTTGCGCAAGCGATTGAAAGATTTGTTCTCGGAGGAGGAGAAGCAAGATGTTAGAAGCATTAAAAGTAATTATATTCGGTATTGTGGAGGGAATCACGGAATGGCTGCCGATCAGCAGCACGGGGCATCTGATCTTGTTGGAAGAATTACTGCATTTGAAACAAAATCAGGCGTTTCTTGACATGTTTTATGTTGTGATCCAGCTTGGAGCGATACTGGCGGTTGTCGTTATGTATTTCCATAAGCTGAATCCGTTTTCACCGAAGAAAACCCAGAAACAGAAGATGTTGACGATCCAGTTGTGGGTCAAAGTGATCATAGGTTCGATTCCGGCAATGCTGATCGGGCTTCCGTTCAATGATTTTATAGAAGAAAAGTTCAACAATTCATATGTTGTTGCCGCGACATTGATCATCTACGGTATTCTGTTTATCGTAATCGAAAACTATCAGAAAGATAAGCAGCCGAAAGTGGAAAAACTTTCTCAGCTTACGATACAGACGGTTTTGATCATCGGCGTATTTCAGGCATTGGCGCTGATCCCCGGAACATCCCGTTCGGGAGCGACGATCGTGGGAGCGCTTCTCATAGGAGTATCAAGAGGAGTTGCGGCGGAATTTACATTTTTCCTTGCAATTCCGGCGATGTTCGGCGCAAGTTTTTTGAAACTGATTAAATTCGGATTAAATTTCACGGGTATGCAGGTATTTCTGCTTTTGTTGGGAACGGTCGTTTCGTTTGCGGTTTCCATCCTTGCGATCAAGTTCCTCATGCAGTATATCAGAAAACATGATTTTAAAGTGTTTGGTTACTACAGAATCGTACTGGGAGTCATTGTGCTTCTTTACTTCGGTATTAAGACGCTGCTTGCATAAGAATTGTTTCGGCGAAAATGTGTATTTTGCAAAAAACCTGTATAAAGAATGAAGATTTATGCATAAAGTAACGCATAATATACATAAAAACTGAAACAGAATGCATAAAATTGAAAAAAGAGCTTGATTTTTATGCAGAACGTGTTAGAATGTAGTGCATGGAATGCATGATTATTCAGCATTGAGCAATGGAATTATAAACGGAGGGTGCGAAAATGAAAAATACGAAAATGAAAAAGTTTTTAGCAGTAGTTTTAAGTGCGGCGCTTGTTGCCGGACTGGCAGCAGGTTGCGGAAGCAAAGAAGACGGTAAAGAAGAAGATAAAGGAAGCAGCGCGAAAACGGCGAAAGTGATCGACGTTGATCTTACAAATGAAGAGTATGCGTTCGGTATTGATAAAGATCAGCCGGAACTTGTTGAACAGGTAAACGCATTTATAAAAGAAGTAAAAGAAGACGGAACGCTGGATGAGATCTGTGACAAGTATTTCGGCGGCGGAGAGCCGGCAGCAGTAGAATCCGCAAAACTTGACGAGTCGAAAGATCAGCTTGTAGTTGCCACAAATGCAGCGTTTGAGCCGTTTGAGTATACAAAAGGCGATAAATATGTCGGAATCGACATGGAACTGGCAGCTCTTCTTGCGGAAAAGCTTGGAAAAGAACTTGTAATCCAGAATATGGATTTTGATGCGGTATGTCTTTCTGTAGGACAGCACAAATGTGATATCGCTATCGCAGGACTTACAGTCAATGATGAAAGAAAACAATATGTGACATTCTCGGATACATATTATCAGGCGTCACAGCGTTTGATCGTTCCGAGCGATGACGATACATTCGACGATCTGAAAGATGCAGATGCAGTTGCGGCAAAACTTGGCGAACTGAAAAAAGAAGATAAGATCGGCGTACAGCAGGGAACGACAGCGCAAAGCTACATCGAAGGAGACGAAGCTTTCGGATTTGAAGGACTTCCGGCTACATGCCAGCCGTATAAGAGCGGATCACTTGCGGTTCAGGATATGCTGAACGGAAACATCAAATATGTGATCATCGATGCAGCTCCGGCTACAGCGATCACAGAAGCGATTAATGCAATGCAATAAGTTCTCGGAAGCAGAATGAGCAATCGGCGCAATACAGAAGAGGATTTCAAAACAGTATGAAATGAAACGGACGATTGAGCGGATGATTTCGGACTGAGAGTTTGGCAAAAAGAATAGAAAACAGTATTAAATCAGAAAGGGAAATACAGGTATGTTCCGAAAACGGAAAATATCGGCGTTTTCCTTTCTTTGGACGTTTGAGAGAAGAAAGCAAAGAGGAAAGTAATGGGTAATTTTAGTGCAAAAGTAGATAAGTTTATAGAAATATTTATCGATCAAAACGGCTATGTAAAAGTGGTGCAAGGTTTGCAGAACACAGTCCTTATTGCGATTGTCGGTCTGGTCATCGGTATTTTGATCGGGACTGTTATCGCGACGGCAAGGGTGCTGCCGAAATATAAAGTGCTCCCAAGAGTTTTGAACGGTATATGCAGCGTTTATGTGGCGATGTTCAGAGGAACGCCGATGGTTGTGCAGCTTCTTGTATTTTATTATGTACTTCTTCCGATCATCGGATGGAACATAACGGGAGTTCAGGTCGCGATGCTTGTGTTCGGATTGAACAGCGGCGCATATATTTCGGAAATTATGCGAAGCGGAATCCAATCGGTAGACGCAGGACAGATGGAAGCGGGACGTGCAGTCGGATTAAGTTTCGGGGCGAGTATGATGAAGATTGTCATTCCGCAGGCTGTCAAGAATATTCTTCCGACTCTCGGAAACGAATTTATCGCGCTTATCAAAGAAACATCGGTTGTAAGTTTCGTAGGCGCGGCGGATCTGTATGTGGCGTTTAACTATATCGGAACAAACAGTTATGAATTCATGGTTCCGTATCTCGTGATGGCGCTTATTTATATTGCATTGATCCTTGTTGTGACACTGCTTGTAAAATTATTGGAAAGGAGCCTGAAGAAGAGTGATAGACGTAATTAATCTTAGAAAAAGCTTTGGTGATCTTGAAATCTTAAAAGGCATCAATATCACGATCAATAAAGGCGACATTGTCGCGGTGCTCGGACCGTCAGGTTCCGGAAAAAGTACGTTTCTGCGCTGCTTAAATTGTATGGAAGATCCGACATCCGGAAGCATTGTTTTTAAAGGAGTCGATATCGCGGATATGAAAGTCGATATCAACGTGCATCGCCGCCATATGGGTATGGTATTTCAACATTTTAATTTGTTCAATAATAAAACAGTTCTTCAAAACGTAATGATGGCTCCGGCATATTTGCAGTGCAAGGATCTGAAAAAAGCAAAAAATAAAAACAGAATGATCCGGTTTAAAAATATATTCCGAAGCAAAAAAGAAGAACTTATCCCAATTACAACGACAAAAGAACAGATCAAAAGCGAGACGAAAAAGCAGGCTCTTGAACTGCTCGGAAGAATCGGACTTGAAGACAAAGCGGACGTTTACCCGTCTACATTGTCGGGAGGTCAGAAGCAAAGAGTTGCGATCATTCGTTCTCTTGCAATGAATCCGGATGTGATCCTGTTTGACGAGCCGACATCGGCGCTTGATCCGGAGATGGTCGGAGAAGTTCTTGAGTTGATGAAGAAGCTGGCTCAGGAAGGAATGACGATGGTTGTAGTCACTCATGAGATGGGATTTGCGAAAGAGGTTGCGTCCAGAGTGATCTTCATGGATGACGGGCAGATTGTTGAGGAAGCTGAACCGGAAGAATTTTTCGGCAATCCGAAGAATCCGAGACTGAAAGAATTTTTGTCGAAGATTTTGTAAAAAGAATCTGTAAGTTGAAAAACGTGTACATGTCTGTGCACAGAAGAACATATGAAAAGCAGGGTGGATGAGAAACTCTGCTTTTTGTTTTTGAAAGAATGAAAAGTCCGAAGCAGACTTTTTGCTTTTATTTAAAGCGAGGTGGAAAATGAGATACGATCGAATTTATAAGGCGAAGTTTATAGAACGTCCGAACCGGTTTATTGCCTATGCAGAATTAAACGGGAAAAAGGAAACGGTTCATGTGAAAAATACAGGAAGATGCGCCGAGCTTCTTCGGCCGGGAGCAGATATTTATATTCAGGAAAGCGATAATCCGTCCAGAAAGACAAGGTGGGACTTGATTGCCGTAAAAAAGGGCAGTCGAATGATCAATATGGACTCTCAGATTCCGAATAAGGTTGTAAAAGAATGGATTGAACAGGGAAATCTTTTTGAAAATGTGACTTTGATCCGGCCTGAAACCGTATACAAAAATTCTCGTTTTGACCTGTATGTGGAAGCGGAAGATCAAAACGGGGGAATCCGAAAGATTTTTATTGAGATCAAAGGTGTGACATTAGAAGAAAACGGAGTGTGCCGCTTCCCGGATGCGCCAAGCGAACGAGCCGTAAAACATCTGGAAGAGCTTTCCGATGCAAAGAAGAATGGATATGAGGCATATGTGTTTTTTGTGATCCAGATGAAAGGCGTGCGTTATTTCACGCCGAATACAGAGACACATCCTCAATTTGCCGAAGCGCTTCAAAAGACGGCAAAGGAAGGTGTAAAAGTGCTTGCCTATGACTGTGATGTGACAAGCGATGCGATCGAGCTGAGCGATGCGGTAGACGTCGTTCTAGGCAATCCGATCTTAAAAGAATCTGTCCGGCCTCTTGTAGAGTGGTTTCGTGAGAATAAGCGTGATCTTCCGTGGAGAAAGAGGATTAACGCATACAGAGTGTGGATTTCGGAGATTATGCTTCAGCAGACGAGGGTGGAGGCGGTAAAGCCTTATTATGAGCGCTTTTTAAGTGAACTTCCCGATGTGAGCGCACTTGCATCTGTCGAGGAAGACAGGTTATTGAAACTGTGGGAAGGATTGGGGTATTATAACCGGGCCCGCAATTTAAAAGCTGCGGCGTGTCAGATTATGGAACAATACGGAGGAAGGTTTCCTTCATCATATGAAGAAATACGTTCGCTGAAGGGAATCGGAAATTATACTGCGGGAGCGATCGGATCATTTGTTTATCACATTCCGAAACCCGCAGTAGACGGAAATGTTCTGCGCGTAGTATCGAGGCTTACGGCAGATGAGGGTGATATCAAAACGGCGGCTGTAAGATCAAAAGTAGAAGAATTGATCGAAGAAATCATCCCGAAAGATGCGCCGGGTGATTTTAATCAGGGGTTGATTGAGTTGGGAGCGATCGTCTGTGTTCCGAACGGAGAGCCGAAATGCGCCGCCTGTCCGCTTGAAGCGCTGTGCAAAGCACATAAGGAAGGACGGGAAATGGATTTCCCGGTGAAGAAAAAGGCGAAAGCAAGAAGAATAGAAAAGAGGACGGTGTTTATTTTTCGGGATAATGAAAAAGTGGCAATCAGGAAACGGCCTCAAAAAGGACTCCTTGCCGGAATGTATGAATTTCCGAATGTGGAAGGGCACCTCAGGACAGAGGAAGTGATCGGGTATGCGCAGACGGCAGGGCTGACTCCGGTACGTGTAAAACGGATTGGAACGGCAAAACATATTTTCAGCCATGTAGAATGGCATATGACAGGATATGAACTGCTGGTCGATGAACTGGAAAAAACGTCGGCGCCAAACGTCGGTCAAATGTGTGCGGAAAACGGAGCGGATAGATCGGAAAATATATTTGTAAAGATAAAACAATTAGAGGAAGAGTATGCGATGCCGTCTGCATTTGATAAGTTTGTAGAGCACACTCGGTTTTCTTGAAATGTATGAGATACTGTGGTAAACTGTTGCTGTATGTATTGAATGAAGTCAGAACAGACAGGAGTGTACTTGGATGAAAGAAAAAGAACAGATCTCAAGACAGCAGCAAAAATCCCGGGAGACGAAAGAAAAAATATTCAAGGCAGCGAAACGCATTTTGCAGAAGGGCGGATACGAGGAACTGTCTATCAAAAATATATGTGAGGAGGCGGGTGTCTCCAATGGAAGCTTTTACCACCATTTTAAGACAAAAGATGATCTTCTTTCTTACTATATAGAAGATCAGCCTCAGATCGAACCGAATCTTTTGGAACTTCCGGACAGCGTACAAGCAGTAAAAGACGGTATTATCCAAGTGTATTTGAATTATGTAAAATACTGCCGTGAACTTGGAGTTGAGTTTATGTCCGGTTACTATGATACGAAAAACCAGGCGTTGAATGCAGATATCCGTACAGAACGTCCGTATCCGATCGTGACAGTAAGAGCTTATGTCGAAAAGGCAGTGCAGGCAGGCGTCGCAGTATTGAATGAGCCGATCGAAGAATTTACGACAGATATCAGGATGATCGTAATCGGGAATGTGTTTGAGTGGTGCATTAAGCATGGAAAGGCTGATTTTGAAGGAAATATGAGCCGGTCGCTTAGATGTTATCTCGACGGGGCGCTTCGCGAAGCGGTTCGCTGACGAAAGACAAACAAAACAGAACATAAAAAGCGGACGGAGCTTATAAAAGGAACAATAGATAAGAGATAATAAAAATGGAAAAAGAATATGATTTTATTATAAACCCGAAAGCACGTTCAGGAATGGGAATGAAAGCATGGCAGAAAATAGAATCAGAATTGAAGGCACGACATATAAATTACCGTGTATATCTGACAAAAAGAAGAGGTCATGCCGCTAAGACGGCGGCGTTTATCACGGCAGATGATAAACGGCATACGATTGTTGTTTTAGGCGGAGACGGCACAGTTAATGAAGTCGTAAACGGGATAAAACGTCCGGATCTGATAACATTTGGGTATATCCCTATAGGGTCGAGCAATGATTTCGCGCGGGGATTAAAACTTCCGAAAGATCCGATGAAAGCACTTCAATCTGTATTATCTCCGAAGAAAGTGATTTCTGCCGATGTAGGACAGATTTCAAGAGAAGGAAAAAGCCGGAGATTTATTGTAAGCGCAGGGATGGGGTTCGACGCAGGAGTCTGTCATGAAGTGTGCGTGTCACAATGGAAAAAGCGGCTGAATAAAATAGGGCTGGGTAAACTAAGTTACGCAGTAGTTGCCCTTGACCGTCTGAAAAAAGACCGGCCGACAAAGTTGACGGTAACGCTGCCTGACGGGAGAAAACAGATGTTTGAAAAAACTCTTTTTGTGGCTTTTATGAATCTTCCATATGAAGGCGGCGGTTTTCGATTTGCCCCGGAGGCGTCCGTGACGGATGGCTGCATCGATATCGTGATAGCGCACCATATGTCTCCTTTGAAGGCGGTGTGGCTGTTGCCGAGAGCGTTTTTTGGGAAACATACGGGAGCAAAAGAAATTACGATCATTCGGAGTCCTTCGGTATCGGTTGAGGCGCAGCGAAGCCTTCCGATCCATACAGACGGAGAGGCGGCGTTTTCCCGATATAAGGCATCGGTGGAGATACTGGAAGAAAAATTGCATATCATTGCAGGATAACAGCCGGAAAATTTAATAAATGTTTCCTAAATGTTTTATGAAGAAGGTTGTTGTACATTTTAAATCGTGCTATAATCGTTGCAATCGCAAAGATTAAAAGATTGCATATGAAAAGGGGCAGTCGTGTAATGGGCAAAAAAGAAAGTGGTAAATTCGGAAGCTGGCTGAAAAAGTATAAACATGCGTGGGTATTTTTGTATATTTTTATCTACATGCCGTGGTTTTTGCTTTTGGAAAAGCATGTAACGACAAACTATCATGTGATCCAGACGCAGTTTGATATGTGGATTCCGTTTGTTGAATATTTTATTATTCCGTATTTGATGTGGTTTGCGTTTATCGCGGCTGCATTTGTGTATTTTTTCTTTACGGACGTACCGGGATTTTATAAAATGGCGAAGTTTATGTTTACCGGTATGACAATATTCTTGATCATATCGACGATATTTCCGAATGGGCAGGATCTTCGTCCGGTCGTATTTGAGAGAGATAATGTATTTGTGGATATGGTGCGGATGCTGTATCGTGCGGATACATGTACGAATGTATTCCCGAGTCTGCATGTATTTAATACGCTGAGCGTGTGTATCGCTGTCCATGAGAGTGAAAAACTGAAAAAACACAAAGCTGTCTGCAATGCGGCGTACATATTGGCGGCGCTGATCATTCTTGCAACGATGTTTTTGAAACAACATTCTGTTCTGGACGTATTCGGAGCGGTGATTATGGCGTATGTACTTTATAAAGTCGTCTATGAGCCGGAAAAGAAGATGATACCTCAGCTCTCAAAACAAAAATTTTCAAAGCAGAAGCGGATTGCCGCTCATAATAAATAAAAGAGCAGCGGTAAAGATAAACAGGATAAAGATAGATTAATTTTAACAGGAACATTTTCGACAGGAGCGAAAATGGGAAATGAGAGGGAATGAACATTATGAGAAAAGTTATGCTTACAGGTGACCGTCCGACAGGAAGACTTCATGTGGGACACTATGTAGGATCGTTAAGAAGACGTGTGGAGCTTCAGAATACGGGAGAGTTCGACGATATTTTTATTATGATCGCAGATGCTCAGGCGCTGACGGATAATGCGGATAATCCGGAAAAGGTGCGCAGCAATATTATTGAAGTCGCTTTGGATTATCTTGCGTGCGGACTTGATCCGGAAAAATCGACGCTTTTTATCCAGTCGCAGATTCCGCAGTTATGTGAACTGTCGTTTTATTATATGAATCTTGTGACGGTGTCAAGACTTCAGAGAAACCCTACTGTAAAAACAGAGATTAAAATGCGTAATTTCGAGACGAGTATTCCGGTAGGATTTTTCACATATCCGATCAGTCAGGCGGCGGATATTACGGCGTTTAAGGCGACGACTGTTCCGGTCGGCGAAGATCAGATGCCGATGATCGAACAGACAAAAGAGATCGTTCATAAGTTTAATTCCGTATATGGGGATACACTTATAGATCCGAAGATCCTTCTCCCTGAAAATCAGGCTTGTCTGCGGCTTCCGGGAATTGACGGAAAAGCGAAAATGAGCAAATCACTCGGGAACTGTATCTATCTGTCGGAAGAGCCGGAGGAGATTAAGAAGAAAGTGTTCAGTATGTTTACCGATCCGACTCATATCCGGGTGGAAGATCCGGGAAAACTGGAAGGAAACACAGTATTTACTTATCTTGATGCATTTTGCAGACCGGAATATTTTGCAGAGTTTTTGCCGGAATATTCGGATCTGGACGAGCTGAAAGCACATTATCAGCGCGGCGGACTCGGAGATATGAAAGTGAAACGTTTTCTGAATAATGTGCTTCAGGCCGAGTTAGAGCCGATCAGGAACCGCAGAAAAGAATTCAGTAAAGATATTCCGGCGGTTTATGAGATGCTTAAAAAGGGAAGCGAGAAAGCGGAAGCGGTTGCAGCACAGACACTTGCAGAAGTAAAAGCTGCAATGAAGATCAATTACTTTGACGATACAGAACTGATTAAAGCGCAGTCAGAACAGTTTGCAGAATAAGAAATGATATCAAAAAACTCAGGAGAAAGTTCTTCTGAGTTTTTTTGTCGGCGACGGGGAAAATCCGAGCCTGATCAAGAATTATTTTACAATAAAAAAGATGCTGCATAAGCAACATCTCTTTTCGTACGTGCGATAGAAGATTCGAACTCCCGACCTTCTGGTCCGTAGCCAGACGCTCTATCCAGCTGAGCTAATCGCACATTTGCTGTTTCGTTCACAGCGAAATTTATTATATTATAGGTTTTGAAATATGTCAACCCTTTTTGGAATAAAAAATAAATAATTTTAAAGAATGATTTTCAAGGGGTTCTCAGGCAAACAATCTTGCCATGTCTTCGGGCAGATCGGCGGTAAATGTCATTTGTCTTCCGGTTATCGGATGGAGAAAGCGAAGACAGTGAGAGTGAAGCGCCTGCCGGTCGATCAGTTCCATATCCGGATTGTACAGATAATCTCCGATCAAAGGAAATCCGAGGTGTTTCATATGGACTCGGATCTGATGTGTGCGGCCTGTTTCTAAAATAAGAGAAACGAGTGAAAGCCCGTTTTTTTCAAAAACTGTGTGGTAATGGGTAATTGCATGTTCGCCGTTTTCAAAATCGATCTTCCGTTCGATGAGAGAACTTCCGGTTCGTCCGATCGGAGCATTTATCGTTCCTTCAAAAGGAGTGACGTGTCCGCGTACAATGGCGAGATATTCCCGTTCGATCTGATGCCGGGCGGTCATGGAAGATAAGATATTAGAGCTGACCATATGCTTCGCAACGACAGTCAGACCGGAAGTGTCCCGGTCAAGACGGTTTGTACAGCGGAAAATAAAAGGTTTGTTTTGTTGTTCATAATACCACATCAGCGCGTTTGCAAGAGAGTTTCGATAGTTGTTAAGAGAAGGGTGGATCGGCATTCCGGCAGCTTTGTTTATCACTATGATATCTTCATCTTCATAGACAATATCGATCGGCAGATTGACAGCGGGAATATTCGGAGAGGAAGTTTCTTCCTGAATGCGGACAGTCAGAATATCTCCTGCCTGAAGTGTTGTTTGCATATAAGACCATTCTCCGTTTTTTAAAATGCTTTCGGGCATTTTTTTAAGAAGTGTCAGATTTTGCATGGAATATCCGTGCTTTCGGAGAAAACTGTCAATACGGATGTTTTGTCCGCTGTCGGTTATTTTATATGTGATCGTACGTTCCATAACTTCTCCATTTCGTTTCGGCGCGCAAAACGAGGCGGCAATTTTTATATGCCGGGTTTCGCATGTCTGTTTTTGTATTGCGTCAGTTCAGTCATATATTATAACAAAGACAGACAAGACCGGTCAATAATGTAAAGCAGTCGTGTAAAGTTCGCGGGAAAAGGTGGAATGGAATGTACGTGTGTGGTAAACTATGTATAATGCTGTTTGTGAATTAATTTAGAGAGAGGATTTTTATAAATGGATATCAATCAAAAACTGACAGAAGAACTTGATGTGAACCGCTGGCAGATTGACGCGGCGGTAACTTTGATCGATGAAGGGAATACGATCCCGTTTATATCGAGATATAGAAAAGAAGCGACCGGGTCACTCAACGACGAGCAGCTTAGGAAGCTTCATGAAAGACTTCTCTATCTGAGAAATCTGGAAGAGAAGAAAGAGCAGGTGATCTCGAGCATTGAAGAGCAGGGAAAGATGACAGAAGAACTCAAAGAGAAGATCCTTTTAGCTGAGACGCTCGTGACAGTGGAAGATCTGTATCGGCCATATCGTCCGAAGCGGCGGACGAGGGCGACGATCGCGAAAGAAAAAGGATTAGAGCCTTTGGCAGCGTATATGATGCTGCAGCAGGCAAAAGAACCTTTGGAAGAAACCGCAAAGCAATATATTTCGGAAGAAAAAGAAGTAAAGACAGAGGAAGAAGCAATCGCCGGAGCAAAAGACATTATTGCGGAAATCATTTCCGATAATGCGGATTATCGTACATGGATCAGAAAAACGACGATGAAAAAAGGAAAAGTCGTTTCTACAGCAAAAGATCCGGAGACAGAATCTGTTTACGAGATGTATTACGAATTTGAAGAATCGGTTGAAAAGCTTGCCGGACATCGGATTCTTGCGCTGAACCGTGGTGAGAAAGAAAAAATACTGACGGTCAAAGTAGAGGCTCCGGAGGAAGATATTCTGAGATATTTAGAGAAAAAGACGATCGTAAATGATAATCCGTATACGACTTCGGTCTTAAAAGAAGTTGTCGAGGACAGTTATAAACGTCTGATCGAGCCTGCGATCGAAAGGGAGATAAGAAATGAACTGACGGAGAAAGCGGAAGACGGAGCGATCGACGTATTCGGGAAAAATCTGCATCAGCTTCTCATGCAGCCGCCGATCGCGGGGAAAGTAGTGCTTGGATGGGATCCGGCGTTTCGTACGGGATGTAAACTGGCAGTTGTCGATCCGACGGGAAAGGTGATCGGAACTACGGTCATTTATCCGACGGCTCCGACGACTCCGCAGAAGATCAAGGCAAGTAAGGACTTGCTAAAGAAGATCATTCCGAAATATCATATTTCACTTATTTCGCTTGGAAACGGAACTGCTTCCCGTGAATCAGAACAGTTTATCGTGGAACTTTTGAAAGAGATACCTGAGCAGGTTCGGTATGTGATCGTCAATGAAGCGGGAGCTTCTGTCTACTCGGCAAGTAAGCTTGCAAGTGAGGAATTTCCGAAGTTTGATGTAGGTCAAAGAAGCGCGGCGTCCATCGCGAGAAGACTTCAAGATCCATTGGCCGAACTTGTGAAGATCGATCCGAAGTCGATAGGCGTCGGACAATATCAGCATGATATGAATCAGAAGAAACTGGGAGAAAAGCTTGGGGGAGTCGTAGAGGACTGCGTTAATAAAGTCGGCGTTGATTTGAATACGGCGTCTGCGCCGCTTTTATCGTACATTTCGGGAATCAGTTCGGCGATTTCTAAAAATATTGTAGCCTACAGAGAGGAGCACGGAAAGTTTACGAGCAGAAGAGAACTTCTGAAAGTGCCGAAACTTGGGCCGAAAGCGTTTGAACAATGTGCGGGATTTATGAGAATCCGCGACGGAGAGAATCCGCTTGACGGTACGGGCGTCCACCCTGAATCATATGAAGCGGCAAAAGGCCTTTTGCAAAAGCAGGGGTATTCACCGGAAGATGTGGCGGCTCATAATCTGGCGGGATTATCTCTTACGATAAAAGACTATAAAGCGACGGCAGAAGAATTAGGAATCGGCGAGATCACCCTGCGCGATATCGTAAAAGAGTTGGAAAAGCCTGCGCGCGACCCGCGTGACGAGATGCCAAAACCGATTCTTAGAACGGACGTACTGGAAATGAAAGATTTAAAAGAAGGAATGATATTGAAAGGAACGGTGCGAAACGTCATTGATTTCGGCGTGTTTGTGGATATCGGAGTTCATCAGGACGGTCTCGTACATATTTCCCAGATTACAGACCGTTATATCAAACATCCCCTTGAGGCAGTGAGCGTCGGAGACGTTGTGGATGTAAAGGTGATGAGCGTGGATATGAAAAAGAAGAGGATACAGCTTACGATGAGAGGAATTTCCTGAAAAACGAAAAAAGAAAGAAGAAAAAAGATTTGAGAAGACAGCGGGAGGTATAGGAATGGCAAAATACAGACATATTGTCTTTGACGTGGACGGAACACTGATCGATACGAGAGACTGCATATTATATTCATTGCAGGAGATGCTCATGACGGTAAAAGGAGAGCGGTACGAGATAGAAGATCTGAAGTTTGTGCTGGCTAATACATCTGTGAAAAATATGCATCTTCTCGGGGTGGAAGAAGAAAAAATCCCGGGCGCAGTCGAAATGTGGGTGGCAAATGAAGAGAAGAACATCGATATGATCCGCATTTTTGACGGAATAGAAGAACTTCTGGAAAAACTGGAGAAAAAAGGAAGTACGCTTGGTGTCGTAACATCAAGAACACGCGAGGAACTGGAGCTTGTTCTTGATCAGCTTCCGATACGAAAATATTTTTCGATATGCATATGTGCCGATGACACGAAAGAGCATAAACCGTCGGCACAGCCGCTGCTGAAATATATGGAACTGTCAGGAGCGCGGAAAGAAGAAACCGTCTATATCGGAGACAGCGCTTCAGATATGGCATGCGCCCTCAATGCGGGAGTGGATTGTGTTCATGCGGTATGGGGCGAACCGGAAACAGAAGCGGATGCGACTTATCGCGCCGGGAAACCGGAACAACTTGAGGAAATATTTTTATAAAAATTGTTTGACAGAACCGGCTTTCTAAAGAGCGTTTTGTAAATTAGGTTTATTGAATCACAGCGCCGGATTTGTTATGATGATAGAGAAATCAATTTTATTGTAAAGAAGCATGTAAATAAAATAAAGTGGAAAAGAAAAGGAGAAGAATATGAAGATCGGAATCGGAAATGACCATTCAGCATTAGAATTAAAGGCGGAAATCATTAGTTTCCTGAAAGAAAAAGGACATGAAGTAGTAGATTACGGAACAAATTCAAGCGAGAGCTGTGATTATCCGGTCTACGGGGAAATCGTGGCAAGAGCAGTGGCAGCAGGCGAGGTTGAACAGGGAATCCTGATCTGCGGAACAGGTCTTGGAATTTCTCTTGCGGCAAATAAAGTAAAAGGAATCCGCGCCGCGGTTTGCAGCGAGCCGTTTACGGCAAAGATGGCAAGAGTGCACAATAACTGTAATATCCTGGCGTTCGGAGCTCGTGTGGTAGGAGCGGAGCTTGCGAAAATGATCGTAGAGACATGGCTTGACGCTGAGTTTGAAGGAGGACGTCATCAAAGAAGAGTTGACCTGATTACAGCGATTGAGGAGAAATAAACATGCAGTCATATCATCTGACACAATGGGTATTGTTCTTTTTCATTTACAGTTTTATCGGCTGGGTATGGGAATGCTGTTTTGTTTCTGTGCGGAAACGCCGCTGGGTAAACCGCGGATTTATGTACGGGCCGATGCTGCCGATCTATGGATTCGGAGCGCTTGCGGTCTTGATCAGTACGATCAGAGTCAGAGACAGTATTCCGTTGATCTTTTTATTCGGCATGGTTGGAGCAACGCTGTTGGAATACGTTACAGGGGCGGTTATGGAGAGACTTTTCAATGTGAAATACTGGGATTACAGCAATCAGAAATTTAATCTGAACGGATATATTTGTCTTACCTCGTCTTTGGGGTGGGGATTGTTTTCCGTTTTACTTGTTAAGTTTGTTCATGTACCGATTGAGGGAGCGGTGCTGAAGATTCCGACGATTATTGCGGAGGGTATCGCATTTGTGCTGACTGTTGCGGCGGCGGTCGATGTGACGCAGTCGTTTAATGATGCGATGGATCTGAAGCGGATTCTTGCACAGCTTGAAGAAAGCAAAAAACAGATCAGGAAGATACAGGAGAAATTAAAAGTCGCTTCTGAAGAATTTGTGGAAGATTATCGACAGCGCGCAGGTGAGTTTGTGGAAGATTATCGACAGCGCGCAGGTGAGTTTGTAGAAGATTATCGCAGGCGTGTAGAAGAACATGTAGAGGATTACCGCGGACGTGCGGAAGAAATGGCGGAAGATTACAAAAAACTGGCAGAAGAGCATATGGACAGTTACCGTCAGCGCGCAGAAGAAATGGTAGAGGGATACAAAGAAGAGATCAAAGTTCAAAAGAAGAAACGCCGCGAACAAATCAATTCACGCAAAGAAGAATATCTGGCGCGTGTTCATGCAAGGCGCGAAGAGAGACAGCGTCTTCTTGCAAGATTGTCGGAGAGGGCGGAACTGTTGATGAAGGAAGAATTTACATCAAAGGTTGACGAATTGATCGGCGAAGATAAACGGGAAGAATATGCGAAGATCAAGAAAAATATTTCCCGGGAGATGACGAAGATGCACGACAGAACAGACAGAAGCTATATCCGTGCAGCAAGACATTTGAAAGGCAATCCGACGGCTGTGTCAAAAAGATTTTCAGAAGCTCTTGCCGAACTGAGAAAACATATGGATGAGAAGTGATAGCGGAGGGATACCAAAGATGACAAAAAAGCAGCGTGCGTTACAGGTGATCGAGCGGCTGAAAAAAGAATATCCGTCCGCCGGCTGTACGCTTGATTATGATCAGGCATGGAAACTGCTTGTCAGTGTGCGGCTTGCGGCACAGTGTACAGATGCCCGTGTCAATGTAGTGGTGGAAGGGTTATATGAAAAATATCCGACAGTGGAAGCTTTGGCGGAAGCGGATGTAGATGAGATTGAGAAAATTGTGCGTCCGTGCGGTCTTGGCAGAAGCAAGGCGCGCGATATCAGCGGCTGTATGAAGATGATCCGGGATGAGTATGAAGGGAAAGTGCCGGATGATTTTGACGCGCTGATGAAACTTCCGGGAGTCGGAAGAAAAAGCGCAAACCTTATCATGGGTGATGTGTTCGGGAAACCTGCGATTGTGACAGATACGCATTGTATCCGGCTTGTAAACCGGATCGGACTCGTAGATGGGATAAAAGAACCGAAAAAGGTCGAGATGGCATTGTGGAAGATCATTCCTCCTCAGGAGGGAAGCGATTTCTGTCACAGGCTTGTCTTCCACGGGCGGGATGTGTGTACGGCAAGGACAAAGCCGTACTGCGAGAAGTGCTGTCTGGCGGATATTTGCAAGAAAAACGGAGTTTCATAAAAAAGAAAAAGAGGAGGCAGAAAATGAAAAGTTTGAAATTAAGAGATGATTTTTATTGGACAGGTATTATTGACGATCAACTCAGAGTATTTGATATTATCATGTATACGGAATTCGGTACAACTTATAATTCTTATGTGATGAAGGCGGGGGACAAAACAGTTCTTTTCGAGACTGCAAAAGCGAAGTTTTTTGACGAATATTTGGAACATCTTCAAGAAGTGATCGACATTCGGAAAATCGATTATCTTGTTGTAAGTCATACAGAGCCGGATCATGCCGGAAGCGTAGAACGCCTTCTCGATTATAGTCCGCAGATGAAGGTGATCGCTACGGGATGTGCGCTCGGTTTCCTGAAAGAGATCGTAAACCGGGATTTTGTCGGCATTCCGGCAAGGGATAAAGAGAAGATGACGATCGGAAATAAGACGCTTGAGTTTTTGTTTGTTCCGAATCTTCATTGGCCGGATACGATGTACACTTTTATTGAGGAAGAACAGATTCTTGTAACATGTGATTCTTTCGGTGCACATTACTGTCTCCCGGAAGTCGTATCAAGTGAGATTAAAAATGAGGCGGATTATCAAAGTGCTTTGAAATATTATTATGACTGCATTATCGGACCGTTCAAACCTTTTATGCTTAAAGCTCTCGACCGTGTTGAAACAATGGATATTTCCATGATCTGTACGGGGCATGGACCGGTTCTCGTAGGAGATCGGATCAGACAGGTTATGAAGCAATACAGAGAATGGTCGACAGTGGTCAATCCGAATGAGAAAAAAACAGTTATTATCCCGTATGTGAGCGCATATGGCTACACGAAGATGCTTGCGGAAAAAATCGCGGAAGGAGTCAAAGACAGCGGCGATATCGACGTCAGGTCTTATGACATGGTTGAGGCAGACGCAGAGAAAGTGAACGAAGAACTTTTGTTTGCGGACGGAATATTGCTTGGAACTCCTACGATTGTCGGAGAAGCGCTCAAGCCGATATGGGATCTTACACTTGCAATGTTTCCGGCTACTCACGGAGGAAAATATGCCGGCGCATTCGGAAGCTACGGTTGGAGCGGAGAAGGAGTGCCGAATATTACGCAGCGTCTGAAACAACTGAAAATGAAAGTATCGGAAGGATTCCGCGTTCGGTTTAAACCATCGGAAGCGGATCTTGTGAGCGCTTATGAGTACGGATATCAGTTCGGGTGCATCGTGCAGAACAAAGAACCTGTAAAGCCGAAGAAAAAAGGCGCCAGAACGCTTGTGAAATGTCTTGTCTGCGGAGAAATTTTCGATTCTTCGCTCGAGATATGTCCGGTGTGCGGAGTCGGAAAAGAGAATTTTATAGAAGTTGAAGCAGAAGAAAGCGCCGTTTTGAATAATACAGAAGAATATTATGTTATCCTCGGAAACGGAACGGCAGGATTTAACGCTGCCAAGGCGATAAGGGAACGTGATAAAACGGGAGCTGTTACGATCATTTCTGATGAAGAGTATCCGGCATACAACCGTCCGATGCTGACAAAGTCGATCGTGGCAGGATTGAGCGCGGATCAGATCGCGATCGTAGATCCGTCATGGTATGAAGAAAACAAAGTGTTCCAAATGTTAGGAAAGAAAGTGGCGTCTGTCGATGTAAATGAAAAAGAAGTGATTCTTGAAAGCGGAGAGAAAGTGCATTTCACGAGACTGATCTATGCACTTGGAAGCGAGTGCTTTATACCTCCGATCGAAGGAAGTTCTTTGCCGGAAGTAGTTGCGATCCGCCGCCTTGCAGATGTGGAAAAACTGGAAAAAATGATGGAACATGCGGCGAAAGCGGTTGTGATCGGAGGCGGTGTGCTTGGTCTGGAAGCTGCCTGGGAACTGAAAAAAGCGGGGATTGATGTACAAGTGTTAGAAGCTGCTCCGATTCTTATGGGACGTCAGCTTGACGAGAACGCTTCGGACATTTTGAGGATGTTCGCCGAAAAGAGCGGTGTGAAGATCAGTACGGGCGTTTCCGTGGAAGCAGTGGAAGGAGACGGACATGTATCGGGAGTCCGCTTGTCTGACGGTCAGGTGATTCCTGCGGAAGTTGTCGTTGTATCGGCGGGAGTGCGTGCAAATACAGCATTGGCTAAGGAGATCGGACTTGATGCGGACCGTGCCGTTAAAGTGAACGAACGGATGGAAACGAGTGTTCCGAACGTATATGCATGCGGTGACTGTGCGGAATTTAACGGGGCAAACTATGCTGTTTGGCCGGAGGCTTCCGAACAGGGACGTATCGCGGGCGCAAATGCGGCAGGGGATCAGATTGAGTATGCGGCGACAGCTCCGACATTGACATTCCATGGGATGAACACGGCTCTTTTCGCAGCCGGAGATAACGGGAAAAATCCGAATCTGCTTTATAAGACGGCAGAATTTAAAGATATGGGAAAAGGAAGATACAGTAAATATTACTTTTTAAACAACCGCCTTGCAGGCGTTATCATGATCGGAGATCTGTCCGATATGGTCAAAATCACGGAGGCATTGGAAAAACATGCCCTGTATAAAGATGTGCTCGGATAGAAAAGAACGCATCACATAAAGCGGCGCCTCCCGGGCAGGAGTGAGTGTCTCGTATAAAACCGTGTCCGGGGGGATTATTTTTATCGAAGGTGCATCTGAAACTGCGTCTTTGCAAAAAAGATGTGCGGGAAAGGAATTCAAAAGAGAAAATATGGTAAACACAATATATGAACTGGCATGGATCTTTTTTATTTATTCATTTATCGGATGGTGCGGCGAGGTCATCGTTGCGGCGGTTAACAGGCACAAGTTTGTCAACAGGGGATTTATCGCGGGACCGCTCTGCCCGATCTACGGAACGGGAGCGGTGGCGGTGGCGGTGTTTTTGCCGGAATTAAAAGAAAATCTGATCTTTCTTTTTATCGGCGGAATGATCGTTACTTCGTTCGTAGAATATATTACGGGAAGGCTGATGGAAAAGATACTGCATAAAAAGTGGTGGGATTATTCAGATCAGAAATTTCATCTGGACGGTTACATTTGTCTGCGGGTATCTGCTTTATGGGGCGTGTGCAGTGTACTGATGATCTACTTCCTGAATCCGTTTTTTTGCGGTCTTGTCAATATGATACCCCGTTTGATCGGAGAAGTGATCTTATGGGTGCTTTTAGGCCTGCTTATTGCGGATGGTCTCGGTTCGGGAATTGCGGTTCTTGAATTGAAAAGAAAGAAAGGTCGGATCGAGCAGATTACGGAAGAGCTGCAGAAAACGTCTAAATTTCTTGAAAACGCTCTGACAAAACGGATCCAGAAAAGACTGGTAAAGGCATTTCCGAATATTGAGACTGAAAAAGATGCTGAACAGGAAGAAAAATTTGCGGAAGGATGCGGATTTTTTAAACTGGCGAGTCTGTTTATCATCGGAGCATTTATCGGGGATATAGTAGAGACGATATTCTGCCTTATTACAACCGGGCGTCTTATGAGCCGCAGCAGTCTTGTGTTTGGTCAGTTCAGTATCGTGTGGGGAATTGCATGTGCGCTTCTGACATGGATTTTATATAGATACCGTGATAAGAGTAATTGGTTTATATTCCTTTTCGGAACAATACTCGGGGGCGCATATGAATACATATGCAGTGTTTTTACGGAGATTGCCTTTGGAACAGTGTTCTGGGATTATAGTAAGATCCCGTTTAATCTGGGAGGAAGAATTAACCTGTTGTATTGTTTCTTCTGGGGATTTGCCGCCGTTATCTGGATGAAAGCGGTTTACCCGTTTTTGTCAAGACAGATCGAACGATTGCCGAAAAAGGCGGGACGTATCATCTGCTCCTTGCTGCTTGTTGTTCTGACGGCGGATATGGCGCTGTCATTTGCCGCTTTGGCGCGTTACGGAGAACGTCAGGAAGGAAAAGAAGGAAACGGGATTATCGCTGAAAAGTTAGATGAGTATTTCCCGGATCAGTTTATCGAGAAACGGTATGAAAATCTGAAAATAGCGAAATAAATAAAACAGATAAAACAAAAAACCGGAATGTGCCTTTTGGCGCTTCCGGTTTTTGCTGATGTGCGGCCCTTCGCCGGGAAATTATGATTTGGAATTCAGAGACTGCAGTTCGCGAAGAAAGTCCAGATCATCTTGCCTCAATTTTATGTTTGTAACATAATTTTTATCGGAAGGCGATGTGACGCTGATTTCGATCACTGTGCCTTCTTCCAAAGCGTTATGAGACACCGCGTTCAAAAAAGAAGGAAATTTCGGGTGATTTTTACGAAAAGTTTCCAGATGTTTTTTTAAAGCTTGTAAACGTGCGATTTGTGATAAATTCAAGTAACACAACTCCTTTTTGGTTATTCGGAATATTTTCCTTTATATGATTTCGATTTGTGAAAATCTATTTAATCTTATAACAAAGATTCAATAAAAAAGCAAATAAAAAAATAAAATAAAAAAAGTAAAAAAGTTCTTGCAATTATCTTTATCATGTGGTAGTATACTACTTGTGTCAGAGATGACGCGGGTGTAGTTCAATGGTAGAACACCAGCCTTCCAAGCTGGATACGTGGGTTCGATTCCCATCACCCGCTCTATTTTTTTATCGTAACAGTTCAGCCGGTTTCAGCCGTTGTGGTTGGACTGTTTTTTTGTAACGGCGAAGAGCCGAATCCCGGACTTGCCTGGGAACTTGACGGCTGCTTGCGATTCCGGAACGCATCTTTTATCGCTTCCGGTGATTATCCGAAAGAAGATGTGAAAAGCCTGTGCTATACAGGCTTTTCTGTGCTATACTGTAGTTTACAATAGAAAAAACGGGAGGCGGATCATGCGGGGTGATGTTACTGACAGCGGTATTATGCGTGTGCTTTCAAAGATTTGCGATATCGTGTGTCTGAATGTTTTGTGGCTTGTTTGCTCACTGCCGATCATTACGATCGGAGCATCGACAACAGCGTTGTATACAGTAATGCTGAAACTTGTAAAAAATGAAGAAGGTTATATATTTAAAGGGTTTCTTCATGCATTTAAGTTGAATTTTAAGCAAAGTACAATCATATGGCTTATATTGCTTTTGTGCGGAGGCGTTTGTTTTGTTGATTACAGAATATCGGAAATGATGCCGGGGACACTGGGAATGGTGTTTAAAAGTGTTTTTTTACTGCTTGCATTTTTTTTGATTTCAGTAACGATTTATTCATTTGCGCTGACTGCAAGATATGAAAATACGATAGGGGCTACGCTGAAAAATGCGCTCCTTTTAACGGTGGCAAAATTACCTTATACAATTTTGATGACAGCGCTGACAGTCGGAGCGGTTGTTTTGTCGTGGTGGAATACGGGAATCCTTATGCTTACGATCCCGGTCTGGATCTTGGCGGGAACAGGTATTCTTGCTTTTATTAATTCCTGTATATTAAGAAGAGTGTTCCGTGTATTTGATGAAAAGGCGGAAGGCGGCGACGAAGAAAGAACCGATATGGAAGAATAAGATGGAAAAATAATCTGCACAGGCAGGAAAACGAGAGGAGCAGAAGATGAATTTTTTAGAAGAACGCATTGTAAAAGACGGGGTTGTGAAAGAAGGAAACGTATTGAAAGTAGACAGCTTCCTGAATCATCAGATGGACATTAAGCTGTTGGATCAGATGGGGGCTGAATTTAAGAGACGTTTTGCGAAAAAGCCGATTAATAAAATTTTAACGATCGAAGCGTCGGGGATCGGTATTGCCTGCGTGGCGGCACAGCATTTTGATGTGCCGGTTGTGTTTGCAAAGAAATCGCAGAGTATCAATCTTGACGGAGAAATGTATGTAGCGGAAGTGGAGTCATTTACACACAAATGCAGAAATCATGTGATCGTATCTCAAAAATTCCTGACGCCGGAAGATCATGTTCTTATTATCGACGATTTTCTTGCGAACGGATGCGCTCTTCAGGGATTGATCCAGATCGTTCAGTCCGCAGGCGCGACAGTAGAAGGAATCGGGATCGCGATTGAAAAAGGCTTTCAGTCGGGAGGAAGGATCATCCGCAACCTCGGTTTTCAGCTTGAGTCTCTGGCAATCGTTGACGGAATGGATGCTGCGGCGGGAACGGTGACGTTTCGCAGCCAGGAAGAGCAAAAAGAGGCGGAGCAGCCCGCAGAAAAATGTGAACAGTGCAGGAGTGCGACTCTTGATTAAGAAAAAACCGGTCTCTGTGAAGGGGCTGGTTTTTGACATGGACGGACTTCTTCTTGACTCGGAAAAAGTTGTAAAACGGTCTTGGGATTATGCGGGAAAAGAACTTGGATATGAAAACTTCGGAGATCACATCTATAATACAGTCGGATTTAACTTGAAGAGGCGGACAGAATATTTCAAGACGAACGTTGATTTGGATTTTCCGATGGATCGATTTGCGCAAATGACACGGGAATATTATTATAAGATTGCGGATAAAGAAGGAATAGCGGTGAAAAAAGGCGCTCCGGAATTGCTGAATGCCGCAAAAAGTCATGGATGTATGATCGGACTTGCAACGTCTTCGCGGCAGATACACGCAGAGCAGTCTTTGAAAAGAGCGGGATTGTACGATTATTTTGACGGCAAAGTGTTCGGGGATACAGTGAAGGAAGGAAAGCCTTCGCCGGAGATTTATCTGAAAGCGTGTAAAAGTATCGGGATTGAGCCGGAAGATGCGGTCGCTTTGGAAGACGCGCCTTCAGGAGCAATATCGGCACATGCGGCAGGTATGCGCGTGATCGTTGTTCCCGATCTTGTGCAGCCTCCGGAAGAAGTAAAACAATTCCTATGGAAACAAGCGGAAGATCTTGAGCGGGTGATAGAGATGATATGGGGATGATTCGTTATATTGCACATAAGCCGGAGAAAAGTTTCTTGAAAAAATTATGAAAACAAAAGAAATGTTTAAATAATGTACAAAAAATAAAATGATGTGTCGATCATCTTTTAAGTGAACTGAATTTGTGATAAAATTGCATAATCATGTAAAGTGTTTTACAGGCAGACGGAAAAAGATGGAAGAAGTTTATGGAGGCGGAAAATGAAAAAGGAAGTACGAGGCGGGGTCAGTCTTGTTCTTGCATCGGCAATGCTTGTGGCATCGCCGATGGCGGCAGGAATGACGGAAACAGTTCAGGCAGAGGAACTTACAGTAGATAGTAAAGTTGCTCAGATTCAAGGAGAGAGCATCATTCCGAGAGCGGATCAAGTTCCCGGAAACGAGGAGTTGTTTGCTCAGTATGTAGAACAGACATTTTACGGTGAAGAGAGCGAAAGCTATCGTACGCCTGCAGTTTACGGCAATATCGGGCAGAATGTTTTAACCGGAGCGGACAAATATGTATATAATGAACTGAAAAAAATAGCCGCTAATATCGCGGACGGAAAAGCGGCGGACGGAAGCGAACCGTCAGGACAGTATGTATCTACGAAATTTACGCTTTCCGTTGCGGGGCAGGGGATTACATATGAAGGCGGCGCATTTAAAGGATTTAGTTTAAGTAAAGTGATTGCGGCGCTTCTTGCGGACTGTCCGTATGATTTGTACTGGTATAATAAAACGGCGTCCACATGGTTTAACGGCAGAATTTCGGGACGGGAAGTTGTGGAGATTGATATAAATTTCCCGGCTGCGGATGCTTATGCGGGACCGGAAATCGAACAGCAATACAAGACGAAGTGTACGGTTGACAGCAAGAAGACAGGGGCAGCCAGTTCGGCGGCGGAGAATGCGCGAAAAATCATAGAGAAGCATAAAGCCGAAAAAGATTATGAGAAGATGGAATCTTATAAAGAAGAAATCTGTGATCTGACATCGTATAATTATGATGCTGTGAAACCGGGTGTCGCTTACGGAGATCCGTGGCAGATGATCTATGTATTTGACGGAGATGAAAGTACGAATGTTGTATGCGAGGGATATGCAAAAGCATTTCAGTATTTATGCGATATGAGCGATTTTCTTGATCCGGGATATAATTGCTGCAGCGTAACCGGCATGATGAGAGGCGGTACGGGAGAAGGACCGCATATGTGGAATATCGTGACGATCGGAGACGGAAATTATCTTGTGGATGTGACGAACAGCGATGACGGGACAGCGGGAGAGCGCGGCGGACTGTTCATGGCATGGGATAAGAACAACGGAAGCGTTGAAAACGGTTATGTATTTAATACTGTTTATTATGATGATGCTATTACTTTTGCCTATGACGGACGGACGAAAGATTTGTATGGAACAGGAGATAACTCTGTTTTGAAGATCGCTTCAGCAGAGTATGAAGAGCCGAAGGGGACAGCTCCGGTTATTGAGGGAGTGGAAAACGGTGGAAATTATTACGCTACACAAAAGATAACGGTAAGAGACGCTGACAACGATCTTGCATCTGTGACTGTAAACGGGAAACAAGAAGCAGGAACGGAAATTTCTCTTTCCGCAGATAATCAAAATAATCGGAAGAAAGAGTACACGATCATAGCAGAGGATCGCAGAGGAAACAGTACAAGCTGCAAAATAACGATCAATCCTTGTTCCGACCTTCAGAAAAGGATCTCGCATCTGTCTGTGGACACAGTAAAGGTTACAGACAGAGCGTTAGTGCAAAACACATTGAAAGACGCGGTAACAGCAGTTGAAAATGCAGCGGAAGAAGAGAAGACAATTCTTGCAGAAGTAAAAACAAAGTGTGAAACACTTCTTGCAAAAATCGATGAGATGACTCAGCCGCAGGACTATATCAGAGGCGATGTGGATGCCAACAGTAAAGTCGATGTCGGAGACGTCCGCACTGCGTTGAGATATATCTGTAAAAAGACCAATTTGACGGAAACACAGATGAAAGCCGGAGATGTGACAGGAGACGAAAAAGTAACGATCGAAGACTTAAGAAAGATCTTAAGATATGTATGCAAGAAAATAACAGAGTTATAAAATAAGAAAGCAACGATATAAATAAAAAGTGTTCAATATTCAAAAACCGGGAAAGTCAGATCGACTGTCCCGGTTTCTCTTTAATTCCAAAAATCTGTTTTGTCTTTTAACTGGATATCGGCAGCTTTAAAGACTGGATCTTTTCCGGCTTTTTTCTGCTTTGTATAGTCGTTCATAGCCTGAATTGCCGGTTTGCATAAGATGAGGATGACAGGAAGGTTGATTAAAGCCATCAATCCCATCAGTACGTCCGCTGTGTTCCATACGATGCTGAATTCCATTGTCGCGCCTGCAAGTACGATGGCGGCGGCGATAATACGAAATGTATTGATCACTGCTTTCGGCGGTTTTCTGCCGCAGAGGAATTTCAGCCCCATTTCCGCATAGTAGAAGTTTCCGATCAGCGTTGTAAAGGCAAACAGGCAAAGTGCGATCGTAATAAAGATCGTACCGAAACCGCCAAGCGAGCTGGAAGCCGCTGCCTGAACCCACGGCATTCCTGCCAATTTAGAAGTCGGCTCTACGCCGGAACAAAGAAGCATGAACGCTGTTGCGGAGCAGATCAGGATAGTGTCGATGAATACAGAAAGCATCTGCACAAGTCCTTGTTTTACCGGATGGGAAACTGCCGCGCTTGCCGCTGCATTCGGAGCAGAACCGACACCGGCTTCGTTGGAGAACAGTCCTCTTTTGATACCGTGCATAACGCAGGATCCGGCAAACCCTCCGAAGATGGCCTGTACGTCAAATGCATTATTGAAAATGCTTGTGAACATTACAGGAACAAGCTGATAATGTTTCAGGATGATGAATAAAGAAACTGCAAGGTAAAAGATACCCATAACCGGAACAAGCACTTCCGTAATCTGTGAGATCTTTTTACTTCCTCCGAATACAGCCAAAGCAAATACAACCGCAAGGATCGCTCCGACAATGAGCGGAGTCCATTCCGGATTGAAGAAAGAATAGACACGGAAGGAATCCGCAATATTAAATGAAGCTACAAGGTTGAATCCGCCCATATAAGTCAGGATCAAAACAACTGCGAAAAGGACGCCGATCCAACGCTTCTTCAAAGCGGCCTGAATATAATATGCAGGTCCTCCGTAAGAACTTCCGTCCTTTGCTTTGTGTTTGTAAATTTGAGCAAGCGTACTTTCGATAAATGCAGATGCGCTTCCGAGAATAGCCGTAAGCCACATCCAGAACACTGCGCCTGATCCGCCAAGACAGATCGCTGTTGAGATTCCGGCGATGTTTCCTGTTCCGACTCTGGAAGCGGTTGATACCATAAGAGCCTGAAAGGAAGAAAGTCCGTTCTTATCGCTGCCCGGCTGTGCGACAACGCGGAGAGATTCGATAAACATACGGATCTGTACGAATTTTGTTTTGATCGTAAAGAAGATTCCCGCTCCGAGAAGCAGTATGATCAAAATGTGGCTGTAGAGCAGCTCGCTCAGCGAGTTGATCATGTTTGTAATAAAATCTGTGAACAATAGTTTTCCCTCTCTTTCCTAAAGTCATGTTTGCTGTGTCAATATCGCTTATATGATTGACGATCGCGTACTGCGAATGCAGACAGTTTAGATACATTTCGGTGTGAGAACGACAAAGCGGGACTGATGTCACCGAAAATGCATACATACCGGTTAATTATATAGTAAAAACGTTTGTTTTGCAACAAAACGCTTCTTGTGTTATTCTATAAAGGTGTCAAAAGGTCGATTTTCAAAAGGAAAATAAAATCGGGAGGGCTGAGTATGAAATTAAGCAAATTATTAGAACGGTTAGAATATGAGGTTGTTCAAGGCAGTGTCGAAACAGAAGTGACAACGCTTGCCAATGACTCGAGAAAAGTAGAAAGCGGATCTGTTTTTGTCTGTATCAGCGGAGCGGTTTTTGACGGGCATCAATATGTTTCGGATGTGGCAAAAAAAGGCGCGGCGGCGATTATAGCAGAACGGGATATCGAGGCGCCGAAAGGGGTGACGGTGATCAAAGCGGAAAATACGAGATATGCGCTGGCGCTGATGTCTGCGGCGTATTTCGGATATCCGGCAGAGAAGCTGAAAGTGATCGGAATTACCGGAACGAAAGGAAAGACGACGACAACATATCTGATCCGGTCTATCTTAGAAGGTGTCGGACATAAAGTAGGACTTATCGGTACGATCGAAGCGATCATCGGAGATCGGAAGATCCCTGCGGCAAATACGACGCCGGAATCGTTTACGATCCAGCAGTACTTTGCACAGATGGTTGAAGAAGGCTGCGACAGTGTTGTTATGGAAGTTTCCTCTCAGGGACTTATGCTTCACAGAACGGCGGGAATTCCGTTTGAGATCGGTATTTTTACGAATCTCGGAAAAGATCATATCGGTCCGAATGAACATAAAGACTTTGAAGATTATAAACGGTGCAAAGCAATGCTGTTTCAACAGTGCAAACTTGGCATTGCCAATATAGACGATCCTTATTATGAAGATATTTTCCGCGGCGCGACATGTAAAGTGGAAACTTTCGGTTTTTCTCCGAAAGCGGATCTGAGAGCGGAGAATGTAAATCTCGTATCGAAGCCGGGATATTTAGGCGTTTCGTATCATGTGGCGGGGAAGGCTGATTTTGATGTGGAGATCGATATCCCCGGAAAATTCAGCGTGTATAATTCGCTGACTGCGATCGCGGTGTGCCGTCATTTCGGTGTTCCGTCTGAGAAAATAACAGAAGCGCTTAAAACAGCGCATGTCAAAGGGCGTATTGAGATGATAAAAGTATCGGATGATTTTACGCTGATGATCGATTATGCACATAATGCGATGAGTCTGGAGAGCCTGCTGACAACACTGAAAGAATATGAACCGAAACGTCTTGTATGTGTGTTCGGATGTGGCGGAAACCGTTCAAAAGACAGAAGATATGAGATGGGCGAAGTGTCGGGACGTCTGGCGGATCTTACGATCATTACTTCGGATAATCCGCGTTTTGAAGAACCACAGGAGATTATCAATGATATCAAAGTCGGAATCGCAAAGACTGACGGGGCATATGTGGAGATCTGCGACAGAAAAGAAGCGATCAAATATGCCATCGAACATGGTCAGTCGGGAGATGTGATCGTATTGGCCGGAAAAGGTCATGAAGATTATCAGGAGATCAAAGGAGTCAAATACCCGATGGATGAAAGAACGCTGATCGCAGAGGTACTTGAGGAAATCAGGGAAAATTAGGAAAGACAAGGGGACAGAGATTGTTTGCGGATGTAATCATAGATATTCAACATGAAAAACTGGATAAGATCTTTCAATACCGGATCCCCGAGCGGCTGGAACATGAAGTGGAAGCGGGGATGGCGGTGGTCGTACCTTTCGGAAAAGGAAACCGTAAGACAAAAGGATATGTAACCGCATTGTCAAAGACATGTGATTATGATATTTCAAAAGTGAAAGAGATCGCTGATATATCGCGAAGCGGCGTGGAAATCGAGACGAAGCTGATCGCGCTGGCGGCATGGATGAAGTCGAATTATGGCGGAACGATGCTGCAGTCTTTGAAAACGGTTCTTCCTATCAAAGAAAAAGAAAATATAAAGGTAAAAAAGCGGCTCAGACTGCTGATCGACCGGGAGACGGGGGAAAAACAGCTTCATTATTATCTGGAAAAGAATCAGAAAGCGAGGGCGCGTCTGATGGCGGCGCTTCTTGACGATCCGCTTTTAGATTATGAACTTGTCAGAAAGAAGCTTAATATTACTGCCACGGTGATACGCGCGTTGGAAGAACAGCATGTTCTCGCCGTAGAATCAGAGCAGGTGTATCGTAATCCGGTTCATGCGGAAAATATTCAAAAGAAGGAGATTATTTATACGCAGGAGCAGAAACGTGCGATTATGCGTTTCTGTAAGGATTATGAAAACGGAATCCGAAAAACATATTTGCTCCATGGAGTTACGGGCAGCGGAAAAACAGAAGTTTATATGGAAATGATACAGTCTGTTGTAGATAAGGGGAAGCAGGCAATCGTTCTGATTCCCGAGATCGCGTTAACTTACCAGACTGTGATGAGATTTTACAGAAGATTTAAAGACCGGGTATCTGTTATGAATTCCCGGCTGTCCGCAGGAGAACGATACGATCAGATGATGAGGGCGAAAGCCGGGGAAGTGGATGTGATGATCGGACCGAGATCGGCGCTTTTTACTCCTTTTCCGAATCTGGGACTGATCGTGATCGATGAAGAACATGAGCCGACTTATAAAAGTGAACAGACGCCGAGGTATCACGCGCGGGAAACGGCGCTAAGAAGAGCGCAGACAGAAGGCGCGAGCGTTGTTCTGGGAAGCGCGACTCCGTCGATGGAAGCCATGTATCGGGCAAAAAACGGCGAGTATGTTCTGATGGAAATGAAGAACCGTTCTAAAATGCAGGATCCGGCAGAGGTTTATACGGTGGATATGCGGAAAGAATTGAAGAACGGAAATCGTTCGATACTCAGCGAACAACTGCAAAGACTGATGAAAGAGCGGCTTGAAAAGAAAGAACAGACGATGCTTTTTTTGAACCGGAGAGGGTATTCCGGGTTTGTTTCGTGCCGGGAATGCGGGCATGTTATAAAGTGTCCGCATTGCGATGTGTCGCTTTCGGTCCATCGGGACGGAAAGATGAGATGTCATTACTGCGGATACGAACAGACGCGTGTGAAAATATGTCCTGAATGCGGCTCGGACCATATCGGAGAATTCAGGGCGGGAACACAGCAGATCGAAGAGATTGTGAAGACGGTATTTCCGCAGGCAAGAGTGCTGCGGATGGATATGGATACGACACGACAGAAAGATTCCCATGAGAAAATACTGTCTGCATTTGCAAATGAAGAGGCGGACGTACTTGTCGGTACGCAGATGATCGTAAAAGGTCATGATTTCCCAAATGTAACATTAGTCGGGATTCTGGCTGCGGATATGTCGTTGTATACAGATGATTACAGATCGGGCGAGAGAACGTTCCAGCTTTTGACTCAGGCGGTCGGAAGAGCGGGGCGCGGAGATAAAAAAGGAGAAGCGGTGATTCAGACATACAGTCCCGATCATTATGCGATCGCAACGTCTGCGGCGCAGGATTATGAGGCGTTCTATGAGGAAGAGATCCGATACAGAACGATGATGGGGTATCCCCCGGCAGAAAATCTTCTGGCAGTGTTTATATCAAGCGCCGATGAGGCGTTATTGGAAACAGGCTGCCGTTATTTGAAAGAATATATGATAAAAGCGAAGAAGGATATCGAAGCGTCCGTGATCGGCCCGGCAAGTCCGGGGATCGAAAAGATCAACGATGTTTATCGGAAAGTGATCTATGTAAAAACCGCGGACTATCATGATCTTGTCGTGCTGAAAGACCGGACGGAAAAATATATTGAGATTAATTCGGGATTTGATAAAATGAGAATACAATTTGATTTTAATCCGATGTAGCGGATAGAAAGAAGGAGAAAAATGGCAATCAGAGTAATTAGAGAAATAGGAGACGATATATTAGAAAAACAGTGTAAAGCAGTGCCGAAGATGACGCTTCGCACGAAAATACTGATCGGAGATATGCTTGAGACAATGTATGAAAGCAACGGTGTCGGTCTTGCGGCTCCGCAGGTCGGCGTTTTGAAAAGAATCGTAGTGATCGATGTAGGGGAAGGTCCGATTGTTTTGATCAATCCGCAGATCATCGAATCTTCAGGCGAACAGACAGGAGAAGAAGGATGTCTAAGCGTACCGGGAAAATTCGGAATCGTTACAAGACCGGACCGTGTAAAAGTGCGGGCGTTTGATGAAAATATGAACGAGTTCGAAATGGAAGGCGAAGGCTTGCTTGCAAGGGCGTTTTGCCATGAACTTGATCATTTGGACGGAAAACTGTATGTTGAACTGGCAGAAGACGGACTTCATGAAGTGTCTTATGATGAAGAAGATCAAGACGATGCGCAAGGAGGGGAAGAATGAGAATCATATTTATGGGAACACCCGATTTTTCGGTCGGAACACTGGAAGCGCTTGTGGAAGCGGGGCATGATGTGTGTCTCGCCGTCACACAGCCTGATAAGCCAAAAGGCAGAGGAAAAGAAATGCAGTTTACGCCTGTAAAGGAAGCGGCGGTTAAGCATGGGATTTTGGTGTATCAGCCGAAAAGAGTGCGCGATCCTGAGTGTGTGGAAGAATTGAGAAAATACAATGCCGACGTGATGGTCGTTGTTGCTTTCGGTCAGATCCTTCCGAAGGAGATTCTTGAGATGACGCCTTACGGATGTATTAATGTCCATGCATCTCTTCTTCCGAAATATCGTGGGGCTGCACCGATCCAGTGGGCGATCATAGAAGGAGAGAGCGTGACGGGCGTTACAACGATGCAGATGGATGAAGGACTTGATACAGGAGATATGATTTTAAAGACCGAGATCCCGATCGCAGAAGACGAGACAGGAGAGTCGCTTCATGACAAACTGGCAGAAGCAGGCGCCGCTCTCTGCGTAAAAACATTGCATGCAATAGAAAATAAAACAGCAGTGTTTGAAAAGCAGCCGGAAAGCCCGACTGCTTATGCGAAAATGCTCACGAAAGATCTTGGCAATATCGACTGGGCGAAATCGGCAGTGCAGATCGAGCGTCTCGTGCGTGGATTGAATTCATGGCCAAGCGCATATACACACCGGGACGGAAAAGTGATGAAGATATGGAAAGCGTTGGCAAAGCCACAGGAAGAATGTGCAGAGCAAACCGAACTGGGAAGCGAGGAACATACAGCGCAGAAAACCGGGAAGAACGCCATGCCGGGAACGGTAGTGTCCGTAGCAAAAGATTCGTTTTGCATACAGACGGGAGACGGCGTGCTTCGTATTTTAGAAGTACAGATGCCCGGCAAGAAACGAATGGATACAGGCTCGTTTCTGCGCGGATATAAAGTGGAAGAAGGAATGGTGTTTGGGAGAGAATAATGGCAAAGGCGATCAATGAAAGAGAAATCGTAGCCGCAATCCTTATGGAAGTAACGGAAAACGGCAGATACAGTCATATTGTATTAAGAGAAGTTTTGACAAAATATCAATATCTTGAGAAAAGGGAAAGAGCATTTATCACCCGCGTTACGGAAGGAACGCTGGAACATATGACAGAGATCGATTATATTCTGGATTGTTTCTCCAAAGTAAAAGTAAAAAAGATGAAGCCGTTAATTCGGGCAATTTTAAGAAGCGCGGTCTATCAGATAAAATATATGGACAGTATTCCCGATCATGCAGTTTGCAGTGAATCGGTAAAACTGGCAGTGAAGAAAGGGTTTTCCGGTCTGAGAGGCTATGTCAACGGCGTGCTGAGAAGTGTTGTCAAAGGAATCGATGAGGTGGAGTATCCGTCAGATCCGATCAAACGGCTTTCGGTACGATATTCCTGTCCGGAATGGATCATCCGATTATGGAAAGAAACGTATGATCTTTCTTTGATCGAAACGATGCTGAAAGATTTCCAGACAGAAAAGCCGACAACGATCAGACGCTGCAGAAGCCGGATTACGATGGAGCAGCTGAAAAAGCGGCTTGAGGAAGAACATGTTTTAGTGGAAAATCATCCGTATTTAAAGGATGCGCTTCTCATTTCAAAATATGATTATTTAGAGTCTCTGGAAACATTTCGGGAAGGTCTGTTCGTCGTGCAGGATATCAGTTCGATGCTTGTAGGAGAACTGGCGCATGTGCAGGCGGGAGCGCAGGTGATCGATCTGTGTGCGGCGCCGGGCGGAAAGGCGCTTGATGTGGCGGAACGCATTTTGATGGAAGGTCAAGCCGGATGTTCCGGTCATGTGGAAGCCCGTGATCTGACAGAATATAAAGTGTCTTTGATCGAGGAAAATATAGAACGTATGGGACTTTGCAATGTAACCGCGGTTTGTCAGGATGCGTCTGTGTATGATGAAAAATCAGCGGGTAAAGCGGATATTGTGATCGCCGATCTGCCTTGTTCCGGTCTGGGAGTGCTTGGGAAGAAAACAGATCTGAAATATAAAGCGTCGCCGGAAGGAATCGTAAGTCTCGTAAAGCTTCAGCGAAAAATCCTTTCCTGCGCGGCTTCTTATGTGAAGCCGGGAGGAGAACTTCTGTACAGTACGTGTACTGTGAACCCGAAAGAAAATATCGAAAACGTACATTGGTTTTTGAAAGAATTTCCTGAATTTTACGCAGACGATATAAGGGAAGATCTTTGCCTTGAATTGAGGGAAAGCGTGACAGAGAACGGCTGTATCCAGCTTCTTCCGGGAGTTCATAAAAGCGACGGATTTTTTATTGCGCGATTGCGGAAAAAAGAAGTCTGAAAATGCCGGAACGCCGAAAAAGGATGAAATGGCAGGACGCGCAAAAGGGTGAAATGGCAGGATACGAAAAATGAAAAAGGAAAGTATGAGAATGAAGAAAGATATTCGGGCATATGAATATGAAGAATTACAAAAAGAGCTGGAACGTCTCGGAGAAAAACCGTTTCGGGCAAAACAGATATATGAATGGCTGCATGTGAAGCTTGCAGATCGTTTCGACGAGATGACGAACCTGTCTGTGAAACTTCGGGAAAAGCTTGCGGAAGAATATGATATCTTTCCGGTACAGATGGCAGAGCGGCAGCAGTCGAAACTGGACGGAACGAACAAGTTTTTGTTCCGTCTGTATGACGGAAACATGGTGGAAAGCGTTCTTATGCGGTATAAGCACGGTAATTCGGTATGTATTTCCTCGCAGGCGGGATGCCGCATGGGATGTGTATTCTGCGCTTCGACGATCGGGGGATTAAAACGGAATCTGTCTGCATCCGAAATGCTCGGTCAGATCTACCAGATCCAGAAAATTATCGGAGAGAGGGTTTCCAACGTCGTTATCATGGGAACAGGAGAGCCGCTTGATAATTATAATAATTTTCTGAAATTCATTCACATACTGACAGATGAACACGGACTGAATATCAGTCAGCGGAATGTGACTGTTTCTACATGCGGGATCGTACCGAAAATACTGGAACTGGCAGAGGAACGTCTGCAGATCACACTGGCGCTTTCTCTTCACGGATCTACGCAGGAAAAGAGAAGGAAACTGATGCCTGTCGCAAATAAGTACGAATTAGGCGAGGTACTTTCCGCCTGCGATACTTATTTTAAAAAGACAGGACGCAGAGTGACGTTTGAGTATAGTCTTGTACATGAGGTGAACGATACGGACGAGGATGCAAAGGAGCTTTCCGAGCTTCTCGCGCCGCGTAACTGTCATCTGAACCTGATTCCGGTAAATCCGGTAAAGGAGCGTTCTTTTCAGCGTCCAAGCCGCAAAAGTGCTTTGAATTTCAAAAATAAACTTGAAAAAAGCGGAATTAATGTTACTATAAGAAGAGAAATGGGCTCGGATATCGACGGGGCGTGCGGTCAGCTTAGACGGCGCTACGAGGAAGAGACAATGAATGAGAATTAAGGAGAAGCATATGAGAACATTTTCGATAACAGATGTAGGAATGGTAAGACAAGTAAATCAGGATTATGTTTATGTGACTGACAGACCTCTCGGAATTCTTCAGAACCTCTTTGTGGTGGCAGACGGTATGGGAGGTCACCAGGCGGGAGATTATGCTTCCAAGTATACGGTTGAAGTGCTCAACAGGGAATTGGCGCTAAGCGAAGGCGAAGATATTGAAAGATGTCTTGTAGGCGCTATAAAAACGGCAAACAGGGAGATCATAAAAGAAGCTTCAAGAGACGAACATCTCAAAGGAATGGGAACGACGGTTGTTGCGGCGACGATCTCAAATCAGATGATGTATTTCGCGAATGTAGGAGACAGCCGTTTGTATTTGATCAATCAGGGCATTCAGCAGCTTACGAAAGATCATTCCCTGGTAGAAGAGATGGTAAGGCTTGGCGGGATAAAACCGGAAGAAGCAAAACATCATCCGGATAAAAATATTATTACGAGAGCGATCGGCGCGAAAGCGGATGTAGAGGTAGACTTTTACGAGCACCGTCTGAAAAGGGGAGACATCATATTGATGTGTACGGACGGTTTGAGCAATATGGTAGAAGATGAGGAACTTTTTCATATTGTTCAGGGAGGAAGAGATATCGTAGAGTCCGGTCAGGCTCTTATAGAAGCGGCAAAAGAAAACGGCGGTACAGATAATATAGGGGTTGTCCTTATAGAACCGTTTGCAGATGAGGTGAGTGTATTATGATTAAAGAGGGAGTTTGCTTAGGAAAAAGATATGAGATACTCGGACGGATCGGATCGGGTGGTATGGCGGATGTTTACAAGGGAAAGGATCGTAAATTAAACCGCTATGTCGCGATCAAAGTATTAAAAAGCGATTATCGTTCGGATCAGGTATTTATAAAGAAATTTTTGAGTGAGGCGCAGGCTGCGGCAGGACTGATGCATCCGAACGTTGTCAATGTGTATGACGTCGGTCAGGACAGAGGTCTGTACTATATGGTAATGGAGCTTGTCGAAGGGATCACTCTGAAAGATTATATAAAGAAAAAGGGAAGACTTTCGGCAAAAGAGACGATCAGTATTTCCATTCAGATGGTGACAGGGCTTCAGGCGGCACACAATCATCATATTATCCACAGAGATATTAAGCCTCAGAATATTATCATTTCAAAAGACGGAAAAGTAAAAGTGACGGATTTCGGCATTGCCCGTGCGACCACGTCTACACAGACGATCAGCACAAGCGTTATGGGATCGGTTCATTACACATCTCCGGAGCAGGCGAGGGGCGGAGTCGTAGATCAGAAGAGCGATCTTTATTCCATCGGTATTACGATGTACGAGATGATCACCGGGCACGTACCGTTCGACGGAGATTCCACGGTGTCGGTCGCGTTGAAGCATCTTCAGGAAGAGATTACGTCTCCGGCAGAAGAAGTTCCGAATATCCCGTACAGTCTTGAGTGCATTATCATGAAGTGTACACAGAAAAATCCGGGACGCCGTTATCCGGACTGTGCGTCTCTTCTTATGGATCTGAAAAGATCGCTTGTAGAGCCGGACGGCGATTTTGTTGTTTTGGGAGCGGGAACAGGAGCGGAGACAGACCGCACGATGGTTATGTCGACAGAAGAACTGGAACGGATTCAGGGCAGTCGTTATGATGATGAGTACGATGACGATGATGAGTACGATGATGACGACGATTATGACTACGACGACGATAATGATTATGATAACAGAAGGCGCAGTCAAAAAGACAGGCGGAAGAAGAATGATGTAAATCCCGATACGAAGCGGATCATGAAAATACTGATGATCGTGTCGGGAGTCGTGATCGCGCTGCTGATTCTGTTTCTTGTCGGAAATGCGGCGGGATTTTTCAAAGGAGCCGGTCTTTCTTCAAAGACAGAAAAGATGGTAACAGTACCGGATGTGCGCGGAATGACATTTGAAGACGCACAGGCAGAACTTAAGAAAAAAGATCTCGGTATTAAAAAAGCGGATAAAGAAGAAGCTTCCAATGAATACGAAAAAGGCGAGATTAAGAGCCAGAATCCGGGAAAAGGGAAGAAAGTAAAGAAAAATTCTACGGTTACGGTTGTGATCAGCAGCGGAGAAGCTGCGAAAAAAGTAACTGTGCCGAATGTTGTGAACAGATCGGAGGCGGAAGCAGAGAGAATGCTTCAGGATGCTGGTCTGAAAGTGACAAAAGGCGAGGCAGTTTATGATGATACGATCGAGATGGGAAATGTAGTCAGCTCTACTCCGGGTTCGGGAGAGCAGGTAGACGAGGGCACAAGCGTTCAGCTTATTATCAGTAAAGGAAAAGATCCCGAAAAAGATAAAGTAGAAGTGCCGTCGCTTCTGAATATGACGGCGGATCAGGCTGCCGCCGCCTTAGAAGAACTTGGACTGAAAGGAAGTCCTAAGGAAGAATATGCCGGCGGAACGGCAGGAACGGTTGTCACACAGGAAACAGAAGCGGGAACTAAAGTAAAGAAAGGCACAACAATAAAGTATACGGTAACGCTTGGATCAAAAACAGAATGGTCTACTATTCCGAGTGATGTGATCGGAATGGAGAAAAACACGGCGGTTAAAGTGCTGACTGAGGCAGGGTTTGTTCCGGTATACGGCGGTGAAGACTACAGTGATACTCCGGTCGGAACGATTTACAGTGTGACTCCGTCGGCAGGTACAAAAGTGGAAAAAGGGACACAAGTATATTATTTTGTCAGCAAAGGATCATCGTCAGGACAGACCGATCCGGAAAACGGCGGAGACAATGAATAGGCGGTACCGACAGGGAATTTATAAAATATGCAAGGTAAAATTGTAAAAGGGATTGCCGGATTCTACTACGTTCATGTAGTAGAATCCGGTGTTTATGAATGTAAAGCAAAAGGGATCTTCCGAAAAGACGGTGTGAAGCCTCTTGTAGGAGATAATGTAGAGATAGAAGTTTTAGATGAAGAGGAAAAAAAGGGAAATATCAGGGAAATCCTTACGAGAAAGAACGAACTGATCCGTCCGGCGGTGGCGAATATCGATCAGGCGCTCGTTGTATTTGCGGTGACGAAGCCTAAACCTCATTTTAATCTTCTTGATCGTTTTCTTGTGATGATGGAGCAAAAGAAGATCCCGGTAATCTTATGTTTTAACAAATCTGACATTGCAAAAGAAAGCGATATTTCCAAGATGGAAGAAATATACAGATCATGCGGGTATCCGGTCTTTTTTACGAGTGCGAAAGAAGGATGGAAGATCGAAGAAGTGAAAAAGATTCTGCACGGGAAAACGACTGTTCTTGCAGGCCCGTCGGGTGTAGGGAAGTCGTCGCTTATCAATCTTCTGCAGTCGGAAGTAATGATGGAAACAGGGAGTATCAGCAGGAAGATCGACAGAGGAAAGCATACGACGAGACATTCCGAACTTTTAGTTTTGGAAGAAGATGAAAAGGTGGAAGACTGCGGCTCATATATTGTAGATACTCCGGGATTTAGTTCCCTTTATGTCAATGATTTTGAAAAAGAACAATTAAAATATTATTTCCCGGAATTCGGTCCGTATGAAGGATTGTGCCGTTTTTCGGGGTGCGATCATGTGCATGAGCCGGACTGTGCGGTGAAGCAGGCGGCAGAAGAAGGAAAGATACATGAGATCCGGTACAACGATTATGTTGCGATGTACCGTGAATTACAGGAAAAAAGGAGATATTGAAGATGGAAAATATTCTTGCCCCGTCGATTCTTTCGGCTGATTTTAAAATTCTGGGAGAACAGATCGAACAGACAGAAAAAGCAGGCGCAAAATATATACATTTTGATGTGATGGACGGAATTTTCGTACCGAGCATTTCGTTTGGCATGCCGGTATTGTCCGCGTTAAAAGGCGCGGTAAAACAGGCGCTTGACGTACATCTTATGGTGACTGAGCCGATCAGGTATGTGAAAGAGTTCGCAAAATGCGGAGCGGATATCATTACTGTTCACTTAGAGGCGTGTGAAGATGTAAAGGCGACAGTGGATGAAATAAAGGCAAGCGGAGTGAAAGCAGGCATCACGATCAAACCGGCAACTCCTGTGAAAGAATTGATCCCGTATCTGGAGCTTGCGGATATGTTTCTCATCATGAGCGTTGAGCCGGGATTCGGCGGACAGGCGTTCATTCCGGAATCGCTTGACAAGATAAAAGAACTTCGCACCCTGCTTGACGAGAGAGGTCTTAAGACGGATATCGAAGTTGACGGCGGAATTTATTGTGAAAATGTGGAAGCGGTATTGGATGCGGGAGCGAATATTATTGTTTCCGGTTCGGGAGTTTTCAAAGGCAATATTACAGAAAATACAAAGAGATTTATGGAGATATTGAAACGTCATGAGTAAGCAGACTGTGATCGTGAGCGGCGGGATGGTGGAAAAAGATTTTGCTCTCTCGATTTTAAAAAGCGAAGAAACTGAATTTGTTATCGGGGTAGACAGAGGTCTTGTGTTTTTGTATGACAACGAGATAAAACCCGATTATATCGTGGGAGATTTTGACAGCGTTCCGAGGAAGCTCGTTGAATATTACAGAGAAGAACTTGATGTGCCCGTGAGAGAATTTAATCCGGTAAAAGATGCATCAGACACAGAGATCGCTTTGCGCCTTTGCCTTGGTCTGAATCGCAAAAAGATCGTCATCCTGGGGGCAACCGGCAACCGGATCGATCACCTGTGGGCAAATGTGCAATGTTTACAAATTGCGCTGGAAGCAGGAGCGGACGCTTGCATTATGGACGCTCACAATAAGATACGGCTTCTCGATAAAACTGTTACATTGAAAAAAGAAGAGGCATTCGGACCGTACTTTTCATTGTTTCCATTAGAACAGCCTGTAGATGCGTTCAACATTACAGGGGCAAAATATCCGCTGACAAATCATTTCCTTAAGCCGAGCGACAGCCTGTGCGTAAGTAATGAATTTGTTGAAGATGAAGTGGAAATATCGTTCGTGTACGGTAAGGTGATCTTGATGGAGACGAGAGATTAGATTTCGATAAGTTTTTGAAAGATGGTTCACTTTGTGCCCCACTAATTCCCGGATGTTTTTCTCAAAGTCCCGGTATAGTAAATGAGAAAGCATATCAGGATTTTATGAGAAAAGAGAAAATTTTTTGTAAGGCGTTGAAAAAAGGTAACTTGCTGAGGCAGGTTACCTTTTAGTTATATTCTATGATACAGTTTAACAATACGTAGATATATGCTTTGCAGAAAATTCCGTAGAAATAAAAGCTTTTGTCTGATAGAATGATTATAATTATAGTATACTGAAAAAACACATTAGAATCTGTAAAGGAGATCGACTATGGGAGAAAATTATTTGGACATGGTTCCTGTTATAGTGATATTTTTTGCTCTCGGCATTTTATTATCAAGGCTGGGAGGAGTTGGAGGAATTGTTGTAAGAATTAAAAGAATGATTTGTAAGCTAATAGGACATAGAGATTGAGATGAAAAAGATGAACAAGTATATCGATCAATCTTAGGTTGTTAAGATAAAAAAAGGTTAAGTAAAATTTGAATTTGCTAAAGGAGGAATATGTATGCGTGTTTTGAAAGCAATCTTTAGTGTTTTAACGATTGTTTTCGGTTCTCTTGGACTTATAAACATAGTGTCTACTGATATAACATTGCCTCTTATGTTTGTTTTTATGGGATTAACCTTTTTGACGAGTGCAAAAGAATGTTATGATAAAGGTGCAAAGAAAGACGCTATGATATTTGCAGGTGTAGCAATTTTTGTCTATGTAGTCACTGCATATAATTTGATAAGTAGATTTATGTGAATTCAAATTTGTTGAGACGAAAAGAGCTATATCAATAGGTTTGGAGTTAAGCGGTGATTTGATGAATGATCAATTCATACAAGGAGTAATATTTGATTGGAATAGAATTGATAATGATAGTTATTTAAAAGAAATAGAAGCTTTTAATGGAGTTGAAAAACTTGATTTCAATAAATCAATTACCTTTTTTGTCGGAGAAAATGGCAGTGGTAAATCAACTTTGTTGGAGGCGATTGCTATAGCACATGGTTTTAATCCTGAGGGTGGAACAAAGAATTATGTTTTTTCTACTCATGATACGCATTCAGAATTATGTGATGCAATAAAAATTTCAAAAGGCTACCGGAAGGAAAAGTGGGGATATTTTCTTAGAGCCGAAAGTTTTTATAATGTTGCCACGCAGGAAGAAAATTATGCAGATCTGAAGCATCCCTCTGCAAAGTATCATGAAAAGTCACATGGAGAGAGCTTCCTTGCATTAGCTCAGGATAATTTACATCCAAACGGCCTGTATCTTTTTGACGAACCAGAAGCTGCATTATCACCTCAGAGACAGCTTACATTGTTAATGCAAATATACCGATTTGCGAAGGAAGGGGCACAGTTTTTTATAGTTACACATTCGCCCATTCTGTTAGGTATACCGGATGCAGATATTTATTGTTTTGATAATGGAAGCATACATTTATGCGAATATGAAGAGACAGAAAGTTATCAGATAACAGAGATGTTTATAAACAATAGGCAGATGTTGCTGAATAGATTGCTAACAGATTAGATAATAAAGAAAGCGATAACGCTCAGTTTGTTGAGGTGAAAAGAGTTAAGCAAATCGGGGGGATGAAAACATTGAATTTTACAGATGAAAAAGATTACATTATGCGAATGATAAAAGAAATGGTAAGAGTATTATTTTCTTTAGCATTTGGGAAAAAGTATGTTTCTGTTGAATTAGAAAAAGAAAACAAGTATGAAGTATCTGGAAAAAATTTGAAAGATTTTCTGGATATGATTGATGTAGGACAAATCAATGAAGCTGAGAATATACTTTTAGATGGCATTGATTATTCCAACAGAGATGAGGTAATAGCTGCCGCTCTTTTTTATCAGCACCTTAGCGAAAAAGACAGTGAGTTTTTAGAGAGCAATAATTATACAAAAGAAGAAGTGTTTTCTGGGTTTGAACAATTACTCAAGCAGTCAGGATATGCTGATTTACTTTATTTGGTTAAAGGTCATGAATAATGTAGAAATAGTAATTAAAGTCGGATTTAAAAGTAAGACACAAATAAAAGTCAGTTTGATGAACCGGGAAACTGTAAGTTACAAAGGAGACCAACTATGAAAGATAAAAGCATTTTAATCAGTGTGGGAAGTATTATTTATATTGTTATGTCTGGAATTGATAGATTTGTTTATCAGATACCTAATATTATTTATATTCCGGTAGCAATTCTCGGTATTGCTTTAATTTTAATCGGCTTTTTCAAAGATAAATCTAAAAAATAAACTTTCAGTTTGTTAATATGAAAAGAGTTAAACAAATCAGAATTTGAGGTGGAAATATGGCATCAAGCAAGGAATACTTAGAGTTTATTTTAGGGCAGCTATCTGAGTTAGAAGAAATTACTTATCGAGCTATGATGGGAGAATTTATTATTTATTATCGTGGCAAGATTGTAGGCGGTATCTATGATGATAGATTACTTGTTAAACCAGTAAAATCAGCAATTAGTTATATGCCGATAGTTTCATGTGAATTACCCTATGAGGGAGCAAAAGAGATGTTGTTGGTAGATGAAGTCGATAATAAGGAATTTTTGACAGGCTTGTTTCATGCAATGTATGATGAACTGCCAACTCCAAAACCGAAAAAGAAGAAATAAACAACTTACAGTTTATGCCATTGTCATTTTGTAAAAGGAAAAATTTAACTCCTATTTTACATATACAACAAAATACCTTAACAAAAGACCATTAAAATCCTATCGTTACTTGAATTCAATGGGTTAACGGAGGAAACGATATGAGAGTAAAACGGAGAAAAACAATGGCGCTTTTAGCAGCTGTTTCGATCGTATGCGCTCAAAGTACAGTAAGTGATGTCTTTGCAGCGGGAGCAGAGGAGGTGGCAGCACAGGAAAACAATGCAGTTTCAATCGAATACCTTACTTTACAACCAGGTGAAAGAGACGATTCGGTAAACCTGAACTGGTATGCCCCGGAAGGTACTCAAAATGCGATTGTCCGTATGGGGGATAAGACAGTAGAAGCATCTGTAAGAGCTCTTCATACTCCTACAAAAGTAGTTGAAGGAAAATATACAGATACCGGGAAAATAGTATGTCAGGCTACTGTATCAGGACTTTCAAAAGGCACAGAATATAGTTATCAGATTTCATATGATAATGGAAATACTTGGTCAAAGAAGTATTCTTATGAAACACCAAATGCAGGTGAATTTCGATTTGGTTTTACAAGCGATCCCCAGATTAAAGAAAACGGAGAAACAAATAACGGGGGATGGAATCCTTCTGACGGAAAAAATCAGACCGGATGGGCAGTTATGCTGGACAAGATGAAAGAGGAAGATGTGAACCTCATTGTTTCCGCGGGAGACCAGGTGGAGGATCAAAGCTGGGGAAAATCCAGTGAGTATGCGGCATTTTTTGCTCCGGAAGAAATGACATCTCTTCTGTATGCCCCGGCAGTAGGAAATCATGATCGTCATTACATGTTTGATGATCATTTTAATCTTCCGAATGAAATGAGTGTAGATGGAAACGCAGCGTCTCTTAATCAGGTAAAGACAACATTCCGCGGACAGAACAGTGGAACGAGTCAAAGCCATGGCAACTATATTCAGGCAACTGCGGATGAAATCGCACAATCTGCAGAGTCAAATGGTGTTACACCGAATAAAGACGGGCAATATGATTTTGTGGAACGAAGAGAAATGGAGACAAAAGGAAACTATTACTATTTATATAATAACGTTCTCTTCGTAACATTAAACACAGGAGCTTATCCGGGCGGAAACGATAATGAAAATGCGGGAAATGTAAATGTTCCAAGCGCTTCAAAGGACAATTCCGAAGCGGAAGCCATCGTTTCTAACTTCAGAACAACTTTAAATGCGGCGACGGCAGAATATTCAGGTCAGTATCAATGGTTAGTTGTTACACATCATAAATCTACGCAGACAGTGGCAAAGCATGCTGCCGATTCGGATATTGAGAACTATGTAGATGCAGGATTTGAGCAGGTGATGGATGAATTTGACGTTGACTTTGTATTAGGCGGTCACGATCATGTGTATTCTCGAAGCTATGTGCTGAAAAACGGTCAGAGAAATGCAGAAAGACTGGATGATTTCCATGATCCTGACGGAGTGATTTATCTGACGGGTAATTGCTGTTCTGACATGCAATACTATACTCCTTTTGAGAAAGTAGACAAGACCAATAATGCAGATTATCCGGTGCTGGCAAACGGACAAACCGGTTCTGAGGCATATTTGGCGGGAAATCTTCCAATTGGAAATCAGGAATGGAACCAGGAGTACAGTCCAAGTTACGCTGTCTTTGACGTGGCGGATAATAAAATCTCTGTCAACGTATATAACCTTTCGGGAGACAGCAATGCCCCGGAAAGTAAATTAATTGATTCATTCAGTGTTACCAAAAATGCGAACGGCGGAGAGCTGAAAAACGGATTAGAGAATAAAAAGTCTTCTATTGCCATGACACAGACTGCTCAATATAATTCCGGCATGCAAAACCCGGACGGCGGCGTTATGGAAATTATAGATTACAATACAGTTACAGGCTGGGCGTATGCTGTGAATGGTGTAACCGGGAACTTAACGGCAATTCCGATGAAAAATAAAAATGCAGTTGATAAGATCGCTTTGTTAGATGGAAAGAATATAAATATCAAAGAAATCGTTGAGAACAATTACAAAGGTTTCTCCTACGGTGATATGACTTCTGTTGCCGTTTCTCCAAATGGAGAAAAGCTTGCAGTGGCAATCCAGTCATCTGATTATTCGGTTGCCGGATGCCTCGCAGTATTCCTTTGCGGCGCAGATGGGACATTGTCATTTGATCAGATTTATGAGGCAGGTGTACAGCCGGATATGGTGACATTTACACCCGATAGTAAAAAAATTCTTTCGGCAGATGAAGGCGAACCAAGAAACGGCTATGAAGCGGGAAGTATTGACCCTAAGGGAACGGTCACTGTAATTGATCTGACAAATCAGAATGTATCACATCTTGACTTTACCGTTTTTGACAGTGAAGCGAAAAGAGCGGAGCTTGTACAAAATGGAGTGATTTTGAAAAAAGGAACGGCTCCGTCTGTTGATTTAGAACCGGAGTATATTGCAGCAAATGATAAAACAGCCTATGTTACACTTCAGGAAGCAAACGCCATTGCCATCGTAGATCTGCAAACACTTTCTATAGAAAATATCTGTTCCGCAGGATATGAAGATTACGAAAAATATCCGATCGATATTGATAAAAAAGATGCGGCATACAGGCCGGTATCTTATCCGTCGCTTCGCGGAATCCGTATGCCGGACGGAATTTCTCTGTTTGAGTCGAACGGCAAAACTTATATTGTAACTGCAAATGAGGGGGATTCCAGAGAGTGGAACGAATATCTTAATGAAGCAGAATGTAATTTTGGGAAAGGGCAAACATCACCTTCCGGGAAAATTACGGCTGAAAACAGTGGACTAACCGGAAAGGTTGTATTCTTCGATCAGAACGATTATGAAGGTTTAAATTCAGAATATGATTACCTGTTCGGAGGACGTTCCTTCACTGTTTATTGTGTAGATGGATCCGGAATGAAAGAAGTGTATACGAGCGGAAACGAGTTAGAAGCAAAAACAGCGGCATATTTCCCGCAGTACTTTAATTGTTCCAATGACTCCGCAGAAATAGATGACCGTTCAGGGAAAAAGGGCGTAGAAGCAGAAAGCGTAACAATCGGAACGGTAGGAGAGAAAACTTATGCGTTTATCGGTCTTGAGAGGATCGGAGGCGTTATGGCTTATGACATTACAAACCCTGACAAGATTCTTTTCGCAAATTATATTAACTCCCGAGATTTTAGTAAAGATATAGCAGGCGACGTATCTCCGGAAGGACTGTGCATGATTTCCGCATCTGAAAGCGCAGACGGAAATGCTTATCTGCTTGCATCCTGCGAAGTGTCAGGAACAGTTGCTGCTTACAAACTGATATCGCAAAATATTGATTCTTCGGATGACGATAACACAGATAATAATCACGATAATAATATCGATCACAACGGAAGTGGTCACGGCGGCGCCGATACGGAAGATTTAAACAATCAAGAAAGTAAGACAAATGCGCTGAAAACGGGAGATCATGCCCCGGTTATAGGAACGGGAATAGGAATGGTTCTTGCATTGTCTGCAATCATTGTAATACTGAAATATCGCAGATCTAAAAATACCATTACAAATACAAAATAATAAGCAGAGCTGATCCGGAAGCAAAAGGCGGTAAATACCGCCTTTTGTTGTCGTTTTAAGTCAGTGAAGGGAAATATGGCTTTTCCCGGGAAACTTTTAGATAATACTTTAGAGTTGTGATGTAGACATATGAGCCTTATTATAGTATTATATAGAACGACATTAAGACTCTGATACTTAAAAATATAGAGAAAGGCGAAAACCCGCAAAAATTGCAGGGTTTTTAGACAGGTAAAGATAAAAATGAAACTAGGTATTGTTATTACGAGACCGATTTCATAAATGTCCATATAAGTTGTTAAATGCCTTTAAATGCTGATAGCTAGAGCATTTAACGGATTTCCGACTTGGATAAAACTCTATATAAATTCATGTAAGTTTTTGAAAAATGGCCCACTTTGTGGCCCATTAACTTTTGATTGAAGTCCTAATATGGTAAGGAGAAGTGCTTGTATGAGCGCTTCTTTTTTGCAAGTATTATAATAAAAATAACTGGTGATTAGGTTCCAATATGAATATGTAACTGGAATTTTAAAGGCATAGTATGTTGTACCATCTAATAAATTTTGCTTTCATTTTTGCTCATGACCATGAGACTTTTTTCACTCAAACTGCATGCTGATGATATATTTCTAGTATCGAACAGAACGTTGTTGTATTATGATTTGCTTTTAATTGTCACGGCAGTGTTTAATGGATGCTGTGAAAGCCTAGGCTTTAAAGGATTTTTTGATGATTGACGAATAATTTACACCTTATTTATACCTTTGGAAGACCGGATCGGAATAATAGAGAAATAAAGAAATAGATAAATATAACAGGAAGCAATTTTGTCATATTGGAAATAATTAAAATTTGCTGAACCGTGTTGATTTTATTGATTGAGTATAATAAAAGTAAGAACAGAAACTTCCATGTTTGAAGCGGTTACCAGAATTGACAAAGAAATGCAAGTTAGCCAATCCGGTAGTCCAGCATATTTTTTCATTGTCACCCGACGTTTTTACAAAACATATACTTATTCCGCTTGATGCGTCATTCTTGTTCTGAAAACAGGAACAGAATCCTTACAGCGACTGTAAGTGTTATTTATTGTGCTTCTGTGCTATCATTTACCCAGAAATGGATAGGAGGCATTCACATGAAACCAATTTTGAATATTGAAAATCTTACCAAAGTCTATGGGACGTTGCAAAACCAGACGAGAGCACTGAACGGAATCACTTTTCAGGTCATGCCGGGAGAGTTTCTCGGTATTATGGGAAGCAGTGGTTCCGGCAAATCCACGCTTCTCAACTGTATTGCAACTGTGATTCAGCCTACAGGTGGAAGCATTCAGGTGGAGGGAGATACTCTGCAATCCCTCAAGGAAAAGGCTCTTGCCGAGTACCGTGGCAAAAAAGTTGGTTATCTATTCCAGAACTTTGAATTGCTGGACA
>OJSG01000123.1_pt1 | contig 91215 bp, 70 predicted proteins | sample 1599371 | NCBI WGS metagenome assembly OJSG01 (sample SAMN04168658, study PRJEB22393) | human gut metagenome | biome: human gut microbiome; feature: stool | host: Homo sapiens | collected 2014-03-24
GCCCTTACAAAGGCTCCGCCCAAAACCACAACTTCGTGATCCGTAACGTAGTCAATGTCCTTTCCGGCGCCCCCGGCGAGATCATAACGACCAACGTCTTGGAAGGTATGAAGGTGGTGGATATTATACGGAGGATTTATGCGGGGAAGGCTTGAGAATCCATTCCCAGATAGGGACTACCTCGATCGTTCTCTCTTGGACTTGGATGGTTCGTTTCTCGTCTCGGGTGATAATCATCATACGTTTAAGATGTAGGAACGCATCCGCTTGCTTTTTGTTTTATATTGGAAACAATACGGTGGATTTACGTATTGAAAGCATAAATCCACCGCGAATAGAGATTGAGATTTTAGATCTCGTCAGGGCTTTCGCTGTCTTGGCTACCCCCGCTTTGCGGTTCGGAGAGTTCCTTTTTCTCGAAATTAGTGAGTTTCTTAGCTATTCTCAAGGCCTTTCCGGGGCTAAAGACAACTTTAGGTTCTTTGATCAAACTGGTGGTAAATTCCTCGGTGGTAGGGGCTCCCGTAGAGCCTACCCCAAAACGGAAATTACCCAATTCGCCTACATTCACCCTGCGCCCTTGCGAGAGATTTCGTTTCAACACGATATTGATACGGTCGAGTACCGCCTTGACTTGGGCGGAGCCTACTCCACTTCCATCTGCCACTTCCTCAAGGAAAGTCTCGAACTCTACGAGATCCCCATAGACCACTTGCGCATACTGTTTCTTGGGTGTTTCTGTCTTGTCGTTACCCAAGTTCTTTCTCTCGATCAATCTGTACTTTACTGCCATAATTTCTAAATTTTAAAAGATGATTAAATGAATTACCTTGTTTTCTAAAACATGACAAAGGTATCGTAAGCCGTATGAGGCAAATCGGCCAGTGTCGGTTTATGTCTGTCAATGTCCGTGTATGTGCCTATTAGTCTACGAGTGCCTGTTTCGCATCCTTTAGTTCGCAAGACTAGTAAAATGTAAAAATGTACAATAAGCTATATTAGAATGGGCCTGTTTTGTATATTTCTGATTATTAGTTTGTTATATCTAGTAGGTGCGAGACTTTTTAATTAGTATCAATAGAAATCCGGATTTCTATTGATACTAATTGGTGTTTTCTATTGATACTAATTCATATTTCCATACGTACTATTTGTTATTTTATACATAAAGTATGAAAAGCTTCCGGGTTTTGCCCGTTACCCAAGAGTAAATGTTTATCTTTGTGGCACTTTTACCGTAAATATCAAATGGCAGAACAATCACTAAAAGATAAGACAGCGAAAGGGCTCTTCTGGGGAGGGGTCAGCAATGGGGTGCAGCAGTTGCTGGGGATGTTGTTTGGTATTTATCTGGCTCGGATTCTTAATGCGGAGGATTATGGGTTGGTAGGGATGTTGGCGATATTTACAGGAATTGCTAATACGATTATAAATAGTGGGTTTACGGTGGCTTTAACTAATAAACAGGATGTCACACATAAAGATTATAATGCTGTATTTTGGTTTTCTTGTTTTGTTGGCCTCCTCTTGTATGTGGTTTTATTCTTCAGTGCTCCTTTAATTGCTCGTTTTTACAATCGTTCGGAACTGATTTCTTTGTCAAGGGTATTGTTCGTTGGTTTCTTTTTCTCTGGGATCGGGACTGTCGCTTTTACTGTGATGTTTAAAAAGTTGATGGTCAAGGAACAAGCTAAGATTGATATTACGGCACTCGTTCTATCTGGTTTGATTGGTATTGTTTTTGCCTTAAAAGGGTGGGCTTATTGGGCTTTGGTCTTTCAAAGCGTCGTGTATGTTAGTGTCAGCTCTGTGTTAAAATGTGTGATAGCGCCTTGGCGTCCTTCCTTAGAGTTCGATTTTCGTCCATTAAGAGATATGTTCTCTTTTAGTGTAAAAATATTTCTTACGAATATTTTCCAACAAATCAATAATAATTTTTTCTCTGTTTTATTAGGAAGGCTGTTTAACGCAACTTGGGTTGGATATTATTCTCAAGGCTATAAATGGATGTTGATGGGAAATACTATTCTTTGTGGTATGGTCAATTCAGTAGCTCAGCCAGTATTGGTGCAGGTACGAGAGGAGAGACAGAGACAATGCTATATTTTCCGGAAAATGGTTCGGTTTGCGGTTTTTTTGTCTTTTCCTTGTATGATCGGTTTGGCGTTTGTCGCTAAAGAGTTTATTTTAATCACAATTGGGGAAAAATGGATGCCAAGTGTCTCTTTCTTACAATTGTTTTGTTTACTAGGAACGATTTTGCCCATTTGGCTATTATATACACAATTGTTGATCTCATATGGTAAATCAAATATTTATCTGCTAGGGAATGTTAGCCAAGGAGTTATTCAATTGTTACTTCTTTATTTTACATCCCCCTTAGGAATTGAGACCATGATAAAGGCTTATATTTCGACTTATGTTGTAAGCCTGTTCTATTGGCATTATCAAGCTTATAAGCTTATTGGAATTAGCCTGAAAGACATTGTGTTTGATGTGTTTCCATATGCGGTAATCACGGCTTTGTCCTTGGGGAGTGCTTGGTTGTTGACTGCTGCTATCCATTCTGTTTATTTATTGTTTATCGGGAGGGTCTTGTTGATGGGGAGTATATATATAACGCTATTGTGGTTGGCTAATTGCGCTATATTGAAAGAAAGCTTGTCCTTTTTGAGGAATAAAGAGTCTTAGAAATTTTGTTTTTAGAATATGAAAAGTATGAACGTGAGAAAGATATTAAGTGTTTGTAAGAATAAGATTAATTTTTATTCTTATTTGTATTTAGGGGTTACCTTGATGTCAGGGCGAATGTCTTTTAATAAATACAAAAGATTAAAAGCAGATTTAAAGGTATTAAAATCTCAATATTCGGATATTTCTGAATTGTTCCCGGTTACATGTTTGTATCCTTGCTATAGCGATCAAGAAGAAAATGCCGGCTCTCTAAGTTTCCATTATTTTTTTCAAGACTTGTATGTGGCGAATTGTGTAAAGAATAATAACCCTAATCGTCATGTGGATATTGGAAGTCGTATAGATGGTTTTGTTGCTCATGTTGCATCATTTCGGGAAATAGAGGTCCTTGATATAAGGCCAATGCAGGATAATATTCCAAATGTAGTTTTCCACCAAGCAGATTTAATGCGGGCAGGTGGTCTGCAGCTTGGACCCGTTGATTCTGTATCTTGCTTACATGCGTTGGAACATTTTGGTTTAGGACGCTATGGAGATCCAATTTGTTATGATGGTTATTTTATCGGTTTTAAGAATATCACAAACTTGCTAGATACGGGGGGACGGTTCTATTTTTCGGTACCTATGGGAGAACAGCGCATAGAGTTTCATGCGCATCGTGTGTTTTCATTGAAGTTTTTATTGGAAATGATTACCCCATTTTTCGACATTCGTACTTTCTCATATGTGGATGATAGTAATTCTTTCCATAAAGAAGTGAAGTTGACGCAAGAGTTAATAGAGGCAAACTGTGGTTGTCATTTCGGCTGTGCTATTTTTGATTTGATAAAAAAATAAATAGAATGTTCAAAGTAAGTATTGTCACTGTTTCTTTAAACGCAAAGAAAGAGATTCAAGGTACGATTGAGAGTGTATTGTCACAAACTTATCCTTTGATAGAGTATATATTGATTGATGGTGATAGCACTGATGGGACAATTGATATTGTCAAAACTTATAAAGAACGTATATCCAAGCTATTAGTAGAGAAAGACCATGGCGTTTATGATGCGATGAATAAAGCATTGTCCATGGCTACGGGAGATTTTTTGATATTCATGAATGCGGGAGATAAATTTGTGGCTGAGTTTACGGTGGAGAATGCTATGAGGAGTGTACGAGATCCGAAGGCTGTTTATTATGGCGATGCTTTATTTGTTGATCCGACGCAAAGGCGATCGTATATTTATGGTGGTCCATATTCTGCTTATACGATTTGTAGTACTAATATCTGCCATCAATCTATTTTTTATCCTAAGGCCGCTTATAAAAATTATTCTTATGACTTGAAATATAGGCTCTTCTCAGACTATGCATATAATATTAATTTGTTTGCTAAACGATTCAAATTTGTATATTTGAAAGATATTGTATCTGTTTTCAGAATGGATGGCCTTAGCTCTAAAGAACATGATATAGTGATGTTAAGAGATAGAGGTCGATTGATTCTAAATGGATTGGGATTTTTTTATTATATGTACTATTTGTGTAAGAAGCACTTGCGCATACGAAAATATTTGCGAAAGTTGTAATGGTAATTCTATGTTAAAATGAATATTTCTATCGTCTATGTGAATTATAAGACTGCGCGATTAATATTGGATAGTATTAAGTCGGTGAAAGAAAAAACGGAAGATGTTGATTATGAGATTATCGTTGTAGATAACGCCTCTGGTGATGGTTCATTGGAGTTAATACAAAAACAATATCCGGAAGTGATATGTGTACAAGCTGATGAAAACATGGGATTTGGACGTGCGAATAATTTGGGCATGACATATGCGTCAGGTGATTGTATCTTGTTTTTGAACCCGGATACCATATTGAGAAATGATGCGATCGATAAATTGTATGCGTATTTGATAGAGCACCCTGATGTTGGGGCTTGTGGTGGAAATCTATATGATGAGCGAGGGCTTCCTACGACTTCTTTTAGCAGGAGTTTCCCCTCTTTTATATGGGAGTTTCTATCTATTTTATATATCTCTCCGATTTGTTTGTCCTTTCCTCGGTCAGTGTATTTCAATAAGGAAGGTAAGCCCATTCCTGTTGCGTCTATTATAGGAGCTGATTTGATGGTTCGAAAATCGGTATTGTTGAAGGTCGGTGGTTTCTCTCCTGAATTTTTCATGAATTATGAAGAGACGGAATTATGCAACCGTATTACCCGGGCTGGTTTTTCTATTTATTCTGTTCCCTCTGCTCAAATTACGCACTTGGAGGGACGTGCTTCTTATATAAAGCAATCTCGTCTTTATTTTTTATATGAGGGGCAATACATTTATTTTCGAAAGGTTTATGGTATTTTTGGCTGCCGATTGATCTTTGCTATTACCCAGCTGAAAAGTTATATTCGTCTTTTTCAATTCCTTTTGTTAAGCAATAAGGAAAGACGTTCTTATTGGAGGATGAAGTTGGAAACAAATAGGGAGGTCTGGCATTCAACGAAGATAAAACATTTTTTGATATGAAAAAGAAACTTATCGTTTTCCATCCGGCGATCGCTCCTTACCGAGTTGATTTTTTTAACTCGATAGATGAGATATTTGATGCAAAGTTCTATTTTGAGTTTGACAACGCGTTGGAACAAACGTTCGATCAAAAGCGACTTCAAGAATATTTATCTTTTATTCCAAAGTACCTGAGCCCAGGCTTTCTGGGTATTAAGAACTTGCGATTTGATGTTTTATCTATATTGTGGAAAAATAAGGCTGATGTTGTTTTCATTTCTGAGTATAACTTGCTTGGGTTGTTGGTATGTTTGTTTAAGATATTGGTTAATTGGCGCCTGAAGATTGTTACGGTCTGTGATGATAATGTGAAAATGGCTCAAAATGCTAGTTGGGTGAAACGAATTATGCGTTATGTGATGTTGCATATTCTATCAGCGGTAATTTTGGCGGATCCGAAATCCATGGAATGGTATGGTACTTCTTTGAAATACAAGGCGAAATACTGTTATTTCCCTATAATTCAATCTGATGCCATTTTTCGTGAGCGTTTGAAGCAAGCTCTTCCTTTATCTGTATCTTTAACAAAGAAGTATGATCTGATAGGGAAAAAGGTTATATTGTATGTTGGACGTTTGGTAGAAGTGAAAAATGTATCTCTCTTATTAAAAGCATTTCATGATGTAATAGGAAAAAGTCCGGAAGCTCGGTTGTTTATAGTTGGGGATGGTGAGTTGCAAGCCGAATTAAAACGGCAGATACGGGGATATATATATATGCATTCTGTTCAATTTGTCGGGAAACAAGAAGGGCTGGATCTGTTCGCTTATTACAATATAGCTCAGATATTCGTGTTACCTAGTATCTATGAGCCTTTTGGGACTGTTATTAATGAGGCTTTGTTGGCAGGTTGCTATACGTTATGTTCTTCTGCGGCAGGATCGGCTTGTTTGATAAAGCCCCATAGGAATGGTGACTTGTTTGATCCTGACTCAAATACTGAGTTAGGGGAAAAACTCTTGTTTAGCATAAGGCATTGTGAGGGAGTTAAGGATGTCTTGCTTAAAGAGAATAATATGTATCATAGTTATGATCAGTATATAACATCTTTATTCAATCAGTTAAATTCTATAATAAATTAAGGAAGAATGGATATTCGTTTATATTGGGAGAAAGTTTATTGGGCATTGGCGAAACGTGCCTTTAAAAGAAAGCAGAAAACTTATGAGGATTGGTTGGCGAAAGGATATACTAATCAACCGCTTGTTAGCTTTATTATAGAATCTCATAATAAAAGCGTGGGAGTCAAACGTATTGTTAGTAAATTACGTGAGTACCCGAACGCGGAAATCGTAGTAATAGATGATGGCTCTGAATACAAACATACTAAGTCTCTTATGAGGTTTCTTACTCGTGGTAATGAGTTTTTGGTGCGTGCCAACGACTTGTATGAGAACGTGATGTATGACAAGACTATTCGTTTCGCAAATGGTGAATATATAGTCTTAATGCAGGATGATGATGAGATAACCGATTTGGACTGGGTGGACAAAGGTATATCTTATTTTAAGAAATATCCGGATATGGCTATTCTAGGTGGTCTGAATGGATTGGAGTTCGTTACCGATGATAAGGAAAAGTGGGGATATGTGGATTTATATAAGGATGATAGACTACGAGATAAAGATTTTTATTTTGTGCATGCTGTAAATCGGGCCCCCATGTTGTTAAACAAGAAATTATTCATTGAGCATTTAGGACATATTGATTTCTCTTTAGCCCCCTTCCAATGTGATGATTGTGAGTTGTGTTTACGTGCATGGTTGTGTGGCTTGAAAGTTGGATGGTATAATGCTGGTTTTAAGTCAATGATAGCTGGAGGAATGCGTATTTGGAATAAGGGGTTGATGGGATTTCAGGAAATCAAGAACCGGGGTAAATTGTATGAGATGTACCATATGAAGATAATGGAAATATCTCAAGCTATTAATTATGCTAATAAAGGCGTTATGTAAATATGATAAGCATAGTGATTCCTCTTTATAACAAAGCTGCAGTGATTTGTCGAACCATGGAGTCTGTTAAACAGCAGATCTTTTCTGATTTTGAAATTCTAATAGTCAATGATGGTTCGACAGATGACAGTTTATCTGTTTTGATGGATTTTCTTTCAGAAAATGAAGCTGTGTTTAAAAATTCAGTTCGATTGATTGAACAGGAGAACAAAGGTGTTTCTGCAGCGAGGAACCAAGGTATTAAAGAAGCTAGAGGTGAGATTATTGCCTTTCTTGATGCTGATGACGAGTGGTTACCTGATTATTTAAAAACTATCGCTTTCTTGGTTGAAAAATATCCGGAATGTGATATTTTTGGTACAGCTTATTCATTTAAGATGAATAATATGATAACTCCCGCATCAATTGATTATTATTCTTTTAAAGAGAATGAGGGTATTTTAGATAATTATTTTACGATGGCCTCAAAAGCGAGAGGACCTATTTGGACTTCAGCTGTGGCTGTTCGAAAAAAGGCTATTTTATCTATTGGTTGTTTCCCTGAGGGCATTTCTTTAGGTGAAGATGTAATCGTTTGGGCTAAATTAGCTTGCTTGTATAAAATAGCTTATTCGAAATCAAACCTAGCATTGTATAGAAGAGATAGCAGTTGCTATTTGAGTGTTAAGAAAAATATGCAGCCAGCAATAAAAGAAGACTATGTTGGTATAGAGCTTTGGAGGCTAAACTGCTCTTATCAGATAAAAGACTTAGATAATTATGTTTATCTTTGGTACAAGATAAGATTTGTAATCTTTGTTTTTGATAATGATAAGAAAAGTGCATTTTTGGAGTATATACGTTTATTGCCTTGGGGATTATTGAATTTGGATTGTAACTATCATTTGTTTTTAAATTGTTTACCATATTCCTTGTTAGTTAAATTAAATACTTGTGTTCGGAGGATATTTAGAAAAAAAGTTTGATATAATTTTAGATTATGGAAGAAAACCAACATACCGAATTCAAAGAGTCATGGCATGACGAATATACCCGTTATATATCAGCTTTCTGTAATACGGAGGGTGGTGTATTATATATCGGTATCGATGATAAAGGAGAAGTTGTAGGGATAGAGCAGCCAAAGAAGTTGATTGAGAAACTGCCGAACTTTATCGCTCAGAAAACGGGTATTATGCCTCTTATCCATTTGAGGGAGAAGGCCGGTAAAGAATATTTGGAAATAGAAGTCCAACCTTCTGCCATGCCGATTTCCGTGCATGGACGGTATTATACCCGGAGTGGAAGCGTTACTTCCGAGCTACAAGGGAATCAGCTAAATATGTTTTTGGCTGCGAAAATGGGTTTGACATGGGAAAGTGTGATCGAGGAGGATTTCTCATTGGAGGACATAGATACCGATACGGTAGAACGTTTTAAGCTATTGGCTAAAGACCGGGTTCCTTCCATCGAGCAGGAAACGGATCTGCTGGCTTTGATGGAGCGGTTGAATTTGATCGTAGGAGGCCGTTTCAAGAGAGCCGCTGTAGTCTTGTTTGGAAAGAATGTGCAGAGATATGTGTTACAAGCTCGTATTAAAATAGGAAAGTTCCTTACCGATACGGAGGTACTGACAACCGATATTGTCGAGGGGAACCTGATTCAGCAGGTTGATCGGGCTTTGGATATATTGCGAACGAAATATTTATTAAGTTATATATCGTATGAGGGGATTCATAGGCGTGAGAAACTGGTTTATCCCTACGAGGCTCTGCGGGAAGCCTTATTGAATTCGATTATCCATCGAGAATATTTTGTTTCTTCCGAAATTCAGGTACGTGTTTACGAGGACAAGCTGGTGATAGGGAATGAAGCTCGTTTGCACGATATTACGGTTGAGGACTTGTCTCGTCCTCACCCCTCTAGACCTCATAATAAGTTGATAGCGGATGTTTTTTACAAAGCTGGCTTTATCGAGAGTTGGGGACGGGGAACACAACGTATTATTGACAACTGCTTGGCAGAAGGATTATCCGCTCCTGTATATGAGCATAAGATGGGTTTTTTATACTTGACTTTTTTTCATGAGCGGATAAATGAGCGGATAAATGAGCGGATAAATGAGCGGATAAATGAATTGTCGGATATGGAACGGGAGGTATATCAGATCTTGCGAGAGGAGCCTACTATCCGTCAAATAGATTTAGCAAATCGTTTGGATTTGACAGAGCAGTATATCCGGAAGCTTATAAAAAAGTTGAAAGAGCATGGTTGGATTGAACGCATTGGAGCTAGGAAAAATGGTTATTGGAAAATAATAGAGAAGTCATGAAGATATTGATATTAAATACCTCTGAATTAACCGGTGGAGCGGCAGTCGCCGCAAACCGACTAGCGAAAGCATTGGGTAAATCTGGTGTAGAGGTTTCTATGTTAGTACGTGATCGGAAAACAGACCATGTAAAAGTTTTCTCTGTAAATAATTCATGGACTTCACATAGGCTTAATTCTTTTCGCTTCATTTGGGAACGACTGATAATCTTTATCTGTAACTTCTTTAGCAAGAAGAACCTCTTTCAAGTTTCCATAGCCAATACAGGCACGGATTTATCGAAGCACCCATTAGTGCAACAGGCGGATGTGATTCATCTGCATTGGGTGAATCAAGGATTTTTGTCTCTTTCTGATATTAAGAAATTAGTAAATACCGGAAAACCTATTGTGTGGACTATGCATGATTTGTGGCCAGCTACGGCTATTTGTCATTATCCGGGAGGATGTGAGAAGTATATATCGAATTGTTATCAGTGCCCGATGCTGAAACGAAATCCGTTTTTTGATTTAGCGGCTTCTGTTTTTAAGGAGAAAGGGAAAATAGGGTTATCTAAGATTACATTTGTCGGTTGTAGCCGATGGATAATGGAAGAGGCCCAAAAAGGCAATTGGTTGAGAACAGCCTGTTTTACCTCGATTCCTAACCCGATTGACGTGACAGCCTTTAAGCGTATGGAAAAGCGGGTGGCCCGTAAACGATTCGACCTGCCGGAAGGTAAGTTCCTTCTTCTTTTTGCCGCCGCTAAGCTTTCAGATACCCGGAAAGGAGCGATTTTTTTGATCGAGGCTTGCGAAAAACTAAAAGAGAAATACCAAGATCGCATAGAAATCGTGTTGATGGGAAATAGCTCGGAAGAATTGATTAGCCAGTTTCCTTTTAAGGTGAATACGCTGGGATATATATCGGATCAAGACTCTATGATTTCCGTTTATGCCTGTGCCGATATGTTCGTTATTCCTTCGTTGGAGGATAACTTACCCAATACGATTATGGAGTCGATGGCATGCGGTACGCCTTGTGTGGGATTTGAGACAGGAGGGATTCCGGAGATGATAGATCATTTGAAGAATGGGTATGTAGCTAAATATAAGGATACAAATGATTTGGCTGTAGGGATTAAGTGGATAATTGACAACCAAGAGACTTTTCGATTTAGTGAGGCTTGCGTCCGCAAGGTGCATGATTGCTATAGGGAATCGGTTATTGCCGAAAAATATATAGCTTTGTATCAGAGCCTGTGTAATAAGAGAAAATAGCGTGAAAGAAGATCAGCATATCGAAGTAAGAATGAATGCTTGCTGGTAAGTGATTGAAAGCAAATGAAAATTGCTACATTTGTGGAAAAATGGAATAAATGGACGATCAGCATAAGCCTGAATGGATTAAGGTGGACGAGTGGGATTTTGTAGAATATGTGGATAGCTTGTTGCGTAGTCAAGAGGCTGTCGATTTAGAGTTTAAGACCGCTCGTGCCGGATTCCCAAATAGTGTGTGGGAAACGTATTCTTCATTTGCGAATACAGATGGAGGAACTATCGTTCTGGGAATAAAGGAGAAAAATGGGGCACTATTTGTGGAGGGACTTCTTCCAGAGCAAATTGTGTCTTATCGGCAAATCATTTGTAACCAATTGAATAATCCGGATTGCGTTAATGTTAATTTACTTACTGACAAGAATATTCAAGAGGTAGACTATAGAGGAAAATCTCTTTTGCTGATTTATGTTCCGAGAGCATCTCGTTCACAACGTCCTGTATATTTAACAAGAAATCCCTTGAATGGACATACTTATAAACGAAATAATGAGGGAGATTATAAATGTACGGATACGGAAGTTCGCAGAATGATTGCCGATGCGGATGAGGAACATCCGAGAGATTCTCGTATTTTATGTAATTATTCAATGGAAGATATTGATTTGGACTCACTTAAACAATATCGACTGCTACTTTCTAGTCGTCAGCCAGATCACCCTTGGTTGACACTTGATGATATGGCTTTTTTGAGAAAATTGGGAGGATATCGACAAGATAGGCAAACAGGTCAAGAAGGGTTTACTTTAGCGGGTATATTAATGTTTGGAAGGACAGAAAGTATAACGGATAATGAATGTGCTCCATCTTATTTTCCGGATTATCAGGAAAAAATGTCGGTAGATGAGAATGTTAGATGGACAGATCGCATTTGTATGGATGGAACTTGGGAAGCGAATCTTTTTCAATTTTATCGGCGTGTGTATCCTAAATTATCATCTGTACTGCCTAAGCCATTCCGTTTGGAGAATGGTGTGAGATTGGAAGATACTACCACGCATGTCGCTTTACGTGAGGCATTTGTAAATACATTGGTGCATTGTGATTATATGGAGGAAGGAAATATAACGATAGAACAATGGAAAGATCGTTATGTATTTAAAAATCCCGGAACACTGCTAGTGAGTAAGGCCCAGTATTATGCCGGAGGTGAAAGTATATGCCGTAATAAGAGCTTGCAAAAGATGTTTATGCTGATTGGCTTCTCTGAGAAAGCAGGAAGTGGGGTGAATAAGATTTTTATGGGTTGGAAAAATGCGAATTGGAGACCTCCATTTGTGGAGGAGCAAAGTCACCCGGATCGGGTGGTGTTGAATTTACCGATGGAAAGTTTGTATCCAGAGGAAGTCTTAGAAGAACTTAAGCGTCTGTTTGGACGGGAAATTGAAAGAATTCCATATGATCAATTCACGGTTTTGGCTCTTTGTTACTCTGAAAAACAAGTATCTAATGAAAGACTTCAATATATTTTGAACCAACATAGCTCAAATATTACAAAGCTACTAAAAAGTATGTGCAATGCTGGTTTTTTGGAGTCTATAGGAAATGGCCGGGGAACTAGGTACCGTTTGCTGTTTTTGGAGAAGGATGAAAGCAAGCCTCAAAAGGATGAAAGCAAACTGAAGAAGGATGAAAGCAAGTCTCAAAAAGATGAAAGCAAACTGGAGAAGGATGAAAGTAAGAAATATATGCGTTATGAGGATTTGTCGAGGTTAATACTATCTGTTTGTGAGGATTATGTAGCTCTGGAAATAATAGCGGAAGCTGTTCATAGAGAGGCTTCTTATTTAATTAATCGGGTTATACCAAGAATGTTAGAGGATGGGCTACTAGAGAGATTATATCCGTCTTCTCCTAAGCATCCTTTACAAAAATATCGTGTGAGACAAGTCGGAAATTTATAAGAGATAATGGAAATGAATCAGCAACCTACATTTTCGATCATAACGATCACCTATAATGCGGAGCGATGGTTGGAGCGTACGATATTGAGCGTACTTAGCCAGTCGTATCCGAATATCGAGTATATATTGATTGACGGAGCGTCGAAGGATAAGACCGTAGAGATCATCAAGCAATATGAGTCCGGTATCGCTTCTTGGATAAGCGAGCCTGATAAAGGCTTGTATGATGCTATGAATAAGGGATTGAAGCGGGCTACGGGGGATTATGTGTGGTTCCTGAATGCGGGGGATACACTTTATACCGCAGATACCGTGCAAAGAATTGTGGCGTCTTTGAAAAAGAAAGTATCTTTGCCAGACGTGATTTACGGAGAGACCCAGATCGTTGATGCGGAGGGTAGATCATTAGGGATGCGCAGATTGAAAGCACCGGAGAAACTGACTTGGAAAAGTTTCCGGATGGGAATGTTGGTTTGTCACCAGTCGTTTATATCAAAACGGGAGATCGCTCCGTTATATAATACGGAATACCGTTTGACGGCGGATTATGATTGGTGTATCCAATGTCTGAGACGATCGAAAAGAATACATAATACACGTTTGACCCTGTCTAATTTTTTAGAGGAAGGATTAAGTAGTGTGAACCGGAAAGCTTCCTTAAAGGAGCGATATGAGGTCATGTGTAAGTATTATGGCAAGGTGTCGACGATTCTGTTGCATGGTTGGTTCGCCGTGAGATTCTATTTTGCCAAATGGTTTAAAGGTAGAGTATAAACAATAAATTATAGATAAGTTTTATGCGGAGTATAATGAGTAAATGGGGAAAACATATCGCAGCGATAGCCGTATTCTTGGTATTGACGGTGATTTATTTTTCTCCGGCCGTATTTGAGGGTAAGGTAGTCCGGCAAGGGGATACGGAAAAGGCTATCGGTATGGGGAATAGCCAGATGGATGAATATGAGAAGACGGCCCAACCGGGAGAATTCAGCGCATGGTCTGATGCTATGTTTGGCGGAATGCCTTATGTGTCGGGATATGGAAATCCGGCTCCACGATTTCCCGGATATCTTTTAGTGGAGAAGCCTTTAAAAGCGCTGGGGTATATGGATGCGGGGATGGTGTTTACCGGATTCGTTTGTTTCTATATCTTGATGTGTGTCATGGGCGTAAATTGGTGGTTGGCGATCGCTGGTGCTATCGCTTTCGCTTTAGCATCTTATAATCTGATCATTATAGAGGCCGGCCATGTCACGAAAGCGTATGTAATCGCTTATATGCCATTAACGTTGGCGGGTATGGCCCTGTTGTTCAAGCGTAAGTATTTATGGGGGGCGGTCGTGTTCTTGTTGGGTGTCGCATTCTCTATCGCGAATACGCACCTGCAAATCACTTATTATTTATTATTACTTTGCTTCTTCGTTTATTTGGGATATTTGTTCAATAAACTGAAGGAAAAAGCTTATAAAGAACTGGGTACGGTAACCGCTATTATGGCTGGATGCGTGATATTGGCGGTGTTGCCGAATGCCCAGAATATGTATGCTCAATGGGATTTGGGACAGAACTCTATCCGTGGGGCTACGGAATTAACGACAACGACCCCTTCGGGCGAGAAGATTTCTTCCGGCTTAGACAAGGATTATGCGTTCGCTTGGAGCTATGGAAAAGGGGAGTTGTTGACCTTGTTGGTCCCGAATGCCTATGGTGGAAGTTCAGGTGGAATGCTAGGCCCGGATTCTGAGCTATATAAGGAATTAAGGGCGAAAGGCGCTCAAGTCGGAAAAGAGGTACAGGCTCCTACCTATTGGGGAGAGAAGACATTTACTTCCGGGCCGGTTTATTTCGGGGCATTGGTCTGCTTCTTGTTTGTTCTGGGAATGTTCGTGATCCGGAATCCGATGAAATGGTGGTTATTCGGAGGTTCTGTCTTTTTGATATTGCTGGCATTGGGACGTAATTTTGATAGCTTCAATGACTTTATGTTCCATTACTTGCCGATGTATAATAAGTTCCGTACCGTAGAGATGGCATTGGTTATTCCGGGTATGGTATTTCCTATTATCGCTATATGGGGATTGAAAGAGGTGTTATCCGAGACCGTGAGCGATGCCTTGTTGAAGAAAGGATTGATCGCTGCTTTGGCTATCACGGGGGGCATTTCTTTAATCCTTTGGTTGATGCCGAGTATGCTGTTGGATTTCCGTTCTTCTTTCGACGCTCAATATCAGTTGCCAGATTGGTATTACAACGCCTTGTTAATGGATCGTGCTTCCTTGGCTTCGGCGGATGCGTTGCGCTCTTTGGTCTTTATCTTATTAGGGGCGGCTTTGTTGTTCTGGTTCTATACCTCGAAAGATCGGAAAAAGGTGGCGACATTCGTAGGGATCGGTGTTGCGGTCTTGATGTTGGTTGACTTATGGACGGTGGATAAACGGTATTTGAACGATAGTAACTTTATCCGCCAGAAACCTACAGAGGTATATAAAGAGACGGTAGCCGATCAAGAAATCATGAAGGATAAGGACCTTTCTTATCGTGTCTTGAATTTGAATAATCCTTTCTTGGAGACAACGACCTCGTACTATCACCATTCCGTTGGTGGTTATTATGCCGCGAAGCTGAGACGGTACCAAGAACTGATCGACCACCGTCTGCAAGGAGAGCTTAACTCGGTTATCGAGGCTTTCCAGAAAGCGCAGATCGCGGAGGATTTGATGGGGGCGTTCGCTGCTTGCCCGTCCTTGAATATGCTAAATACACGTTATATTATCTATAATCCGGAGCAACCGCCTTTGAGGAATCCGTTCGCTTTCGGCAACGCTTGGTTTGTGGATAAAGTGGAGGTCGTGGAGAATGCGGATGCGGAAATAGCGGCGTTGAATACGATTAATCCGTTAACGACGGCGGTTGTCGATAAACGTTTCGCTGATGAGGTGAAAGGTTTCACGCCTCAATTGGACTCTACCGCTACGATAACATTGGATAGTTATCGCCCTAATAAGTTAGTTTATACGACGAAGACTAATTCTGAGCAATTAGCAGTATTCTCTGAGATCTATTATCAACCGGGATGGGAGGCTACGATTGATGGGAAGCCCGCTCCTCATTTCCGGGCGGATTGGATATTAAGGGCTATGTTAGTTCCTGCGGGAGAGCATCAGATCGTATTTGAGTTTAGACCGCAAGGTTATATTACGGCGGCTTATATAACCTCATTTAGTTCATTGATAATCCTTTTGTTATTGATTGGAGCGATCGGTTACTCGATCTGGAGAGCTAAAAAAGACAAGACAGCCTAAATATCCAGTTGTAGAGACGGGGCGTGCCCCGTCTCGGCACAGACTAATGGGTATTTTAAAGTTTCCATTTTGAGGAGATGAGACGGGGCACGCCCCGTCTCTACAACTAGGTGGAAATTGGTAACGATTATTCGTTATGGATAAAGCCAAGCAGTTTTCTCGTTAGGGTTTCCCACGAGTGGGCTGCTTTTTCTTTGGATATATCAAGTCGGATATGAATAAGACTGGGTTTTCATCTTCTTCTTTTCCCATGAATTCCGCTGGAACTTTTAGTACCAATTTCTTCGGGTTCCGGGAGGAGATCAGCATGAATAGATCATTTAAATTTTTTTGTTCATAAATAATTGACAGAGGTGGGCAGTTCATTTTTTCTATTTCAAGAATTTGTTTGTCTGCGTGATTAAAAAGGAAGGCTCGAAAATCAACTAAAACTAAATCGAATATGCCTTCAGATACTTCTTTTAACTGATATTGCGGGTATCCGAATAATGACATTCCGTTAGAGGTAAACAGATGATTTATAAAAGAGCTGTTCTGTACCTCTAATTCTGTTTTTGATGGACTGATGTCTTTCCTTGAAAAACGAGCGAAAGGTTCTAAATTATTCACTAAGTAAAGCGTGTCTTCGTAGATCCCTTTATAGATCCATTGATTATCCACTTGAAATAGACTGATAGGTATGGGATTATATGGACCTGCCGGTTCGGAGATGGGAATGGGGGGTGTTCCAATCCATTCCCCGGCTAGATTTTGTTTGTAGGCCATTTGCTTTTGATTGCCTGCGTATGGGAAGCAGACAAGTGTAGAGTCCTTGATAAATAATAAGTCACATAACTGCTTTTTTGCGACGATTGGTATCGCAGTCAATTGTTTGCCACTCGATAGATCATAACGAATTATTTCTTCGGTATTTCCCATTTCTACGAAGACAAGTTGTTCACTCGTAGGATTGACTGTACAGTTGAATAAAAGACCATGTTCGTCGGGACCTTCTCCGAAATGGGAGATCTCGCGGATAAAATGTCCTGTATGGTCGAATACGAGGATTCGATTAAAGGAATAAGCGACAATAAAATGATCTGTAGGGTAGATGTTAAACGATGGATCAAGTAGGCAATCTTCAGTAGTCTCAAGATCTATCCTTGTCCATTTGGTTGTATAATCATCCAATGATACCGTTGTTTTGGGAAGGTCATCTTTGGATAGATCCATTGTGAATATACCGTTATTATCTTGGGGCTTTCCGCAAGATAATAATAAAAGGAATAGATATGTAATGTATTTGTTCATGGTTGTTTTAGTTTATTCGTTAATCATGTGAGACATAAATTCAGGATAATCTATACTTCCTTGATAAGAGAATGCTTTGGGATTTTTTTCGATTATTTCTGTATACAAAAATAGCCTTCTTGCCCAATAACTTTTTATATAACTGCAATATTGCGATCTAAAATCTTTTGATATTTGTCCATTCTTTACTGCGGTTGTCCAGCATTCCCCACAAAACCTAAATGCCCAGCAGTTGGAACATAGTGGAGCTATTTCTCTTGAGTAATCTGCTATGAGTTGTGATATTTTTTTTATGTCAAATCCTGTTGATACATCACCTATGCAAAACTCTGTTTCTGAATTTAGTTTCTCGCATGGCAAAAAGATCCCTTTAGAATTCAAGAAAATACTTCTCATCCCAGGTATGCAGGCTCCATTAGGCCAAAAGAACTTAAATTCATCAAAAGCTATATTACTTCTTAAATTGATATACATCATTTCTCGATGAATAGGTAGGGCTCTTAGAACTGCTGGTATTTCAGAAGTTTTATTGATTCCTTTTATATGGATTTTTTTATATAACTTAAAAATTTCGTTTTCAGTTTTTTTTGTCCAATCTAAATATTTTACTTCGCTTAAATATTTATTTTCTTCGTAATTTATATAATTAAGACTTAATGGAAGGTCTGCTCTTTTCAGCGTAGGGAACATATCGTATGTAAAAAAGTCAATTAAATCTTTGATTTTGTATTTCCCAGGTGATAATGTCGCTGAGAATTTTATATTATTTTCAAAAAAATCATGATGTAATCGTTTGATAGATTCTATGTTTTTTATGACGGTGTTAAAACTCCCAACGCCATTAGGAAAAATCCTGTTTTTATCATGAATGTTTTGAGGACCATCTAGGCTAATGGTGATCTCTACATTATTTTCTACAAAGAAAGACAAAATTTTGTCTTTTAGTAAAGTTGCATTTGTGGTAATTGTGAAAATTGCGTTATCACATTTACTTCGGACATAATTGATAGTTTTTCTTATTATGTCAAAATATAGAAGAGGTTCGCCTCCATAGAAACCTATTTTTCTAATATTAGAGTCTGTGCTGTGTTCTAAGAATAAATTAACACCTTTTTCTATATAATTCCACTCGATTTGATTGTTGCTGTTATGTCTTCTTGATTTCGTATATTTCCCAGAGAATATGCAGTACTCGCATCTGAGATTACATTCTTCAGTTATATTTATGCATAGGAAGGTTAATTCTTTTTTGAGTTTCTTTTCTACTTTTTTAGCGTTAGAATAGATGGATGAAATGGTGAATTTAGGTATTCTATTAGGTTTTATTAGTTTTTTGTCGTTTTGGCAATAATCTAATGTCTTAAATAGATCTATAATCTCCTCTTTTGAAAAAATATTATGATATTTTTGAGTGAATTCATCTGTGTCAAGGCTAATTAGATCGTCTAAATACTCAAAAAATATTCTTGGAACTGTAAAAATGGAATTGGAATATCTATCGTATAGGTAATATTTTGAATTTAAAATGAAACCTAGTACTGGGCTATTTTTGTATTCTAGTTTTTCCATAAAGTGAAAGCTTATGCGGGGAGAGAAATCTCCCCGCAGGTTATTAATGTGAAATTGAAGCTTTGGTTGAGCCTCCTAAACCGCTATTCCCATTACCTGGGCTACAGATGCAGCAAGCACATCCACCTCCGGTGAGTAACTTTTGCTGTCCGGCAGAGATTACTTTAATCTCGTCTTTAAAGTTTTCCCATGAGATTTTCTTCGTTTTTTGTTTCATACGCTGAATAATTTTATATGTTAGTAATATATATCAAACGCACTCCCGTTTGATTTTAATATCTTAATATATGATTTGATGACTTGGGCGTAATCATATTTTATTATTTTACAATATTTATTTATTCCTTTTCGTTCTTTAGAAGCATATAATGTATAAAAACAAAAATCGCAGAATCTATAAACCCAACATTTTTTACATGTTTTATTTCTGAAGTTAGTGTATTGTGTCATTATATCTTGTAGCTTGTTTAATTCTATAGATTTATCAATATTTCCGATATTAAATCCTTTTATGTAATATAAATCGCTGCACATGAAAATGTCACCTGTCGGTGATATATATATCTTGTTTAAGTAAGGAAGGCAGCTTTTTATGGGAATAAATCTTGTTTCTTCTTGCAGGATGTTGTTTGATCTTCTTGAAAAGAACATCATCTTTTTATGTAAGTCGCTGGAAATTATAAATAAAGGGGGGGAGCTATTTTCGAATCCTTGTATGTGTATATTTTCATATATTGATAAAAAGGATTTTGTGAAATTATTATGGAATTTCGTGTATTCATCGTTTATCTCAGATGATTGAATATTTATAGCAAATTTATTTTTGAAATGTGCTTCTAGATAGTTGGTGAATTCGGAAAGGGAACTTGTTATATTGATTGAATATACGGAATTTATTGTTACATATTGTTCGAAGTATCTTGTGTTGTTTAGTTGTATTTTGCGTATATTGTTATATACTATATCAAAACTGTTTTTTTTATCTTTTGATAATCTGTTCAATCCTTGAATTTCTTTTTCTCCATCAAAACTTATAGTTATATGAAACATGTTTTCAATTAGATAATTTAATATGTCTTCTTTTAATAAAGAGCCATTTGTTATGATTGTGAATGATACTTTGTTGTTGAATGTTTTTATGTATTCAACAATTTTTTTTATTAAGTTGAACTTGAGTAGAGGCTCTCCTCCTATGAATGATATTTGGTGGTTGCAATTATTGCTGTTTTTGAAATAAAAATCAACTGCTTTTTTTGCTGTTTTTAAGGACATTGATTTGGAGTATGATTCTTCTATTTTTTTTGTTAAAGAAACAATACTTGCATCTGAAGTTGCACGTTTCTGTAATATTTAGTGTTAATTCAGATAACGTATTATCTATGTTTTGTTTTAATGTGTTGAGCTTAGGAATCCATTGATTAAAGTAGTTTGCTGAAAGTTTTTTATTAATAAAAATATTTTCAATGGAACTTTCAAAAAGTGATAGATAATCTAGATTTTCATAGATATATTTACTGACTTCTAAAATGTTATTAGAAGACCTGTCGTATATGTAATATAGGTTGTCTATATTAATACCTAATGCAACATTCCTTTTGTATGTTTTAAATAGATCTTCCATATGAATAGATTTTAATAGCTAAATGCGGAAATCTCAGTTATTCTTGTTTGCTCTATAATGAATTCATCCGGTACAGTACTTTTGTTATATTGTTTGAAGAAATCTTTAAAGAATATTAGGTGATATAATAAAACCTCATACTTGTTTTTATATAATAGGGTTCCTTTCTTCCATGTCATATTTCCAGGTAGTCCTTCAAGGATATGAAGGTTGAAGTATGGCTTTAATAAGCCTTTATCTTTCATTTTTAATACAACATGAGTCATGCTTTCTATCTCTGTATTTATATTATATGCATCTTTTGATTTTGCAAATTCATCAAAAGCAAAGTTTGTTTCGTCAAAGCAAAAGTTTTTTTCAGATAGAAAAACTTTTAGATAATTTTTGCTTTGCATAAATAGTGTGTTTGTTTTATGTTCGTTCTTGAACAATGTAAAACACCCGGATAAATAATCTTGACGGACAGTTATAATTTCATATTTAGAAAGTATATTTTCTGTTATAAATGCTCTTATATTCCCAAAAATGACATCAATATCACAGTATCCCCAAAAATCATAGCCTTCTATATATCTAGAAAATATGTAACCATATGCCGGTTTAAAATCACATAGTTTGTATCCATTTTGAATTGGAGTATTGATGTTTAAAGATCTATGAACATCTTTTTTAAAGTCTTGTAGATCATATCTTTTGATTTTAATATTGTTAGAGATCCCTTTACTAGTCATGTCTTGATCGCAAAGGATGAGAAAGTCAATGTCCTTGTTGAAGGAACAAGATTTTAGGAAGAATTTAAAATACCAAGGTAATTCTCCTATGTAGATGCATATTATCAATATTTGTTTTCTCATTCTTGTATTTAACGTGATTTCGCAATGTAATGATTTTAGAGAAATAAGTATGTATGTCTTTTATTTTTTTTGCGTTAAAAAAATAAAATGCATCTATCTGTGCTGTTTGAAGAGAATGTCAAGTGGAAAATAGTCAGTAAGTCCTAGATGAAACCGCTATTGATAAAATCGAGCAGTTTTCTCGTTAGGGTTTCCCACGAGAGGGCTGCTTTTTCTTTGGATATGTTCGCAGGGATGGTGGCTTGCTGTGAGGGGGTGAAAAGTTCCTCGATACCTTGGGCGAGGGCCGTTGCGGATATCTCAGGCACTACGATGCCTGTACCCGGCTTTTCGATGCTGTTCTTGAAATCGCCTACGGGAGTACTTAACATAGGTAAATCGTAATTGTAGGCTACGGATACGACACCGCTTTGAGTGGCGGAGCGATAGGGGAGTACCAAGGCATCCGCCGCTGAGAAATAAATGGGGATTTCCTCGTCGCTGATATATTCACAGTGGACGAATATACGTTCTTTTGCCGGAGATGCATCGATCAGAGCCTGATACTTCTCGAAACTACCGTAACATTCGCCGGCTATAATGAGATGGTAATCCTCGTTAAGCTGTCCCATCGCTTCTATCAGCAGATCTAATCCTTTATAATCCCGTATCAGTCCAAAGAATAGAAGATTCTTTTTGGACGGATGGATTCCTAATTTCCGGCACGCCTCGTTCTTGTTGATCTTACTCCCGAAATGATTGTAAAGCGGGTGTGGGTTCTGGATATATTTAGCGCCCGGGTAAAGTTTCCGCAAATCATACCGCACGTTATCGCTCATCACGATAAAGCCATGGCATTGCTTGAAAAGTAACGAAGCTAAAGGCTTGTCGAAGAAACGCGGCTCATGGGGAATCGCATTGTGGATAAGGGTGATTACCTTGCAATGCTTCTTCATCCGGTTCGCTACGTGGGCGTATCCGGGAACGAAAAAGGACATCCAGTAAGAGATAATCAGTACGTCCGGCGCATAGGAACGAATGGCGTTTACGGTACTGAAATAACTAACCGGGTTGACGCTATCTAATACTCGCACGCTCTCGATTTCGATCGCACGGTCTCCCGCTTCTACGTATTGAGTCTTGCCGGGAAATAAGATATCCGGATAAAGACGTTTGAAGTTGAAAGCCTTTACTTCATGACCTTCTTTTACTAATTCCGTATAGAGCATCCCGCTGAATTGGGCGATACCGCCACGATAGGGATAAATAGGGGAGAGAATAGCGAAACGCATGGTAATTGAAAATTAAGAATTGAAAATTGAAAATTAAGAATCGAGAACTACAGGAGCTGCCCTCCCTTCATTATCAATTCTCAACTTTCAATCTTCAATTAATTAGTATCTGTAATGATCAGCCTTGTACGGTCCTTCTACCGGTACACCGATATAATCAGCTTGCTTTTGTGATAATGTAGATAATTTCACGCCGATACGTTCCAAGTGTAGGCGGGCAACTTCCTCATCCAAGCGTTTCGGTAAGCGGTATACACCTACCTCATAAGCCATTTGCCATAAGTCCATCTGGGCAAGCACTTGGTTCGTGAACGAGTTACTCATTACGAATGACGGGTGTCCCGTAGCGCAACCTAAGTTTACCAAGCGTCCCTCTGCCAATAAGAAGATGGAGTTTCCGTTCGGGAACGTATATTTGTCCACTTGAGGTTTGATATTCGTGTGCTTGATATTCGGATAGTTGACAAGCTTGTCCACTTGGATCTCGTTGTCGAAGTGACCGATGTTACATACGATCGCTTGATCTTTCATCTGTGTCATATGCTCGATCGTGATGATATCGCAGTTTCCGGTGGTTGTAACGAAGATGTTACCCTCTTTCACGGCCTCTTCCATGGTCGTAACCTCGAAACCTTCCATAGCGGCTTGCAGGGCGCAGATCGGATCGATCTCGGTCACGAGTACGCGAGCCCCGTAAGAGCGCATGGAGTGAGAGCAGCCTTTACCTACGTCACCGTATCCGGCCACGACTACTACCTTGCCGGCGATCATCACGTCTGTAGCCCGTTTGATGCCGTCCGCCAAAGACTCACGGCAACCGTATAAGTTATCGAACTTGGATTTCGTCACGGAGTCATTAACATTGATAGCCGGAACCAGCAACTCACCTTTCTCCATCATCTGATACAGACGGTGAACGCCGGTGGTCGTCTCTTCCGACACACCTTTCATCTCGGCTACCGTACGGTGCCAACGGCCGTTATCTTCTTGAAGGATGCGATTTAATGTATCCAGGATTACCTGTTCCTCATGATTCCCGCCTTTGCGGTTGATGGTCTCCGCGTCGTTCTCCGCACGATAGCCCATGTGAATCAGCAAGGAAGCGTCGCCGCCATCGTCAACAATCATGTGAGGGCCTTTACCTTCCGGAAAACGAAGCGCCATGTCCGTACACCACCAATATTCTTCCAGCGTCTCGCCTTTCCAAGCGAATACCGGTACGCCGTCCGCCGCGATAGCGGCTGCCGCATGGTCCTGTGTGGAGAAGATGTTACAGCTAGCCCAGCGAACGTCCGCTCCCAACGCAACTAATGTTTCGATTAACACCGCCGTCTGAATAGTCATATGCAGTGAGCCGGTGATACGTGCGCCTTTCAAGGGTTTCTGATCGGCGTATTTCTGGCGTAGCGCCATTAATCCCGGCATTTCGTGTTCGGCGATCTCGATCTCTTTGCGACCGAATTCAGCCAAACTCATATCTGCCACTTTATAAGGCAGATTAGTTGGAAATAATTGTGACATAAATTAATACTATAAATGGTTGAGACGCGAAGGTACGAAAAAGCGTTGATAGTAGGTGTTCTTTATCTATGAATTTCCATCTAGGGCAGAGGCTTGCCGAGGGGTAGGTGGGTTCGTTACTGCAACCTGCCTTGCAGTAGTTCTGCAACAGCCATGCAGTATTGGGCTCTCTGTAGTTTTGCGCTTTAATGAATACTGAAGGCTCCATCTACCAATAGCGCGTGGCCATCGACGAAGCTCGCTTGCGGGCTGCATAGCCAAAGTACGGCGTTGGCGATCTCTTCCGGTTTACCGAGCCGCCCTGCGGGAATGTCGCGCACCAGCTCCTTCTCCAAGGAAGGGTCACGCCGCATTAAGTCTTCCGCCATCGGCGTACGGATAACGCCCGGACATACGGCATTGATGCGGATGTTCTTTGCCGCATAGTCGATAGCGGCGGTACGTGTCAGTCCGATAACGGCATGCTTACAGGCTATGTAGGCCGCTTGCCCCGGAAATCCCGTGACTCCGCCTTGCGATGAGGTGTTGACGATGGCTCCGCCGCCTTGTTTCAGCATTTGCTGGATCTCATAACGCATGCAGTTCCAGACACCTTTCAAATCCACAGCCACGGTACGGTCGAATTCATCGTCGGTGATTTCTGCCATTGGGCGTTGCGGTGTTTGTATGCCTGCGTTGTTAAGAGCCGCGTCCAGTCTTCCGTAGGTAGCTACGATCCAGTCGATCATCTCCTTTACGGCTTGCGTGTTTGATACGTCGCACCGATACGCTACGGCCTTATGTCCCTCGGCTACTAATTTCTCTACCTGTTCTCTCGGCTCACGGATGTCTGCCAATACGGTTATGTATCCAGCCTTGGCGAAGGCTTCGGCGCAAGCGAGTCCGATACCCATCGCAGAACCGGTTACTAAAGCTACTTTCTCTTCCGTTGTCTTTGTCATGATCATTTGATTTACATTTTGTTATTATTTATGTCGCGAAGATAAGGAGGGAGTGGTATAGAGGCTTTGTTATGTGGTTCAAATAGCTTTGTTGTGTGGGCCATTAATATTATATATCCTCGGTTGGCGGTACGCCATACGCTATCTTATAGATTTTCGAGAAATGGGAAAGGTTCTTGAAGCCTACTTCGAAACAAATCTCCGAGACCTTACGCCCCCCTTTACGTATCAGCCCGTGTGCGGCTTCAAGGCGGCGTCGGATGAGCCATTCCCGGGGCGAGAGAGCGCTACATTTCTTGAAATCACGTTTAAATGTGGAGAGACTGCGTCCCGTATAGTTGGCGATTTCTTCCATGGAAATATCGTTCATGTAATTCCGCTCCATGAATTCCAGTATGTCTATCTTCCATGGATCGGTAAAATCGAAGATAGAGGCATATAGATTCTTGTCGGTATTGAGCAACACATAAACGCCCTCGACCATTTTTAGTTGCAGCAATTCGTCTGTCGGTTGGATCTTGGAATTGAAATAAGGGGTCATCGACTCAAACAAGCTTACGATATCGGGACGGTTGGACGGTAGCTTGTAAAGGCTTACCTGATCTCGCTTGGCATCTTTAGGGAGAGTATTTCGATCTAATTTGCTGTAAAAGTCGCGTAGGAACTTCATGGTGAACATCAAGAAGATCGCCTTGAACTGCTCGCCATTCCATGCTTGTTTCGTCATCTGCACACTGAAGTCCTTGCGGATGAAAGCGCATTCTCCTTTATGTAACCGGGTGATTTGGCCTTTCTCGTCGATTACCATCTCTCCGGAATATACATACACCAACACATGCGAATGATTCCGGTGCAGGCAGCTCTTCCCGCCATCGAAATACATCGCTAAAAATAAATCCGAGTAACGCAGCGTGTTGATTCCGTCCATAGTTCTTTAGGAAAATGGGCAACACGAGAAGATCGTACCGCCCATTATGAAGATTTTAAAGTAACTGTCAACTGTTAGCTGTCCACTAAATCGTCAGGCCGGCGTGATACCTTGCTCTTGCAATAGTTTCAGCCCGAGGTCTTTCAACTTGAACTTCTGTATCTTTCCGCTTCCGGTCATCGGGAAGGTATCGACGAAGAAGATGTATTTCGGGATCTTATGCCGGGCGATCTTTCCGCGGCAGAAATCTTTCACCTCTTCCTCCGTAGCCGTCACACCATCGTGAAGGATGATAAAGGCACCCACTTCCTCTCCATATTTCTTGGAAGGAACAGCGGCTACTTGCACGTCTTTCACGCCGGGGAAATGATAAAGGAATTCCTCCAGCTCACGTGGATAGATATTCTCGCCTCCACGGATAATCATATCCTTGATACGGCCGGTGATACGGAAGTTTCCATTCTCATCACGAACGCCCAAGTCGCCGGAATGCAGGAAACCATCCTTGTCGATCGCCTCATTGGTGGCGGCTTCGTTTTTATAGTAACCTTTCATGTTATTATAACCGCGGTTACACATCTCGCCCTGTACGCCGACGGGGCATTCCTCGCCAGTCTCCGGATCGATAACCCGTACCTCGGTAAATTCGAACTCATGGCCTACAGTATTATAACGCACCTCGGCCGGATCTTCGATACGGGAGTGGGTCATACCCGGTGAGGTCTCTGTCAATCCATACACGCTGGTTACACGCATATGCATCTTCTCGTCCACGGTTTTCATGAGTTCAACCGGGCAAAGAGAACCTGCCATAATACCGGTACGTAACGACGTGAGGTCGAACATCTCGAACATCGGGTGGTTCAGCTCGGCAATGAACATGGTAGGCACGCCGTACACGGCCGTGCAACGCTCTTTATGTATAGAAGCTAATACCAATAGCGGATCGAATTTCTCGACCATCACTTGCGTACATCCATGCGTCAATACGTTCATGGAAGCTAATACCACGCCAAAGCAATGAAAGAGAGGTACGCAGCAACAAAGCTTATCGTCGGCGGTGAATTTCATATGCTCACCCGTCAAGAAACCGTTGTTGGCGATGTTGTAGTGAGTCAACATGACCCCTTTCGGGAAGCCGGTCGTACCGGAAGTATATTGCATATTGACAACGTCGTGGCAATTTACTCTCGCTTTGGCAGCCTCTAAGGTCTCATCCTTGATATTTTGTCCGAGGAGCAACATCTCGGGCGTATTGTACATACCCCTGTATTTCTCCTGTCCGATATATACTACATTTCTCAAGCGTGGGAAACGCTCGCTTTTCAAATACCCCCGTTGAGAGGTCTTCAATTCCGGCAACATGGTATAGACCATGTCCACGTAACTTCCATCAAACACGCCGTCTGTGATACACATCGTATGGATATCGGCGTTCTCTACTAGGTATTCCAGCTCGCTTTGTTTATAGTTCGTATTGATCGTGACCAATACGGCACCGATCTTCGCGCCTGCATATAGGAATGTCAACCAATCCGGTACGTTCGTCGCCCATACGCCGACATGTGTGCCATGGGTGATACCGATCGCCAACATACCTTTCGCCATGTCGTCCACACGCTTGTTGAATTCGCTCCAAGTGAAACGTAAGTCACGGTCTGAATAAACGATATACTCCTTATCCGGTGTATTCTCGGCCCAATGTTCCAGCCATTGGCCAAGGGTTCTGTTATGTAATTCCATAAAACGCCGGATTTAATAAGGTGTATAGACAACTCCTAGGATTCGGGCCTTGTTGTCGGCTGCCGCATGTACATGATGCGCCACGATAGAATCATAATAGATGCTATCGCCTTCCTCTAGGATATAGGTGTTCTTTCCGTAATTGATCTCTACGACGCCATTCAATACGTAGATAAACTCCTCTCCCTCATGCGTGGACAGGATGAAATCCTCGCCTTCCTCGGAGGGAGCGATCTCGATCAAGAAGGGTTCCATATGGCGGCCGGACTTATCTTGTGAGAGCGAGTGGTAATCCATATGCTTGTGTCCTTGTGTCGCGTTGTTCGTGAACCCGATACCATCGGCCTCGCTGTCCTTTTTGCGGCATACGACTGGGCCTAGCTCCGCTTGATCATCCAAGAATGTACCCAAACGTACCCCTAATACCCGTGCTATTTTGATAAGAGGGGCCAAAGATGGAAAATCCAAGTTACCCTCGATACGTTCTATCTGTTCGATACCTAACCCGGAGCGTTCGGCTACCTCCTCGATAGAGAGTTGTTTCGATTCCCGGATATTTTTAATTTTCGCGCCTATAATTTTGTTGTTTCCCATGTGTATGATTTGTTATTTATAGTCCTGTAATGTTTGATAATTTGATACTAAACGGCGCAAATTTACATTAATATTTTATTATATCTAGGATTAAGACAAATAAAAAGGGCAATACCCATTTGGGATTGCCCTTTTTAATATTTTCGAGTAAGCTTTTTCTTACTTTCTGATACCAAGTTCTTTGATGATAGCGCGGTATCTCTCGATGTCAGTCTTGATCAGATAGTCCAATAAACGACGACGTTTACCTACCAACATCTTCAATGATCTTTCCGTAGCGTAATCTTTGTGATTCACTTTCAAGTGCTCTGTCAAGTGAGAGATACGGAATGTGAACAATGCGATTTGGCTCTCAGCAGAACCTGTGTTAGTTGCTGATTTGCCATACTTTTCAAATAATTCTTTTTTCTTCGCTGAATCTAAATACATGATTCTTTTTACTTTAATAAATTAATACTATGTTATCTAAGCGGTCGCAAAGGTAGACATTCCTTTTTGATTTGCAATAGATTCTACTATCTTTTTTGTGTTTTGAAGCATGAATGTCATATATATATCGTAAAAATATCGTATTTTTGCAGCCAATAAATTAGTCTTCAATGCAAAAGATCAGAAACATTGCGATTATCGCGCACGTAGACCACGGCAAAACGACGCTCGTGGATAAGATGTTATTAGCCGGTAAGCTTTTCCGTGAAGGACAGGCAGAACCGGATCAGTTCATGGATAACAATGATCTGGAACGGGAACGAGGTATCACGATTCTTGCCAAGAACGTGTCTATCAATTATAAGGGATATAAGATCAATATTATTGACACTCCGGGCCACGCCGACTTTGGTGGCGAGGTGGAGCGTGTCTTGAATATGGCGGATGGTTGTTTGCTATTGGTAGACGCCTTTGAGGGGCCTATGCCGCAGACTCGTTTTGTTTTGCAAAAAGCGATTCAACTGGGTTTGAAGCCGATCGTGGTAATTAATAAGGTGGATAAGCCGAATTGCCGCCCGTCGGAAGTGCAGGAAATGGTATTTGACTTGATGTTTAGTCTGGATGCTACCGAGGAGCAGCTTGACTTCCCTACTATTTATGGTTCCGCCAAGCAGGGCTGGATGTCCGAGGATTGGAAGGAGCCGAAAGAGGATATCACGGCTGTGCTTGATGCGATCATCAAGTATATCCCCGAACCAAAGATGTTGGAGGGTACTCCGCAGATGTTGATTACTTCTTTGGATTATTCTAAGTATGTAGGTCGTATCGCCGTAGGACGTGTACACCGTGGCGAGTTGAAAGAGGGCCAAGATGTCATGCTTTGTAAGCGTGATGGTAGTATGGTGAAATCGAGGATCAAGGAAGTGGATGTATTTGAGGGCTTGGGACGTACGAAAGTTGATTCCGTGCAGTCCGGGGATATTTGCGCTATTATCGGTATCGATGGTTTCGAGATCGGTGAGACAATCGCCGACGTGAACGAGCCGGAGCCATTGCCAACGATCGCTATCGACGAGCCTACGATGTCTATGCTTTTCACGATCAACAATTCTCCGTTCTTTGGTAAGGATGGTAAGTTTGTTACTTCCCGTCATATTTTTGACCGTTTGCAGAAAGAATTGGATAAGAACTTGGCTTTACGCGTAGTTCCTACTGATTCCGCTGATTCTTGGTTGGTATATGGCCGTGGTGTGCTTCACTTGTCCGTATTGATCGAGACGATGCGTCGTGAGGGATACGAGTTGCAGGTAGGTCAGCCGCAGGTTATCATCAAGGAGATCGATGGTGAGAAATGTGAGCCGGTAGAGCAATTGACGGTGAATCTTCCGGAGGAATGCTCTAGCCGTATTATCGATATGGTAACGAAACGTAAGGGCGAGATGACCATGATGGAAAGCAAGAATGGTCGTATGCACTTGGAGTTCACGATTCCTTCCCGTGGTATTATCGGTTTGAACAACGCCGTATTGACCGCCTCTGCCGGTGAGGCTATCATGGCACACCGTTTCTTGGAATATCAACCGTGGAAGGGTGATATCGAACGACGTATGAATGGTTCGATTATCGCTATGGAGACAGGTCAGGCTTTCGCTTATGCCCTGAATAACTTGCAATCCCGCGGACGTTTCTTCATCGCCCCGGGCGAGGAGGTTTACGCTGGACAGGTGGTCGGAGAGCATACCAAAGACAATGACTTGGTGGTAAATGTCACCAAATCCAAGAAGTTGACGAATATGCGTGCCTCTGGTTCGGACGACAAGGTTTCCTTGGCTCCTCCTATCGTATTCAGCCTAGAGGATGCGCTTGAGTACATCAAGGGCGATGAGTACGTAGAGATCACCCCGAATAATATGCGTATGCGTAAGATCATCTTGGATGAGACAGAGCGCAAGCGCCAAGGTAGATAAATTCTTCTATTGAATAAATATAAAAAACGGCGACCTTTTAAAAAGGCCGCCGTTTTTATGTGTTATAGGATTTTAGAGATCCTTCAATGGGTTCGCGTAACTTCATTCTTTATTTTCCGGATCTTTTTTCTCTTCATCCGAAGTCGTGAATTTTATTACAAGCGATTCATCTTTAGGAGTCTCATACCAATCTCCGTGCGCTTTGCGGTAATCCTGATCAAAATTATAGGCATTGTCAATACTCTTATTCTCTATACACCAATGGAAAGGTTTATTTTCCGAATAAGGGATATCCAACACATATGGGTATAGATCCGTATTCTTTACGTTTTTACTTACCGGTCCCTTCCCGTTATCAATGTAAGGCATGATCAGTTGAGTTGAGCTATATGTTAATGTCTTTGTAATCCCACTTTCCGGTTCCTTGTCGAATTTTCTCACATTGACATATCCATTGACATCGGAGAAAAAGGGAGTTAGTCCATTGGCGTCCTTAAATCCAAATTGGTTGTGGAATGTACAGCCTTTAGCCAGTAACTGAGCATAAACATCTGCGGTACTCTTATCGGTATATGCTGTGATGCTATAATATATGACAGCGTCATTGAAATCGAAATCGCCTTGGTTTGGATAATTATCTTCGAACAAGAGGAATCCTTTCTTGTTCGTTTGCGATTCTATGACGGGAGGGGTTACCGGCTCTGCCGGCTCGATGGCAACGGGATTACTTTCGATTAGACAAAGCATATCGTTGTAGTCTCCATCATAGGCCCTATAGTTTGGGCAGCGATTTTCCATTCCCAGTACATTTCCTTCAAAATCACCTTCTTGAATGTGGTGAATGAAGCCGTTTGCTACGTTTTTCTCTATTTTGAAAGAGGAATTACCATATTTTAAGGTATGGCCTACGTAATTATGGGAGAATGTCCCATTATCTGGTACTTTATTGTTATCCGGCCCATTTAATGCCGGAGTGGAGAACTGTGGACGGTCTGTGCCTCGATATACGAAACCGACGTTAAGCCCCTTGTCGAATCTTCCTAGGGGTATTCGGGTATATTCTCCTGTCTTAGCCTTTGGTTGTTCCTCTTTGGAGTAAAAGATATAATTCTCGCCTTGATTGATCTTGTTGAAGTCAATGGCTTGGATGGTGCCATTGGTCTTTCCATAGAAGGTGCAGTCATCTAAAGTAAGATTCTCCATCTTCTCGGAGGGATATGTATAGAACCAAATTTTACCATACATATTGTCTTTGGACATTCCTCCATCGCTTATATAGGTCAGCCAAATATCCGCTTTCTCAAAGCTACTGGTAAAAACGGTTTCCGTGATTTTTAGATCAGAGCATCTATATAAATCCTCGCTTTTTACATTGTATGCTTTTTCTGGAAAGTATTTGTTATTGATCAGATGAAGGACTTCATCACTGATCGCATTTGTAGCCCGTAAGCTGCTTTTGGTATCGCTTCCGATCGTGATGTCCTTTACATCGCTCTCGATAAGTTCCCCATCCCCTCTTAGGATATAGAGTTTCTTTACGTGTGTAGGTACTTCCAGAGCCATATGGATCGGAGTTTTACCAATTAAATAAGGATCTTTGACTAAAGAGCCTTCCTCATAAGGATATTCATAATAAATAGAATATAGGGTCCCTTCATGCTGAGAAGATATGCTAACCTGTATGTTCTCGAAATTCTCGAACTGGGCTATGTAATCTTCTTCTTCTTTGGTAGGTTCTTTCGGATCTACCGTGGGGTCTTCTCCTTGAAAAATGTCATGTTTAACGCATGATCCCATTAGAAAGAGCAGACAAAATACCCACACCATTTGTTTCCAGATTTGTGATCTCATAATTTCTTTACCCTATTTGATTAATATTTACAACAACTTTATTAGATTTTGCAAATCTACGAATTTATTTCATGAAAAATCATTGATAATCAATATTTATTTCAAGCTGTTACGCTTTTATCAAATGTAGGATTGGATGGTGGGATATAAAAAAAGACCCCATCCAAAAGGATGAGGTCTTTTTCTTATTTAGAAAGAATATTTTCTAATTATTTTACTAAAGCTGCGAAGTCAGAGTTAGTTGCGTATTTAGCGAACTCTAAGTCGATAGCAGCTTCCTTAGCCATGTTCTTATCAGCGGCGATAGCAGCCTTCAAGTTGTTGATAACACCGTTAGCGTCGTTCGTACGAGCGGCAACAACAGCCTTCAAATAAGAAGTTACAGCGTCAGGATTAGCAACACCGTTCAAAGTCTGAGAAGCCTTGCTGTAATCCTTAACCAAGATCTGAGCCAAAGCGGCGTTGTTAGTCTTAACAGAACCGAAAGAGTTAACAGCCTTAGCATATTCGCCTTGCTCTAAGTAAAGAACGCCAAGAGCCTCGCTCAATTCGTTTACGCCGGCAGCGTTACCGAACAATTGTTGAGCCTTAGCTTGGTCACCCTTAGTTAACGCGATCAAACCTAAGTTCATGTTAGCGGAAGCGTTATTCTTAATAGAGTTAGACTTGTTGAACATTTGCTCAGCCTTAGCCAAATCACCAGCCTTGAATGCCATCATACCGATGTTGTTCCAAGTACGGTAGCAGTTAGGATACAATTCAGAAGCTTTTGTATAGATAGCCATCTTCTCACCGTCGTTGTTAGTCAATGTAGCGGCGTAAAGGATTTCCTCGATATTCAACTCAGAAGGATTGCTCTTCGCCAAAGCGCTGATCTCGTCGTCAGACTTACCGATGATCTCGATGTTAGCAGTCAAACGAGAACGACGTAATTGCGGAAGGATAGTCTCAGCCAAGTCAGAGTAAACAGCGGAGATATTCTTGATTTCTTTCTCTCTTGTCTCAGGATCTTGGTACATAGAGATCACACGCAATACTAAGTCTTTATCTTGCAAGTTAGAAGCAGAAACTAATTCCTTGAAGCCTTCCCAGTCTTGAGCTGTGTAACGAGCGTCAACCGGAGCGTCAACCTTCATCTTCTTCAATTCCTTGTTCAAATATTTCGTAGTGTTTCCTTCACGATTCTCAGCCAACGTGTTGTTCAATTTGAAACCACCATCAGGAGAAGCGTAAGCGCTGATCTCGATAGCTACATTCTGGTTCGGAGCCTCGTCAGCGTTCTTAACAAGATCTTTCCATTCTTTGATAGCGTCAGAATTCAATTCTTTAGCGCGAAGGTTAGCTTGTTGGATCAAGAACATGATGTTAGCGTCATGAGCCTCTTTGATAATACGTTGGAATTTATCAGCTGCGATAGCTGCTGTAGCGGTAGCTGCGTCTGCCAATTCGGAAGTAGCGATAACGCCTTCACCGATCTTTACGTCTGGCAATTTAACAGTCTTGTTTTTGATCTTCGCGTCGAAAGTCAAATACAATTCTGATTTTTTCATCTCGGGTTTGTAAGTGAAAGAAGACTTCATAGTTACGTTAGCGCCTTCTTTTTGAGGGATTACTTGGTTGTTACCTTTTACTTTCTCACCTTGGTAAGTGTAAGAAGTGCCCCAAGCTTCGCCACCCTGGTAACGCAATACCGGAGTTACAGTTACAACAGCTTTCTTGTTGAACCATTTAGCGGGGAAAGTCGCGTTGATCGTTACAGGAACTTTGCCTCCGATAGCCTCTAGCGGCTGCGGCTCTGCTTTAATGTACTGTTCTGCCAACGGTTTCAACTTGTTTGAACAAGAAGAAAGAGTTAAAATGGCTGCCAATACGAAGAATGGCAATAAAAACTTTTTGTTCATAATCTTGATGTAAGTTTAAAATGTTACTATGTTAATATATTCACTTCCAAATTATCCCTTAGCCATTATCGTGCAAAACTAAAGTATTTTTTTGTTATGGATAGCAAAGAAGCGATAAAATCTTTTTAATTAATACTTATTAATGAATCCTAGGCTTGTTTTATACATAAAATATGGGTAGAATTATTGAAAAAATATGGCTCTGTACCTCTTGCCATTCTTTTCAATGGATGGTTTCCCAGAAGTCTTATTGTATATTTTTTGATTAAAATATAATCTTTTGTGTATAATGCTCCTCGCCATAGTGCACGGTTAGAAAGTAGACTCCAGATGTTAATTTTAGGAAATGGAGTGTAGCTTGCCTGTCCGTGATCTCTCCGTTTTCCGACACTTTTCCTTGTGCCGAGTGCAATGTATAAGTCGCTTTCTCTATTCCATCCGGCAAAACAAGGTGTACCATGCCTTTCTCCGGACCGAGATGAATGAGTACCTGCTCGTTCGCCTCGAGCTTTTCGTTGCTGACGGGGTTACCGTATTGAATGACGGGATCGATAAACAAGGAGGTGCTAAAACCTGCTTGCGTATATTCGGTAGCTTGTCTCCAGCCGTTTTTATCATGAACCCAAGCCGTATTCCGGGTCGTTTTGCCTTTGGGCAAATTGTAAGCGGAGAAATACGTGTTATCCGGGACGCTCTTGAGCTTATAGCCGATGTAGAACTTTCCGCTAACGTTCACGGGCTTGGAGAAATGGATATAACTTTCCTGTGACCGATTTAGGGATTTTGCGGTCTCAATAAACGTATCGTCCAATATCGATTTATTGCTGTAGGTGGGTTGGAATGTCTCCGTATATAATAATGTAGAGGGCTTAGAGTCGCCGCTGTAAACGGTAACTTCCACTTCCATTTGTTTGTAATTCGCTCCGGCAGGCGGTGTTACGAAATAAGCTCCGTATATGGTACCCGCTTCGGCTACTTGGTAAGCTTCCGCGTATTCAGTGATATTGGCGGGGTTGTTCCCGAACAAATACGCTTTTTCAGACCCGGGATAGAGCGTACATTCGGCGTTTTCTTGATTACCGGAGTCATAGATGTTGCTCAACCGGAAACAAGGGGCTGATTTATACGGATCAAGTCCCTCGCAAACCTTGGTCTCGTCATCGGACGGGTTTAGCCAATATTTGAGCTGTCTCTCGGGGGTATCGATCGCGTCCCAGGGTTTCTTCAAAGAGAAGAAGTAATCATTCTTCGGACTATTCTCACTGGACTGCCCGCCGGATAACGCTCCGATAATCTCTCCGTCGGCATTGAATAAAGGAGATCCGGAGGAACCGCTGGCCGTATAACCTACTTCCCAAGTCTTGACATGCCAATGAGCGTTCTCGTAAAAAATCATGTTTGGATCTGTCAAGGTAAAGGGAGCCAGATCCTCATCGGATATACTGATTCGCTTTACCGAGTATTGGGGATGTTGGATGCACGTATAGGGGGCAGGTCCTACCTCTTGTGCGTTCCAGCCCGCGTAATAAGGCCTGTAATAAACCGGAGGTGTGGCGGTAAGTTCCAACAAGGCCATGTCTGCCATTTCATTAACCGCCTTGAAGTAAGTGGATGCGGTAGACATCTCTTCCGTTCCCCTTAGGATCGGGTCGCAGAAAGGGCTGTTGAAGTTGAAAAAGCAGACGATACTTCCGGCTATTTTCTCATAATCGGGGTTTTTCATCGTGAATTGCTTGTTCAGGCAATGGGAGGCGGTGAGTAGATAAGGCTTTCCGTCATTGTCCGTATTATTTATCAGGGTGCCCGTGCACCCTACACTTCCGTCTATGATCAGGAGAACGACGCTTTGCCCCCATTGGGCGTAATCGTTTGTCCCATCTTGATAGCAAGCTAACGGTGGAATTTTACCGATCAGTGAGGTGTTGTCTCCCGGTTCTAACCCCCGCAAGCTCCGGTAGCCATGGTTGACTTCCCCGACGGTCAGTCTTCCTTGAAAAGAGGCGTTGGCCGGTTCTTGATATTCTATGATCAGGCGATCCCCTTGGATAGGAGAGACCGGCAATAGGTTTAACTCCGAGTTGTTTAGGTGATTGAACGAGCCTAATATCTGTGTCTGGTCCTCATTATATAGGAAGAGCTGGGCGCCTTCGGGCAGTTCATATTCCGAGAAGAGCACGTTGATGGAAAGGGCCCCGGGCGAGTAGATCCCGAGTCTCCATACACGTGTCCCATCCGGCCCGGTGAAAGTTACGCCCGAGTTGTACCGATTGTAATCCGTTATGAATTTATAGGCAAAACGGAAACCGCTTCTTAGGTCGCTCTCATTCAGCGAGTCGATACGCAATTCCTCTTGGACGTCGAACGGAGGCATTTCTTTAAACATCTGTCCGTTTGTACTTCGCATGAGCGATAGCGGAAGCGGGCGGCCTCCGTGGCTAACCTGCGCTTTCAGATTTCCTTGAAAACCTAGCATCGTTAGCAGGAATACAATGTATAAAGAGGTCAACTTTTTCATATCGGGCAAATATAGCTATATTTCTTTACCCCATGATCTATATATCAAGTTTTTTCGCTAAGTTTGCCAATCGAAAAGTACGGACAAACTTAAATAAAACCAATATATAATTAAATTCTAAAGATATGGCAACACCTCCGTTTCACTACGAGCCGATGTTCCAAAAGGGACCGGACACAACAGAGTATTATTTGCTTACAAAAGATTATGTTTCCGTTTCTGAGTTTGAAGGAAAACCGATCTTGAAAGTCGCTAAAGAAGGTTTGACCGCTATGGCTAACGCCGCTTTCCGCGACGTATCATTCATGCTTCGCCGTTCTCACAACGAGCAGGTCGCTAAGATCCTAAGCGATCCGGAAGCTACGGACAACGATAAGTACGTGGCCTTGACATTCCTTCGCAACGCCGAGGTAGCGGCTAAAGGCGTACTTCCTTTCTGCCAAGATACCGGTACGGCTATTATCCACGGCGAGAAGGGCCAGCAGGTCTGGACCGGTTACTGCGATGAGGAAGCGCTTTCCTTAGGTGTTTACAAGACCTACACGGAAGAGAACCTTCGTTACTCCCAGAACGCTCCGCTGAATATGTACGACGAGGTAAATACGAAATGTAACTTGCCGGCCCAGATCGATATCGAGGCTACGGAAGGCATGGAGTATGAGTTCCTTTGCGTGACAAAGGGAGGTGGTTCCGCCAATAAGACTTATTTATACCAAGAGACAAAAGCGATCTTGAATCCGGGTACATTGGTTCCCTTCCTCGTAGAGAAGATCAAGACGTTGGGTACGGCCGCTTGTCCTCCGTATCATATCGCGATCGTGATTGGCGGTACTTCCGCTGAGAAGAATTTATTGACGGTGAAGTTGGCTTCTACTCGTTTCTACGATAGCTTGCCTACGACCGGTAGCGAGGGTGGCCGTGCTTTCCGCGACGTGGAGTTGGAGAAAGAGGTATTGGCCGCCGCTCAGAATATTGGCTTGGGCGCTCAATTCGGCGGTAAATATTTGGCTCACGATGTCCGTATCATCCGTTTGCCTCGCCACGGCGCTTCTTGCCCGGTAGGTTTGGGTGTAAGCTGCTCCGCGGACCGTAATATTAAATGTAAGATCAATAAGGAAGGTATCTGGATCGAGAAGTTGGATAGCCATCCCGGCGAATTGATTCCGGAGGAACTTCGTCAAGCGGGTGAGGGCGACGCTGTCAAGATCAACTTGAACCAACCGATGGCAGATATCTTGAAGGAATTGGATAAATATCCGGTATCTACTCGTTTGTCATTGAACGGAACGATCATCGTGGGCCGTGATATCGCTCACGCTAAGTTGAAGGAGCGTCTGGATCGTGGCGAGGATCTTCCCCAATACATCAAGGATCATCCTATTTATTACGCGGGCCCGGCTAAGACTCCGGCAGGTATGGCTTGTGGCTCGATGGGCCCGACGACGGCGGGTCGTATGGACTCATACGTTGACTTGTTCCAGAGCCATGGCGGTAGCATGATCATGTTGGCGAAGGGTAACCGTAGCCAGCAAGTTACGGACGCTTGTAAGAATCACGGCGGTTTCTACCTAGGATCTATCGGTGGCCCTGCGGCTATCTTGGCTCAGAACAATATCAAGAGCATCGAGTGCGTGGAATATCCGGAATTGGGTATGGAAGCGATCTGGAAGATCGAGGTAGAGAACTTCCCCGCGTTTATCTTGGTAGATAACAAGGGTAATGACTTCTTCAAGCAGATCAAGCCTCGTTGCTGATTCTTTGATCGGTAAAGATAAATGAAAAGCGGTATCCGGCGGCAAGCTGGATACCGCTTTTTTTTTAAAAAAAAAGTCGTACGTGTTTTTTTAATAGGTTAATCCCACGATCCACAACGGTAGTTTCTTGCCAGAGGCGAACTCCATATTGTCAGCCAAGATGAAGGAATCGGGGAGATCCGCTATTCTTATGATACGGGTGCTCGTTTGTGCCAGTAATCGTTCTTGTTTAATAAATAGGCTATCCATACGCTGATTGATTGAATGAGAAATATACGATTTGTTTAAGATAGATAGCAAAAAGTACCCAGATCTGTTAAGAGTAGAAAGCAAAACCTGTAAGTATCCGGTCGTAGCGTACTTTGCGTATTGGTTTTCAAAAGTTTGTATAAATATCAATGAAACTATTACACTTTAATTTTTTACCTTTGTTGCGTTTAAGTGATAAAACAGATTTCCAATGCCTCGTATATACATCCTCTTGATGTCGGTCTTGATCTCGGCTTTTTATGCTTGCGATCATCGGGGGAAGCCTTATCCCGCTACCCTGTTGCAGATCGAATCCCTTGCGGATACAAATCCGGAGGAAGCCCCCCCTTTGTTGGATCGATTGCGGGATAGCCTTTCGTCCTTTGATGAGGAACAGCGTATGTATTATGACTTGCTCGACTTGAAGGTCAATGATAAGATGTATGTCCGGCATACTTCCGATTCCCTGATCAAGCGAATCACCGCTTTTTATGAGGTATATGGCGATCGGGATAAATTACTGGAGTCTTATTACTATATGGGACGTGTCTACCGGGATCTGAACGATGCTCCGGAAGCGTTGAAGTATTTCCAAAAGGCATTGGATGTGGCGGGAGATACGAGAAAGTACCGATTATTGTCCAATGTCTATTCGCAGATGGGGATGCTTTATGATTATCAGAATGTATATGAAGAGGCGATCCGTATGTATGAGAAAGCGGCTGAGTATAAATTACTGAAAGGAGATAGTACTAGTTTGTCTCTTGTGCTGAGAGATATTGCCCGGGTATATGATATGGTCGATAAGAATGACAGTGCGCTTCTCTATTTTCAAAAAGCGGCAATTATAGCGAATGAAACAGGAAATAGACATCGATATTCCGGTATATTGACTGAGCAGGGTGATCTTTACCGGGAATTGGGAATGTATGATAAGGCATTGGAATGTTTGTTTGAATCATTAAAAGATTCCGTAGGCCGGAATATGTACCCCACTTATTCTACATTGGGACATATTTATTTAGAGGTGGGAAGATTGGACTCTGCCGACTACTATTTAAGGAGATGCTTGGATAGTCCTGATTTATATGTTAGAGACGCTATTTATGAGTACTTGTCGTTTTTGTATGAGCGTCGGTTGAATTATCGGGAGGCTATTCGCTATGTCCGTCTTGGCCAGCAAGTGCAAGATTCCATCCGCAAGATAACCGATTCGGAGGAAATCCGTAAAATGACCTCTTTATATAATTATCAAAAGCGGGAAACTGAGAATTTACGGCTAAAGGGCGAGAATGACCGGATGCAGATTCGTATTTACCGGATATTATCCTTGTTCGGATTGGGGCTTTCGATAACCTTATTGTTTATATATAGACTGAAACGGCAGAAAGAGCGGTTGGCTAGGCAGTTTGAGGCGCTTCAGCGGGAAAAGCAAGAACAATATGAGAGAAGTTTTCAATATGTAGAAGCGAATAACGTGAAATTGAATGAATTGGGAACCTTACTATCTAAAGACCATGAAGATACAAATTCATTGCTTCATGTGCGAAAAGAACTTTTGCAAGTGACCAATGAACAAATACAGTTGCGGCGTACCGAGCGTGATTTGTTAGAGTCGGATTTAAGGCATTCGGATATCTATATGAAATTCCATTCCACGAATGAGGCAGATCAGATAATCAGGGAAGAAGATTGGAATGCTTTACGGAAGGAGTTAGATAAGACATACAATAATTTTACGAATCGTCTATATCAGTTATATTCGGGAATGTCATTGATAGAACTCCGGATTTGTTACTTGATAAAGATATCAGTCAAGGTAACTGATATGGCAAAAATCTTGGGTCGCTCCAAACCCTCCGTATCCTCATCCCGTAAACGGCTTTATAAAAAAATAAAGGGAGAGGATGGAACCCCGAATGAACTGGATGAATTAATCGCTGGTCTTTAGCCTTATACAACTCTGCGAACAAAAAGCGAACAAAAAGCGAACAGTGTTTTAGCCCCGAATCCAACCTTATCGGATACTTTTGCAGTCAAAAAATGAATGGGATGAAAAGATTTTTATTTTTGACTTTATTGAGTTGTGTATGCTTATGGACACATACGGTGGCTGGAAGAGAGCATAAGAATGAGCGTGATGAGGAAGAGGAGCGCTCTATTTCTCCTAATCCGGTAGAAGTGAAGATTGTAAATGATGGAATCATGTTCTATTTTATGAAGCCATTAGACAATGTGTTTATACAAATTGTTGATGATAGTGGGATGCTCGTATATGAAGAGTCTGTACCTCTTTCTACTTCTCAGAGCTATTGTATTTCCATGCAAGGTCTTTTATTTAAACCTTATTTAATAAGAGTAGAAGGAGACAACATCTATGAAGAGTTTTTTATTCTTTTCTAAAATTGAATGTGAGGATGATTTGTAATATTTAATTTCTTTGATTATTCAATGTTTAATTTATAAATAGTTTTTTGTATGAAAAAGATTCTAATTTTATCATGTTTGTTTTTGTTTTTTGTGTCTTCTTGTTCTAACCAAGAAGAGGTTATCGTAGGAGATGGTCTTGACTATGATAACATGAGTGAAGAAGATTTGAGGAAATGTGCGGAAGCTAATGGTGCAATTACGTGGAATCAGTTTATTGAACTTATGGGTGAATTTATGGAATCAGAACAATCCCCATTAATTGAGACTAAGGCTACGAGTGAGACTTTTAGTGTGACAGGATATGATAACACATTCTTAGTGGAAGAAAATAAAAAAGTTCTTATCAACAAATCACCTACAAATATTCCTACTGGTTATTACTTTTGTGATATCTATATTGTTAGAAAAATGGTGACCCTTCCGGACGGAACCCTGGGAGTAACTAAAGAGTCTCCAAAATGTGGATTTGATCCGAACTCAATTGGTGGGGGACTGCGAGGTTGTGCGGTAGATGGTCAAACAGGTAATAGATTCTATATGAAAACGGCTGCATATCAAGTTAAATATGATATGCTGGGGCGTCAGTGGAATCGATGGGATCCCAGTTTGAATGCTTTGGTTTGGAATTACGCTTATATTTATTAAACGTTACTGTTTGTGCAGGCTAAACGATGATCATGGCCTGGATATAAGGTTTATGGTCGTTTGTTTAGTCTGTACTAGGTTTGCTATCCGGTAATTTTAGTAATAACATAAAAATTAGTGATGAGGATGTTGAGAATTTCTTTGTTTTGTATTGTTATATACTGATTGATATGTCTCTCACTCATGGATTGATTTACAATGTCTGTATATTTGCCTCCTTTTTCAAGGTAACCAATGGAACTTGATAAATAGAAATGTTTTGTTTGTAAATACTCGATATCTAATGATATTTGATAAGTCGTTAACTTATGGGGGTATAAATCTATATTTGCACCTTTGACTCCTTTTGTTTGTAATTTCGAAAAAGCTAAGCCGTTTTCTAATTTAAATACTTGTGCGTTCAGATTAGAGATACATGATAATAGATTAACATACAAGAGCAAACAGTTTCTCCTAGGGAAAACTAAAGTTTCGTAAGCACAAAACTAAGGTTTCCTCATGAGGAAACAAATGTTTCCATAGCGGAAAACTTTTGTTTTATACTAAGAAAAACTATAAATATCAATTAATCAGTTTTTTAGATGATATATGAAGCATGATCAAATAGATAGCTTGCCGGCTAAGCAATGTCTCCGTCTTCTGCCGCTTCTTGAAAAAGATAGGACTAATAATGCGGTTGGCGAGTAGGGGACGATGGTGTTTTGTGATTGAAAAGTAGTAAATGGTGGTAGATACGAGCCAATAGTGGTAGATGCTATTTATCTACCACCACTCGATAAATAACTTATGACCAATTGCTTATAGCTATAGTTGTAGGTGTGGTAGATGATTTGATAAAAAAATCCCGGATAGCGTTTAATCTACCCGGGATTATATATAATGTATAAGACCTTATCTTAGTCTCTGTACTCCCTGCGAGGTCCGCGATCACCACGATCTTGACGAGGACCACGGTCTCCACGGTCTGGACGAGGTCCACGCTCACCTCTTTCTGGTCTTGGTGGACGTTCCTCGTAACCTTCCGGTTTCGGAAGCAATACCTTGCGGGAAAGTTTGAACTTGCCTGTCTTCGGATCGATATCAACCAACTTGACAGAAACCGTATCGCCTTCCTTCAAGCCGGCTTGCTCAACGGTCTCCAGACGTTTCCAGTCGATCTCGGAAATGTGAAGCAAACCATCCTTGCCCGGCATGAACTCAACGAACGCACCATAAGGCATGATAGAGGAAATCTTTCCTTCATAAACCTCTCCGATCTCAGGAACAGCCACGATACCTTTGATCGCCTTGACAGCCGCGTCGATCGTAGCCTTATTCGTGCCGGAGATCTCGATCTTTCCTACGCCGTCTACCTCATCGATAGATACCGTAGCTCCCGTCTTCTCTTGGATACCTTGGATGATCTTACCGCCCGGGCCGATTACCGCACCGATGAATTCTTTACCGATAATCATCGTCTCGATACGAGGTGCATGAGGTTTCAAATCCTCGCGAGCTTCCGGTTGAGCCTCCAATATCTTGCCCAAGATATGCATACGACCCTCTTTCGCTTGAGCCAAAGCATTCTCAAGGATCTCGTAAGACAAACCGTCTACCTTGATATCCATCTGGGTAGCCGTGATACCGTCTTTCGTACCCGTTACCTTGAAGTCCATATCACCCAAGTGATCCTCGTCGCCTAAGATATCAGACAAGATGGCGTAGTTCGTACCCTTGTTCTCGGAGATCAATCCCATAGCGATACCGGATACCGGTTTCTTCATCGGAACACCTGCGTCTCTCAACGCCAAGGTACCGGCGCAAACCGTAGCCATAGAAGAAGAACCGTTAGACTCCAAGATATCGGAGATTACACGTACTACATACGGATAGTTGTCCGGGATCATACGTTTCAGCGCACGGTGAGCCAAGTTACCGTGTCCGATCTCACGACGGCCTACACCACGTGTTGCTTTGGCCTCGCCTGTGGAGAACGGGGGGAAGTTATAATGTAAAAGGAAACGCTCGTATCCATGGTTCAATACGTCGTCTATCATTTTCTCATCAGACTTCGTACCTAAAGTTACCGTAGATAAAGACTGAGTCTCTCCACGTGTAAAGATAGCGGAACCGTGAGGACCCGGCAGGCAATCTGTCTCGATCCAGATCGGACGGATCTCGGTAGTCTTACGACCGTCCAAACGCTTGCCCTCATCAAGGATGGCACGGCGCATAGCCTCTTTCTCTACATCGTGATAGTAGCGACCGATCATTTCCAGTTTCTCGTCCGTCAACTCCTCCTCGGAGAATTGAGCCTTGTATTCCTCTACGATTTTCTCGAATGCCTCGCTGCGTTCGTGCTTGCCGCTACCGGATGTGGCTACGGCGTAAGCCTTGGCGTAACATTTGTCGTGTACGTCCTTGCGCAACTCGTCATCGTTTACCTCGTGGCAATATTCGCGTTTTACCAATTTGCCGCAAGCCTCGGATAATTCCAATTGAGCCTTGCATTGTACCTTGATAGCCTCGTGAGCGACCTTGATAGCCTCAAGCATCTCAGATTCCTGAACCTCGTTCATCTCACCCTCAACCATCATGATGTTGTCTATGGTAGCGGCAACCATGATGTCGATATCAGCTTTCTCCAATTCCGCGGAAGTTGGGTTGACGATGTATTTTCCATCCGTACGAGCTACGCGAACCTCAGAGATCGGTCCGTTAAAAGGAATATCAGAAACTGCCAAAGCGGCGGAAGCGGCCAAACCTGCTAATGCGTCCGGCAAATCTTCGCCATCCGCGGAGAACAATATAATATTTACATATACCTCAGCGTGGTAGTTGTCCGGGAAAAGAGGACGCAACGCACGGTCTACTAAACGAGATGTGAGGATTTCATAATCAGAAGCTTTTCCTTCTCTTTTTGTAAAACCTCCGGGGAAACGTCCAAAAGCGGAGTATTTCTCTTTGTATTCTACTTGCAACGGCATGAAGTCAACACCCGGGTTCGCATCTTTAGCGGCACAAACAGTGGCGAGCAACACGGTGTTGTTCATACGAACGGTAACCGCTCCGTCCGCCTGTTTGGCCAATTTCCCGGTTTCGATGGTAATGGTTCTTCCATCACCTAACTCGATCGTCTTGTTAATTGGATTAAGCATAATCTTTTTTCTTATTTTTCTATCTGTCAAAAATTGGTGCAAATGTAATGAAAGTTTACCTGTAATTGCATGAAAATGAAAAGAAATAACAGTCTTGAAATACTTTTTTTGAAAAAAGCCTTGAAGAAATACGGAATAATAGTGCCACAATTGTAAAATAATGTATATTTGCACCGGATTAGTAATATAGACAAACTGGAATAATGAAACAAATATCTACGAATTTACTAGCTGTGCTGTGTGTTATGTTGCTTTTGTTCACGGCTTGTAAGAAGAATTCTGATTTTACGGTGGAAGGTGTAGTGTCCGGCGCTGATGGCCAGATGATGTATCTGGAGAATGTAGGTGTGTCGACGGTAGAGTTGATGGACTCCGTAAAACTGACGGCGGCCGGTAAATTCAGCTTTACGAAGCCTCGTCCGGCATTCCCGGATTTTTATCGCTTGCGTCTGAATAACCAATTGATCAACTTCTCGGTAGATTCTACGGAGACGATCTCGTTCGTGGCCGATGCCGGGACTTTCGCTACTTCTTATAGCGTGGAGGGCTCAGAGAATTGCAAGGCGATCAAGAATATTACCTTGGCTCAATTAGACGCGAACCAAGCGATCCATCGTTTACGGAAAGAGTCTGAGTCCGGTCTGTTGGCGGATTCCGTATATTCCCGTCAGGTGCTCGAGGCCGCCGAGGCTTATAAGGACGTGGCTCGTAAGTATATTTATTCCGCCCCGATGTCCGCTGCCGCTTACTTTGCCTTGTTCCAGCAAATCGACGGCTTGCTGTTCTTCGATTTGTATGACAAGAACGACTCGAAGGCTTATGGTGCCGTAGCCACCAGCTTCGATCACTATTATCCGGAAAGCCCTCGTGCTAAGCATCTGTATAACTTGGCTCTTCAATCGATAAAGGTGATTCGTAGCCAGCGCCCGATGGACTTGGATAAGGTGGAGAAGAAAGAGGTTAGTTTCTTGGATATCGAGTTGCCGGATGTACATGGGGAAAACACGAAATTGTCTTCTGTCGCTACAGGTAAGGTGGTGTTGATCAACTTCACGGCCTATATGTCCGAATGGTCTCCTGCCTTGAATATGGAATTTGGCGATTTATATACGAGGTACCACGATAAGGGCTTGGAGATTTACCAGATCTCTTTGGATAATGATGTCCACTTCTGGAAGAACGCCGCTTCTAATTTACCTTGGACTTGCGTGCGTGATCCACAGTCTGTTTACTCTCAGACCGCGGCGTTGTATAACGTGAAACAGCTTCCGGCGATCTTTATCTTGGATCGCAAGGGAAACTTGGTTAAACGGGTGGACGACGTGAAGAAACTTGAGGCTGACATCAAGTCCGTATTGTAAAATGTTCATGATTTAATCATCAGATTTATATGTTATAAAGCACTTTCGTAAACTTGTTCATCTTAGAAAGATAACCTAACTTTGCGGAGTCTTGAAATGATAAAAAAGGGGAGTTCCGGCCATATGACTTGGTCGGGATTCTTTTTTATTATGCGATAATCAATCAATATTAATATAAAGAATAAGGAGGATTTAATATGGCTGTTAGTTATATGACAAAGGACGGCTACGATAAGATTTTAGCTGAAATCAACTATTTGGAGACCGTGAAGCGCCCTGAAATATCAGCCCAGATCGCTGAGGCGAGGGATAAGGGTGACTTATCTGAGAACGCTGAGTACGATGCCGCCAAAGAGGCTCAAGGTATCATGGAGGCTAAGCTTGCGCAGTTAAAAGGTTTGATCTCAAACGCCCGTCTGATCGATGAGAGTCGTGTGAAAACAGATGAGGTTCAGATTTTGAACAAGGTGAAAATTAAGAATACGAAGAATAACGCTGTCATGACCTACACGTTGGTATCGGATTCGGAGGCTAACCTAAAAGAAGGAAAGATCTCCGTAAGCACGCCGATCGCCCAAGGTTTGATGGGAAAGAAGGTAGGGGATGTCGTTGAGATCCGTGTACCTTCCGGCTTGATGACGTTTGAGATTATGGATATTTCAATTTAAAAACAGAAAGACGTATGGCAACTATTTTCAGTAGAATCGTGGCGGGTGAGATCCCTAGCCACAAGGTTGCGGAAGACGATGAGTTTTTTGCTTTCCTCGATATCAATCCGGTAGCCTTGGGGCATACCTTGGTAATTCCCAAGAAGGAGGTCGATTATATCTTTGATATCGATGATCCGATGCTGGGACGGATGGTAGCTTTCGCTAAACGGGTAGCTCGTGCCCAAGAGACCGCTATCGAGTGTAAGCGTGTAGGGTTGGCTGTCATGGGCTTGGAAGTGCCCCATGCGCATATCCATTTGATTCCTATCACGAAGGAGTCCGATATGTATTTCGGCGGGAAGAAATTGGCTGTAAGCCAAGAAGAATTGGCCGAGATCGCCGCTAAGATTAGAAAAGAATTCAAATAATTGAATATAATTTTTTAATTATAAAAAATTGGTTATATTTGTACCCGCTGTTTTATGCGTGACAATATCATGCAAAGGGGACAGCAAATCATTAATATGATTCATTAGTGGTTTTTACTCATAAATTTGTTAACCTTAGAAGAAAGGCCCCTCTGTGACAGAGCGGCCTTCTTTTTTTAAACACACAATAAACATTATAAACTACTAAATCTATATCTTCATTTTACGCCTTCGGATAAGGTTAAGGGAGCCAAACGGCATTCCTGTTCCAATCGTGTACACCGTTCCAATAATTATGCCAGTCATATAGCATACCGGATTGATGGATATATACACCACATAATATAAAGGAGATAAGCCATAAGGCTAATAATATCCATCTTGCTTGCGTCGGTAAGGGGCGTACCTTGAATAATTGGCTGCAAATAGCGTATATCAAGGAGAATATGGGGATACCGATGAATAAGATTGTCCCTATGCATCCCATGATTGCCATTGACAACGGTGCTCCGTTTATCAAGTCCGCTCCGAACGGAGAGAGGTTATAGATGAGTCCGGCCCCACCCATGAGCAACGCGAATGTTACGACTACCAGAATGAATACGACTAGTACTAGCGGTGGCAACAGGAAGATTCCGGCCAATATGATGAAAAACTTCAGGATGAACCCGATGACCAGAACGAAAACATCCGCCAGCTTTTGGAAGAAGTTCCTCGGCTTATCCGAGCTGATAAAGTCGTTCACGTTATTGCTGACTTTCTCGAATCCATCTGTCACGGTCTTTCCGATATTCTCCACCGTCACGCTTTGTCCGCGCATCTCGAGTTTCTCGGTCGCCGTACGTGCCATCGGTACGATGATCCACAACAAAAAGTAAAGCGGAACCGTGATTCCATAGAAGAACATCAGAAGGAAAAGCACGATACGTACGGCAGTCGGGTCCCAATCCATGTAGGCGGCGAAACCTCCGGCGACACCTCCCAGAATACGGTTATCCGGGTCACGCATCAAGCGTTTCTTGGTCGTCTGGGTATGAGTCTCCTGTTGTTGTGCCCGGTAATTATCCTCGTGGTCGGTGCTTTTCTCTTCCTCCTCGAAAATCTCTTCCGGCTTACCCATCCGTTTGATCACTTCCTCTACCTGCTCGATCGTGATGACCTCGTAGCCTAAGCGGACACGCTCGTTAAGAAGTTCCGAGATACGCATCTCGAAATCATCCATGATCTCATCCGAACCCTCTTCTTTGCGGAAGTGGATGCGCAGGTTAGACAGATATTTGTCTAATAATTGGTATGCGTCTTCGTCAATGTGGAAAACTGTGCCTCCCAGATTAACAGTAAGTGTCTTCTTCATCACTCTTTCGTTTTAATTGTTTCTGATGTGGTTTATTGTATCATTTAGTTCCTGCCATGAAGCCTCCAGCTCGCCGAGGAATAGTTCTCCTTTCTCGGTCAGTTGGTAATACTTGCGTGGCGGTCCTTGCGTAGATTCTATCCACTGATAACTTAATAGCTCGCTATTTTTTAGTCGGGTTAAAAGAGGATATAAAGTGCCTTCCACAACGATCAACTTCGCTTCTTGTAACTTCTGAATGATATCAGAGGTGTAAGCGGGTTCCTTTTTGAGAAGCAGGAGGATGCAATATTCCAGCGTCCCTTTCCTCATTTGTGATTTTACGTTCTCTGCATTCATCTCTTTTAATTTTATGCTACAAATGTATGTATTACATATGTACTATGCAATACATGCTACTATGAATTATTATTATTTAACCGAATACTTGCACAAAAAGAGCAATTATGTGTAAAAAAAGGACTGATGTCGTGTCTTTTAGAAGAGAAAAGCGTACTTTTGCGGTATCAATTCAAAATAAGGAATTATGATTTATTATCATTTCGCCGAGTTAATACACCGTCAGGCAGAGAAATATGGGAACCGTACAGCGTTGAAACATAGAGATAACGCTACGGGGAAATGGTTGAAGATTTCTTGGAGGGAGTTTTCCGATAAGGTTATGCTTACGGCCAAGGCGATGGCTGAGTTCGGGATAAAGGTACAAGAGAATATCGGAGTTTATTCCCAGAATATGCCTCAGTGTTTATATACGGACTTCGGTGCGTATGGTAACCGGGTGGTTTCCATCCCGATGTATGCGACGAATTCTCCGGGACAAATCGAGTACATCATCAATGACGCTAAGATCCGCACGTTGTTCGTGGGTGAGCAATTGCAGTATAATAACGCTTTCAAGGTACAGAAGGACTCTAAGTATTTGGAGCGTCTGGTTGTCTTTGATCCGGCGGTCAAGATGAATCCGGAAGATAAGACGTCCATTTATTTTGATGATTTCTTGCGCTTGGGGGATAACGCGCATGCGGAGAGCACGGTGAAAATACGTATGACGGAAGCCGTTCCGGAGGATCTGGCTACCATTATATATACGTCCGGTACGACAGGTGAGTCGAAAGGCGTAATGCTTCCTCATTCTTGCTATCTGGAGGCGATGCGGATACATGATGTACGTCTGCCTCTGGTAACCGACAAGGATCTATCCATGAGTTTCTTGCCAATGACTCATATCTTCGAGAAAGCTTGGTGCTATTATTGTCTCCATAAAGGGGTTACGATCGCTATCAACCAAGACCCGAAAATGATCCAGAAGACATTGCCGGAGGTTCATCCTACCTTGATGTGCAATGTGCCTCGTTTCTGGGAGAAGGTGTATGCGGGCGTGCATGAGAAGATCAACTCCGCCTCTCCGGCCATGAAGAAGATTTTCTTGGATGCGATCGAGACTGGGCGAAGGTATAATCTGGAGTATAAGAATAAAGGTATTCCGGCCCCGTGTAGTCTGAAGTTGAAGTTCCAATTTTACAATAAAACGGTTTTTACCTTATTGAAGAAGGTATTGGGTATTGAGCGTGGACGGTTTTTCCCGGTGGCGGGCGCTCCGTTATCGGATACGATTAATGAGTTCTTGCAGTCTGTGAATATCCCGATCGCTTATGGCTATGGACTGAGCGAGACGACGGCTACGGTTTGTTTCTACCCGGAGATCGGATTCCAGTTTGGTTCTATTGGTGAGGTAATGCCGGGAGTTCAAGTGAAAATAGATCCGGGGAATAACGAGATCTTGGTGAAAGGCAAGACCGTGATGTCCGGGTATTATAATAAACCGGAGGAAACGAGGAAGGCTTTCACCGAGGATGGTTTCTTCCGTACCGGCGACGCTGGTCGTTTGGAGGGTAATACGTTATTCTTTACGGAACGAATCAAGGATTTGTATAAGACTTCAAACGGAAAATATATCGCCCCGCAAGCGATCGAGATGGTGATGAGCGGTGATAATTATATCGAGCAAATCGCTGTTATCGGCGATCAACGTAAGTTCGTGAGCGCCTTGATCGTGCCGGCTTATCCATTGTTGGAGAAGTATGCCGGGGAAAAAGGCATCTCGTTCGAGAGCCGGGAGGAGTTGGTGAAGAACAAGGATATCATTCGTTTCATCGAGGCTAGGGTAGAGGAGCACCAGAAGAACTTGGCTTCTTACGAGAAGATCAAGCGCTTTACCTTGTTGCCGGAACCCTTCATGATGGGATGCGAGCTGACGGATACGCTAAAGTTGCGCCGTCCGGTCGTATTGCAGAAGTACGCTACCGAGATAGAGGCGATGTACGAGGAATAACGAGTTTGTCGGCTATCAACTATTTCTTATCTTCGCGGTAAATTTAAAAAAGAAAAGAACATATGATCACATCAGACCAACTACATGACGTGTTGGAGCGCGATAAGGCGCTGAGGGGGTATCTTTGACATCGATAGCAAGACCATTCAGTTAGAAGAGGAGGAGCTACGTACGCAAGACCCCGGTTTCTGGGAAGACGCCAAACGCGCGGAAGTCCAGATGAAGAAAGTAAAGGAGCTAAAGAAATGGATCGAGCTTTACGGTGAGGTACATGCGGCGGCTGAGGAGCTAGAGTTGGCTTACGAATATGTAAAGGAAGAGATTATCACCGAGGAAGAGGTGGACGCGGCTTATAAGAAGGCCCTTCATTTACTGGAAGACTTGGAGTTCCGCAATATGCTTCGTGACGAGGCCGATCAAATGAGCTGCGTGCTCAAGATCAACTCGGGTGCCGGTGGTACCGAGAGCCAAGATTGGGCTTCCATGTTGATGCGTATGTATCAGCGTTGGGCTGAGAATAACGGTTATAAGATCTCTATCGCCAACTATCAGGAAGGGGATGAGGCCGGTATCAAGACGGTTACGATCGATATCGAGGGCGATTACGCCTATGGCTATCTAAAGAGCGAGAATGGCGTGCATCGTTTGGTACGTGTATCTCCTTACAACGCCCAAGGTAAACGAATGACCTCTTTCGCCTCCGTATTCGTCACCCCGTTGGTGGATGATACGATCGAGGTAAAGGTAGAGGCGGCGGCTATCTCTTGGGATACGTTCCGTTCGGGCGGCGCCGGAGGACAGAACGTGAACAAGGTGGAATCCGGAGTTCGCTTGCGTTATCAGTTCAAGGACCCGTATACAGGCGAGGAAGAAGAGATCTTGATCGAGAATACCGAGACTCGCGACCAACCCAAGAACCGTGAGAACGCTATGCGTCAATTGCGTTCCATCCTTTACGATAAGGAGTTGCAGCATCGTATGGCCGAGCAGGCCAAGGTGGAGGCCGGAAAGAAAAAGATCGAGTGGGGTTCGCAGATCCGTAGTTACGTATTCGATGACCGTCGCGTAAAAGACCATCGTACGAACTACCAGACTTCCGACGTGAACGGTGTGATGGATGGAAAGATCGACGATTTCATCAAAGCATACTTGATGGAGTTCGCCGGAGAAGAAAGTGCGGAAAAATAAGTTTTTCCCTTTAACATTTGCATATCTCGATAATAAATCGTAATATTGCACCCGATTTCAGAGCCTAGCTCTGAACAGGTCCTATAGCTCAGTTGGTTAGAGCACCTGACTCATAATCAGGGAGTCCTTGGTTCAAGCCCAAGTGGGACCACTACTTGATAATTAAGCAGTTACAATGAAGGTTGTAGCTGCTTTTTTTATGCCCTGTGACGTTTTCGTGACGCAACAAATGTTAAATTTTCGTCTTCTGCATTTGTTTTTGGTTGTACTTCTCCTACTTTTGGACTTTATATTTTATTAGATTGAATTAGATTTATGGCAAAAGTGTGTACTGTAGAAACGAAAGTGAAGCTTTGTGGATTGTATGTCAGAGAACCGTTTGACTATATTTTTGACGAAGAGGATTACAATCTGTTTCTGCGAACATTCGACCTTCCAGAGTCTCTTATGGAATATAGGAAGTACCTTTATATATATGGTGCTTTTATAAGACATCAATCACATAAGTGTAAAACATCAGAGATGCAAGAAGAATTCCGACAACAAGATAGAGATGCTCTATGCTGGAGAAGAATGTTGGAGCAGTTAGAAAAGTTCTTTTTAACTTCAAAGCCTTATGTATATAAGATACAATCTTCAAAACAGTCGAAAAACGAAAAGCTGTTTCTTGGCAATGAAGAACGTTTTCAGGACACGGTGATAAAATTCCTGATAGAAGAGATATGTGCTTTTGAGAATGCCCGGCAAGATGGTCAGAAGACTCGTCCAGAAGATGTTAATTTGGAAAGAATACAGCTACAGCTTGCGGCAGCTCGTGAAATAGATTATGAACTAAATGGTACAAAAAGAGGATTTTCAACACCTTTGGAGTTATTAGCAAGCCAAACAACAATAAGGGTTTTGTCTTATTTAGTAAGATTAGACTGTTTGTTTACTGATGTATCATATTCACGGATAATCGATGTGCCACTTACAAAAGAAGACTATTTATTCATTTATCGCTATATAGATTATTTTGACCTGTTGGCTTATAAGAAAACAGCTAATACAACTACTCCTGAAAAGTTGATAAGGCAGAGATTGAAATCATTCCCTCAAGGGAAAAAAATATTAGATGGATTGTTGGGTTTAGAACAAAAAATTAATGAGATTGCTATTTATCTCAAAGAAGCAAATGCTAGGTTGAAATATTGAATAAAATATTATTCAAATCAGTCTTCCTGTGAATCCATTGCATTCCTATTGATAGTCCGGTAAGTTTGTGCCAGCAAATCAAACTTAATATAGAACATAATATGAATGCACAAACATTATCCGATTTGAAAGACAAACCGTTATTTACTTTAACGGTCGAGCAGTTCTTGGAATTGCAGCAATCAGTTCCGGTGAAAGATAGTAGTACTAAAGCTGATGATATGCCACCCAAAATAATTGGTATAGAGGAGGCTGTTAAACTAACTGGCTATAAGCGAGCTACCCTTTACCGTAAAACATCTACGGGAGCAATACCTCACTTCAAAAGAAATGGGAAAATCCTATTCCTGCGTGAAGAGTTAGAAAATTGGCTCTTGGCAAATAGGAAAGAGACTACAGAAGAGGCTTTAGTTCGTTTGGATGAAAGTTTTCTACAGAAAAGACGGTGAGGATTGATTGAAGGGATATGGAAAAGAATAAATTTTTGCGCATAGGAACAGTCTATTACAAAGTAGTGGAGTTGCCTTTGCCTAGTGGTGATACGAAAACTGAAAGAAAAGTTTGGACTTATGAGACTATACGTCAGGATTATGGGAAAGATTATATAGCCCAAATCCCCAAGTATGATGGGTTCTGTATAATTCCGTCTCATCTTGATTATAAACCAGTGATAGGTGAGTTCTTAAATTTGTACGAACCGTTAGAATGTTTGCCAATAGAGGGAAACTGTCAAGTTACACTTGGTTTTATCAGGCACATCTTTGGGGAGCATTATGAGTTAGGGCTGGATTATATGCAGCTTCTTTACATGAAGCCAATTACAAAGCTGCCAATACTAGTACTTGTTTCTAAGGAGAATAACACAGGAAAGTCTACTTTTCTAAATTTATTGAAAATGATTTTTGGTAAGAACATGACATTCAATACGAATGAGGATTTCAGAAGTCAATTCAATTCTGATTGGGCAAACAAACTGATTATTGGTGTTGATGAAACGCTCTTGAACCGGATGGAAGACACCGAGCGTATCAAGAATTTAAGTACAGCCTTTACCTATAAGATAGAAGGTAAAGGGAAAGACCGGGCTGAGATAGAGTTTTTCGGAAAATTTGTTTTCTGTTCCAACAATGAGGAGAATGCATTGTATATTTCTCCGGGGGAAACCCGTTTTTGGGTACGTAAAATTCACCCTTTAACAAATGGCGATCCTTTATTCTTACGTAAGCTCAAAAGTGAGATACCTGCATTCTTATACTTCCTTAAAAACAGGGCTTTATACACAAAACAGGAGTCAAGGATGTGGTTTCGGTTGGATTTATTCCAGACAGAAGCCTTGAAACGAATGATTTCTTACAATCGAAATAAAACTGAGTGCGATTTGCGAGAAATGATGCTGGAAATAATGGAAACGCTGAATATTGACCATTTTGAGTTTGCACTTATTGATTTACAAAGACTGTTCCCTTATTTCTCGAAGCATTTGGAACATCAGCAAGTAAAGAAGATACTTCAAACGGTATGGAACCTAAACAAGACATCTAATTCCTTTTCGTATGAAACGTATGAGTATAACTATAATTCCGAAAGTGGTTATTCTTTGGTAAAACGTAAGGGAAGATATTATTCAGTGACGAAGGATTTTTTACTTGCTTTATGATGATACGATGACAGTAATGATATAATTGCCTTTGTATTAAGATATTGAAGGTCATCAATCCTGTCATCAACTGGTCATCTGTGATTTTGAGTGATGCTAAAACAATCGTTTGAATATGGAATAATTTGATGACCAATATGATGATGTTTTATTAGGTTGATTGATAGTCTTATATGCGATATAATCATCATTTCATCCAATCATCACAAACTACACCTCTTCCTGTAGGCTCACTCTTTTTTCCCTAATGTTGAGTTTGGTGTAAAGAAATCAGAATATGGCTTTTGTGAATGAAGCAAGTTTATGTTTTCAGTACTGAAAACGTTCGAAATCCCGATGGTCAAACTAAAAATCATTGTTATGAGACAAGAAAAATTAAATGGCAGACCGCCAAAGGAACAACATAAGAAACGAAGTTATCAGGTCAATGTGAAACTTATGACCGAAGAGTATTATTACCTCAAATCGCAAGCCTCTAAAGCGGCTATGCCGATAAATGACTATGTTCGTAGTGCTATCCGAAGTAAGGAGGTGAGGCAACGGCTGATACCTGAGTTAAATCTGCATATCCGGGAGCTATGTGGTATGGCAAATAATATAAACCAATTAGCCAAGAAAGCTAATCAGGCAGGATTTACAACCGTGAGCTTAGAATGCTCTGTTTTTATGGAAATGATTGACGATATAATACAACGTATAAAGGATGATGGCAAAAATAACATGTGGGGGTGACTTTAGGGGTGCGGTTAATTATATTCTAGACGACAGGAAGCGAGCTGAAATAATTGGCAGTGATGGCTTGAGGCTGAGAGATAAGGAAAGTATTATTAGTAGTTTTACTATGCAGCAAGAGCTAAGACCTGATATATCAAAACCGGTATACCATATCTCTCTTGATTTTTCCGTACAAGATAAAGACCTTATTAATAATGGGTTTATAGATACTGTGGCACGGGAATACATGGAGCGCATGGGAATAAACAATACTCAATATTTTGTTGCCCGGCATTTTGACCGGGAGCATCCGCATGTACATATCTGTATAAACCGGATTGATAATGATGGGAAACTAATATCTACCAGTAATGACCGTAAACGAAGTACCCAAATCTGTAAAGAGTTGACACTGAAACACGGTTTATATATGGCAAGTGGTAAGGAGAATGTTAAACGGCATCGACTTAAAGAACCGGATAAAAGTAAATATGAAATTTATGATGCTCTTCGTACTATCCTGCCTTTATGCCAGAATTGGGATGAGCTAGCTTTGAGACTACAGGCAAAAGGCGTAGATGTTACTTTTAAGACCAAAGGTTCGACTTCGCAGGTTGAAGGGATACGTTTCACTAAAAATGGCATAACTTTTAGTGGTTCCAAGATAGACCGTATGTATAGTTATTCTAAAATCAATGCTTGTTTTAGTCAACAAATTGTTTCTATTGAGGAAGCTCAATCATTCTGTTCTCCCAGACAAAGCCAAGATAATATAAAACAAGAGTTTGCAAAACATGAACCTGTGGTAGGATTGCCTAAGTTTGGTGGTTTTGTGGCTGATGATAATTCACAAAAACGATGTAAAAAGAAAGGACAACAACAATGAAAGATATTGATATTGTGGCATCTATGTTTGAGGAGATTAAAAAGAGTCTTGAAAAGTTATCTAAGCAAAAGCCCTCTTCGCAACCAACTGCTGAGACTCTATCTGAAGATATTATATCCTTAAAAAAGATATTGAAGCTGATTTTTGACATGCAGACGAAGTTATATGAAGCACAGCAAGAACTACCCAATGCGCTAAAACAGTCAATTACGGTCAAAGTGCAGCAACCTAAATATTTCTGGTGGCTGGTTCTTGTCGGATTTTTACTGTCATGTTCAGTTTCCCTGAATTTCTATCAATGGTTAGCATAAATATACAAATGCCCCACAGAATTTTATCTATGGGGCATTTGTGGGGGAGGGGCTAAATATAGAGAAATCTGGTTAAGCATACGACTAAGGTATATATGTAGAAATACACTTATTTCAATGCTTTCAAAAGTTTGTTGCCATCGCTGGAGAAGAGAAAGGAGGCTTTGCCTTCCTGACGGGTTCTGAGCCTTGGGTTCATGAGTGATAGTTTACAATCTACGATTTTGGCAATAACATCATTGGGATTTCTGCTATCATAGCAGCTTGCATAGTTTGCAGTCCAATTTTGGGCTTCTTTTAATCTGTTTTGAGCTTTTTCCAGTTCGGGCTTATATTTTTTTAGTAGCGTTTCAGCTACCAGCCCCCCTTTTGCCTGTTGTTTAGCTATTTGAGCTTCATAATGTTTGATGTCATTATTGGCAGTTTCAATTTTCGCGGTTTTTTCACTGGCAAAGCGACTGTTCAAAACCTCGATACTATCGCCTACTGTATAATCTTTTTCAGTGAGTTCTGAAATACGCACATCAAGGTTAGTCCGGACACCGTTTTTAATCTCTACGTAGTCTGTAATCATTTTCTTATAATTACTCTCGCCATTTTGTGCATAACATGAAATAAGACAGGCAAGCAAAGCTGCTATTGATAATAATCGTCTCATATTTAGTTGAGTTTGAATTTGTTTTTGAGTGGATAAAGAGCCTCTGTTAGAGCCATGAATTCTCTGAAATTCTTTGGCATTGAGTCAAATATAGGTGGAGTGCCATAATTGTCAAAGTCTCCAATCTGAACCGGATGTAAATTGATAGGATACTGACGGTGTACGGACTCCAAAGCCAAAATATACTGAAAAGTATTGAAGCGGCGTTCTATTGTTTTGCTGTCAGGGTCAGTTTCAATCCCTTTAAGGCATAGATATACATCATGTACAAGATGGAATATTGACACAGCGAAATAGGACTGCTCGGTATTTGTAATGACAATAACATCATCTGAGAGCCAAGCTTCCAAAAGGTGATTTGGGATTTTGTCGGTTGTTAGATTGGGATTGTCGATAATCAGTTTAAAGCTTTCCTCGTAAAGTTTTACTAAGTCTCTCATTCTTCTTTGGGCTTAATTGTTTGTAAACATTTCTTGTTCACGTAATCCCAAAAGAAATGGTACGGGACTTAGCTTATCCGTACTGTAGGCACTGGTATACCCGTCAAACATGATAAGCAAGCCCGTACCATATAACAGCACGGGCGTTGCACATATCATCTTGTTTGACTTTAAAATTACCAGTTTTACAGTACAAGATTTTACGCGAACGCAAAATTAATATGTCTTTTCGGATTTCTCCGAATTTTATTCCAATGCAAATATATGAAAAGTCGCTCAATTCTAAATCCAAGGCGTGTATATTTTTGAGCAGAAGGTAGTGTGTTCAGAATTTAGTTTGTATCTTGTGGGCTGGTATAGAATAGCTTGTGATGAATATTGTAGAGTCTGATAAGAAAAAAGTAGTAGTCTGTGGCGATATACACGGAGAGTTTGAAACGTTAGTTTACAATCTGAAAATTAACAATATAACAGACTCTTTGATTATTGTTGCCGGAGATTGTGGTTTTGGCTTTCATAAGGCGAGCTATTATGATATGTTATATAAACGATTAGCTCCCAAACTAAGAACGCAAGGGAATATAATATTCTTTGTCAGAGGTAATCATGATGACCCTGATTATTTTGATGGAAAGACCTTTGTCAAAAAGTATATGAGGTGTGTAGCTGATTATACAGTCGTTTCCGTTGCAGGACGTAACATCTTATGTGTCGGTGGTGCAATCTCTATAGACCGTGAGCCACGTCTTCGGGAGATGGAGCTTAATCGTATCTTGGGAAAAGACAAGCAGCCATTGTACTGGAAAGATGAGGCTCCAGTTTTTCTTCCTGATGAGATTAAAGAACTAACTCAATCAGGAATAAAGATTGATACAGTGGTAACTCATACGGCTCCTGATTTTTGTGAGAAGCGGTCAAAGTCGGGCTTAACAGAATGGGTGAAGCTTGACCCATCTCTTTTGAATGATATTGCGTTGGAGAGATTGAGTATGACTTCTCTTTATGATGAATTGATAGGAAATGGACATATTTTACAAAAGTGGTATTATGGACATTTCCATAATACCACTTTTGTAATCATTGACAGGGTATCGTTTGTAATGCTTAATATTCTAGAATTTGAATTATTATCTTGAATTAACTTTCCTGTAATATACTTGTAATGTGTGAATTAGACATGTTTTAATATGGCATAGTGGGTTTTATATTAGTGATACCTGATGAAGAAGCTGCTTTAATTATGAGACTTGTTTATGGGTATTGTTAATATAAAGGTGAAAGGTGTATGCTATTATCTTCTTCCCATATACTTTTGAGGGTTTTTAAATCTTTATCTTCATTGAATAGAGTTATTTGAGGTCGAACTTGACATAAATATTTTCTATTTTTAGAGAAATAATTTAATTTATCATTGATTCTGCCAAAAGATGCTTGGAACAAACAAGCTCCAACGGTTAATTTTATAGCACTTTTGTTTGTGTTGATAAGTTCTAAAGATATGCATCCACAATAGCCTGGTTGTAAGGATGAAGATATACTTAACCCTAATCTTGAATAAGAACTACGCATACTTAATACTGCAAATATGTCTTGTGGTAGTTTTATGTATTCTAGGCTTGAAGCAAGAACCGTTTGATTTGGATGCAGCAAAAACGTTTCTCCTACTTTTCTTCTTGTTTCCTGAAAAAAAGTATCAACAGAACCTGATTTTTCATAATTCAACGAAGCGTTAATAAAAGCTTCACGTCCTTGTATAGAGACTAAAAAATCAGTTCCTAACCTGAAATCAATAGAGATGCCATTGATTTGAGAATTGTCCAAAAGTGGTCGGATTATTAGACTTTTACTGGTTAATAACTCTTGTATTTCTTTTTCACCTAAATATGAGCTAACGGTTGATGTGTTTTCCATTTTTTCACAATTAAATAATTGTTTATTGATTTTTCTATTAGATTATTAATGATCTGATAAATTATTGAGGGGTTTAATGACTCCCGCATGTTATTTTTAATCTTAAAATCATCCTGTCTGTTTAACCATATATTCCATCCTTGATAAAATAAGCTGTGTAGTTGTTCTTTATGTATAATCTCATTAGGTATAAGATTTAATAGGTCGTCAGGAGAGATGTCAATATATCGTAGTAAAAGATCTTTGTTAGTTTGCTTCTTTATTTCTCGAATGAATGTATTGAGTACAAATCCAAACTTATGGTGATCAGATAAGAATTCTTTAATAAACAAAACTCTGTTAGATGTCGCAGGGTGAGTTTCAGATATCCCATTTTTTCCTGCAATATATTCCAAATAGTAGAATGACGATTCTCTGATATACTGAGCAGCAAATATGTCAGCAAAATACTCTTTTATATGATTTTGCAAAATTGCTTGTCTGTATGGCTCCGGGTAACGTGAATCTGAAATATATGGGAAATATTTTTGACAATCAACTTTATCTTTATTTGCCCATAAAATACTCTTTATTGGAGGATAAATGTTTTGAACCTGATCAATAAAATGTCCTAATTCATGATATAAAACGGCATTGCATAAATAATCGTTTGACAAATGTTGAGGCAGATTTATTTGTACAAGCTTTTTGTCAAATATTATATTAAATCGTGTTTTGATGATAGTGTATGGACCGGATACAACCAAATATGGATTGAAGCTATATTGGTTATATGATGTGACAATAATATAATTATTACACTTGTCTATCCATTCATTCATTGCAACTTTTAGACATTCTACAATTTCGTAGGGCACACAATTGACTGTACTATTGTTTAAAAATTGAAGGCTTAAAATGAAAAAATCAATAACTTCTTTTAATTCTTGTTGTTCTGTTGGAGACTGCAGATCGAAATTAACTTTCTTTAAGCATGAAAATAATTCGGACAAATTATTATGATAATTCTGCTTTTGAGCATCGGAATAGCTATTGTATTTTGATATTTTCCAAGCTTTTACTAATTGAGAGAAGTGTAGTTTTAAAAACTGAGAATTTATCATGCCATACAAAAATCTAAATTAGATTCAAAAACTGATAGTAAATTATAATAATCTTTGTTTGATAGATTCTTTGGATCTTCAATGTCTTCTAAGAAAACAAAACCTTTTTCATTCAAAAAAACGATCAGAGGATATCTTTCTTTATCAATTGTATATAGAGACTTTTTACCCCTAAGTAAATCAATAGCATCAACAACGACTTTAGAAATTTCATCTCTATAGCCATCATATCCATCTAAGGTTCTGAATAAGAGTATCTTAAAAACCTCTATGCGATGTTCTTCTATGGACTGTGCGAAATACATAATTTCTAATTGTTTATATGATTGATTGCGCAAAAGTAATAATTTTATTGGTGACATGTGCTAAAATAGATATGCTATATGACATAAATCTACCATATGTTACTTCTTATGTATAACATATGAGAGTTGATCATTGTTTCTTCTCTATTGAAAATGGATAGTTAAATGATTGATAATTTGATTGCTAAATACTGGCTGCAATGATAGAGTCTATATTGGCTTGAAAGATAATATTCTTAAATATGAATTTGTAAATACTTGTATGTTAGCTTGGTAGCCTGTTTTTTGGCTTTCGCCACTTCATCCGCCCCAAACGACTCTAGATGCACCTTCGTTATCTCCGTATTAGAATGATGAAGCCCTGTGCTTACAATATCAATAGACTTTGTCTTTGAAAATAGGCGAAGGTAGAGCTATGTCGGGAAAAGTCTTGAATACCTTCTGGAAATCCCATAATGGCAGCTATTTCTTTCAAATACTGGTTGAGTTTTTTGCGTTTATTTTCATTATCTAAGATGTCTCAATTATATCAAGGGCTACATCCAAGCTAATTTTTGTAATATATCTAGGTTTCCGATTGTTTTGAGTCCTTTTCAACTGGCAACTTGAAATCATCTTCCACACTAAAAAAGACATTTCCATCCGTGGTTTGCGCAGAAATAACAATTCCACGAAAAGGATTATTTTCTACATCAATAACCACTCCATTTATCCATGTCTCACACATTGTAAGATAGGGAGAAATTAATACAGAATCACCAATTTGTAACATTTTGCTGACTGATTTTTATTAAGTTAATAACAACCTAGTAAAATATGGTTCTATTTTTTTGAGAATGCAAGGCATTTGGACTAAGTAACTCTTACTTGGAATAACTTTGTCATGGTATGCCTAGTATCACAAACTCTACGGATACTTAGAAACATGTTTAGACTTCTTCTGACAGTCTCTAACTCTGGGGGCGAAATTGCTAATTTCTCAACAACTTACCAAAAAAGAAGCGAATAATTCTTCAACCTAATAAGTTATTTGTTGCTTTTGCCACTTCATCCGCCCCAAACGACTCCAGATATACCTTCGTAATCTCCGTATTCGAATGATGAAGCCCTGCGCTTACAATATCAATAGACTTTGTCTTTGAAAATAAGCGCATGGCAAAGCTATGTCGGGCAAAATATGTACTGAGGTCTTGAATACCTTCTGGAAATCCCATGATGGTAGCCATTTCTTTCAGGTACTTGTTAAGTTTCTTGCGTTTGTTTTTCTTGAAATCATTCAGTTCTGCAGGAGACATATCTTCTTTAGTGATAATAGGCAATAGATACCCGGTAGCCGGAGTGCCAAATTCCTCATTAAGCAAATAGTCAATTTGAGATTGAATGTCCTCATTGATTTGTATCTCAATCGGCTCTTTTGTTTTGGAGCGAGTATAAGTGAAATAACGAATAGGCTTCCCTTGTCTGTCGAAGCCAGACTTTATATCTGTCAATTTGATATTAGCCATATCTGTGAAGTTGATACCACCACAAAAGAAAGAGAAAAAGAAAAATCCTTTGCTGCGTTGGTGTGGCACTGTCTCGAATTCGAATTCATAGAATGCTTTTAGGTACTCAAAAGGTATGTAACGTTTTCTTGTATTAGTCTTTACCTCTTTCGCTAAACCGAATGTGTCTTTTCCGGTACGTGTTCCGTATTGGTTGCTGAAAGGGTAAGTTTCAGGGCTACCAACATTTTCTTTGATGGCACTATTTAATAATGTACGCAAGGCACGTAGGTTAACCCCGATGCCACCAACTTCACGACCGGAGTTTCTTTCATTTTCGAAGAAGCGAGAAACATACTCATAATCGATGTCTGGGAATAATCTTTTACTAAAGCCCTTGTCGAACTTTTTCAGACATACGTGAAGGTCTTCAAAAGTAGAGGCTGTTCCATGACGATTACTTACTTTCAACTTATCGATATGGGATAATAGGTACTTTTCAACGGTACTGGATTTCAGAACTACAAACAACCGCTCCTGTATCATCATATTTGTGAAGGGTATGCGCCTACGCTCATAGTCATCCACGATGGATAGGAGTTCTGCCGTTTTCTTATCCAAGTACATGTTGTTTACTTCCCGGTTTGGGTGAAGTTCGGAAAGAAACTTTTTCTTATCTTCTCCGGTTAGCTTTTGCTCCTTAATGATATTCCGGGCAGTTTCGTCATCTACAAATCTTTCTTTATTTGCATCCCATTGCATTTCTGTTGCACTGAAGGGTAAGCTGATAAGCAGACGTTGACCGTTATACCGCAAGACGAGCGACACGGCATATCGACCGTTTGCCCGCTTCTGATAGAGTTTGAACTTAAAACCTTTTGTCGCTGTATTTCTTCTCATTGTATATCTTCCTGACACTTAAAAAAAGCGTGACGTTTCCGTGACGTTTTTGGTGATTTTGTATACCCCGTGACGTATCCGTGACGGAATAAATGCAACTAAATCAAATGAAATATAAATTGTAATCGATTGATTTACAATGCAAAGCTAAATATATTGTATGAGATAACATACAGTAAAAAGGTTAATTTCTCGGTCTCATAATCAGGGAGTCCTTGATTCAAGCCCAAGTGGGACCACGATGGATGATCGCTAAATAACTGGATAAAGGTTGTTTAGCGATTTTATGTTTGAACTGACGAAAGAAGAATATGCTTCTTTGAGGACGCAATTTGCGACCTCAAAGAGTCGGGGAGGAACTCGCTACATGCCTTTCGCTTTTACGGAGCATGGCGTTGCCCAACTTTCTTCTGTGTTGGTATGCAGCTAGAGCTAATCAACCAGACTCTGGCGGAATTGCAAACACAAAAGAAACTGTCGGATAAACCTCGTAATCCGATCGGGTTCGTCAAACCTTAAAAAAGTGTCGGTGATCGGGCTTGACGTGATGTTGCATGAAGATCTTTTTTCACCGTGGAGAAAAAACGTTTTCATCACGGTGAAAAACCTTTTTCATCACGGTGGAAATACATTTTCATCACGGTGAAAAAATGAATTACTCCCAGTCGTAGTCCTCATAGTAGGCATCGAATTCTTGACAACTGTCTGCTTTGCATCTTTTAAGTGTTTCGAGAACGAATTGTTGCTCGGTAGGTAAGAGCGGACGGGTTCCCTTGCGGGCACGGTAATAAGTGCTTTGGCCGAAATGAGAGATCAGATACTTGCTGACCTCTTGCATCTGCTTGTAGGGAAGACTATCTAGGATGTTTATGAACCCCATCGCATAACGGGTCTTTTTATTGGAACGGTAGTAAGGGCAATCCCCCGTGAGGCTTGCCAAGCGTTTGGGGCTGATGATAGTCCAGCACTCAACGTCGTCTGGAGCGCTTACCTCCGCTATTTGCCTAAGGCAGGTGGCGGCGTTCGGGCACTGGCGGTTCAAGCATAATGAGTATCGAGAAGGCACATTCGCGAAATCGAGTTTTTCTTCCATGGTAATAAGATGTATAATGAAAGCCCTTAGCTGAAACGCTTATCATGCGATGGATACGGACGGCTAAAAGCTAAGAATGTTTTATATATTGTTGTTGGTAGGTTAGGACTTGGAGGCGTTTCCCTCTAACTCGGCGATGCGTTGCTCCAGTTCCTTGATCTTTTCTTGATCGGCTTTAAGTAGACGCTCATAGAGTTCGGTGATTTTGTCGATTGGGTTAACGTGATAGGTTGTCTCAAAGTCGTTATCGTTTTCATCATAGGAAGAATTGACACTACCAACATTCGCCCCTTTTTCAATCGTGTTGGTGCTATTATTCTCAATATAGATACTCATCGGCTCCTCCATCGTTTTCAGATCTTCGAGCGATACGCCTGTGATCTCCGCTACTTTTTGCAGGATCTCATCGCTTACGATTTTGGTGCTTTCGATTTGGGATAATCGTTGTTGGGACATACCCAATAGATCCGCTAAAGTTTTTTGCACTAAACCTTTCATCCTACGGGCGGAGGCGATGTTATGCCCGTGATGCACTCGTTGGCTTGTTCCTGTATTCTCTGTTCCCATATCTTCTTGATTTTAATTTTCAACAAATATACGAAGGATATGTTCATGTCGGGTAGCCGGAATTAAATTTCTATCGATGAAAGAAGTAAATACTATTCGGGGACTAGTGGATACTAACGTTACGGATTTGCGGACCTTCTTATTTCTCTGTTCTTTTGCATCGTATTCATAAAATAAATATGGGGCACGTACAGAGGTGAAGGGGGATAGCCGAAGACAGACAATATGCTTGCCAGCTGAGAGGCTGGCAACGTTGTCTGTTGAGCTTGCCTTAAATGCGGTGATGTCCCTTTAGAGAAACGCCGCCGCCCTCGTGAATATGGAATGAAAGGCTTGGTTGATCAGGCCCGGATCGATACGGGAGTGTGTCGGGAAGGGGATTTGATGGGAGTAAGCGAACGGGAAATCCAGCTCTTCCAATATCTTGCCGGACGCTTTTCCTAAAGCCTTGATCACCCCGCCAGTAGGCATAACGATATCTTTTTTCAATGAGATCGCCCGAATACGATCGCAAGCCCGTTGGAAGAACGACTCCCGGTAATCTCGTAACACATCCTCACGTACCATGGCCTTAAAGGCTTGCTCCAGAAAATCATTCTTGAACGAGGTGGGAAGCGTACGGTTCTCCAAGAAATCATGCCGGAAGTAATGGCGTACCTTGGCGAACGCCTCCTTGTCCATGATATCACGGGCGTTGCCATCCATCTCACTGAAGATGGAGCCACCGCAAAACATGAATAAACGGGTGTCCGTAAACATCTTGTCCGGATTCGCTAATAACAAGACCTGCGAGAGTAACGCCCCGATGGAATAAGCGAATAAGTTGATGGACGTATCTTCCTTGAACAAAGGATGCTCGCCGTTCTTGATCTCATGAACCAATTGCCACATATTATAAACGGACTCTCTGCCCGAGGCGTAAAAGCGTAACGGGTTTTGGGATAGCCGGCTGCTGAGGGCTACGTTGGCGAAGGTGGAGTTCGTCACGTTCGCTACCTCCTCCTTGCGTTTGCTTACCCAAGGGAGGATCGCACGGGGATTGGCCCATAATCCCGGGGTACGGTTCATATGGAAAGCGATCGGGAACAGGATGACCGGCTTACCGGTCGTATGGGTGAGGTATTCCGCCCATGTGAGGTATTTTTCCCAAGTCCGCTCGTTCAGGCCATGCAACAGGATAATCGCCTCATTATTCTTTTTACGTCCCGAGGGCGTGAATATGGCATACGAGAAAGATTTGTTCTCTTGGATACGATCGTCGGTCATCGGACAGAATCCGGTGGGGGTAAGTCCCTTCTGGAACTCGTCGATCTCGCTGGCGCCACGGGTCTGGGTGAAGCGAAACGGGATGATCTCCAGATGGCTCTCTTCCAATTCAGTCTTTTTGTCATAAGAGAAAAGACTGTTCAGTTGCTTAGTACGAAGTGAAATATCCATAATCCTCTGATTTTTTACTGCAAACAAACAATAGAAAAACATCTCTTCAAAATAAATGGTTTAAACGGGCTTTGTTGGGGACATAAAGTGTTATTTAGGGGTGAAATCTTTTATAGAGGGGTGAATTTCGTCTGGGAAAATGATTACATTTGTTCCAAAATAGAGGCAAAAAGATGGGAATGTGGGATCAAAAAATACCAAGTTACATATACGGTAAACAGAATATCGTGAGGCTGATTTTGTGGACGGCCTTGTTTGCGTTGGTGTTTATCAACATCTACAAGCCGTTTAGCTCCACCTCTTGGTACAAGGTCTCGGAGTTTAAGTTCTTCGTATTCTCCAGCTTGATTATCTTGACGGGAGTATTGGTGGTTGTCTTGAGCCGTATTATTCTGTTCCATTGGGGGAAGCGGCATGCTATCACGGTCCGGACCTATGCGATCTGGATCGTGCTGGAGATATTCTTCATGTCGCTTTTCTATACGATTTATACGTTGGTACTGAATCCGGAACGAGAATATATGGAAGTTTTTAACGATTCGGCGGTGAATACCAGTCTGGTTTTATTGCTCCCTTATTCCGTGCTGCACCTGTATTTCTCTTATAAAGAGAAAGAGCGACAATTGCGATTGTTGGAGGAGAACCAGACGGAAGCGGCGGTTCGGCAAAGCGTTTTCTCTTTCTATGACGAGAAGAACGAGTTGCGCCTTTCCGTGAAGCGAAGTAACCTGCTGTACCTTGAATCGGCGGATAATTACGTTTGTATCTGGTATCTGAATAAGGGGCAGCTCACGAAGTTTATGCTTCGCAACTCCTTGAAGGCGATCGAGGAAAGCCTCGCTGATACGAATGTGCTCCGTTGCCATCGTTCTTTCATGGTAAATTTCGACCAAGTGAAGGTGATCCGCAGGGAGAAGGAGGGCGTTTATTTGGAGCTGGGGATCGAGAAAGTACCCGATATCCCGATCTCCAAGACGTATAGCGAGAAGGTAACCCGCTGGTTCCAGACCTATTCTTCCTAGCGGGCTATTTCAATTCGATATTATTTTCTTTCGCGTATTGCGAGGGGCTCATGTTGAATTGCTTGGAGAAGGCCCGGCTGAAATAGGATTGCGAGTTGAAACCAACCGCCTCGGCGATCTCGTAAATTCTCATATCGCCTTGAAGGATCAACTCGGCGGCTTTCTTTAGCCGGCTGATCTTGATCAACTCGTTGGGCGTTACGTTCGATAGGCCGTTGATTTTACGGTAAAGGGTCGGACGGCTTAGATTCATCAAGTCCGCTATCATGTCCACGTCTAGGTTCACGTCGTTTATATGGCTGTCGATGATATCGTTCAGTTTCTTCAAGAACTTCTCGTCCGCCTTCGTGTAAGCCATGGATTTGATATTGGCAATCGGCGAGTTGAAATAATAGGCACGCATATTGCTCCGGTTGTTCAGCAGGTTCGTCACTTGGGTAAGCAATAGATCCATGGAGAAAGGTTTGTCGATGTAAGCGTCCGCCCCCAGCTCAAGCCCTTCCATGCGAGATTGTAAGGTGTTCTTAGCCGTCAAGAGGATGATCGGGATATGGCTGAACTCCAGATTAGTCTTTATCTTTTTCAATAAGGTGAAACCATCCATGACAGGCATCATGATATCGCTGATGATTAATTGGATGCCATATTCCTGAAGACGGGCAATCGCCTCCTCGCCATTACCGGCGGTGACAACATTGTAATGGACATTGATCTCTTGACCGATGAAATGGAGCATTTCGGTGTTATCTTCCACCACGAGAACCGTCGGGCGGGATTCTTGGGTGACATATTTCCGCTCGCTGGCAGGGTTGGTCAGGACCTCTGCTTTCTCTTCCTCTAGTTTTAATGAGTTCGGTTGGTTCACCGGCAAACGTAATCTAAAGATGATAAGCCCGGCCGGAGATTCCTCCAACGTCAACGATCCCTCGTGCATCTCCGCTAAAGAACGGGCCAAGGGTAGTCCGAGCCCGGTCCCGGATTTATGGATAGAGGAGTCATCCCGGTAGAAAGGCTCGAAGATCTTTTCTTTTATCTCCTCCGAGATGGGCTTTCCATCGTTCATGATATCGATCGTGAATCGCTCGCCATCTTGCGCCTCGAACCGAACGATGATCTTGCTTCTTGCGTATTTAATAGCGTTCGATAGGAGGTTGCTGAGTATCTTCGTGCAAGCTTCCTTATCGATAAAGGCGTAGAAAGATTTCACGTTACACTCGATAATCATTTGCAATGCCTCCTGCTCCGCCGTGTCGTGGAAACGCTCAAAGGTCTCTTGCATCAATGCAATGATGTCCGTATGTATGAAGTTTAGTTTATATCCCTCGATTTCCGTCTTCCTGAAATCCAGTAGTTGATTCACCAGATCCAGTAGCCGGTTTGCGTTTTTATCCACAATTGTCAGATAATTCTTTGCGCTGGGAGATAGCTTGATGTCCCGTGTTACTTTCTCCAGAGGACTTTTAATTAAAGTTAGGGGCGTACGTATCTCATGAGCGATATTGATGAAGAAATCAATCTTAGCTTGATAAAGCTCCTTCTCCTTTTCATTCTCGAACTCCTGTATTTTCTGCTGTATATTGGCCTTATTATGCCGGGAAATGATAAAGATCAGCAACACTACGCATCCGATAGCGATAATCCCATATAGGATTAACGCCTTGGTAGAGAGCCACCATGGGGGAAGGATCGTAATCTGGAACATCGCCGGCTCATCATTCCAAATACCGGACAGGTTCGCCGCCTTCACCTTGAACGTATAATTACCGGGCGGTAGTTTTGTGAAATAAACCCGGTTCTCGCCCACCACATGATACCATTTGGAACTTAACCCTTCCATGCAATAGGCGTATTGGGTGAGGTTGGGAGCTTGGTAGCTTAATGATGTGTAGTCGATGTAGAATGTGGACTGATTATGTTCTAAGGTGATTCCTTTTTTAAAAGTGATAGCCTCTTGGTGTAAGAAGTTATGATCTGGATCATTATAATTAATCTGTGATATATATACTTTCGGTTGAATGGAAAATTCTTGGATACTATTAGGTTGGAAGCTAATCATCCCCTTTAGTGTCCCAAAATATAATTTGTCATTATCTGTTTTTAAAGAAGAGTTATAATTGAATTGATTTGAAGTTAATCCATGTTCTTTTTTGAAGACTTTTATTTTATGGTTTTTAGGGTTGAGTCTTGCGAGGCCGTTAGCCGTACTGATCCACATGTTTCCTTTTTTATCTTCTTCAATACGGTAAATTACATTGCTAGGTAAGCCATCTTGCATATCGTATTTGGTCGTTTGTTGAGTACTACGGTCATAAATTTTGATTCCGTCACCAGTTGCGAACCATAAGTTGTTCTTACGATCTTCATAAATATTGTTTATTGTTCGGCTTGTATTTACTGTATCTAATTTAAATTCTCCGTGTTGGGAAGTAGCAGGATTATAATAATATAGTCCTTTACTCGATGTTCCAGCCCATATTACTCCATCATGATCTTCAAAAAGAGTTTGTATCCTACAATTATTAGGAAATTGGCTTAATTGCTCAAAAATGTCTTTTTGAGAATTATATTGATAGACACCAAGAGCGGTAGCTACCAGCAAATCATTGTTTTGGAGTTTATAAAGGTATACGATGATGTCGTTTTTGTTTGCATAAGGATTTACGGAAATCGTGTAATGTTTGATTATTTTCTCAGTACGGATATCCATTAAATCAATACCATTAGCGTGTGTCCCTATCCATAGGTGATTATCTATAGACGCTAATCCATGTATACAATTTTGTGAAAGGCCTTTCATGTCATTAAAAGATGTATATGAATGGTCCTTCATGTTTAGCTTATTCAATCCAGCGTCTTCTGTGCCAATCCATAGATTATTATTTTTGTCTATGCAAATATCGTGTATAATATCTCCATTGAGCGTTCTTTGTCCAGGAATATTATAGTGCCTTTTGAATTTTGAATAAGGAGGAGAGTAGCTGATACCGCCATTATCAGTACAAACCCAGATACCTCCTTCTTGATCTTTGTAGAGTTCTTTGATAGCATTGCTGGATAATGAATAGAGGTCACTTTTATTTTGCTGGATAGACATTATCGTATCATTTTGAATATCATATAAATATATGCCATTAAAAGTGCCAATCCATACTTTCTCCTTTGTCATACGAATGATATTTCTAGTATAAAGTGGAGATTTTTTTTGTTGAGGTAAAATATCTTTATATGTTTTTGTCTGTATATCGATTCGTTTTATACCATTATCTTTAGTTCCAATTAATAATATATTATCTAAAGGAGAGGCCCATATTGCTGTCATATCATCGATAGGATGATTTTTATCTAGATTCTTGATATCTAAGGCTATGAATTCATTTTTGTCATCATCTAGAAAAACGACATTACCATTCGCTGTTGTTGCCCAAATTTGGTCTTGAGGAGTTATATAAAAGGAGGTAATAGGATCACTTCCTTTATACATATAATTAAGATGCATACCTTGACTTTCATTGTATTTTACGAGTGAGTACCCATTAAGAATCATCCAGAGATTTCCTTGCTGGTCAAATTGTAGTGAATAACAGTTGATTCCTTTGGTGAAATCAATGAGTGTGAAGGAATCTGTTTGATAGTCATATTTTTGTAGCCCAAGGTTGGTACTTACCCAAATTTGTCCGGTGGGACTTTTCGCTAAGTCAAGAATATAACTGCTCATTAAAGAGCCTTTTTCTGAAGAGTAGCTCTTGAATGTATAGAATTTTTTGCTGTCAAATCTATTGAGCCCATCTCTGGTACCAAACCACATAAAGCCATAGTCGTCTTGTACGCAACATGTGACATGATTATTACTTAATCCGTCTTCCATGTCATAGGACTTAAAGTAGAATGGGGTTGCATTCAGTTCTACTAAGAAGAATAAGCATAATAGCACAATTTGAAACTTCATGAGCTGTTGATGTTTTCCATGTTTCGTTTGCAAGATATCAACTTTTTTGATTTTTGCTTTTGTAAATTAGTTTCATTCTTTTTCATATAGTCTCAATATTGATTTTCAGATTCCAATTTCTTCTAATTCTAGTTGGTTTATAGGTGTGTTGATACGAAAAGTAACAATTTTGATATGATTGAATGGTTTGTTTTTCAATATCAATGATACATTTGCGACAAGTTCTTTAATGAGATAAGACTAGTAACGTTAAATTAATACTATGTTAATATGAAGAAAGTAATTGTTTTAATCAGTTTTTTATGTGGAGCGTTCTTTGTAAGTGCTCAACAAGGTAATCAACAACAAAGGCAACAAGAGCGGTGGAAACCGGAAAGTACAGAATGGTATCATCCTGTACCTCCAAAAGTAACCCCTGGAGTTGGAACAAGTGCTCCTTCTGATGCAATCATCCTGTTTGATGGAAAAGATCTTACAAAATGGGAAGCTGCTGGGAAGGATGGTGGATCTGCAAAATGGGCTATAAAGGATGGAACGATGGTTGTAGTTCCCGGTTCTGGCTCTATCCGTACAAAAGAGTATTTTGGTGATTGCCAATTACACATAGAGTTTAAGACCCCGATACCAGGTAAAGATAATACTTTACAAATGAAAGGAAATAGTGGCATTATGTTACAAAGTCGTTATGAGGTACAGGTCCTAGATTGTGAGGATAATCCTACTTACGTAAATGGCTGGGTTGGTAGTGTTTATAAGCAAAGTGCTCCTTTAGCAAATGCTTTTACAAAGACGAATGAATGGCAAGTTTATGATATATATTGGAAAGCTCCTCGTTTTGGAACAAATGATGAGTTGGAATCTCCTGCGATGATAACAGTCGTCTTGAATGGGATTGTTGTTCAGAATAATTATGTGCTGAAAGGGAATACCCCATATACAGGGTTACCTAAATATGTAGCTCATGGCCGTATGCCTTTAAGTTTACAAGACCATGGGGTAGAAGTTGCTTTCCGAAATATTTGGATTAGAGATTTGTAGAAAGAAGTTTAACCTTAAAGAATGATAACTTATGACTACACGTAGAAATTTCTTGAAAAATACAACAATGCTGGCGGCAGGTTTAGGAGTATCTCCTCTTTTGTCTTCGTCACCCTTACGATCTTATCAGAAAGAAGAGGTCATAAATGGAAAAGTAAGAATTGCCGTGATTGGAGTTGGAATGGGATGTCGAGATTTGCAAGGAGCGTTGACTGATAATCCATGGGTACATTGTGTCGGTATGTGTGATGTGAATAAAGTCAGACTTGAAGAGCAGCTTGCACGTTTTAAGAAAGATTTTCCAGAACAGACGGTTTCTATAAAAGCTTATACTGATTTTCGGGAGGTACTGGCCAATAAAGAAATTGATGGGGTTATTATTGCCACGCCCGACCATTGGCATCCTTATATTTTTGCAGAAGCCTTGAAGGCGGGAAAAGCTATTTATGTAGAGAAACCTGTTGGTAATTCAATTTCTGAGTGCAATGCGATGATGGACTTTCAGAAAAAGTATAAAGGTGTTGTGACAACGGGATTATGGCAAACAAGCCAACGCTATTTCAGGGCTGCGAATGAGATATTAAAATCTGGTGTGCTAGGGGATGTTTATAAGGTACAATTATGGCTTTGCCAATCTACAAATCCTCGTCCTTCTGTTGAGGATTCAGAGGCACCATCCACTTTGGACTATGATATGTGGTTAGGACCGGCTCCGGAACGTCCTTTTAATAATTCCCGTTTTCGTGGTTGGCGTGGTTTTTGGGATTATGGTGGTGGCCAACAGACTGATTGGGGGGTGCATTGGATTGATTCTGCTTTTGACGGGTTAAAAGCACTTGGTTTATGTGATAGAGAATACCCAGATGCGGTCTTTTCTATTGCATATAAAGATCCGGCATCGTTTAATGAAACTCCAAGTTGCCAAACAAGTATTTTCCAATATAAGAATTTCCATATTGAATGGGCTCAACAAGTTGCTTACCTTTATAATCGGAATCAAGGGGTCGCTTGGGTCGGAAGTAAAGCCACTCTGGTATGTAATCGTGAAGGCTATGAGTTGATACCGGAGAAAACCCGTGATGGTATCCTTTTGGCCGATAAAGCTCAATTGGTTGGTAAATTTGAAGATGGGGGAGTAGAGGCTCATGCGACTAATTGGTGTAAATGTATTTTGAATAAATCGATTGAGACAAATAGTCCGATAGAAAAGGGGGCTTTTGCTACAATATTGGCTCATATGGCCAATATCTCGTATCGGACAGGAACTCGTGTGGTATACGATCCTCAAACAAGGAAATTTGTGGACAATCCTAAAGCGGATGCATACTTGAACAAAACATATAGAAGCCCTTGGCAATTTCCGAATATAAAATGAATGAAATTATGAAAAGACTATTATTGTTTACCATTTGCTTGTTGTGCGCCAGTTCTGTATATGCTATTGATATTTCACGGTTAGAACCTGCTTGCTGGTGGGTAGGGATGAAAAATCCGGAATTACAGATTATGGTATATGGCAAGAATATCGCAAGCTCTCAAGTTTATATTGATTATCCGGGGGTAAGAGTCAAGGAAATTGTTGGAGTCGAGAACCCTAATTACTTGTTCCTTTATTTGGATATCTCCAGAGATGCCTCTCCCGGTACAATGAATTTGATATTTCAAAAAGGGAAAGAGAAAGAAATCCGGGCCTTTGAGTTAAAGGAAAGAAATAAAAAGGTTGGAGCTGCTGGATTTTCACCTGCGGATGTGATGTACTTGATTACTCCAGATCGTTTTGCAAATGCGGATCCATCTAATGACAATCTAGATGATGTGAAAATAGATCGTTCGAGAGGGGGAGCTCGCCATGGAGGTGATTTACGTGGTATTATTAATAAATTGGATTATATCCGTGATTTAGGCTTTACGACAATTTGGTTAAATCCTGTATTGGAAAATAGGATGCCGGGAGGTTCTTATCACGGATACGCTATTACTGATTTTTATCAGGTAGATCCTCGTTTTGGAACGAATGAAGAATATTGTGAATTGATAGATAAGGCCCACGAAAAAGGAATGAAAGTCGTGATGGATATGATTTTTAATCATTGCGGAAGCTCTCATTGGTGGTTAAAAGATTTTCCTTCCTCGGATTGGCTGAATAATCAAGACAACTTTGTTCAAACAAATCATTTTAAATGGACTCTTATGGATGTTCACGCTCCTCAGTCGGAGAGAGAGATCTTGGTAAATGGTTGGTTTGGTAGAGGTATGCCAGATTTAAATCAGAAAAATAGGCACTTAGCCCGATATTTGATTCAAAATAGCATTTGGTGGATTGAATACTCACGGATTGATGGTATCCGTCAAGATACACATCCATATGCAGATTATGATTTTATGGCAACTTGGTGTAAGGAGGTGGAAAATGAATATCCGGATTTCAATATTGTGGGAGAAGCTTGGTATCCAAGAGGGACTGCTTCGGCTTGGTGGCAAAGAGATTCTAAAATGAATGAATCTAATAGTAACTTAAAGACAGTGATGGATTTTGATTTGACCTTTACTTGCCAAAAAGCGTTTGGAGATGCATGTTCTAGCCGTGAAGGATTCGAAGCAGGGTTATTTAAAATTTATGAAGTTATCGCACAGGATTTTTTATTCCCGGATCCTAATAATGTACTAGTCTTTTTGGATAATCATGATTTAGGACGCTTTATGCAGAAAGGAGAATCTGATTTAAGAAGGTATAAACAGGCTATTGCTTTTTTATTAACAACTCGAGGGATTCCTCAGATTTATTATGGGACAGAGATTTTAATGTCTGGGACAAAAGCAGAAGGAGATGGTATTATCCGCACTGATTTTCCCGGAGGTTGGGCAGGAGATCCAAAAGATGCTTTCACTCCTGAGGGACGTACGGATTTGCAGAATCAAGCTTGGGATTATATGAGAAAATTATTGAATTGGAGACAGCGATGTGATGCTGTTAAAGAAGGTAAGTTGATTCATTATACTCCTGATAAATCGGGTTGTTACGTATATGCTAGGGTAAAGGATAATAAAACGGTACTTGTTTTAATGAATGGAACAGATCAAAACCAGACATTAGATATGAATCGTTTTCATGAAGTCGTAAAAGATTATAGATCTGGGAAAGATATTATAACAGATACGATCGTTGCGATAGACACGGCGGTTCATATTCCGGCTCGTGGTGTTTATATTTTAGAACTTGTCTAACTTTAAATTTAATATGTCATGAGATGTAAAAGTATTAGTGAATTTATTATGTGCTTTATGCTTTCTTTGTTTTCATTGACAGCGTTTGCGCAAATCAAGATCACAGGAACTGCTTCTGATGCGGAGACAGGAGAGCCTTTATCTTTTATCACCATACAGATTAAAGGTACCACTGCGGGTACTACTTCCGATATGGATGGAAATTATTCAATTGAGGTACCTAATAGAGATGCCATTTTAGTGTATTCTTATATTGGTTATCGTTCCCAAGAGATAAAGGTCGGAAATCAGACTCATATTAATGTTCGTCTATCGGAAGATGTGGAGACATTAGATGAAGTGGTCGTTGTTGGCTATGGAGTTCAGAATAAGAGAGATGTGACAGGATCGATCGCTAAAGTTGGAAGTGAGGAACTAATGTCTGTTCCAACAAGCTCTTTCGATGCCGCTTTACAAGGGCGTGCCGCTGGTGTACAAGTAACCCAAACATCGGGTTTGGCTGGCTCTGGTGCAGCCATTCGAGTGAGAGGTATCGCTTCTATTACCGCTGGAGGTGATCCATTGATTGTTGTTGATGGAATACCCATCATGCAAAATGCCGGAGATCGAGTGGGTGCAGCACAAGATAATCCAATGTCATCTATAAATGCGAATGATATTGAAAGTATTGATATATTGAAAGATGCCTCGGCAACGGCTATTTATGGATCCAGAGGTGCGAACGGTGTTGTCTTAATAACAACTAAACGTGGTAAATCAGGAAAACCTCAAATAAATTTTAGTTCTAAAGTTGCATTTTCAACAACTAATAGGAAAGTTGATATGTTGGAAACTAAAGATTATCTGGATATTTATAAAGAAGCATTGGAAAATGATTATAAGTTTAATCCCTCTGGTGCGACAGATCCTTCTACTGTATCATCATATCCCGGTGGTTATTCAGAAGAACAAGCTTTATTAAATAATACGGATTGGCAAGATCTTATTACGAGAACAGGAATTTCTACCTACAATGATTTATCGGTATCGTGGGGTAATAAGAAAATACAGACTTATTTAGGGGTTTCTAATGTAGAAGAGAATTCATATTTGGTGAATGATCATTTCGGAAGGACGAGCGTACGCCTTAATATTGATTATAAGCCTATAAACATTTTAAAAATAGGTGGAAATTTTAGTTTCTCTCACACGGATCATCGACCCACTCCTTCAAGTTGGGATGGTGGTTGGGGACGTGCCATAAGTACGGCTTTGCCTTATTTCCCAGCCTATAATTCGGATGGTAGTTATTATGTTTTTCCTAAATCAACAAATCCGGTGACGGAGGCAAATGAGAAAAGACGTAGAATATTTACCCAACGTACAATGGCAAGTTTATATGCTGACTTACAGATAATCAAAGGATTGTCATTGCGGCTAGAAGGTAATATAGATTATCGAGATAATGAGTCTAATTATTTACGAACGAAAGAATTATCAACAAAACCGAATAGTAATGTGACAAATCGTTATGAGACAAATTGGAATGCGAAAGCACTCTTGAATTATAGCTTGTCGATTAATGAAAAACATCGTTTTCATTTCTTGTTGGGAACAGAAGCATTGAAATCTACACGAGTATCGAATTATACGAATGTCGTATTTGAGCAAGGAAAAGAAGATTGGTTATTTAATAATCCGGCTTATGATGAAACGAATAAGACTTTTACGAGCTATCCTAATCAAGATTTCTCATTTATATCCTTTTTCGGACGTATAAATTATACATTTAAAGACCGTTATATGTTCACTGGTACTTTCCGTAGAGATGGTTCGTCACGATTTGGGGAGAATAATAAATTTGGTAATTTCCCTGCGGCTTCTATTGGTTGGATGATCACGGAAGAGGACTTTTTAAAAGATAACGAGGTTGTAAGCTTGTTGAAATTGAAAACAGGTTTTGGTATTACTGGTAATGCGGAAATCCCTAACTATGCGCAATGGGGGGCAGTTAGCGTGAATACGAATCAATTGTATGTAGGGGATAATTATTGGTATATCAATTCTTTGAAAAACCCAGATTTGAAGTGGGAAACAACCTCTACTTTTGATGTAGGTTTGGAGTATGGTTTCTTAAAAAATCGGATTTCAGGTGAAATCGGATTTTATAATAAGAATTCCAAAGATCTATTTTTGAATGTAAGTGTTCCAGCATCTGTGGGATATACGGCATTCTTGGCAAATATCGGAAAAGTCAGAAATACGGGTGTGGAGTTTAATATTAAATCCGTGAATATTACAAATAGAGATTTTACATGGACTACTGATTTTAATATCAGCTATAATAAGAATAAGGTTTTGGATGTTGGTAATGCAGGACCAGACGCATTAAGTGGAGAAGGTGATACACGTGTGTTAGTAGGACAGCCTATTGGCGTAAACTATTTGGTTAAGGTTCTACGTGTTGATCCTCAGGATGGTATGCCTGTTTATGAAATGCTTGATGAGAATAAGAAACCGGTTGGTGAAACTAAAGAATATAATGCGGATAGAGATCGTCAGCCTGTAGGCCATCCTTATTCCGATTTTGTAGGAGGTTTGAATAATACGTTTACATATAAGAACTGGGATTTCGGTTTTATGTTTACATTCCAAATAGGCGGCAATATTTATGACGATGGTGAGAAATTTCAGATGAATAATGTTGGCACTTGGAATCTGAAAAGTAATGTTCTTGATAGATGGCAGAAACCTGGTGATGTGACAGATGTACCTCGGGTAAGTTTAGGAAAAAGTGGCATTGAACTGGCGAGAAATACAACTGAATATCTACATGATGCGGGATTCTTACGTTTAAAAAATGTAAATGTGGGTTATACTTTCAAAGGTATTAGAATCAAGAAGTTTAATATAAGGGATATTCGATTATATGCTCAAGCAACTAATTTATTGACTTTATTTAGTGAATACTATAATAAATATAGTGGTGAGCCTGAGATTATGCGTGATGTCGATTCAGCTCAGAAGAGGAATTTGAGTTTGAATGTGACTTATTTAACACCTCCTCAAGCTCGTACATATACTATCGGATTAAGTGTTAACTTTTAAATGAATAAGATTATGAAAGTAAAATATATAGCAGTAATATTACTCAGTACCCAATTAGTCTATACGGCATGTGATGACATGGGATTTCTACAAATAAAACCAGATAGTTTAGAACTGACAGATGATCGTATTAAGACGGTAGATGATTTGGAGAATTTATTGTTGGGTGCTTATAATGGAATACGTTCTTCGGGCTTTTGGGGAGGCCGGACGTTGCGTGGTTTTGATGTGATCGCAGATGATGGTGTGGCAGATGTGGCTACTTTTGAATGGGTTCAGATGAGTGCTCATACAATGAATTTGGTAAATGCGGTTGGACGTGATACCTGGACCGCGACATATAATGCCATAAATATGGCGAATCAAGTTGCGTTTAGCGATTTAGGGGAAAGTATCTTGGCGAGTGATCCTCAGAAAGAAGCTCAATTTAAGGCTGAGGCATCTTTTATTCGTGCATTAGGATATTTTCATTTAGTAAGAGCCTTTGGCCTTCCTTATGCAGAGGAGACTAAGGATATCGCAGAGATGGGAGTTCCCCTTCGTTTAAGGGGGGTGATGGATCGTGCTACTGCATTTGAGGTCGTACAACGTTCAACGGTCTCTGAGGTTTATTCTCAAATAATCTCAGATTTGGAATATGCGATCGAAAACTTACCTGGAGAGAATAAAGTAGAGTCTGGTAGAGCGACCGTTGATGGCGCAAAAGCGTTATTGGCAAAAGTCTATTTTTATAAACATGATTTTGGGAATGCGGCTAAATATGCGGAACAAGTTATTAATACTCAGAAGTATGATCTTGATGAGGATTTGACTGCTAAATTCGGTAGAGCGGAAAAAAAGACTGTTACGCAAGAAATTGTAGCGATGATACCTTCTGCGTCATTGATTGAGGATTCTTGGGGTGGTTTAAGAGATTATCGTACGAATGGATTGGCTTTACCCACAAGCAGGCCGTCTAATGAGTTGATTGCTGCTTATGACCAACAAAATGATAATCGTTTTAAAACGTTTTTTAAAAATATAGACGGTTCATGGTATACTCTGAAGTTTGATTATGAGTATATGGATGGTATTATTATTGGATATAATGAGTTGTTACTACTTTATGCCGAGTCTTTAGCTAAATCGAATGGAAATATGAATCAAGCTTTGAATGCTTTGCAAAAAATAGAAAAAAGGGCTTATGGCAAAGCTAATACTACAACTACGGATAGGGCTTCTTTTATTAAAGCAGTACAGAAGGAACGTCGTTTGGAAATAGCTTTACAAGGTGAGAGATTATTTGAATTGAAGCGTATCAAACAGTCGGTTCGTGGTGAAGCTTGGGATTCTCATAAAGTGATGTTTCAGATTCCGGATGTTGAGCAGAATGGTAATCCTGATGTTAATATGAATTAACTTGGCTGTTTAAAAAGGGTGAGTTTGGCTCACCCTTTATTTGCTTTTACATCTAAATAATTATAGCTATGATTAGAAAAATAATAATATTTACTTCATTTCTGTTATTTGTACTTGGGACAGTGGCTGCTCAAACGATAAATAAGGTAGAGCCGTTGTTTTGGTGGGCAGGAATGAGAAATCCAGAATTACAGTTGATGGTATATGGGGATCATATTTCTGAATATCATCCTGTTATAAATGAACCTGGTGTTTATTTAAAAAGTTGTGTAACGGTAGATAGTCCCAATTATTTAATATTATATTTAGATTTATCACAAGCTCATTCTGGAACATTTGATATAACTTTTGTGAATGGGGAAAAGAAGTTCGTATATGCTTACGAGCTGAAAGAGCGCAAGGAGAGTACAGATGATATACAAGGATATGATTCTTCGGATGTGTTGTATTTAATTATGCCGGACCGTTTTGCTAATGGTGACCAATCGAATGATCAGATTTCTATGTCAACGGAATATGTGATGGATCGTAGTAAGCCTGGGGCTCGACATGGAGGTGATTTGAAGGGGATCGAAGATCATTTGGATTATTTTGTGGACCTTGGGGTAACAGCTATATGGTTAAATCCCGTGTTGGAGAATGATGGGAAAGGAGGTTCTTATCATGGCTATTTCTCAACGGATATGTTTCATGTGGATAGGCGTCTAGGATCAAATGAAGATTACCTTCGATTGATAAATAAAGCGCATCAAAAGGGATTACGGGTTGTTATGGATATGATTTTTAATCATATTGGAGCAAATCATCCTTGGGTGCTAGATGTGCCATCTAAGGATTGGTTTAATGTAAGTCCTTCTAAAAGGGGGAATCATGCTAAGGCTATTTTCTATGACAATTATGCATCAACTTATGATTCTGAAGTAATGAAATATGCAGGATTTGGAATAGATTTGAATCAAGCAAATCCTCATGTTGGTAAATATCTTATTCAGAATTCTATATGGTGGATTGAGTATGCTCGGATTGATGCGATTAGGCAAGATACATATCCATATTCCGATTTTGATATGATGCGTGAGTGGAATATCCAAATCATGAATGAATATCCTCAGTTTAATATAGTTGGTGAGATTTGGACTAATTATACGATTGGTACGGCTTGGTGGCAAAAAGGGTGTAAACTTAATTTTGGAAAAGATACGGAACTGAAGTCTGTGATGGATTTTACTCTGATGAGTATTGCAAGTGATATCTTTAATGACAAGTCTTCACCGGAAGGGCGATTAGATAAAATCTATGATCATTTGTGTTATGATTTCGTGTATCCAGATATTAAAAATGTTTTGCGTTTTTTAGATAATCACGATACTGATAGGTTTTTACGTTCGGAGCCTAAAGACTTAGATGGTTATAAACAAGGGGTTGCCTTTTTATTAACAATCCCTGGCACTCCTCAATTATATTATGGACATGAATTGTTAATGTCTGGGACGAAAAGTCGCCCGGGTGGGGATGGGAATATACGTTTAGATGTTCCAGGAGGGTGGCCTGGAGATTCTCAGAATTGGTTTACGAGGGAAGGACGTTCCGACCTACAGAATAAGGCTTGGGATTATTTACAGACTTTATTGAAGTGGAGGAAGGGCAATAAGATCATTTCCGAAGGTAATATGAAACATTATATGCCACAATTAGGAGTGTATGTATATGAGCGTTATCTAGAGGGTAAAAGTGTCATGGTCATTATTAATGGAGCTAATCATGAAGTTGATCTTCCACTTGCCCGTTATAAGGAATCTTTAAAAGAGGGAATAGAAGGAAAGGATATAATAACGAAACGAACGATCTTATTTAAGGACAGCTTGAAGCTGGCATCTAAAGAGGTATTGGTCGTTGAGATGAATTAAGAGATTATGAAAATAAACAGACGACAATTCGTAAGAAACTTAGGATTGGGCACAGCCTCGTTGAGTATGGGAAGTTTGATATCGACTTCTTCTTGTGCCCCTTCTGGGGATTCCCGTGATAAAAGAGGGAAAGTGAGTGATGACGATCAATTCCTATTTATCGGTGACGATATCGCCATCGCCCAGACAGAGTATGGGAAGGTGCAGGGATATCTGCTGAATCATGTATATACGTTCTTGGGAGTTCCTTATGGGGCTGATACGTCGGGAAAAAATCGTTTTATGCCTCCCCAAAAACCAGAGCCGTGGACAGATGTGAGACCGGCGGTTTTTTATGGGAATACGGCGCCGCAACGTATGGAGAACCGGTGGCCCAATAATTACGGAACTTTTGCTGATCATTGGAACTACTGGGATGTGAGTGAGGATTGCTTATATTTAAATGTATGGACACCGGGTATCGCAGATGGAAAGAGACGTCCCGTATTGGTGTGGCTGCATGGCGGCGGTTTTACAAATGGTAGTGGGATCGAGCAGGATGGATATCATGGAGAGAATATAAGCCGGGAAGGAGATATCGTATTCTGTTCCATTAATCATCGGTTGGGGCCGATTGGCTTCTCTGACTTATCTGGTGTTGGTGGAGAAGCGTATAAGGATTCCGGAAACGTGGGGATGTTAGATATTATTGCCGCCTTGCGATGGGTACATGATAATATCGCCAATTTCGGTGGAGATCCCGGGAACGTAACGGTTATGGGACAATCCGGAGGAGGTTCTAAGGTCTGTACGGTAGCCGCTATGCCGGCGGCAAAAGGTTTGATCCATAGAGCCGTGGCTTTAAGTGGATCTACGGTAGGAGCTTCCGATCAGGTGATGACCCGGAAGGTGGGAGAATATATTTTGAGAGAAGCGGGGCTGACCGCTTCCCAACTGGATAAATTGCAAAGAATACCTTGGCGGGAATATTTGGATATAGCGGATAGGGCTTGTAAAAAGTGCTGGGAAGATCAAGGGATTAGCATGAGACGGACTTTTGGCCCTGTTGCTGATGACCGGAATATTCCGGCCGGTGTATTCTACTCCGGTGAGAGCCATTTGGAGTCTCCTGTCGTCCCGATGATATTCTGTACGACTTTCCATGAATGGAACCCGAACAGGGCGGATGCGGCCTTGGAAAAAATCACTCAAGACGGTGTGATCGAGAAACTGAGAAGTCAATATGGTGATAAAGCGGAATCGATCGTGAAGGCTTTCGCCAAGAATTTCCCGGATAAGACTCCGATGGAGCTTTGGGCGATGATTTTGTCTTCCCGTCAACGAGTGGTTGAGGCGGCTAACGCAAAATTAAAGCAAGGCCAGCCTGTGTATGTAGCTTGGTTTGGCTGGTGTCCGCCCTTGTTTAATAACCGTATGCGTGCGTTCCATTGCTCGGATATCTGTTTCTGGTTTAAAAATACGGATCGGATGTTTACTCATACGGGTGGAGGTAAGGTACCTCGTGCGTTGTCAGATAAGATGTCTGGCGCTTTGTTGAATTTCATGCGGACAGGAGATCCGAACGGAGGAGAGTTACCCGTTTGGCCGAAATACACGGAAGAAAATGGAGAGGTGATGATCTTGAATAATACGTGTGGGGCTCGGAATGATCCGGACCGGGAGGCCCGTAAATCTTTGGAGGTTTAATTTAAAACGAGAGTGTTATGCTTGAGAAAAAGATTTCAAGACGTAATATGCTTCGGGCCACCGGTCTGGCGGTTTTGGGCAGTACGTTCGCAGGCTTGGCTTCTTGTGCTCCGAAGAAAAAGGAGGAGCCATCACCCGAAGCATCCTCTTCGAAACGTCCTTTCCGTGTCTGTCTCAATGTCTCTACGATAGCGGGTTATAAACTTCCTGTTCAAAAACAGATTGATTTATGTGCCGAGGCTGGTTTTGAGGGAATTGAGTTATGGACCCGTGATGTGGATGCGTTCGTAAAGCAAGGGGGAACTTATGAGACACTCAGGCGTCAGCTGGAAGGCTCCGGACTTTTATTGGAGAATATGATCGGTTTTGCCTCGTGGTTTGCCGATGATCCTTCGAAACGGAAGGAAGGGCTAAACCAAATGCGGCATGATATGGAGATGGTAGCGGGATTGGGCGGTAAATTTATCGCCGCTCCTGCTCAAGGAGTTACTCAATTGGATCGTACACGGTTGCCGGAGTATTCCGAACGCTATCGGGCGATACTGGATTTAGGGGATGAGATGGGTGTCACTCCGATATTGGAACTATGGGGGGCCGGGGTTCTGAATCAATTATCGGATACCATGGCGATAGCGATCGCCTCCGGGCATTCGCTGGCTTCCGTCTTATTGGATTTCTACCATTTGTACAGAGGAGGAAATAGTTTTGATAGTTTACGCTTGATAAATGGGAAGATCCTTCCGGTTTTTCATATCAACGATTATCCGGAGTTGCCTCCTCGTACGGAGTTGAGAGATTCGGATCGGGTGTTTCCGGGAGATGGTATTTGCCCGTTTAATAAGGTACTTCCTTTGCTATACGACTCCGGTTTCCGGGGTGGGTTATCCGTAGAGCTTTTTAATAAGGGATATTGGGAAACCATGGATGTAAAGGAGGTCTTAAGGAAGAGTTTTGAGAAAACCACACAGGTAATCAATAGTTCGATGGGATAAAAGTTTGTTGGGATTTAGGAAAGGGACTGCCTCGAGGTGTTTTACCTTCGAGGCGGTCCCTTCTGTTTTTATAGTATCTTCTCTTAAAAATCAATTATTTTATAATCCGCTGTGATATAAAATGTAGTATATTTGCGTACTCTGTTTTGGGGTACGCAAAAGCTTTGTTCACCAGAATGAATAGGCATTATCCTAAATAAACCGTTGTTTTGCGGAGAGGTCTAGGGGTTGTTATCATCGGGAAAGCCGATAATAAAAGATATACATTATAATGAACTTACTTCTGAGATATGTGGGTCATGGTATAACTATAAGTTTGTTAGTATTTATAATGCTGGCGTTTCATTTGTCTGCGTTAGCACGGACAAGTGAAAAACGTGTGCTCCGGGTTGCCTTTCCGCAGGTGGTAGGCATGAGTTGGACGGCGGAGGACGGTAGTCATCATGGTATGCTCGTGGACTATCTCAATGAGATTGCCAAATATACCGGTTGGGAATACGAGTACATTGATACGAATAGGCAAACCGTGTTGAATGAATTTATCGCAGGTCAGTATGAATTGATGGGTGGAAACTATTATATACCCGGTTTAGAGGAATATTATGCTTATCCGGATTACAATATGGGATATAGCCGTTCTTTGTTGCTTGCTCGTTCTGACGATCGTACTATCCATAGCTATAATTTGGAGAGTATGAACGGGAAAACCATCGGTGTATATGAGAATGCGAAAGAAAATATTCGCCGCCTCAAGGAGTTTTTGGCTATCAACGGATTAGACTGTAAGTTCCAATATTACAGCTTGAAAGATATGCAGAAGAACGACGAGGGATTATATTTTTATTTAATGAATGGAGAGATAGACTTGCTGTTGAGTGGCATTATTTACAATCACGATTCTGTACGGGTGATCGCTACATATAATTCTCAACCCTATTATATCGTAACCAATCCGAGTAATAAGGAAGTATTGGATGGTTTGAATATGGCTTTGGAACGGATCTTGGATGCCAATCCAAATTTCGCGGCAGAGCGTTATGCCGCTAACTTCCCTGCCCGACTTGTAAATGTCCAATTTAGTGACCGGGACTTGGAATATGTCAAGAAAAGGAAAACGATCACGGTAGCCGTTCCGGAGAATTGGTATCCCTTTTATTGTAAAGAAACCTCCCAGAAGAACCATGTCGGTATCATGGTGGATGTATTGGATAAGATCAAGGACTTTACCGGTTTGGATTTTTCGTATGTGTATGCGAAGAATTATAGTGATGCGGTCCATCTGGTACAACGAGGGAAAGCTGATATCTTAGGCTTTTTCTTGGGAGATGAGAACGATGCGGCCCAGCTAGGGCTTGCGCTTTCAGCCTCTTATGTGAGTGCGAACAATATCATAGTACGCAATAAAGCCTGTAGTTATCCCGCTCCGGGTTTGGTTGGTGCTTTGGTGGAAAGTCAGCGATTTCCAAGTGGCATATCTGCGGAGAAGATTCGGTCCTATCCGGGCATTAAGGAGGCATTAGCCGCTGTCAATAGCGGAGAGGTTGATTTTATCTATGGATTGTCCTCTAAAATGGAACAGGATATTTTGCGTTATCATTTCACCAATCTTGCTCCTGTGACATTGGTCAATGATCAGAGTGCGATAAGTTTTGCGTTACCTACCCCGGTTGACCCGGATTTATTAACCGTACTCAACAAGGCGATCAATAATCTTTCTGAGTCCGAGAGGACTGTTATACGCAATCGGAATCTGGAATCTATCGGCGTGAATGAATTCTCTCTTACGGACTTTATATATGCGAATCCCTTACAATTTATGTTTATCGTGATGTTTGTCCTGTCGGTGCTATTTACGGCATTACTGCTGGCTATAGGGGCCCGGATGAAAGCGACCGTGATACAGGGCAACCTGAAACGGGCTGAGGCGGCTAACTTGGCGAAGAGCGAGTTTCTTTCCCGGATGAGTCATGAGATCCGTACGCCGATGAACGGAATTGTAGGTATGAGTACTATCGCTATGCAAAACATAGATAATACCGATAAGATAAAGGATTGTCTTGAGAAAGTAATCATGTCTTCCAAGCATCTTCTCGCTCTCATTAACGACGTGCTGGATATGTCGAAGATAGAAAGCGGAAAAGTGGAACTTCGACATGAGAGCTTTAATTTCCGGGCATTCTTGCAGGACTTTGAAAATCTGTATGGCGAGCAGGCCAAGAGTAAAGGGATCAGCTATGAGACGATATTGGCTAGTGATCTGGAAGTACAGATTATAGGAGACTCCTTGCGCTTGAATCAAGTTCTCTCCAACCTGTTATCGAATGCGCTGAAATTTACGCCGGCCAAGGGAATGATTAAACTTCGGGTATCTAAAACAGGTGAGGATCAAGAGAATGTTTACCTTCGTTTCGAGGTAATCGATACGGGATGTGGTATAGCCGAGGAGAACTATGATAAAATCTTCGAATCGTTCGAACAGGAAAATGTGGATGTTACTTATAAATATGGAGGTACAGGATTAGGGCTTTCTATCGTTAAGCGTTTCACAGGGTTGATGGGTGGTGGCATACATGTGACGAGCGTGCAGGGGAGTGGCAGTACATTCACCGTTGATCTGCCTTTCGGCAAAATAAAGGAATCGGGTAAGCCCACTCGTTTTTCCGATATTAATGGGAGGAATGACCTTGCGAAGGATTGTTATGCTGTTGATTATGACTTCAAAGGTAAACGGATCTTATTGGTTGAGGACAATGAGCTTAACCGGGAGATAGCGGAGGAATTGATCGGAGTTACCGGTGCGTCGGTGGAGAGTGCTGAGGACGGGGTACAGGCCGTAGAGATGTTTAAGGAATCTGCCGAAGGATATTATGATTTGATATTGATGGATGTGCAGATGCCTCATATGGATGGCTATGAGGCTACCCGATGTATCCGGGCATTAGGGCGTTCTGATGCTCAAAAGGTTCCTATCTTCGCTATGACAGCCAACGCCTTCGCTGAGGATGTGCAGAAAAGTAGGGAGGCCGGTATGAACGCTCATATATCTAAACCATTAAATATACGTGCCGTGTATAAGCAAATGAACCGGTACCTTCAAGGATAAATAAAAGATTGATAAATAATTAAAAGGGGCCGCCTCTGGAAATTAAACTTTCGAGGCGGTCCCTTCTGCTTTTATTAGATATTCTTTATTTTTCCGTAATTACCGAGAATTCACCGATACCCGCTTGCTTTTTATTATCTACGATACGGGTTGCGACCAAACGGATTTGGTTACCTTTCGTTATCGGGAAATGTACGACTTGCTCGATCGGGTTAGCCTTGATATTGGAGAATTCGCCTTCGGCCACCTTCTTTCCATTAATATATAATTGATAGTTGGAGATATGACCGCTTGCGTCACGTCCTTGGTTCGGGGTGTAGCGGAATCCGGATATAGGCATTTCTTTCGCTAATTGTACGACTAACTCTTGTTTCCCTTGTGGCAAATAGTAGGTTGTGTAGCCGTTTCCGTCTAGGATCAGGCTGGTTTTCTCATCTTTCGGTGATACGATCGTGTAATCACAAGCAGGAATATCGAACGTTTGCGCGGAAACCGGACTGACTGTATCGAAAGTCGGATCATAGGCAATCGCCTTGACAGTTCCTTTTTGAGCGAAAGCGAATGGCGCCTGATAAAGCGGTGAGTCCTTGGTTGGATCTGAACCGTCGGTGGTATAATGAACCTCGGAGCCTTTATCCCCGGCCTGTATGGTTACCTCGTCATTGATATTACGGGCAATCGTTGGCTCGGTCACCAAGGCGGGGGCAAGGTATGCCTCCACGTTATTGATACAAAGCGGCCCGCGGGCGTCCGTGAAGTTGATGCGTATCTTCTCCGCTTTCTCGGTCTGGAAACGGACAATTCGTTTATAGCCGACAGTTGTCGTAGAATCCACAGTCTGTGCCGGAATCCATTTACCCCCTTGCTCGAGTTCGATATTGAACGAGCGTACTCGTTGTCCTAATGGGATATATTCTTGTATTACCAAGCGGTTTACATCGGTAGGATGGGTTAACGTGAAAGTCAATGAACCACTGGTTACTCCATCGTCCGTAGCCCAATAGGTATCCCAATCCCCATCTACTGCCTTATTGGGACTAAAATTACGTCCTCTTTTATTGCTCGCTTGTACGTAACATCCTTTCAAAAGATTCTCCTTAAAGTCATTTTGGATGGTTTGATACCATTGTACGGCACGGGCGGAGTCTACCGGACTTATTTTTCCGTTCAACGCTACGGGGAAGTTCAATAGAAAATTGGCGTTATGCCCGACGCTTCGGTAATAAAGATCGACTAATTTTGCCAGAGATTTGACTTGGTGATCTTCCCGGGAGTGATAGAACCATCCCGGACGGATAGATACATCGCATTCTCCACCTAGCCACATCGGTCCGTTCTCATCTCCCCATACACTCTGTTGGAAAGTAGGCATGGAGGGTTCCGGGGCGAAGATGCTCCATTGGGTATCACCGGCCCAACCTTCCTCGTTACCGATCCAGCGGATATCGGGTACTGTCCCTCCGAAAACCATGATGTCCGGGTGGTGCGCCTTGATCGTGTCTCGTGCCCGCTCATATTGATAATAGGTCTTGGCGTCTATAGCACGGGTTTCATTCGTGCCGCCATACCAGCCATTGCCACCGTTTGCCCCATCAAACCAGTATTCGAACAACGGGCCATAGTTGGAGACTAATTCATGTAATTGGGCATGGAATTTCTCTACATATCCCGGTTGTCCGTAATTCTCACTGTTTCTGTCCCAAGGGGAGAGATAGACACCGAATTTCAGCCCGTGTTTCTTACAAGCGTCGGATAGTTCTTTTACCATATCCCCTTTGCCATCTTTCCAAGGAGAATTCTTTACGCTATATTCGGTTGTGGCGGTAGGCCATAGACAGAAACCGTCGTGATGCTTGGTGGTTAAGATTACGCCTTTCAATCCGGCGGCTTTGATTGTTTGCGCCCATTGATCGCAATCCAGATCCGTTGGATTGAATGTGGAGGCGGGAGTATTTCCGTAACCCCATTCCAGATCATTGAACGTATTTAATCCGAAATGGACAAAGGCGTATGTTTCCATCTTATGCCATTCAACTTGTGCCGGCGTGGGAACGGGCAGGATAGGGGCGGGCGCTGTCGCTTCTTTACAGGAGAAGAAGGAAAACAACCCAAGCCCCAATAAAATAGAGGAACTCAAGTGCTTCATTATTTGTTTATATTTAGATGAGACCTCAAATATATGAAAAAAAACGGCAGATTTTTATTCTGTTTTTAGATATCTAGATAAAAGATAAAGTCCCCTGTCTTTTAGATGTCTCCTCTGGGGAAATTTTCATGCTAGCATATGTTTGTTTATCAATTGTTTGCAGTGCCAGTTTATTTATCGCCTTTGGCACGGTCGTGCCATCACAGTGGCAACGCTGTGCCATCCGTGTGGCAGGGCCGTGCCATCGTAGTGGCACAGTATTGCCGCTATGATGGCAAGGGTACCGGCTATATCGTTTCCGTGAGCAGTCGGTATTTTTGCGTATCCTATATTATAATGTACCCGATATCCGTTGCCGTAAAAAACTTGCAAAATAATGCCCGATAAATTTGGATTGTATGTTTTATAGCATTACTTTTGCACCCGCATTCGAGAGAGAACGGCGCTTCAG
>OJSG01000136.1_pt1 | contig 85515 bp, 102 predicted proteins | sample 1599371 | NCBI WGS metagenome assembly OJSG01 (sample SAMN04168658, study PRJEB22393) | human gut metagenome | biome: human gut microbiome; feature: stool | host: Homo sapiens | collected 2014-03-24
ATCCTTTATTTATCGATAAGATCCGATGGTGGAAATTAGTTTTTCATTTAACCAAAATTTTTTATGCCAAATTTTTTATGCGGGTTTTTATTTTTGCATAAATATTTCTCAATCAATCACTCCTATCTTAAATATAAGTATAGAAGAAGCGGTTGATCTCCAAAGGAGTAACCGCTTTGTGTGGGATATGAAATTGTTTATTGCTTTGTATGGACGCTTAACTGTTCTTCAATGTTGCGTCCGCTGTACATAACACGAAGAATTGTTACCACCTGTTCTTCCGCATCTGGAAGATAAAACACGATATAGTTATCTACCGCAACAAAACGTAAACCTCGGCTATGCCACGGTTCTTTCCCATATCTCGGAAAGCGTTCCGGCATTTCATCTAAACTTAATATCTGTTTTTCCAAACGTTCCAGTTGCTTTCCTGCATTTTCTGGTGACAAAAGTTCAAAAGCGATATACTCAAATATCCCTCGCAAATCTTCCTCAGCCTGCATTGACGTGACTACGTTAAAAATCATAAGCCATAATCTTTGCGAATATCAGCAAAAACCGTCTTTGCATCTTTGGTTCGACCTGCTTTCATATCCGCATATCCTTTCTCCAGCTCTGCGTGCAGTTCTTCTGTTCCCAGCATACTTATATCTGTAGGCGTTCTGTCTGGGATTTTTACTTCAAAGGGAAGTCCTCGATGTAAGATAATCTGTTTATAAAACATATTGATAGCATTAGAAGCAGGAATACCCAGTGTGGAGAGGATTTTTTCAGCCTGCTCTTTGATTTCAGGCTCTATTCTCGCATATAAATTTGCTGACTTTGCCATAATAACAACGCTCCTTTCTCGTGCATATCTTTTTCTTTATCATACACAAATGTACGTACAATAGCAATACATTATTTCTCACATTCCACTGATACGGTTGAACAGCTCTAACGTTCTGTCCGAAATGGTCCGTTTTTCGCGTCTCCGTCTCTCTTTTTTATTCAGGCACATTCAACCATTTCTGCGTATAAGGGCAAACAGCAAAACAAAGACCGCACAGATCAGCTTTAATGCCAGTGGATTCTTTCATACGCTGAAGCTGTGTGCTGTAACAGATTTCCCGGTGGAAGAGCTCTTCCCGTTTTGTTTCGGGGTTCCATAAATGCCCGGTCAGAGCCCTTGCCGGACAGCTTTTCACACAGATGTCGCAGGTGCCGCATTGACTCTTGGTGACTGGAAGATCAAAAGGAAGAGGAGCGTCCGTAACGAGGCTGGACAGCCGGATAGCACTTCCATATTCTTTTGTGACAAGCAGGCAGCTTTTTCCGATCCAGCCAAGTCCTGCTCTTGTTGCTACGGTTTTGTGGGGGAGCGGTGTCCGCCATTCGTCATTTTGTTTTACTGTCTTCGTTGTATTGGCATATGCGTTAAAGCCATTTTTTGTCAAAAATTCGGCTCCGCATGAGACGATTTCATCCAATCTGGCGTTCAGAGAATGGTAGGCGTTATAATATTTTTTTGTAGGAGCTGTTTTCAGATCCTGAACAATGTGTCTTGGTACGGGAACAGCTACAGAAACGCCCGTTTTCATATTTCCATCAACGACTCCGGATAAATCGGCGACTCCTGTCAGTTTTGCCCCTTTTTCTCTCAGAAGAGTAAATAATTCCTTTTTTAGTAAAGAGATGTCACTCATGTTGCTTCCCCCTTTGTCCCTTGTATCATTTATATTAAATTATATCAGAAATTTATTTAAAATTGAAAGAAAATACAGATAAATTATTGACTAATACTAAAAACAGAACTACAATTATTCATATAATAAAGAAGAAAGGAGTGCTGTGTTATGACGGCAGAAGTATTATCTATTTTATTGTTTGCTGTTGTTCTGGTTGTTGTTTGCTGGATGTTTGCAGAGTATTGGATTGGTGTCAGAACCAGAGGAACCGGAGAAGACGCTGGTAAACTTCGTTTTGGAAGCCGTACAGCATTTGCGTTGACTCATTTCTGGAAAGCTGTGGATGATGCAGGAGACATTCCCAAGGAAAAGTTAAGAAAAGAAATGAGCCTTGTAAATCAGCCGGGAGTAGACCACGGTTTCAGAGAAATGCAATACAGCACCGGACGTACGGACTATACGAAAGAAGTGGAAGTGACGAAGAAAAAGTATAAAATGAAGGAGAATATGTAATTCATGGAAAAAGGAATATCCAGATCCGGACGATGAATGCGGTCATTCTGATCAAAAAAGGAATGGCCGCATTTACTTTTCAAAACTGGACAAGGCAGACATTGTGGATTAAAATAAATGTATAGAAACAGCCTGGCTGCCACCGGACTTGGCGGTCAGAACAAAGAGGGAGGGAAATTGTTATGACAGAAGAACTGATCAGAGAATTGAAACATGTAAAAAATGCTCTTGTAAATAAAGAATTATCAGGCGACGAATGGGAAGAAAAGCAGGAAATGGTAAAGAAGCTGGAAGATGTGACTTCATATTTAAAAGATGCCCTGGGACAGGGAATCGAGTTTTAGAAAGGACACCTGGAGACGTTAGTAAATGATAGAAGCATTGATTTTTGACATGGACGGCCTTTTGTTTGATTCAGAGCGGGTAGTGCAAAGGTCTTGGAATATAGCAGGCAATGAGTTGGGATTCGGGCTGGTTGGCGAGAATATTTACAATACACTCGGAATGAATTTAAAAAGCCGGACGGACTATTTCAAAAGAGTTTATGGTATGGATTTTCCAATGGATCGCTTTGCAGAAAGAACAAGAGAAATTTACTATGCAATAGCCAGGGAGGAGGGTGTTCCTCTGAAACCGGGAGTAAGGGCTCTTCTGGAGTATGGAAAGCAGCATGGGTACAAGATGGGAGTTGCTACCTCATCCCGCCAAGTACATGCAGTAAATGCAATGAAGGAAAAAGGGATATACGATTATTTTGATAATTGTGTGTTTGGAGATATGGTTGAAAACGCCAAACCGGATCCTGAAATCTATGAAACTGCATGTCAAAAGCTTGGAACCGAGCCTGAAAATGCTATGGCTTTGGAAGATGCGCCTAATGGAATACGTTCTGCCAGCCAGGCTGGAATGTATGCGGTGATGATACCCGATTTGGTGCAGCCGGATGAGGTTATGAAAAGGACAGCCTATCGGATATGCGGGAATTTGTATGAAGTGATAGATTTACTGGAACATATGAAATGATAAAAAAATAACGGGGAACGTAACAAAATGCAAGTTTGCTACGTCCCCTGTTATTTTTTAATCAATCTTGGATAATGCTGCTTCGTCAGCTACCAGTGTTACATCCGGATGAAGCTGAAGGATGGATGCCGGTACCTTTGGAGTGATCGGTCCGAAAAATGCTTCCTTTACAGTATCCGCCTTGTCGGCGCCGCTGACCACAATAAGGATTTTTTTTGCCCTCATAATGGTACCGATCCCCATAGTGTAAGCCTGACGGGGAACTTCGTCGGCGGATGCGAAGAATCGTTTGTTTGCTTCGATCGTGCGTTCCTGCAGATTGACACAGTGAGTATCATCAGGGAAGATATCATCTGGTTCGTTGAAACCGATGTGTCCATTGTGTCCCAGTCCAAGAAGCTGCAGATCAACTCCGCCAAGAGACTGGATCAGCTCTTCATACTGTCTGCATTCCTGATCGCTGTCCTCTTTTGTACCGTCCGGCAGATGTGTACGGCCGTCTGGAATATTGACATGATCAAAAAGATGATGGTGCATAAAGTAATAGTAGCTCTGGTCATTGTCCCGTGGAAGCCCTTTGTATTCGTCCAGGTTCACTGTTGTGATTCCGGAAAAATCCAAATCTCCATCTTCATACCACTTCACCAGATTTTCATAGGTTCCGATCGGCGTGGAGCCGGTGGCAAGACCGAGAACGCTGTCAGGCTTTAAAGTAACCTGTGCAGAGATGATGTGCGCCGCTTTACGGCTCATTTCTTCGTAATTTTTTGTTTTGTAGATTTTCATAGAAATATATCCTCCTGATACAAATTATTCCAATATTGCAGAAGCAAAATATTCCGGCAGATGGAAAGACGGAGTGGAAGAAAGAATCGGTGCATACGCTGCATAATGTTCCACGTCTTTTGTCTCGGAAATTTTGTAAAAGTTGCAGGAGATGGTATCTCCGGCTTTGAATGAAAGTGCCCCGTAAATGTGCTCCAGTACGGAGAGGGGAATGCGGATAGAAGCAGTCCACCGGTCTTCCTCGATTTCGGTCCGGCACTGGAACATTGCCATGTCCTCTTTGGAAAAATAGGAACGGTATACTCTGGATGGGCCGTAAGCGGCAAGGAGGGCGCCATTGGCGTTCACTTCGAAATTAAGATAGACTTCCTGTTCCGGAATGAACTGAAAAAACGCTTCCATGGCACTGTCCCGGTAAACGGGGTCAAAATCTTCCGTGTAGGTGCGTAAGGGGTCCTTTTCTTCGCATACCATACGCACATAAAATCCATCCTCTGGAATAAAACCAATATAAAAGTAAGTGCGGGGGATGGATTTTGTACCCCACAGGAGATGAGTGATTTCCAGTGGGGCAAGATTATTTAATTCTTCTTTGTTTTTCAGTATTTTAATTTTCATCATAAGTTCAATTTACCAGACAAAAGAGGGAAATACAATACGGAGAAGCATAATAGCAAAGAATGTACAAAAAAAAGCATAAATTGTGCTTATCCGGACTATTTTTCCCATCTTCCGGATGCTCCGCAGGGGAGATAAAGGCCTGTACTGGTAACCGGAAGGGCAATCTCCTGAGATTCTACATGTCCGTGGTATTTTTTCAGCTCTGTACTGAGCATATAAGTAAGGACGGCAGGCGCCAGTCCGGTTGTATAAGAGTTTACAAGGAAGAACAGGGGATCATCCGACAAAATCTTTGTACACAGATGAATAAAGGGATGTATGGATTCTTCGATTTTCCAGATTTCCCCTTTGGGGCCTCTTCCGTATGACGGAGGGTCCATGATAATGGCGTCATAATGATTTCCCCGGCGTATCTCCCGTTCCACGAATTTGACGCAGTCATCTACAAGCCAGCGGATGGGTGCCTCTTTCAGTCCCGATGAAACGGCGTTTTCCTTGGCCCATGTCACCATTCCCTTGGAAGCGTCCACATGGGTAACGGAAGCTCCCGCGGCAGCGGCGGCAAGAGTAGCGCCTCCTGTGTAGGCGAAAAGGTTCAGAACTTTAACCGGCCGCCCGGCGTTTTTAATTTTTTCGGAAAACCAGTCCCAGTTAGCGGCCTGTTCGGGAAACAGTCCTGTGTGCTTGAAATTAAAGGGCTTCAGGTTAAAAGTCATATCCCGGTAATGGATGGACCATTGCTGCGGGAGATCGAAAAATTCCCATTCGCCGCCGCCTTTTTTGCTTCGGTGATAATGGGCGTTTCTTGACTTCCATCCGGGGAGTTTTCTGGGAGTATTCCAGATGACCTGAGGGTCCGGGCGGACCAGAAGGTATTTGCCCCAGCGTTCCAGCTTTTCTCCGTTGCTGCAGTCCAGTACTTCATAATCTTTCCATTTATCTGCAATCCACATAATCTGTAAAATCCTCTCTATAATAAATAATATTCATAGTCGCAGACATTATTTTAGCCCGTGACGAGCGCGAAATCAATATTTTTCTTTACCTTTTGCATTATCAGTGATAGACTGAATCTATAAGTGGATAAAGAGCCACAAATCCGTAAAAAGGGGGATGAAAAATGAAATCAGATGTAAGACTGACAACATTAAGCAAAACATCCGGATGAGCGGCTAAAATTGGTCCGGAGACCCTTGCTCAGGTTCTGGGCAAGCTGCCAAAATTCCAGGATGATAATCTGCTGGTTGGAATCGAGACTTCCGACGATGCAGCAATATATAAGGTAACAGACGATATAGCTATGATCCAGACAGTAGACTTTTTTACGCCGATTGTAGATGATCCTTATATGTTCGGACAGATTGCAGCGGCCAATTCTTTGAGCGATGTGTGGGCCATGGGAGGAGAACCGGCAGTTGCGCTGAATATTGTCGGATTTCCTAATTGTCTGGACCCGGCGATCCTGGGAGATATCCTTGCAGGGGGCGCAGACAAAGTAAAAGAAGCAGGTGCGGTCCTTGTAGGAGGGCATTCCGTGCAGGATGACGAGCCGAAATACGGACTGTGTGTGTCCGGTTTTGTACATCCGGATAAGATTTTCAAAAATTACGGATGCAGGCCGGGAGATGTGCTGGTACTGACAAAGCAGATCGGAAGCGGCGTCATTAATACTGCCATCAAGGCAGAGATGGCTTCTCCGTCCGCAGTGAAAGAAGCGCAGATGGTTATGGCATCCTTGAACAGGATTGCAAAGCGGGTGACAGAACGGTATCATGTATCCGCATGTACCGACATTACCGGTTTTGGTCTTCTCGGCCATTGTGTGGAGATGGCTGAGGCAAGCGATGTAACCTTTGAGCTTAAAGTAAAGGATATTGCCTATATGGCAGATGCCATTGATTATGCCAAAATGGGACTTGTCCCGGCAGGGACTTATAAAAACAGGGGATACTCCATCGGCAAGGTGGAGACAGGATCTATTGAAGAGTGTTATGTAGATCTTCTATATGATCCGCAGACATCCGGAGGACTGCTGCTGAGCGTTTCTCCGGATGATGTAGAGGGAATGATGCGTGACTTTGAACATGCCGGTATGGAGACAACTGTATCCATAATCGGAAAAGTGGCGCCAAAAAGCGACAAACTGATCCGCTTATTCTGAAGCCCTCTGTAAGATCAGAAATGCTGACAAAAATGTCAGCAGCAACGAGAGGAAAGAAAAATGGATAAAAAAAGTTTATACCGCAGCATACCCAAAGTGGATGTGCTGCTTGCAGATGAGCAGATACAGGGACTGATTGAAAATTACAGCCGTGATACAGTCATGGAGGCAGTGCGTACCCAGACAGACCGTCTGCGCGCCTTTATCGGGACATGCACAGACGAGGGAGAGGCACTCGGTAAGATCAATGCTCTTAAAGATGATGTGGCCCGGGCTGTGAAGTCTCTTCACACGCCCAATATGCGCAAGGTGATAAACGGAACCGGAACGGTTCTTCACACCAATCTGGGAAGGGCGCCGATCTGCGAAGAACATATGAAAAAAGCAGCGGAACTTGTAACAGGATATTCCAATCTGGAATACAATCTGGAAGAAGGGAAGAGGGGAGAGAGATATTCTCATTTTGAAGAGCTTCTCTGCCGTCTGACCGGAGCGGAAGCAGCTATGGCTGTCAACAATAATGCGGCGGCGGTTATGCTGATCTTAAGTTCTCTGGCAAAGGGAGGCGAAGTGATCGTCTCCAGAGGAGAGCTGGTAGAGATTGGCGGAAAATTCCGGATTCCGGATGTGATGGAACAAAGCGGGGCGTCTCTTGTAGAGGTGGGAACAACAAACAAGACGCACTACAGTGACTATGAAGAAGCTGTGACTGAGGAAACAAAAGCTCTTCTGAAAGTTCATACAAGCAATTACCGGATTGTGGGATTTACGGATTCTGTCACTATGGAAGAGCTGCTGCCTTTAGCTAAAGAGCATCATATCCCGCTCATTGAAGATTTGGGAAGCGGCGTTCTGATCGATTTAAGCAAATACGGGCTCACCTATGAGCCTACTGTACAGGATTCCATCGCAAAAGGAGCAGATGTGGTCTGCTTCAGCGGGGACAAGCTTCTTGGAGGCCCGCAGGCAGGCATTATCATCGGAAAAAAGGAATATATCAGCAAGATGAAAAAAAATCAGCTGACAAGAGCGCTTCGGATCGATAAATTTACAGCTGCAGCCCTGGAACTTGTGCTGCAGGAATATTTGTCCGAAGAAAAAGCGCTGCAGCATATCCCGGTGCTGTCCATGATCACACGGAAGCCGGAAGAAGTGAAAAAGGATGCCTCTGCTTTGGTGCGGAAGCTGAAAAGGGCACATCTTCCTGCCAGGGTGGAGCTCATATCCTGTCAGTCACAGATCGGGGGAGGTTCTCTTCCGATGGAGAGACTTTCAAGCTATGGGGCAGCGATCCACCCGGAGAAGATCAGTGTGCCGGTATTGGAAGAGAGGATGAGGCATCTGGAAGTTCCGATCATTCCACGGGTTGTAAATGATACCATTCTCATTGACGCCAGAACACTTCAGAAAGGCGATGGTGACCTTCTTGTCCGTCAGCTGAAGGAACAGGAGGTGTTGGAACCGTGAAGCACATTATCATAGGAACAGCCGGACATATCGATCACGGGAAAACGACTCTGATCAAGGCTCTGACCGGAAGAAACACAGACCGGTGGGAAGAAGAGCAGAGACGGGGAATCACCATAGACCTGGGATTTACATGGTTTGACCTGCCGGGAGGAGACCGGGCAGGAATTATTGATGTGCCCGGACATGAACGGTTCATCAACAACATGGTTGCCGGTGTTGTGGGGATGGATATGGTTCTCCTTGTAGTTGCGGCAGATGAAGGGATCATGCCCCAGACAAGAGAACACATGGATATCCTAAGTCTTCTTGGCATTGAAAAAAGTATTATTGTTCTGAATAAATGCGACCTTGTAGACGAAGAGTGGACAGAGCTGGTGGAAGAAGAAATTCGGGAAGAACTGGCAGGAAGCTTTTTGGAAAAAGCGCCGATTGTCCGGGTTTCAGCCGCTACGGGAGCAGGTTTAAAAGAGCTGGTGGATATCATTGAAAAAATAGCGGAGGAAGAGGTGGTGGAAAAGGATACGGCTACCATTCCCCGCCTTCCCATAGACAGGGCTTTTTCCCTGTCCGGTTTCGGGACAATTATCACCGGAACTCTTCTGTCCGGAACGATCACAAAAGAAGATGTCTTGGAAATGTATCCCATCGGGAAGACAAGCAAGATACGAAGCATTCAGGTGCACGGTCAGGATGTGGACAAATGCTATGCCGGTCAGCGGGTTGCCATCAACCTTTCCAATATCAAAAAAAGAGAAATCGGAAGGGGCTGTGTCCTGGCGCCTCTGGGAAGTATGAAAAATACAGACCTTCTGGATGTGAAGATGAATATTCTGGATTCTTCTATGCGGGTGCTGACAAACCATACCAGACTGCATCTTTTTACCGGAACAAGTGAGATCCTTTGTCGTGCCGTCCTTCTGGACAAGGAAGAAATCGGACCGGGCGAGAGCGGCTATGTGCAGCTTAGGCTGGAAGAGGAAATCGCCCTTCGGCGCGGAGATAAGTTTGTTGTACGTTTTTATTCTCCTATGGAAACAATCGGCGGAGGAGTGGTTCTTGAGCCTAATCCTTCCATTCACAGGCGCTTCCAGGAGCCGGTGATCGAAGATCTCAAAAGAAAGGAATCCGGATCCACTGCAGACGTCATTGAAATGCATGTGAAGAATTATAAAGACACGATGATAACCCTGTCAGATCTGGCACGCCTGACAGCTCTCTCCCCGGAAGAAGTGGAGCAGGATATTGAAGAACTGAAAGAACAGGGGCTTATCCGGACATATGCTTTGAAAAAAGATACTTATGTATGGCATGCAGGAGCGGCAAAGGAAGCAGAAGAGACACTTCTGAATGCGCTGAAAAAGTATGAGGCGTCGTATCCTTACCGCTATGGCATGAAAAAGGCGGAGATACATACAAATTATTTCCGCAAGATCAAGCCTAATGTGTTCGATCTCTATATCGGAAGCCTGACGGAAGAAGGGATTCTTGAGAGGGTGGATGAATTTTTATGTACGCCCGGTTATCAGGTAAGAAAAGACACTCTTTATGACAGGGTATCCGCAGCCCTTATGGGCGCCATGGAGAAGGCCGGATTTGACTTTGTGCGTTACAGCGAGATCCCTGTGGGTAGCGTGGATTCTGATGTGGAAGATGATATCCGTAATATTCTGCTGGAAGAGGGCAAGATCGTAAAAGTAACGGATGAGATGTACACCCTTTCTTCTTATATGGAAGAAGCAAAAGAAAAAATCCAGGAAAAACTGAAAGAAGACCCTGTTATCACCATTGCACAGGTGCGTGACATGTTCCGGACCAGCCGTAAAAGCGCAAAACCGATCCTGGAGTATATGGACAGTATTAAAGTTACGAAAAAAACAGGCGGAGAAAGTGAGAGGGTGGCATACTGATGAATTTAAAACAATTAGAGGCATTTGTGGAAGTGGCGGAATCGGAGAGCTTTTCTAAAGCAGCCAAAAAGCTGTTTCTGACCCAGCCTACTGTCAGCGCTCATATTTCTTCACTGGAAAAAGAGCTGGATGTCCGTGTTTTTGTGCGGAATACAAAAGAAGTAGCTCTCTCGGAAGAAGGGCAGAAACTGTATCGGTATGCAAGACAGATACTGGATCTTACAGATGAGATCCGGGAAGAATTTGGGCGGGAGCGCGAAAATGATAAGAAATGTATTGTTATCGCAGCTTCTACCATCCCATCTCAGTATCTCCTTCCGGAGATTCTTGCGAAGTTTAATGAGAAGTACCCGGGAGAGCAGCTTAAGCTCTCCGAAATGGACAGCGCTCAAGTGGCGGAACAGGTTGCGGCAGGAAAGGCGGATATCGGTTTTACCGGAACTGTGTTGGAAAAGAAACACTGCCAGTACATCCCGTTTTATAAGGACCACCTGGTGATCACTACGCCGGATTTACCGAAATACAGAGAATTGCAGAAAAGAGAAGAAGAGATTTTCTGGATCCAGGATGAAAAAATGATCATGCGTGAGGAGGGATCCGGAACAAGAAAAGAAGCAGAAAAACAGCTTAGGCATCTGGGAATCCGAACGGAAAGACTGAATATCATTGCGAGTATTGCGAATCAGGAAACGATCAAGAAATCCGTTATGCAGGGAATGGGCATTTCCATTCTTTCCAGCCTGGCAGCTAAAGATGAAGTGGAAGAAGGGCAGATGCTTGCATTTCCGATTCCACAGGCGGATGAGGGAAGAGATATCAACCTGGTGTATAATAAAAACCGGACTCTTTCCAAATCTGCAGAAAGATTTATTAAGGTAGTAAAGTCTATTTATCACATTAAAAAATAGCAGAAGGCAGGGAACAAAGAGATTGCATTTTCCTGCCGGCAGAGAAAGGCAGTATACACACAAATCCAGAATAGAGTAGTTATAGAAATTTTCTATAAGGATAGTGTGTATATTGCTTTTTTTGATTAGACGGAAGAAAATGCAGACGATATAATAAATACGGTATTATGAAAAGGGGAAAGAAAGTTGGTGGCAATCAAGTGATTTATTTAGATAATGCGGCTACAACGATGCAAAAGCCGGAAGAAGTGATTGAAGCGGTTGTACAGGCCATGCATTCTATGGGAAATGCGGGAAGGGGAGCACACAGCGCATCTTTGGAGGCCTCCAGAACTATTTATGATACAAGGGAACTGCTCTGTCGTTTCTTTGGCGGGACAGATCCAAGAAGACTGGTTTTTACAAGTAATTCTACGGAAAGCCTTAATATAGCGATCAAAGGACTTTTTGAGCCGGGAGATCATGTGATCACAACAATGCTGGAACACAATTCGGTTCTGCGGCCTCTGTATGAAATGGAGAAAAGAGGGGTGGAGCTGACGATTATTCCGGCGGACAAAAAAGGTGTGATCGATTACAACGACATAGAAAAGGCAATACGCCCGAATACAAAGGCGGTTGTCTGCACTCATGGATCCAATCTGACAGGAAATCTGGTGGACATTGAAAGGATCGGAAAGATTACCCGTAAGAATGGACTTCTGCTGATGGTAGATGCGTCGCAGACTGCCGGCGTCTTTCCTATTGATGTGGAAAAAATGCAGATCGATGTTCTTTGTTTTACCGGACATAAGGGGCTTCTTGGTCCCCAGGGTACAGGAGGAATGTATGTGAAAGAGGGCATACAGATAAGACCGCTCAAAAGCGGGGGAAGCGGTGTGCAGACTTACAGTAAAAGCCACCCGGCGGAAATGCCCACAGCGCTGGAGGCGGGAACCATGAACGGCCATGGCATCGCAGGCCTTCATGCAGCTGTAGAATATATCCAAAGAACAGGGATCGATCAGATCAGAAAACGTGAGCAAGAGTGTATGAAGCGGTTCTATGAGGGGGTTATTCAGGTTCCCGGAGTTAAGGTGTACGGGGATTTTGATGATATGAACCGCTGCGCGATTGTATCTTTGAATATCGGAGATTACGATTCTTCAGAAGTCAGTGATGAGCTTCTTACAGAGTATAGAATATCTACAAGACCCGGAGCGCACTGTGCGCCTCTTATGCATGAAGCATTGGGAACAGTAGAACAGGGGGCAGTGAGATTCAGTTTCTCACATTTTACGACTGATGAAGAAGTGGATACGGCTATAAAGGCTATCCGCGAACTGGCAGAAGAATGATCTTTTGATCATTTGCGAAGGAAGAGAGTAAAGGAGGAACACACAATGAATTTGTCAGATTCAAAGAAAAAGCTGGCGCTTGCCGGCGTGGTGTGCGGACTTGTAGCAGCATGTCTGGCGTACTTTGGAAATCCGGCTAATATGGCAATCTGTATTGCCTGCTTTGTCCGGGATACCGCTGGCGCATTGGGAATGCACCAGGCAGAGGTGGTGCAGTATGCACGGCCTGAAATTATAGGAATTGTATTAGGAGCGTTTATCATTTCCGTGGCAACAAAGGAGTATCGCTCTACAGCAGGATCTTCTCCAATGATCCGTTTTGTGTTGGGGATTGTTATTATGATCGGTTCCCTGATCTTTTTAGGGTGTCCGCTTCGTATGGTTATCCGTATGTCTGCAGGCGATTTAAATGCCTGGGTGGCTCTGATCGGTTTTATACTGGGCGTTTCTACCGGAGCGTTTGCCCTGAAGAAAGGATTCAGCCTTGGGCGCGCTCATGAGACACAGAAATCAAGCGGTGTTGTAATGCCGGCTATCATGGTTGGTATCCTGCTTCTTGCAGTGTGCACAACCCTTCTGAAGTCCAGCACAAGCGGACCGGGAAGCATGCATGCGCCTATCATTATTTCTCTGATCGGAGGTCTGATCTTCGGTGCGTTTGCACAGAAATCAAGAATGTGTTTTGCAGGAAGTATAAGAGACGTAGTTCTGATGAAGAATTTTGATCTGCTGACAGTGATCATCGGTTTGTTTGTTGTTATGCTTATCTATAATGTGGCTACAGGAAATTTCGTACCTGCATTTGATACACCGGGAATCGTGGCTCATTCAGAGCATATCTGGAATATTCTGGGAATGTATGCGGTAGGATTTGCAGCAGTTCTTGCAGGAGGCTGCCCGCTTCGCCAGCTGATTCTTGCAGGCCAGGGATCATCAGATGCGGCCGTAACTGTACTGGGTCTTTTCTTCGGAGCGGCTCTTTGCCATAATCTGGGACTTGCTTCCAGCGGAACCGCTCTCAATGCAGAAACGAACGAGATCGTTGCAGGTGCCGTAACACCGGCAGGAAAAGTAGCATGTATTATCTGTATTGTAATATGTTTTGTGATTGCTTTTACAAATAAACGTGAAGCCGGAAAATAGTTGGAAAAGTATAAAAAATATGATATTCTGAAAAGGAAGGTAAAAAAATGAAGGAAGTAGATGCAAGAGGTCTTTCCTGTCCGGAACCTTTGATGCTGACAGCAGAAGCGCTGAAAAATGCGTCAGGCCCTGTGAAAGTCCTGGTGTCAGAACCACATCAGAAAATGAATGTGGAAAAGTTTGCAAAGGATCACGGGAAAAAAGCGGTATCCACAGAGAAGGACGGATGCTTTGAAGTAGTGATTGAATAAGATGAGAAAAAAAGAATTAAAGCTAATTGTAACATTTCATACAACAGCAGATGCTATGGCAATGGAAAAAGCATGTAAAGATTCCGGCGCTCCCGGACGCCTGATTCCGGTTCCAAGAGCCATATCGGCCGGGTGCGGTCTGTCATGGTGTGCGGCACTTGAAGACAGAGAAGAGATTCGTTCTGTCATGAAGGCGGCAGGGATAGAAGAAGAAGAACTGCATGAATGTATGGTGTAAACAAAAGAGCTGACAGGAAGGCTGCAGTTTTGCAGTGCCCTCCTGTCAGCTCTTTTGTTTACTGACCGTGATCGTCCGTGCGCATTGACGTTATATTCCGGTTTTGAAATTGTCGAGTACATGAGGCAAAAGACGGTCGCTGTATTTGGTCAGGGAAAATTTCCCTTTGAAAAGAGACCAGTCATACAGCAAAGCCCGCTCATACATGGCATAGATATTCATCAGCTCTTCGGCAGTAGAATTGGGGGCAAACTCCTTATTGTCCAGACCTTCCTGAATGATTTCGGTTACCCATCGGAAATAAAACCGTTTTTTGTCGGACAGAGATTTCTTGTCCTTTGTGATCAGCTGCGAAGAATACAAATAGGCCAGGAGATGAATATCTACACTTGTTTCGATCATGTAAAACAGTTCGTGGTTTAGAAAGAGAAGCTTATCATATGCGGACAAATCAGGATCTATCACGTTGGAAAGCTCTTCGTATTTCTGGTCAAAAAGATTGGACAGAGTATTCAAAAGGGCTTCTTTTCCTTTGAAATAGTGGTAGAAAGTCCCTTTTGAAGTTTTTGACGCATTGATGATTTCCTCTACAGTAGTATTGTCATAGCCGTTTTTGTAAAAAAGGTTCCACGCTGCTTTTACAATACGGCTTTTTGTTGACTGTCTTTTTTTGGCCACTTTTTTCATTCCCTTCAACATGACGGCAGAATACATAAATCTGCTCCGCGAGTGTACTGTTGGTTACATTTTAGATGAATAAAAAAGAGCGGTGATGAACCGCTCTTTTTTAACTTTCCAATAAAGCCGGAAGTAATTATCCAACCTGGAAGCCGTATTTCAACGGATCTGTTGGGTCGATCAGGTATGTAGCAACACCTGTCAGGTATGCGCTTCCTGTGATCATTGGGATAACAGCATCGAAATCGCCAACTTTTGTTGTTTCTTTGATGCGTCCTTTGAAGAGGCTTCCCATAAAGCTTTCGTAAACGAACTCTTCTCCGACTTTGATCTCTCCCCAGTGATGAAGAGTAGCAAGTTTAGCACTTGTACCTGTTCCACATGGTGAACGGTCAGCCATAGCATCACCGAAGATAACAACGTTTCTCAAGTTTGCTTTGTCCGGATTTGGTGTCGGACCATAAAATTCAACAAGGTCTACTGTGTCGATGTCAAGCTCTGGGTGCTTAACAGGGATTGTTTTGTTGATTTCATCCAACATTTTCATTCCGAGAGCTGTGTATGCCGGAACGGATTTTGCATTGATTTCCCCAATATCAAGTTTTGTTGTGTCAACCAGTGCGAAGAAGCTTCCGCCGAAGGAAATTGTAAATTCGATCTCTTTTCCGTCGATGGTAACTTTCTGGTTTTCTTTGTAAACGAAAGCCGGTACGTTTGTAAGTGTAACACTTTCAACTTTTCCGTCTTTTACAACTGCAGTTGTACGGATCAGTCCTGCAGGAGCTTCCAGAACAACTTCGTTTTCGCCTTCGTGAGATTCAACGAATCCAGCCTCGATAGCTACTGTTACAGCACCGATTGTACAATGTCCGCACATGTTCAGGTATCCGCCTGTATCCATGAACATAACGCCGAAGGAAGCTTCCGGATTTACAGGTTTGCACAGGAAAGCTCCGAACATATCATGATGTCCTCTTGGCTCAAACATAAGAGCAGTACGAACATCGTCATAATTTTTCTCCATCCATTTTTTCTTTTCAATCATTGTGTTGCCTTCCGGCTCCGGGAAACCACCATATACGATACGGCAGAACTCTCCCTCTGTGTGGGCATCAACAACCTGAAGCTGGCCCTCGAAGCGATCGAAGTTAACGTTAGCTTTTAACTCCATATCTAATACCTCCTTAAAATATAAATGTTTTTCTTCTTATAGAGAGAATCTATAAGTTTTTATAAAAACACGCCGGAAATCCCCATGTTCCCGTTGTGTCTTATACAGAAAAAGACATAAAAATGACATAAAATTAACGATTAGACCGTATTCTAGTCCCTCGTCTAGTATGCCGTTCAGTTTATATTAACTATTATGGAGTAAAAGCCTTGAAAAGTCAATGTTTTTTTGATAATATAAAAGTGTTCAAAAAAGGCTTGAATTATAGAGAAACCTGTGCTATTGTTAAGTGGCGCGAAAGTGAATATGGGGGTAGTTGGGTGACTGGTGTGCCCCCTGGTCTTCAAAACCAGTGTTGGGCGTTAGGAGCGTCCTGGGTGGGTTCGATTCCCACATGCCTCCGCCAGAAAAATAACAATATTCTGTTAAAAATATCGCAGAATTTTGATTTGAGAATTTATAGATAAAAACTATCAGTTTCTGCTTTTTGAAATGAAAAGGTAAGTAAATAGAATTGGTGGAATCCAATCTGTTTTTGCTTAAAAAAGAAAAAAGGAGAAGAATGTCATGGGAAACGTACAGATTTTATTGCGTCAGCATGTAGGAGCACCTTGTGAAGCAATCGTAAAAGCTGGGGACAAGGTGGAAAAAGGTACTCTCATCGCTACTCCGACTGGACTTGGGGCAAACATTTTTTCCAGTGTTTACGGTGTGGTAGAAGAAGTGACAGCTGACAGCATCATCATCAAACCAGATGATGAGCAGAAAGATGAATTTGTTCCTATCAAGGAAGGAACAAAACTGGAAATGGTAAAAGAGGCCGGAATTGTGGGAATGGGCGGAGCTGGATTCCCGACAGGCGTAAAACTGAACATTAACCTGGCAGAAACACCGATGGCTGAACTGGATCCGGAGATCAATCCGGAGCTTCCGGCAGATTTTAAACTGGAGCACAGCTATATTTTGGTAAATGCTGCAGAGTGTGAGCCGGGACTGGAACATAATATCCAGCAGCTGGAACAGCAGACGGACAAAGTGATCCGCGGCGTAAAATACTGTATGGAGATTACACATGCAGATAAAGCAATCTTTGCAATTAAGAAGAAACACCACAACGCGATCAAGATTTTGGATGCAGCTTTAAAGAGCGAACCGGATATTTCCATTCATATGCTTGCAGACATCTACCCAATGGGAGAGGAACGTGCAGTTGTAAGAGAGTGCCTTGGCGTAAACTTAACAACAACACAGCTTCCTTCCGCTGCAAGATCTGTTGTTGTAAATCTTGAAACAGCAGCAAAGGTTGCAGAGGCTATTGATGAAAGAAAACCTTGCATCAGCAAGAATATGACAGTACGTGGAAAACTGAACGGCGGAAATGGAGCTCATGTATTCATGGATGTGCCGATCGGTGTCAGCGTAGGAGAGATGATCGAAAAAGCCGGCGGTATTGACGGTGTATATGGAGAGATCATTATGGGAGGAGCATTCACAGGTAAATCTACAGATCTGGATGCACCTACTACAAAGACAACAGGAGGAATCCTGGTAACAGGAGAATTTCCGGATCTTCACGGTGCAAATGTGGGAATCCTTGTCTGTGCATGCGGCGGAAGCGAAGAGCGTATGCGTGAGATCGCTGCCAAGATGAACGGAAACGTTGTATCTGTATGCAAATGTAAACAGGCAATTGAAAACAAACCGGGTGCACCGCTGAAGTGCTTAAGACCAGGCAACTGTCCTGGACAGGTAAAGAACAACCTGCAGTTTAAAAAGGATAATTGTGAATATATTATTATTGGTAACTGCTCTGACTGTTCCAACACCGTTATGGCGTCAGCACCTAAGATGGGTCTGAAAGTATTCCATCAGACTGACCATGTAATGAGAACAATCGGACATCCTCTTTACAGAACCCTGAAGATTTCCAAAGAGGTAAGCCAGGAGATTGATTTTTAAAGATTTTTAAGAAGTACAGGTATTACTGCCGCGGGCAGGGTCTGTGGAAGACCCCCGATTCTTTCACAGGCTTATGAAAAGATTGAGAGGTATTTTCTCTGCCGGCGGTTGTATATATACACCTTTGTCCGTGCAATGCGCGGATGGAACAATCTGGATTATTCTCTGAATTTAAAAGAGAGATTCAGAAGTAACAAAAACAAGGAGGGAAAACAATATGTCAATCACAGCTGAAACAGCTAAAGAACATGCTCATGATCCTGCGGTATTGTGTTGCAGAGCCGAAGGCGGCATTACAATCGAACCAGCTAATCTGGAAGATCCGGCAATCTTTGACGATCTTGTAGATTCAGGATTATTGAACCTGGATGGTTGCCTGACCATCGAAGAAGTTTTAGGTGCAAAATTGAAAGAAACATGCGATTCTCTTTGCCCACTTACTGCTGATAAGGTAGAGGGAGCAAAAGCTCCGACAGCACCGGCAGCAGAGGAAGAACCAGAAGAGGAAGCAGCAGCACCTGCACCTGCAGCACCAGTTGCAGCAGCACCGGTAGCAGGAGGAACATTAAAAATCCATATCGGAGAAGGAAAAGACATTGATCTTGAGATCCCGGTAGGAGCTCTTGGAGCAGGCGGAGCAGCAGCTGTACCGGTACCGGCAGGCGCAGAAGCAGCAGTTGCAGGCGCAGCACCGGCAGCAGCTGAAGAAGAGAAGGTTGTTAGAAGCCTGACAAGAAAACATTACACAATCACAGAGGTTAAGAGAGGACCGGAGACAAAGATCGAAGGAACAACTCTTTACATCCGTGAAGGAATCGAAGCAGATGTTATCGCAGATCAGGAACTTGTAAAAGATTTCCATCTGGAGATCATTACTCCTGACAAATATCACACATATTCTGAGACAATTATGGATGTTCAGCCGATCGCTACAAAAGAAGGCGATTCTGACCTTGGAACAGGTGTGACAAGAGTTCTGGACGGCGTTGTTATGATGCTGACAGGTACAGATGAAGGCGGAGTTCAGATCGGTGAATTCGGATCATCTGAAGGATACCTGGATGAGAACATTATGTGGAATCGTCCAAGCTGCCCGGATAAAGGCGAGATCTTTATCAAAGGTAACATCGTAATTCAGGAAAAGACAAACATGGAGCGCCGTGGACCTATGGCTGCACATACAGCTTTTGATATCATCACACAGGAAATCCGTGAAGTCATGAAAGAACTGGATGACAGCCTTGTTGCAGATACAGAAGAACTGAAACAGGTTCGCCGTCCTGGAAAGAAGAAAGTTGTTATCGTTAAAGAGATCATGGGACAGGGAGCTATGCATGACAACTTCATCCTTCCGGTAGAGCCGGTTGGTGTTCTTGGAGCAAGAGCTAACGTTGACTTAGGAAACGTACCTGTTTGTGTATCTCCATTGGAAGTTCTTGATGGATGTATCCACGCACTGACATGTATCGGACCTGCATCTAAAGAGATGTCCAGACATTACTGGAGAGAGCCATTGGTTCTTGAGGCTCTTCATGATCCGGAAGTTGACCTTTGCGGCGTTGTATTCGTAGGAAGCCCACAGATCAATGCTGAAAAATTCTATGTATCCAAACGTGTTGGACACACAGTAGAGATGATGGATGCTGACGGAGCTTTCGTTACAACAGAAGGTTTCGGAAACAACCACATCGACTTTGCAAGCCATATCGAGCAGATCGGTATGAGAGGAATCCCGGTAGTAGGTATGTCCTACTGTGCAGTACAGGGTGCTCTCGTTGTTGGTAACAAGTACATGAACTACATGGTTGACAACAACAAATCAGAGTCCGGTATTGAGAACGAGGTTCTTGGATGCAATACTCTTTGTGAAGAGGATGCAATCCGTGCACTTGCAATGCTGAAGACAGCTATGGCTGGCGAAGAAGTGAAAGCTGCAGAGAAGAAGTGGAATCCGAACGTTAAATCTACAAACGTAGAGCTGATCGAAGCTGCATACGGCAAGAAAGTAGATCTCGTTGAAAACGAGCAGTCTCTGCCGATGAGCCAGAAACGTAAGGAAAAATACGACTAATCTGAGGCGGTTCAATGAATAACGAACGTTTGCATTATGGTGACAAGATCATTTACATGGAGGGTGTCGTTGTTGATGTTGATGATTGCAGCATCAGCGTAGACCTGAAAGGAAGGCTTGGTTTCTTAAAAGCCCCGAAGCGGATGTTTATCTGCGACACTGAACCCAAAGTAGGACAGGAAGTCGGATGGAACATGAGCTTCCCGGAGCAGCTGGGCCCGGAAATAAATGAGAAATATGTCAGCAATATAGAAAAAGAACGGCGCAAACAAGAAGAAATGCGCGGGCAAATGGATAATAAGGAGGTTTCAAAATGAGTTTAACGGTTGTTAAAGGTTTACAATCTGAAATTTTCGTTCCTATTACTCCTCCGGCTGTATGGACTCCTGTAACAAAAGAGCTGAAAGATATGTCTATCGCTCTTGCAACAGCTGCTGGTGTTCATAAGAAAGATCAGGAAAGATTCAATCTTGCTGGTGACTTCACATGGAGAAAAATAGAGAACACAACACCATCCAGTGAGCTGATGGTTTCACACGGTGGATACGACAACAGTGATGTTAACAAAGACATCAACTGTATGTTCCCGATCGACAGAATCCACGAATTAGCTGCAGAAGGATTTATCAGAGCTTGTGCTCCGGTTCATGCAGGATTCATGGGCGGCGGCGGAAACCAGGAAAAATTCAAAGGTGAAACTGGTCCGGCCATCGCACAGATGTTCAAAGAAGAGGACGTAGATGCAGTTGTCCTCACAGCTGGATGAGGTACCTGCCACCGCTCTGCAGTATTGGTGCAGAGAGCGATTGAAGAAGCTGGAATCCCAACAATTATTATTGCAGCTCTTCCTCCGGTTGTTCGTCAGACCGGTACACCTCGTGCGGTAGCTCCGTTGGTACCTATGGGTGCTAATGCGGGTGGTCCTCACAACGTAGAACAGCAGACACAGATTGTGAAAGCTACACTTGAGCAGTTAGTAAAGATTTCCACACCTGGAACAATCGTACCGCTGCCATACGAATATGTTGCTAAGATCTAATATCGGTCTGATATTAATGACAGGCACAATATAATATTCAATATGTGGGCAGATGTATTTATACATCTGCCCTTTTTAAAAATAGCGTCAGGCCTATAATCGGCGCTGCTATTGGAGGTGAAACGATGGTAGGAAATGAGACAGACTTAAGACGCCTGGTGATCAAGGCATTCCATATGACAGATGTGGAATGGGGCGAGCATAATGACATTAATGTAGATGGACATATGACTGTCAGTAAAGAGATGATCGATCAGCTTGTAGCTGAAGAGGAACATATTGAGAAGATCGATATCCAGATCATCAAACCGGGCGACCACGACAGATGGACGAATACGATCATGGATATCATTCCGATTTCTACAAAAGTTTTAGGGAAGATCGGAGAAGGTATTACACATACAATTACGGGAGTCTATGTGATGCTGACAGGGGTTGATACTGTCGGAAAGCAGACTCATGAGTTCGGTTCTTCAGAAGGAAATCTGAAGGAGCAGCTTTATCTGAATCGTGCAGGTACACCGGGAGATAATGATTACATTATTTCTTTCGACGTTACATTGAAAGAGGGTATGGGACAGGAACGTCCGGGCCCGACGGCAGCACACAGAGCATGTGATAAATTTATCCAGTCTTATCGTGATAAGCTGAAAAAATTCAAGGGCGACAAGTGTACGGAGCGTCACGAATATCATGATGTAGTAAGACCTGGGAAAAAGAGAGTACTTATTGTAAAACAGGTAGCCGGACAGGGAGCAATGTATGATACTCATTTGTTTGCAAAAGAACCTTCCGGAGTAGAAGGCGGACGTTCTATTATTGATATGGGCAATATGCCGATACTTGTTACGCCAAATGAGTACCGGGACGGAATTATCCGTTCCATGCAGTAGGAGGTGAATGGTATGGGTATTGGACCGTCAACAAAAGAAACATCTCTTCATCATTTCAGGGATCCACTGCTGGACGTTGTATCCAGTGACACTGATCTTGACCTGATGGGAATCATTATTGTAGGGACACCGGACGACAATGAGGACAAGATGCTGGTGGGAACAAGAACTGCTGTCTGGGCAGAAGCGATGCGTGCCGATGGCGTTATCATTTCCTCTGATGGCTGGGGAAACAGCGATGTTGATTTTACAAATACATGTGAGCAGCTGGGGACCCGCGGGATTGCAGTGACAGGACTGAATTTCAGCGGAACGGTAGCACAGTTTGTTGTAACAAATGACTATCTGGATGGAATTGTAGATATTAACAAGAGTGCAGATGGAACTGAGACAAATGTAGTTGGAGAAAATAATGTAGTAGAACTTGACTGCAGGAAGGCAACAGCGCTCCTTAAGCTGAAAATGCGAAAAATGGAAGAAAAGAGATAGCTGTGATTTTTATTATCGTGCAGCTTGAAGAATAAATCTTCATAAAAGAAAAGGCACGACATAAACTTATGTCGTGCCCTTTCTTTTTGGTATGTCATTGAGAGGTTTTTCCTCGTTGCATTGCAGTTTTGTATATATACAAAGCTGGGGAAGATCTCCTGTTGGAGAAAAGTATATATAAATTGTAGTTACCCGGGCAGGAACGCTCTTGGGGAAAACGTTCGGCCCTGGATTAACTGCAATAGCAACCATTGCTATCATCTTAAACAGCCCTACTTTAAAAATATAGCAGTCTCATCCCTTTGGGAGACCGCCTTTGCTCTCGTTGTTGTTTAAGATGGTTATAATATAGCACCAGTTTTTTTGTGTGTCAAGATTAAAAAGTGTGATTTTGCATAATTTTGCAAAAAAGTATATAAAAATAAATCCACTGCAGGACAAACTTCTTGTAATGCAGTGGATTTTTGATTTTAAAACGGAGAAAAACCGTTACTTATTAAAGGCTGGAGCAATGGGAACCTGCTCGATTTCGGGATGTACATTTAACATCCATTCTTTAAAGCTGTCGGCATTGCCTTCAGTGAAACATTCCTTGTCCAGCATAACACCCTCCACACCGTCGGGTGATGTCAGCTTGAAATAGGTTTTGGCCTCTTCCAGTTTTTTGATGTCGGACCATTCTACCCGGTTGTTCAGTTTCCCGTTGATATGAAGAGAAATATCCTTGTCTCTGACAATGACTTTGCATAACCAGTCTTTCTCATTAAAATATTTCTGCCTGGTGAGACGGAATGTTTTGTCGGCGTGCATCCAATGGAAAAAAACGCCCCGGTAAACGGCAACAAAAATCAGGAAAGCGCCGATTGTCTGCCATCTTGCGGAAACGTTTACTTTATCGAAATAGATCCACCCGAATACTCCGGCAGCAAAGAGGACGAGATACAGATAGAAAGTGCGCAGCCTCCAGAATTTTGGAGTGGCCCACTTATCATAACGTTTTCTGTCCATTGTATACTCATTGATAAACATAATTTATTCTCCGTATTTTGTAAGTCCTATTTTTATAATACATTTTCATAGTCTTTCTTTGCAAAAGCGGTATCTTTTTACAAAGAAAGAGCACAGATTTTTAGTATATAAATGGCCGTCCCTGGGGATGGCCATTTATAAAGATCATATGTAGAATTTCTTCTTGTTCTATCTGTCTTATTTAAGCAACTCCCGCTTTTTTGTCCTTTACAGCTGCACTGATCAGTGTATAGGAAGTCCACAGAAGAACAACACAAACCAGGTTGATCAGCCAGAACATCGGAAGAGATGTAACAAGTTTCCATGCAATGAATACACCGATACATCCGCCGATTGCGTTACCAACTGTGTGAGGAACATCGTAACGTTTGGTCTTGATAAACTCGATAGAGCAAGCCGGCATCAGACATGCACAGGATCCCATGAATACTGGGAAAGCTGCAGTTGCATCAACACCGAGCAGAAGGCAGGTAGCCATACAAGGTGCATACAGACCGAAACCGATATCCATCAGAGCGCCCCACAGGATGTTAAGACCTGCAGCTACGATCAACTGCCAGCCAGTCAGTGTTGTAGCAGTTCCTACAATACCGAACGGTCCCCATCCGGTGTTTTTGCAAAGCATGATGATTGCAAGTGGAATCATTATAACTCCAAGAGCCCAGCGGATCTTGTTACGAGGCCATTTTGTAACGATTGTTGCGAATCCAAAGGAACCAACAGCAGCACACACATACATGATCAAAAGGAACACAGGATCAACATCTACAGAAGCTGTGAAAATGAATGCCTCGAAGATAACCGGGAAGGTATCACCAACATTCAGAGTTCCAGGGATGTTGATATCATCAATCTGGTTAAATAATTTATACATGAATGTGGATGGTGCATAGGAACCACATCCAAGAGTGTCAAGGAAGTTAGCGACAATACCTACAGCGAAACCGGATGCCCACTGTTTGCCGGTAGCGTTCTTGAGTTCATCCATACGGTTCTTTCCGATATCGACGATAAGTCCGATACCTGTTCCGGCTGCCAGAACGCCGAATAAAATCTGAAGAAACAGTAACATAAAATTTTCCTCCAATCTCTAGATAAATAAATACTATAACTTTTACAGAGATGCCACCCCGATTTGACATCTCCATGTAAACTTAATTTACCATTTTGACAAAAAAAAGTCAATACTTTAAGCATAGAAAGAGAGAAATCATTGTAGAAAATGAACAATGATTTCTCTGTGGTTCCATGTTTATTTGATAAATCCGAAAACAGTAAGGAGAATGACGATCATGAAGACAGGTACGACGGCAACGGTCAATATCTTATTGTAAAGAGTAACGCGGCCGAATTTTCCGTCATTCGTTACTTCTTTTTCATAGTTTTTAAATCCCCAGACTTTAGCGATAAATACACATACCAGAATACAGCCGATCGGCATCAGGAGATATGCGGTGAAGGTGTCCAGCCAGTCATAGATTCCCAGCATTCCCAGGCCGTTAGCGTCCAACCATGGAAGTTTTACATTGCTTAAAAGACCAAATCCCAGGGAAACAAAGACGTTCCCGATCGCGATGATAACAGCTGTCAGGATTGTTGCGTTGCGGCGTCCCATTTTCCGGTTGTCCTCAAAGGTGCGGATCGAAATTTCGAAGAAGCTGAACAGAGAGGAAATTACCGCAAAAAGGATGGCCAGGAAGAAACATACGCCGATGATCCTGCCGCCAGGCAGTTTTTCAAAAATATCAGTCATTACATTAAATACAAGGCTCGGACCTGCGGATTCGATATCCACGCCGCCGGAAAAGGCAGAGGGGACAACGACAAATCCTGCCAGGATCGCTGCGGCGGTATCGAAAGTGGAAACCATGATCGCGTCGCTTTTCAGGTTGTTCTCTTTTGGAATGTTGGCGCCAAGGGTTACATACAGTCCCCAGCCGATTCCGACTGAGAAGAGAACCTGTGTAGCCGCCTGGGCGAAGGTAGTAAAGCTGAATTTGCTGAAATCAGGAAGAAGATAATATTTTACTCCTTCGATAGCGTTTTCGTTTACAGCCAGTGCCCATATGCCGCAGATGATCAGTAAGGCAAAAAGTACAGGCATCATAACTTTGGCAATTTTTTCTACTGTATTTGTGATCCCGAAATACAGCATAATGGACACAAATAAAAGGATAAGCGCGGCCCAGATCAAAGGTTCGATAGTAGAGGAAGTGAAAGTGTCAAAATAAACCTGTTTGTCGGAACCGAAATCTCCGCTGACTATGTATTGGAAAGCGTATTTTGCTACCCAGCCGCCGACAACGACATAATACATATTTATCATAAGGGTACAGACATTGGCGATCCAGCCGGCGATTCCCCACTTTTTGTTGATGCGCTGGAAAGCGGTAACGGTATCTTTTCCGGTGTGGCGCCCTATGGCAGTCTCCATCTCTACCATGGGGTGCCCCATCAGTGCTACAACAATGATGTAGACTACTAAGAAAACACCGCCGCCTCCCTGATAGGCAAGGTACGGAAATCTCCAGATATTTCCCAGGCCGATAGCTGCGCCGGCGGCTACCATGAGATAACCGAAGCGGGAGCCCCATTGACGAGTTTCAGAGTTTGTTTGATTGCTCATAAATACGCATCCTTTCCTACGGGGTGTTTTTCTAATGAGTGTATCGATATTGTCCGCCCCTTGATATGAGAAGATTTAAAAGCAGAAAAGCGCTCGTCACAGACAGTGAGAGCGCCTTCATTAGTTTAATCCTCTTCTTTAGTATATCGATACCGGGAGTATAAGTCAATAAAAAGCATTAAAAAAACTAATGGAAACATTAAAAAATATAATGAAAAATAGTTTTTATATGCTGGATTGCGTAAATCAGTCATCCAGCAGAAAATCTTTTGCATATTCTAAAAATGCCCTGCAGGCCGGCGAAAGGTCATCGGGAGAAGAGTAAGCCAGTCCCAGCTGCCGGGAAACGGCCGGGGTGATATGCCGGGTTACAAAGTTCCCGTTTTGGCCGCGCAGCAAGAGTCCTGGAAGGATCGTGATACCCAGATTTTGCTCTACCATAGAAAGAACAGAGAATTCGTTGATAGAGACAAAACGAATGTCAGGTCTGATGTTGTGTTCTTTCAGGACGCGGTGCACATCACTTCCGGGGGCATACTCTGTGATGACAAAGGGAGCTCCGTTCAGCTTTTCTATAGGAAGCGGATCGTAAGCGGACAGGGGATGACCGGAGGGCAGAACAGCCAGCAGCTCGTCGTCCAGAGCAGGGAGAAAATGGTAATGGTGACCGGGCTGATAACTGAGAAAGCCGATGTCAACGCGGCGTTCCTGGATCCAGTCGGCCAGCTCTCCTTCCAGGCCTTCTGTAATTTTGAACAATATATCGGGATGGCTGCGCTGGAAAGCCTGTATGATCCGTGGGATCCAGTGGATAGAGCAGCTCAGATAAGTCCCGATCGTAATGGTGCCGGTCTGGGCACCTTTCAGAGATGCGATTTCCTGGCGTACGACTTCGTCGGCATTTAAAAGAGCGCGTACGGCTGGAATGAGTGACTGTGCTTCCCGGGTGAGGGCGGTCCCGCTTTTATCCTTGATAAAAAGAGACAATCCCACTTCCTTTTCCAATGCTTTCATCATCTGGGTTATGCCGGACTGTGTATAGCCAAGCACCTCGCCTGCCCTTGTAAAACTGCCGTAATCATCTACGGCCAGCATAACCTTCCATCTTTTGATATTCATAAAATTCCTCATTTCTGTTGCTTCATATTATATATAGTGTAAAATATAAAGGTGTTTGCTTTCTATGATAATAAATAGTAACGGACACCGAGAAAAAATACAAGGAAAATAAAAAAAATACTTGAAAACCGGAAATATATCATATATAATGAAAAAGCTGTGACATGATAGCTGTGAAGCGTGAGGTTGCTGCCGAAGCAAAAACATAAGCCAGGCAGGTTTTCCGTGGAGCGAATGTCAAGTTAGGAAACTGGCGACAAGTCACTGTACGAAACTACTATAACAGCTGCTGAAATGCAGTAACAACGTGTGAGTTTCTCACGACACACACGGGAGAGTGTACAGTCACCGCTTGTCGTACTGAAGTCAAAAGTACGAAAAGGAGGCGACTTTTTTTATGGCAAGTCAAGTAATGAGAATCACATTGAAAGCGTATGATCATCAGCTTGTTGATGCATCCGCAAAGAAAATCATCGAAACTGTAAAGAAAAATGGAGCGAAGGTGAGCGGACCTGTACCGCTTCCGACAAAGAAGGAAGTAGTGACAATCCTTAGAGCTGTTCACAAATACAAAGACTCCAGAGAACAGTTTGAGCAGAGAACTCATAAAAGACTGATTGATATCATTACGCCGACCCAGAAGACAGTAGATGCTCTGTCAAGACTGGAAATGCCGGCTGGTGTTTATATTGATATCAAAATGAAAAACAAATAAGCAGTATTCCTAAAATTTAGGATGAACGTCAAAAAGGGCGTTCCGCTGTAAATCACAGGAGGTATTTATAATGAAGAAAGCTATTTTGGCTACAAAAGTTGGAATGACACAGATCTTCAATGAAGACGGCGTTCTGACACCGGTAACTGTGCTTCAGGCTGGACCATGCGTGGTAACACAGGTTAAGACAGTGGAAAACGATGGATACAGCGCAGTGCAGGTTGGATTCATGGATAAGAAAGATAAGATCATCAACAAGGACAAGAGCGGTAAGAAAGAAATCGTTCATCGCCATGGTGTGACAAAAGCAGAGCAGGGACATTTTGCAAAAGCTGGTGTTTCCGGCAAGAGATTTGTAAGAGAGTTCAAGTTTGAGAACGCTGAAGAATATACACTGGCACAGGAAATCAAGGCTGACATCTTTGAGGTTGGTGATAAAGTAGATGCTACAGCAATCTCCAAAGGTAAAGGATTCCAGGGTGCTATCAAGAGACATGGACAGCACAGAGGACCTATGACACACGGTTCCAAATTCCATCGTCATGCAGGTTCCAATGGTGCGGCTTCTGATCCGAGCAAGGTGTTTAAAGGAAAGAAAATGCCTGGACAGATGGGAAACAAGAAGATCACGATCCAGAATCTGGAAGTTGTACGCGTAGATGCTGATAAGAACCTTCTTTTAGTAAAAGGTTCTGTACCGGGACCAAAGAAATCTCTGGTCACAATTAAAGAGACAGTAAAAGCTAACTAGGTTTTACGAGGAAGGAGGAACACTTAGATGGCAAACGTATCTGTTTACAATATCGAAGGTAAAGAAGTTGGTACGATCGATCTGAACGATGCTGTATTTGGTGTGGAAGTAAACGAGCACCTGGTACACATGGCGGTTGTAAGCCAGCTTGCAAATAAACGTCAGGGAACACAGAAAGCAAAGACACGTTCCGAAGTTTCCGGCGGCGGAAGAAAACCATGGAGACAGAAAGGAACCGGTCATGCAAGACAGGGATCCACAAGAGCTCCACAGTGGACAGGAGGCGGAGTTGTATTCGCACCGGTACCGAGAGATTATTCATTCAAAATGAATAAAAAAGAAAAGAGAGCGGCTCTGAAATCTGCTCTGTCTGCAAAAGTTGCAGAGAACAAATTCATTGTGATCGATGAGATCGCTTTTGAAAACTTTAAGACAAAGAATTTTGCAAACGTATTGAAGAACCTGGATGTAAACAAGGCATTAGTCGTATTGGAAGATGGAAATGTAAATGCAGAGATCTCTGCAAGAAATATTGCTGATGTAAAAACTGCAAAGACAAATACAATTAATGTGTACGACATCCTGAAATACAACACAGTAATCACAACAAAGGCTGCTGTTGCTGCAATCGAGGAGGTGTACGCATAATGGCTGATATCAAATATTATGATGTAATCCTTAAACCGGTAATTACAGAAAAGAGCATGGAGCTGATGGGCGAGAAGAAATATACATTCCTTGTTCATACAGATGCTACAAAAAATCAGATTAAAGAAGCTGTTGAGAAAATGTTCGCCGGAACAAAAGTAGAAAGCGTAAACACAATGAACAACGGCGGAAAGAAAAAGAGAGTGCGCGGAACCATGCAGTTCGGTACAACCGCTAAGACAAAGAAAGCGATTGTTCAGCTGACAGAAGAAAGCGCAGATATTGAATTGTTTGAGGGACTGTAAAATTTGCTGAAAGCAAAAACAGTACAGGCGTCCATTCCCCGCCGGGGAAGGGACAAAGCATACGGACAGAAACCGTGATAATAAACAGTATTGAAAGGAGAAGCAATCATGGGAATCAAAACCTATAACCCATATACGCCTTCCAGAAGACAGATGACTGGATCTGATTTCTCTGAAATCACAAAAACAACTCCAGAAAAGTCTCTGCTTGTTTCCAAAAGCAGCCAGGCAGGACGTAATAACCAGGGAAAAATTACAGTAAGACACCGCGGAGGCGGAGTTAAGAAAAAATATAGAATCATCGACTTCAAGAGAAGAAAAGATGGTGTTGCAGCAACAGTATTAGGAATCGAGTATGATCCGAACAGATCTGCAAATATCGCTCTGATCTGCTACGAGGATGGAGAAAAAGCATACATCCTGGCACCGCAGGGATTGACAGACGGTATGAAAGTCATGAACGGACCGGAAGCAGAGGTAAGAGTAGGAAACTGCCTGCCGCTTTCAGAAATTCCGGTTGGTACACAGATTCACAACATTGAGCTGTATCCTGGAAAAGGCGGACAGTTGGTACGTTCCGCTGGAAACAGTGCACAGCTGATGGCAAAAGAAGGAAAATACGCAACTTTAAGACTTCCATCTGGTGAAATGAGAATGGTTCCGATCATCTGCCGTGCATCTATCGGTGTGGTAGGAAACGGAGATCACAACCTGATCAACATCGGTAAAGCAGGACGTAAGCGTCACATGGGTATCCGCCCGACAGTACGTGGTTCTGTTATGAACCCGAACGACCATCCGCACGGTGGTGGTGAAGGTAAGACTGGTATCGGACGTCCGGGTCCGTGTACACCTTGGGGCAAACCTGCTCTTGGACTTAAGACCCGCAAGAAGAACAAACAGTCTAACAAGCTGATCGTAAGAAGACGTGACGGTAAAGGAATCAAATAAATAGTTTCACAAGGAGGTAGAACTAATGGCTCGTTCACTTAAAAAAGGACCATTCGCAGACGCAAGCCTGCTGAAGAAGATTGATGCAATGAACGCATCCGGAGACAAGGCCGTTGTTAAGACATGGTCTCGCCGTTCTACAATCTTCCCGAGCATGGTTGGCCATACAATCGCTGTACATGACGGAAGAAAGCATGTGCCGGTATATGTAACGGAAGATATGGTTGGACACAAACTGGGAGAGTTTGTTGCAACAAGAACATACAGAGGACACGGAAAAGACGATAAGAAATCTAAAGTCAGATAAATAAAGACGTATTTGAAAGGAGGGTTCATCCATGGCAAAAGGACATAGATCCCAAATCAAGAGAGAGAGAAATGCTAACAAGGACACAAGACCTTCAGCAAAGTTGTCTTACGCAAGGGTTTCTGTTCAGAAAGCATGTTTCGTATTAGATGCCATCAGAGGTAAGGATGTAACAACAGCACTTGGTATTTTGACATACAATCCAAGATATGCTTCAAGCTTAATAAAGAAATTATTAGAGTCAGCAATCGCAAACGCTGAGAACAACAACGGAATGAATGCTGAAAACCTTTATATTGCAGAGGCTTATGCAAATAAAGGACCAACAATGAAGAGAATCAGACCTAGAGCACAGGGAAGGGCATACAGGATCGAAAAGAGAATGAGCCATATTACACTTGTGCTTGATGAAAGATAAGGAGGGCATTATGGGACAGAAAGTAAATCCTCATGGCTTGAGAGTCGGCATTATCAAAGATTGGGACTCTAAATGGTATGCTGAAAAAGATTTCGCTGACTACCTTGTAGAAGACCATGAAATCAGAACATTTCTGAAGAAGAGATTATACAGCGCAGGAATTTCCAGAATCGAGATCGAAAGAGCATCTGACCGTGTGAAGATTATCGTTTACACTGCAAAGCCGGGTGTTGTGATCGGTAAGGGCGGTTCCGAGATCGAAAAGGTAAAAGCAGAACTTGCTAAGTTTACAGATAAGAAACTGGTTGTAGATATCAAAGAAGTTAAGAGACCGGACAAAGATGCACAGCTGGTAGCAGAGAATATCGCACAGCAGCTTGAGAACCGTATCTCCTTCAGACGTGCAATGAAATCCTGCATGTCCAGAACAATGAAGGCCGGAGCTCTTGGAGTTAAGACTTCCGTATCCGGACGTCTTGGCGGAGCAGATATGGCTCGTACAGAATTCTACAGCGAGGGAACTATTCCTCTTCAGACACTGAGAGCAGACATTGACTACGGATTCGCCGAAGCTGATACCACATACGGAAAAGTTGGTGTGAAGGTATGGGTATACAAAGGTGAAGTTCTTCCGGAAAAGGCAGCAAAGGAAGGGAGCGATAAATAATGTTAATGCCAAAAAGAGTAAAACGTCGTAAACAGTTCCGTGGCTCCATGAAAGGAAAAGCACTTCGTGGAAACACACTTTCATATGGTGAATATGGTATCGTTGCAACAGAGCCTTGCTGGATCAGATCAAACCAGATCGAGGCTGCCCGTATCGCTATGACACGTTATATCAAGCGTGGCGGTAAAGTTTGGATCAAAATATTCCCAGATAAACCAGTAACTACGAAACCAGCTGAAACACGTATGGGTTCCGGTAAAGGTACCTTAGAATACTGGGTAGCAGTTGTAAAACCAGGACGCGTAATGTTCGAGATCGCAGGCGTTCCGGAAGAAGTGGCAAGAGAAGCTCTTCGTCTTGCAACACACAAGTTACCTTGTAAATGTAAAGTCGTTTCTCGCGCAGACTTAGAAGGCGGTGATAACAGTGAAAATTAATGCATTTGTAGAAGATTTAAGAACAAAATCAGCTGCAGAGCTGAACGAAGAATTAGTAGCTGCTAAAAAGGAGCTCTTCAATTTAAGATTCCAGAACGCAACAAACCAGTTGGATAACACAAGCAGAATCAAAGAAGTAAGAAAAAATATTGCAAGAATCCAGACTGTAATTACAGAAAAGAGCAATGCCTAGCTTTTTGAGCAAAATGCAGAGAAAGGAGTAACACCGTGGAAAGAAATCTTAGAAAAACACGTGTTGGTAAAGTAATCAGCAATAAGATGGATAAAACGATCGTAGTTGCTGTAGAAGATAATGTAAAACATCCGCTTTACAACAAAATCGTAAAGAGAACTTATAAATTAAAAGCCCACGATGAAGCAAATGAATGCAACATCGGTGACAAGGTAAGAGTTATGGAGACAAGACCGTTATCAAAAGATAAGAGATGGAGACTTGTCGAAGTTATGGAAAAAGTAAAATAGTATAAGGAGGGAAACCTGCATGATACAGCAAGAAAGCAGACTGAAAGTAGCAGACAATACAGGTGCGAAAGAGTTACTTTGTATCCGTGTGCTTGGAGGTTCCACAAGAAGATATGCAAGCATCGGAGACGTGGTAGTTGCAACTGTTAAAGATGCAACACCAGGCGGCGTTGTAAAAAAAGGTGACGTCGTAAAAGCTGTAGTTGTACGTACTGTAAAAGGTACTCGCCGTAAAGACGGTTCTTATATCCGCTTCGACGAAAATGCTGCTGTTATTATTAAAGATGATAAAAATCCAAGAGGAACCCGTATCTTCGGGCCAGTAGCAAGGGAGCTCCGTGATAAACAGTTTATGAAAATTGTTTCCCTGGCTCCGGAAGTACTTTAAGGAGGTGCGAGAATAAGATGTCAACTATGAAGATCAAAAAAGGCGACATGGTTAAAGTGATTGCCGGTAAAGATAAAGACAAAGAAGGCAAGGTCATCGCTGTAAATCAGAAAGACGGTACAGTTCTCGTTGAAGGTGTCAACATGCTGACAAAGCACACAAAACCAAGTGTTGCAAATCAGAATGGCGGTATCGTTCATCAGGAAGGACCTATTGATATATCCAACGTAATGTACATCCATAAAGGAAAAGCTACAAGAGTAGGGTTCAAGATGGATGGAGACAAGAAAGTGCGTGTTGCAAAATCAACAGGCGAAGTGATTGATTAATTTGAGGAAGGAGGTCCAGTGCTTTGAGCAGACTGAAAGAACAGTACCAGAACGAGATCGTTGATGCAATGATCAAAAAGTTTGGTTATAAAAATATTATGGAAGTGCCGAAACTTGACAAAGTTGTTGTCAATATGGGTGTCGGCGAAGCAAAAGATAATGCAAAAGTTTTAGAGTCAGCAATCGCTGATATGGAAAAGATCACAGGACAGAAAGCAGTCGTTTGTAAAGCAAAGAAATCCGTGGCTAACTTCAAAGTAAGAGAAGGAATGCCGATCGGCTGCAAGGTTACATTAAGAGGAGAAAAGATGTACGAGTTCGTTGACCGTCTTGTAAATCTTGCTCTGCCTCGTGTACGTGACTTCAGAGGTGTAAATCCAAACGCATTTGACGGAAGAGGAAACTATGCTCTTGGTATCAAAGAGCAGCTTATTTTCCCTGAAATTGAGTACGATAAGGTTGACAAAGTCAGAGGTATGGATGTCATTTTTGTTACAACGGCTAAGACAGACGAAGAGGCTCGCGAGCTGTTAAAACAGTTCAACATGCCGTTTACAAAATAAGGAGGTAAATTATGGCTAAGACAGCAATGAAAATTAAACAGCAGCGTAAGCAGAAATTTTCTACAAGAGAATACAGCCGCTGCAGAATCTGCGGTCGTCCGCATGCATATTTAAGAAAATATGGAATCTGCCGTGTTTGCTTCCGCGAACTGGCATACAAAGGACAGATCCCAGGTGTGAAGAAGGCAAGTTGGTAAAGGAGGAAGCAATCCATGACAATGAGTGATCCAATTGCAGATATGCTTACAAGAATCCGTAATGCAAATACTGCGAAACATGATACAGTAGATATTCCTGCATCAAAGATGAAAATTGCTATTGCTGACATTCTGGTGAATGAAGGATATATCACAAAATATGACATTGTAGAAGACGGAGCATTTAAGACAATCCGTGTGACACTGAAATACGGTGCAGATAAGAACGAGAAAGTAATTTCCGGTCTGAAGAGAATTTCCAAACCAGGACTTCGTGTTTATGCAAGCAGCGAAGAACTTCCGAAGGTTCTTGGAGGACTTGGAACAGCGATCATTTCCACAAATCAGGGAGTGATCACAGACAAAGAAGCAAGAAAACTCGGCGTAGGCGGAGAAGTTCTGGCATTTGTATGGTAAAATTTTGAGACAATTTGCGGGACAGAGGATACACCACAGCCACTAGGCTCGTGAAGGGCCTCGCCAAGTGGGCTGGGTGCACTTTCGCACTAAGCTCGTGAGGACCTCGCTAAGTGCTCAATGTGACTGAAAACAGAGCAGACAAAGCATCTGCTCCGAAAATTTAAGTTAAGGAGGATATGGTATGTCACGTATAGGAAGACTGCCAATTACAGTTCCAGCAGGGGTTACTGTTGAAATTGCAGAGAACAACAAAGTGACTGTAAAAGGTCCAAAGGGAACTCTTGAAAAAGAGCTTCCGGTAGAAATGGAAATCAAGCAGGAGGGAGATCAGATCGTCGTAACAAGACCGAACGATCTGAAGAAAATGAAATCTCTCCATGGTCTGACAAGAACACTGATCAACAACATGGTTGTCGGTGTAACAGAAGGATACAAAAAGGTTCTGGAAGTCAACGGTGTTGGTTACAGAGCTGCAAAAGCCGGAAATAAGCTGACACTAAGCTTAGGATACTCTCATCCGGTAGAGATGATTGACCCAGAGGGAGTTGAGACTGTTCTGGAAGGACAGAACAAGATCACTGTTCAGGGAATTGACAAAGAAAAAGTTGGCCAGTATGCGGCTGAGATCAGAGACAAGAGAAGACCGGAGCCATATAAGGGCAAAGGTATCAAGTATGCTGATGAAGTGATCAGACGTAAAGTTGGTAAGACTGGTAAGAAATAAATAAGGAGAGTGTGAAAATGGTTAGCAAGAAATCAAGAACAGAAGTACGTGTTAAAAAACACAGAAAAATCCGTAACCGTTTCAGCGGTACACCTGAATGCCCACGTTTAGCCGTATTCAGAAGTAATAATCATATGTATGCACAGATTATTGACGATGTGGCAGGGAACACTCTGGTTGCAGCTTCCACTCTTCAGAAAGACGTGAAAGCGAACCTGGAAAAGACAAACAACGTTGATGCAGCTGCATATCTTGGAAAAGTAATTGCTGAGAAAGCGCTTGAAAAAGGCATCAAGGAAGTTGTATTTGACAGAGGCGGCTTCATTTACCATGGTAAGGTTCAGGCATTGGCAGATGCAGCTCGTGAAGCTGGACTGGAATTTTAGGAAGGGAGAACACAGATGAGACAGGAACGCATTGATGCTAGTCAGTTTGAATTAGCAGAAAAAGTGGTAGCAATTAAGCGTGTTACCAAAGTTGTTAAAGGTGGTCGTAACTTCAAATTCACAGCTTTAGTAGTTGTAGGTGATGGAAACGGCCATGTTGGAGCAGGATTAGGAAAGGCTACCGAAATTCCGGAAGCAATTCGTAAAGGAAAAGAAGATGCAGCAAAGAATTTGATCTCTGTTGCACTGGATGATCATGGAAGTATTACACATGATCAGATCGGTAAATTCGGAAGTGCATCCGTACTTCTGAAGACAGCGCCCGAAGGTACTGGAGTTATTGCCGGAGGTCCGGCACGTGCCGTTATCGAGATGGCAGGTATCAAGAACATCCGTACAAAATCTCTTGGTTCCAACAATAAGCAGAATGTAGTACTTGCTACGATCGAAGGATTGAGAGAAGTAAAAACTCCGGAAAAAGTATCTAAGCTTCGTGGAAAATCCATCGAAGAGATCGTAGGCTAAGGAGGTAGATGAAAGTGGCAGATTTAAAAATCACATTAGTAAAATCTACAATCGGTGCCGTACCGAAGCATAAGAAGACAGTAGAAGCTTTAGGACTGAAAAAAGTAAACAAGACTGTTGTTTTGCCGGACAATGCAGCAACAAGAGGTATGGTAAAACAGGTACAGCATTTAGTAAAAGTAGAGGAAGTTTAATTTAGACTATAGAGTAAGGAGGTGTCATAATGGACTTATCAAACTTAAGACCAGCTGACGGAGCTAAGCACAGTGATAATTTCAGAAGAGGACGCGGACATGGTTCTGGAAATGGTAAGACTGCCGGAAAGGGACACAAAGGACAGAAAGCTCGTTCAGGCGGCACAAGACCGGGATTTGAAGGCGGACAGATGCCATTATACAGAAGAATACCGAAGAGAGGATTCACTAACAGAAATACAAAGACTATCGTTGGAATTAATGTGAGCGCTCTGGAAGTATTTGATAATGACGCTGTTGTTTCTGTAGAAACATTAAAAGAAGCAGGCATCGTGAAAAACGCAAAAGACGGTGTAAAAATTCTTGGAAATGGAGAATTAACTAAGAAACTTACAGTGCAGGCCAACGCTTTCAGCGCAGGCGCTGCAGCTAAGATTGAGGCTCTTGGTGGAAAAGCAGAGGTGATCTAATGTTTAAAACAGTGCGACGGGCATTTCAGATAGAGGATATTCGCAGGAAGATCCTGTACACATTCATGATGCTGATCGTAATCAGAATCGGATCTGAACTGCCGACACCTGGCGTAGATCCTGACTTTATAAAAGACTTTTTTGCACAAAACACTGGTGAGGCATTCAACTTCTTTAATGCCATCACCGGTGGTTCATTTGAGCAGATGTCCGTTTTCGCCCTCAGTATTACACCATATATTACATCCTCGATCATTATGCAGCTTCTGACTATTGCAATTCCCAAACTGGAAGAAATGCATAAAGACGGAGAGGATGGCCGTAAAAAGATTGCAGCGATCACACGGTATCTTACCATTGGACTCTCTTTGATCCAATCTACTGCCATGGCTGTAGGATTCGGACGTCAGGGACTTTTGGTAGAGTTTAATTTTGTTAATGCTGCAATCGTGGTTTTGACATTGACGGCGGGAAGTGCTTTCCTTATGTGGATTGGCGAGAGGATCACGGAAAAAGGCGTTGGAAATGGTATTTCCATTGTACTTGTCATTAACATTATTTCTCGTATTCCAAACGATATGTATACGTTGTTTGAGCAGTTCGTTAAAGGGAAAAGCCTTGCATCAGGCGGACTTGCGGCTTTGATCATTATTGCGATCATTCTGGCCCTTGTTGTCTTTGTCATTTTCCTTCAGGATGGACAGAGAAGAATTGCAGTACAGTATTCACAGAAAGTCCAGGGAAGAAGAACATTTGGCGGACAGTCTACCTACATTCCGATGAAGGTCAACACAGCCGGTGTAATTCCGATTATCTTTTCTTCATCGCTGATGCAGACACCAATTCTGATCGCGTCATTTCTGGGAAAAGGTGATGGAAACGGCATCGGAAGTGAGATTCTCCGCGGATTGAATCAGGCGAATTGGTGCAATCCACAGAATATCAAATATACGTGGGGGTTGCTTGTTTACATTTTACTGACTGTATTTTTTGCTTATTTTTATACATCCATTACATTTAACCCAATGGAGATTGCGAACAATATGAAAAAGAGCGGCGGTTTCATTCCGGGCATCCGTCCGGGAAGACCAACTGTGGAGTATCTGACAAAAATATTGAACTATATTATTTTTGTAGGTGCTTGCGGTTTGATCGTCGTACAGGTTGTTCCGATTATCTTTAATGGATGGCTGGGAGCAAATGTTTCATTCGGCGGTACATCACTGATCATTATTGTCAGTGTAATTCTGGAAACGATCAAACAGATCGAATCACAGATGATGGTCCGCAACTATAAGGGATTTTTAAATAACTAGATACCCTAAGAGGGACTCTGGCGGTTGGTCTGGAATATTGAATTTCAGGTCAGATCCGCCGGGGTATATTTGCTTTTAAACTCGCGGAAGAAATATATTTTCGCGGGTTAAAATGCTATAAGGAGGAGATAAGCCTATGAAGATCATTATGTTAGGTGCGCCTGGTGCCGGAAAAGGGACACAGGCAAAAAAAATTGCAGCTAAGTATAATATTCCCCACATTTCCACAGGAGATATTTTCCGTGCAAATATTAAAAACGGTACGGAGCTTGGAAAAAAAGCTAAGACTTATATGGATCAGGGACTCCTTGTGCCGGATGATCTTGTTGTAGATCTTGTTGTGGACAGAGTAGGTCAGGATGACTGTGAAAGAGGATATGTTCTGGATGGATTTCCAAGAACGATCCCGCAGGCGGAAGCGCTTACCAAGGCACTTGCCGATATGGGACAGAAAGTAGACTATGCTATCGATGTGGATGTACCGGATGAGAATATTGTGCGCCGTATGTCGGGAAGAAGAGCATGTGTGGGATGCGGAGCTACATATCATGTTGTATATGCACCGACGAAAAAAGAAGGTATCTGTGATACCTGCGGCGGTGAACTGATTCTTAGGGATGATGACAAGCCGGAGACTGTACAGAAGAGACTGAATGTATACCATGAGCAGACACAGCCGCTGATTGATTATTATACAGAAGCCGGAATTTTAAAGACAGTAGACGGAACTGTGGACATTGATGATGTATTTCAGTCAATTGTAGATATTTTAGGAGCGTAAATCTATGTCAATTACGATAAAATCTTCCAGAGAAATTGAGCTGATGACAGAAGCAGGAAGAATTTTGGAAATTGTTCATAACGAACTTGCAAAAGCACTGCATCCGGGTATGAGCACTCTTGATATTGACAAACTTGGGGAAGAGGTGATACGCAGCTACGACTGTATCCCCTCCTTCCTGAATTATAACGGGTATCCGGCATCCATCTGCGTATCAGTAAATGATGAAGTTGTGCACGGGATTCCCAGCCCCCACCGAATCATTCAGGATGGCGATATTGTCAGCCTGGATGCCGGTGTGATCTATAAGGGGTATCACTCTGACGCTGCGAGAACTCATGCAGTCGGAGAGATAAGTAAAGACGCGGCAAAGCTGATCGAAGTCACGAAACAATCCTTTTTTGAAGGTATAAAGTATGCAAAAGAAGGCAATCATCTATTTGATATATCTTCTGCCATAGGCCGGTATGCGGAAAGCTTTGGATATGGAGTTGTCAGAGATCTGTGCGGACATGGCATCGGTACCAGTCTGCATGAAGCTCCGGAAATACCGAACTATGTACAGAAAAGGAAAGGCGTACTGCTGAAAGCAGGCATGACCCTTGCCATTGAGCCAATGATCAACGCCGGAACATGGGAAGTGAACTGGATGGATGATGACTGGACAGTCGTGACAAAGGATCATTCCTTATCGGCGCATTATGAAAATACTGTGCTGATCACAGAGGGTGAGCCGCAGATACTGACTTTGACGGAATAAGTAAAAGGAGCGGCTGATGGAAAGATATAAGGCGGGAATGCTTGCCAGATCACTGGCAGGACATGACGAAGGACAGATATATGTAATAATTGAAAGTGAAGCTTCATATATATATTTAGTGAATGGGAAAAACAGAACGCTGGATAGGCCGAAGAAAAAGAAAGCGAAGCATGTCCGCCTGATTCGGGAAGAACACGATATTGCCGGAATAAATGATGCTGGAATACGGAAAATCATAAAAGAGTTTGTGAAAGAAGGAAAACAGGAGGAATAGAGAAAATGTCAAAAGCTGACGTAATTGAAATTGAAGGAACTGTAGTAGAAAAACTGCCGAACGCAATGTTTCAGGTAGAGCTTGAAAACGGACATCAGGTATTGGCCCACATCAGCGGAAAACTGCGTATGAATTTCATTAAAATCCTTCCGGGTGATAAGGTGACACTGGAGCTGTCTCCGTACGACCTTTCAAAGGGAAGAATCATTTGGAGAGATAAGTAATATTTTTGAGATTTTAAATAAGAAATCTATTGACTTTGCTTGATGCGTAGTGCTATACTATATAAGCGCGTTTCTGGGTATTTCTATGCCTTGTTACGGGATGCCCGGAAAATCAGTGCAGGAACAAGCAGGCAATGGATGAAAGGAGGATTTGACGTGAAGGTTAGATCATCAGTAAAACCAATTTGCGAAAAATGCAAAGTTATCAAAAGAAAAGGAAGCGTTCGCATTATCTGCGAAAATCCAAAGCATAAACAGCGTCAGGGCTAATACTGAACACTTAGTGAATGCAAGCGGCTACGCGCAGCATGAACTTAGTGAGAAGATTCGTCCCAAGCGTTAGTGAACGCAAGTCGTCAGAGGCAGCGTGAGCTTAGGCGCACGGACGTGTAGATCTATGTTAGCAGATTGATAGTTTATGCATTAATTTAGGCGGCTGATAGCATGACACACCAGGGTGTGTGTGGAGTGGTCGTGCTATTTAATATACATGAAACACCGACAAGGGCAGTGGTTTCTGCAAGGTGGCTTCTAGTATATTGCTTACAATACCGGCGGTCATTGGCCGATTTGAGATCGGTTGCCGGAAAGGGCGTGAATACCGACACGCCTGGGCTGGGATATCGGATAAGATATGAGGTGTGTTTCTTTATGGAAAGAACGGCTTCACAGAATTCCGGTAGGGTGACAAGAGAAAGCGGTCTGCCCGCAGCCTCAATTTAGGACAATATTAATTTAAAGAATCAATGGAGGGAAAATCACATGGCTCGTATTGCAGGTGTAGACTTACCAAGAGACAAACGTGTTGAAATCGGACTGACATATATTTATGGTATCGGAAGACCGAGCGCAACTCGTATTTTGAAGGAAGCAGGAGTAGATCCTGATATCCGCTGCAGAGATCTGACAGATGAAGATGTTAAAAAGATCAGTGCAGTAATCGATGAAACACAGATGGTAGAGGGTGATCTTAGAAGAGAGATCGCTTTAAATATTAAGAGACTGCAGGAAATCGGATGCTACAGAGGTATCCGTCACAGAAAAGGACTCCCGGTTCGCGGTCAGAAGACAAAGACTAACGCAAGAACAAGAAAAGGTCCAAAGAGAACAGTTGCAAATAAGAAGAAATAATTTAGTGTTTGAGTGAAACAATACAAAAATTAAGAAAGTAGGTTAGTTTAAATGGCAAAGAAAGTTACAAAGAAAGTGACAAAAAGACGTGTCAAGAAAAACGTTGAACACGGACAAGCACATATCCAGTCATCTTTTAACAATACAATCGTAACATTAACAGATGCACAGGGAAATGCTCTGTCATGGGCAAGTGCTGGCGGTCTGGGATTTAGAGGTTCAAGGAAATCTACTCCATATGCAGCTCAGATGGCAGCAGAGACAGCTGCTAAAGCAGCATTGATTCATGGACTGAAGACAGTAGATGTTATGGTAAAAGGACCGGGTTCAGGAAGAGAAGCGGCAATCCGTGCTCTTCAGGCATGTGGAATTGACGTTACAAGCATCAAAGACGTTACTCCGGTACCGCATAATGGATGCCGTCCACCGAAACGCAGAAGAGTCTAATTAGGAGGTAAATGAAAAATGGCAGTAAATAGAGTTCCGGTTCTTAAAAGATGCCGTTCACTTGGCATGGATCCAGTTTATCTTGGAATTGATAAAAAGTCTAACAGACAGCTCAAAAGAGCAAACAGAAAAATGAGCGAGTATGGTCTTCAGCTTCGCGAAAAACAGAAAGCAAAATTCATCTACGGTGTATTGGAAAAGCCGTTCAGAAATTACTATAAAAAGGCAAAACAGCAGAAGGGTATGACAGGTACCAACCTGATGGTTCTTCTGGAGTCAAGACTTGACAATGTAGTATTCCGTATGGGATTTGCAAGAACACGCCGTGAAGCAAGACAGATCGTAGACCACAAACATGTTCTTGTAAATGGAAAACAGGTAAACATTCCGTCTTATCTTGTGAAGGCCGGAGATGTAATTGAGATCAAAGAAAAATGCAAAGGTTCTCAGAGATATAAAGACATCCTTGAGGTAACAGGCGGACGTCTTGTGCCGGGATGGATCGAAGTAGATCAGGAAGCTTTGAAAGGTACAGTAAAAGAACTGCCGACTCGTGATGAGATCGATGTTCCGGTAGATGAAATGCTGATCGTCGAGCTGTATTCTAAATAATTAACTTAGAGAATTACCCTTCGGTAATCCGAACAACCCACAAGGAGGGACCGCATAGTGTTTGATTTTAATAAACCAAATATTGAAATTACAGAAATATCAGAAGATAAGAGATATGGAAGATTTGTAGTAGAACCTCTGGAAAGAGGATATGGTACAACACTTGGTAATTCTCTTAGAAGGATCATGCTTTCTTCTCTTCCTGGAGCTGCAATCAGCCAGGTGAAGATCGACGGAGTGCTGCATGAGTTCAGTTCTATCCCGGGTGTAAAAGAAGATGTTACTGAGATCATCATGAATCTGAAATCACTGGCAATCAAGAATACGTCCGAGACCGATGAGCCTAAGACTGCATATATTGAGTTTGAAGGCGAAGGAGTCGTAACCGGAGCTGATATTCAGGTGGATTCTGACATTGAGATCATGAATCCGGAGACTGTCATTGCTACATTAAATGGCGGCGCTGACAGTAAGCTCTATATGGAGCTGACGATCACAAAAGGACGCGGCTATGTAAGTTCTGACAAGAATAAGAGCGAGGAGCTTCCGATTGCAGTGATTCCGATCGACTCTATCTATACACCGGTTGAACGTGTCAACCTGTCTGTAGAAAATACTCGTGTCGGACAGATCACTGATTTCGATAAACTGACATTAGATGTCTGGACAAACGGAACACTTCTCCCGGATGAAGCTGTAAGTCTTGCGGCAAAAGTACTTAGCGAACATTTGAAACTCTTTATCGATCTGTCTGAAGTAGCGCAGGCTGCAGAAGTAATGATCGAGAAAGAAGATGACGAAAAAGAGAAAGTACTGGAAATGAGCATTGATGAGCTGGAACTTTCCGTACGTTCTTACAATTGCCTGAAGAGAGCAGGAATCAATACAGTAGAAGAGCTGACAAACCGTACTCCGGAGGATATGATGAAAGTCCGCAACCTGGGACGCAAATCCCTGGAGGAAGTATTGGCAAAATTAAAAGAACTTGGCTTAGAACTGAGCCAAGGAGAGGAGTAGAGAGGGCGAAGCCCTCGATGCCGATTGAACTGCTAATGTTCAAGCGGCTTCCACACTTATTGCCCTGTCTGTCAGTAAGCCCGAAGCGCATGGCAGCGGCATTTGGCTAGTAAGCCCGAAGATGCATAACCAGATGTGAAAATGGAGGATATGAAAAATGGCAAAATATAGAAAACTTGGCAGAACATCAAGCCAGAGAAAAGCGTTACTTAGAAACCAGGTAACAGCATTGTTGAATAACGGAAAAATCAGAACAACTGAGGCAAAGGCAAAAGAGATCCGTAAAATGGCAGAAGGTCTGATCGCACTTGCAGTAAAAGAGAAAGATAACTTTGAAGAAGTTACTGTAAAGGCAAAGGTTGCACGTAAAGACAAAGACGGCAAGAGAGTAAAAGAAGTAGTAGACGGTAAGAAAGTTACAGTATACGACGAAGTTGAGAAGAAGATCAAAAAAGATATGCCGTCCAGACTTCATGCAAGACGTCAGATGCTGAAAGTTCTTTATCCTGTAAAAGAAGTTCCGAAGACTCCTGCAGGAAGAAAGAAAAATACAAAAGAAATCGACATGGTTGCAAAACTTTTTGATGAGATCGCACCAAAATATGCAGATCGCAACGGTGGCTACACAAGAATCATCAAGATCGGTCAGCGTAAAGGTGACGCAGCTATGGAAGTTCTGATCGAGCTGGTATAATCTGTTCGTGAAAAAGGTGAAATATTACTTGCGCTAAGCAAGGGAGAAAACAGGATGAAATCCGAAAACAGAAGGATTTCGTCCTGTTTTTATTTAACAGGAAATCTTTTGAAAGAGAAAGATAAATATTTAACGAAAAATTATCGAATAAAATTAAAAAATCTTTTGTGATTCATTGAGGCATAGAGGCAAGGGGGGTTTTAGAGAAAAAATTAAGTAATAATACACAAAAAAACTCATATAAACAATGAAAAGTAAGTATAATATGTATAAAAACAAGAAAATGATAAAAAAATAACAATTTTATATTGACAAATAATTAACGATTAGGTATACTAAACCCATCGAAAAGAAAAGCAAGAAAGACTATTTACACGGAGGATATGAAAATGGCTAAAAAGAAAGAAGAAGCGGTGGTACCGGAAATCGTAGACAGCGTAGAGAGCCTTGAAGCAAAGATGAAAGCAATGCGCGAGGCACAGAAGATTTTTGCAACCTATACGCAGGAGCAGGTAGATAAGATTTTCTTTGAAGCGGCAATGGCTGCAAACAAAATGCGTATTCCACTTGCAAAACAGGCAGTGGAAGAAACAGGGAGAGGCGTTGTAGAAGATAAGGTTATCAAAAATCATTACGCAGCAGAATATATTTACAATGCATACAAAAATACAAAAACATGCGGCGTGATTGAGGAAGATAAAGCATACGGAATCAAGAAAATTGCAGAGCCGATCGGACTTGTCGCTGCAGTTATTCCTACAACGAATCCGACATCAACAGCAATCTTTAAAACATTGATCTGTCTGAAAACAAGAAATGCGATCATTATCAGTCCTCATCCGGCAGCAAAAGCTTGTACGATTGCAGCGGCAAAGGTTGTTTTGGAGGCAGCTGTAAAGGCAGGCGCTCCGGAAGGGATTATCGGATGGATTGATACTCCTTCGCTGGAACTTACAAACACTGTTATGAGGGATGCGGATATCATCCTGGCAACAGGCGGACCGGGAATGGTAAAATCGGCCTACTCCTCCGGAAAGCCGGCGTTAGGTGTAGGTGCCGGAAATACACCAGTCATTATTGATGATACAGCAGATATCAGAAATGCAGTAAACTCTATCATCCATTCCAAAACATTTGACAATGGTATGATCTGTGCTTCGGAACAGTCAGTAACTGTACTGGAGAGTGTATATGAAGAAGTGAAGAAAGAATTTGCATACCGCGGATGTTACTTCCTGAAACCAGGGGAAGAGCTGGATAAGGTACGCAAGACTATCATTATCAATGGTGCGCTGAATAATAAAATTCCTGGAAAAAGCGCTTATGAGATTGCACAGCTGGCAGGTGTTGATGTGCCGGAAAATACAAAAATCCTGATCGGTGAAGTAGAATCTGTTGATATTTCTGAGGAATTTGCACATGAAAAACTTTCGCCGGTACTTGCAATGTACAAGGCTAAAACATTTGATGAAGCACTTTCAAAGGCAGAAAGACTTGTTGCAGACGGTGGATACGGACATACAGCAGCCCTTTACGTACATCCGGCAGAGACTGAAAAAATTGCAAAACATGCAGCAGCAATGAAAACATGCCGTATTTTGATCAATACACCTTCTTCACAGGGTGGCATTGGTGATCTTTATAACTTTAAACTGGCGCCTTCTCTTACTCTTGGATGCGGTTCCTGGGGCGGAAACTCCGTATCAGAGAACGTTGGAGTAAAACATCTGATCAACATTAAGACAGTTGCCGAGAGGAGAGAAAATATGCTTTGGTTCAGAACACCGGAAAAGGTTTACTTTAAGAAAGGATGTATGCCGGTTGCATTAGATGAGCTGGGAACAGTAATGCACAAGAAAAAGGCATTCATCGTTACAGATACATTCCTTTATAAGAATGGCTATGTTGCTCCGATCGAAGAAAAATTAGATGAGATGGGAATCCAGCATACATGCTTCTACGAAGTTGCACCGGACCCGACACTGCAGTGTGCACGCAGAGGTACAGAGCAGATGAGACAGTTTGAGCCGGATACGATCATCGCTTTAGGAGGCGGTTCCGCAATGGACGCTGCCAAGATCATGTGGGTAATGTATGAACATCCGGAAGCAAACTTTGAAGATATGGCAATGGATTTCATGGATATCCGTAAGAGAGTATATACCTTCCCGAAGATGGGAGAAAAAGCTTACTTTGTAGCGATTCCGACATCTTCCGGTACCGGATCTGAGGTGACGCCGTTTGCAATCATTACAGATGCAGATACAGGCGTAAAATGGCCTATCGCTGATTATGAATTACTGCCCAATATGGCGATTGTAGATGTAGATAATATGATGACACAGCCAAAGGGACTGACAAGCGCATCCGGTATTGATGTTATGACTCATGCGATTGAAGCGTATGTTTCTATTATGGCAACAGACTATACAGACGGAATTGCGATGAAGGCAGTTAAGATGGTATTTGATAATCTGCCGTCAGCATATGAAAATGGAGCGAATGATCCTCATGCCCGTGAAATGATGGCAAACGCTTCCTGTATGGCAGGTATGGCATTTGCAAATGCCTTCCTGGGACTGAACCATTCTATGGCTCATAAACTTGGTGCATTCCATCATCTGCCGCATGGAGTCGCAAATGCAGTGCTGCTGACAGAAGTTATGCGCTACAATGCAGCGGAAGCTCCGACCAGAATGGGAACATTCTCACAGTATCAGTATCCTCATGCGCTGGCAAGATATGCAGAGCTTGGACGTTTTGCAGGATGTCAGGGCAAGACAGATCAGGAAGTATTCGAGAACCTTCTTGCAAAACTGGAAGATCTGAAAGAAAAGATCGGTATTAAGAAATCGATTAAAGAATATGGCATCGATGAAAAGTATTTCCTGGATACGCTGGATGAAATGGTAGAACAGGCATTCAATGACCAGTGTACCGCAGCAAATCCAAGATATCCATTGATGAAAGAAATGAAAGACATTTATCTTAAATGCTATTATGGCAAATAGTTTTTCTCATAAGTTTTTCTCACAGAAAGAGGTGTGCCCGGCTGGGTGCACCTCTTTCTATGGTGTTCGTGTATATGCCGGTTCTTGTAGAAAAAGGAAATAGCACATATCTGAAAATGTTAATTAAATAACAATAAAAATAAAATAAAAAAATAAGTTAAGAAAATATCAAAATATATTTAAAAATAAAAAAGGCAGGAGTATAATATAGATAACAGGAAAACGGAGAAGGGAAGACTCTGGAGGAAATGATGAAAGTAGATCCGCAGAATCTGGATAAATATATGGAGGATTTTGTGGATCTTCAGGTGAAAGTACATTCTAAGAAGGCGCCTATGTTATCCAATATTAAAGATAAACTGCGCCGGCAGATCAACAGCATCAAAGAACTGGATGCAAGCCAGAGATATGAACTGCTTACCCGTCTTGAAAGCATGCCAAGGCATGATAAGCTTTGCCACGGGGACTTTAATCCAAGTAATATTATTGTAGGCAAAAATGGAAAGATGTCAATTGTAGACTGGGCTCATGCAACGATCGGAAATGCCAGCGCTGACGCGGCAATGAGTTATCTGCTTTTTGCCCTGAAGGATCAAAAGGCAGCAGACCTGTATCTTAAGATGTTCTGCAGAAAGTCAGATATAGCAGTTCAGTATGTGCAGCAGTGGCTGCCTATTGTCGCAGCTGCACAGCTTACAAAAGACAATGAGCTGGAAAAGGATTTTCTGATGCAGTGGATCGATGTTATGGATTATCAATAAATTGCTGATAGGGGAAAGCCAAACGCTATAAAAGAGTAAAAAGGATGCGTGTCAATTGCGGGACACGCATCCTTTTTCTGAACGGTTTAGTTTGCACGATAAACCTCGGCATAATATACACCATATGCAAGAGCAGTAGCATGGTCACTGACAAAGATATCGATTTTGTTTCCTTTAATCGCACCGCCGGTATCTTCCGCCGTATAGACATGTCCATTGATGATGACCTGTGAACCGAGAGGAATTACACTTGGATCTACTGCAATTGTACGACCGGCTGTGGGAACTGTACCGCTTGCTGTATGAGAACCGCCCCAGGAACCGGTACAGTAAAAGCAGGAGCAGTAGTGCGTGATTTTAAAGCGCCCCAGGCTCTGCTTTCCATCGGTGGAAACGTTGGAGCCTCCTGATCCTGATCCGGAAGAGCCCTGCTGGGCATCCTGAGCTGCATTCTGCTGCGCCTGACGCGCGGCTTCTTCAGCGGCTTTCTGCTGTGCAAGAAGGGCTTCGGCTTCTTTTGCTGCCTGCAGCTGATCCTTATATTTTTCCAATTCACTGGATTTGGAAGAAATTTCATTTTCAAGTTCAGTGCGGGTAGCATTTACCTGTTCCTGCATATCAGCCAGTTCTTCCTGCTGTTTCTTTAAGGTGTCACCTTCTTTTTTGATTTCGTTCTGGGTATCCTCCAGTTCCTGGAGCATTTCCCGGTCATATTCGCTGACATTTTGAATGAAGTCAGTCTTATTCAGGAAATCAGCCATATCTTCTGCTGAACAAAGCAGTTCAATAAAACTTGTATTTCCCGCCTCGTACATATATTTGATCCGAAGCTTCATTGCTTCATATTGTTCCTCGCCTCTTGCCTGTGCCTCTTTCATTTTTTCCTGTGTAACTTTCATTGCGGAGCTGGTTTCCTCCATCTTTGAGGAAAGATCTTCCAGTTCGCCGCTAAGAGTATTCAATTTTTTGTTCAGATTATTTAATTCGTTCTCTAATCCATCTGTTTGTTTTTCTAATTCTTCCGTAGAAGGGTCTGCGTATACCAGAATGCTCGTACACCCCATGACTGTTATGCATCCGGCAAGCAGGCCGACGCGCAGCATGCGTTTTAATCTTGTACTAATCATATACATATCCTTTCTTTCGGCGAGTGCGTATCTATTATACAACAAATTGCTTTATTACGCAAATTTTGTTATGATAAAACATGAAAAATCTATCATACCGGAGGGGAAACAGATGAAGAAATATGAAGAAGAACATTATCTTATGGAAAATATAAAAGACAAAATTTATCCATGGGTAAAGTATGAACTAAGAGACAGCCATGCGCTGAACGGGAAAAACATTTCCCAAAAGGATACGCCGCTGATCGCCTTTGCAGGAGAGCTGACGGTTTTGCTGGTTATACAGAGAGGGGAAGATGCATATGAAATCATTAAGGACAATATGCTTCCTCCTGACTTCGACATAGAACAGCTTTACTATACAGCCTGTGAAAACCTTGCAAGAGATATAGAATTTGTAGTGTCAAATACATGGTACGGAGGGTTTGGCATTGTAGCCGACGGCCATCATGAAGCAAGCTCTCTGTGTCTGCAGCACATCTGGAATGTGTGTGCCGAGAAGCTGGACGATGATCTTGTGCTCATGGTGCCTTCCAAGGATCTGGTTTTGTTTGCCCCGGCAAAACAGGAGGAAGTAGTAGGCAAGATGATCGACTTCGGAAAAGAGGCATATGAAAGAAGTCAGGATAGAATCAGTACAGAACTTTTGATTTTTACAAAAGACGGAAAGGAACTGCTCGTATATGATAAAATGCAGCACTGACAGAAAGAAAACGGGGAAAAAGATCAGGATGATCGCACTCGACCTGGACGGTACTTTGCTTACCAGCGATAAAGTCCTGACGGATCGTACAAAGGATGTTTTAAGGAGAGCGATCGAACAGGGCATTGTTGTTCTGCCTGCAACAGGGCGTCCTCTCTCCGGCATTCCAAAAGAGGTTATGGAATTTCCGGGAGTGAGGTATGCAGTTACTGCAAATGGTGCCCGGATCGTGGACAGTTTGGAGGGACGTATCCTTTATGAGGATCAGGTATCCTATGAAAACGGGAAAAAGGTATTGGAAATATGCGGAAAGTATGACGCACTCCTGGAGGTGTACTATAATGGAGTGGGATATACGGAAGAAAGCGCTCTTAATAGGCTGGGGGACTTTGTACCAAGAGTTCCCATGGCTGCATACATACTGAATACGCGTCGGCCCGTTGAAAATGTAACAGAGCTTTTTAACAGGAAGAAGCTGCCTACCGATAAAGTACAGGCCATTTTTTCTTCGGAGGAGGATTGTAAAAAAGCCTGGAAAGAAGTAGAAGATCATATTCTGGATATTGAGATTACAGGAGCGCTGTGCAATAATATAGAAGTAAATGCCAAAGGAGTAAATAAAGGCAAAGGGATTTTGATGCTGGGAAAAATTCTTGGCATTGAACGGGAAGAGATCATGGCCTTTGGAGACGGACGGAACGATACGGCTATGCTGCAGGAAGCCGGATTGGGTATTGCAATGAGCAATGCAGTAGAAGAGGCTAAGGCAGCAGCAGATGAAGTGACTCTGTCAAATGATGAGGAAGGCGTGGCCGCCGCTATCGAGAAATATGTGCTGGATGGGGATGTGTGATGCCGGAAAATGACAAAATGAAAGAGGAGAGCGAAAATGTTAGATGTGATTAAGGTAATTATCCTTGGGATTGTGGAAGGTATTACAGAGTGGCTTCCGGTCAGCAGTACCGGCCATCTGATTCTGGTGGGAGATATTCTTAAGCCGGATTTAAGTGATGCTTTTATGGAAATGTTTAATGTTGTCATTCAGCTGGGGGCAATTATGGCAGTTGTAGTTTTGTATTTCCATAAGCTGAATCCATTTTCTCCGAGAAAGACACAGAAACAGAAAATGCTGACATGGCAGATGTGGATCAAAGTGCTGATCGCTTCTGTCCCGGCAGGAATTGTGGGTGTGCTTTTTAATGACTACCTGGATGCTGTTTTCTATAAGCCGCTTCCTGTGGCAGTGATGCTGATCGTATATGGTGTTCTGTTTATTGTTGTGGAAAATAGAAATAAGCATCAGAGACCAAAAGTAACTAAAATATCCGAGTTATCTGTGCAGATGCTGCTTTGGATCGGTGTATTTCAGATGCTTGCCCTTATTCCGGGAACATCCAGATCAGGAGCTACTATCGTAGGGGCATTGATGATTGGAATTTCAAGAAGTACGGCAGCGGAATTTACCTTTTTCCTTGCAATTCCGGCTATGTTTGGTGCAAGTCTTTTGAAACTGGTGAATTTTGGTCTGTCCTTTACAGCGAAAGAAGCGGGAATGCTTGCTTTGGGATGTCTTGTGTCCTTTGGATTGTCTGTTGTTGCAATTAAATTTTTGATGGGTTATATCAAGCAGCATGATTTCAAAATATTCGGTTATTACCGGATAGCGCTGGGTGCTATTATCATTATCGTGTCACTGGTTCAGCTGATAATTGCATAAGAATCCAAAAAGATACTTGTTTTTTCTTGGTTTCGTGTTAGAATATGTACTAGACTTGAATTTTTATACGCATAAATGATTAAAATAAATGGGGATAATCAGGAGGAAAAGGAATATGAAATGGAAAAAAGTAATCAGTGTAATGTTGGCAGCAGCATGTGTGGCCGGTCTTGCAGCATGCGGCAGCAGTGATTCATCATCAGAGGGCGGAGACAGCACAGAGGAAAAGGATACTCTTGTTATGGCAACAAATGCGGAATTTCCGCCTTATGAATATTATGAAGGACAGGACATCGTAGGAATCGATGTGGATATTGCCAATGCAATTGCAGATGAGCTGGGTATGGAGCTGAAGATCGAGGATATGGCATTTGACTCTATCATTGCTGCTGTAACAAGCGGAAAAGCTGATTTCGGAGCAGCAGGTATGACGGTGGATCCGGATCGTGAGAAGGAAGTCAACTTTACAGATACTTATGCGGAAGCGACACAGGTAATCATTGTAAATGAGGACAGTACGATTGCCGGACCGGACGATCTGGTAGGAAAGAAGATCGGTGTTCAGCTGGGAACAACAGGAGATATGTATGTATCTGATATCGAAGATGCTACAGTAGAAAGATACAACAAAGGATTTGAGGCAGTGCAGGCTCTGACACAGGATAAGATCGATGCAGTTGTGATCGACGGTGAGCCGGCTAAGAAGTTTGTTGAGTCCGCAGAAGGAACAAAGATCCTGGATGAGGCATATACACAGGAAGAGTACGCGATTGTTGTGGCAAAGGATAACGAAGAGCTGCTTGAGCAGATCAACGGAGCGATCGCAGATCTGAAAGAATCCGGAAAACTGGATGAGATCGTTGCAAAATATATTACTTCAGATGAAGAGTAATTCATGATCGGACCAATAGATAAGGTGTAAATTATGTTGCAGGAATGGCAGGAGAAATTTTATTTAAACTTTATAAAAGATGAGCGGTGGAGATTTATATGGGATGGCCTGAAAGTAACGCTTCAGGTAACTTTTCTGGCCGTGCTTATCGGCATTGTTCTGGGACTTCTTGTGGCCATCGTGCGTTCTACGTATGATAAGACAGGTAAGCTTCGTATTCTCAATCTGCTCTGCAAGCTGTATCTGACTGTGATCAGGGGAACGCCTGTTGTTGTACAGCTGCTGATCATATATTTCGTCATCTTTGCCAGTGTTTCAGTTGATAAGATTATTGTGGCGGTGATGGCATTTGGATTTAATTCAGGGGCCTATGTGGCGGAAATATTCCGATCGGGTATCATGTCCATTGACAACGGACAGATGGAGGCAGGAAGAAGCCTTGGATTCACATACAGTCAGACAATGTTTTATATTGTAATGCCGCAGGCTTTTAAAAACGTCCTGCCGGCGCTTGGAAATGAGTTTATCGTACTTTTAAAAGAGACTTCTGTATCGGGATATATTGCCCTGCAGGATCTCACCAAGGGCGGAGATATTATCCGAAGCCAGACATACAGTGCGTTTATGCCTCTGTTTGCAGTCGCACTTATTTACCTTGTTATGGTGCTTATTTTTACTAAGCTGGTAAATATGCTGGAAAGGAGGCTGAGGAACAGTGACCACTAAGGAAGATGTATTGATCCGCATTGAGGATGTGCATAAGATATTTGGTGAGCTTCATGCCCTGAATGGTATTTCCGGAGAAATTAAAAGAGGGGAAGTTGTGGTGATCATCGGTCCTTCCGGTTCCGGCAAATCAACGCTTTTGAGATCTCTGAATCTTTTGGAGGTTCCATCCAAAGGACATATATATTTTGACGGAGTCGATATTACAGATAAAAAAGTTGATATCAACAAACATCGTCAGAAGATGGGAATGGTGTTCCAGCATTTTAATTTATTCCCTCATAAGACGATTCTTCAGAATATCACGCTTGCACCTGTTAAGCTTCTGAAAAAAGACAAAAAAGAAGCGGAAGAAGAAGCAATGAAACTTCTGGAGCGAGTAGGGCTGGAAGGAAAGGCAAATGCTTATCCGTCACAGCTGTCCGGAGGACAGAAGCAGAGAATTGCCATTGTGCGTTCTCTGGCTATGAAACCGGATGTGATGCTTTTTGATGAGCCTACCTCTGCACTTGATCCGGAGATGGTCGGAGAGGTTTTAGATCTCATGAAGCAGCTGGCAAAAGAGGGAATGACAATGGTTGTTGTTACCCATGAGATGGGATTTGCCCGTGAAGTCGGCACGAGAGTCGTTTTTATGGATGAAGGTCAGATCAAGGAAGAGGGAGAACCGGAGGAGTTTTTCACAAGGCCAAAGGAGCCCAGACTTCAGGAATTTTTATCCAAGATTCTATAAAAAATTTGATCAAAAAAAGGCAGAGCCGAAAGCGGCGCTGAAGTATACAGGGCAGGGGAATACCCCCTGCCCTTTTTGTGATTTTTCTGTTATAATCGGAAAAGAAAAGGAGAAGATCATGAAATACGAACGAATCTATGAGGGAACGTTCCTGGAGAGGCCCAATCGGTTTATTGCATATATTGATATAGATGGGAAGAAAGAAACGGTTCATGTAAAGAATACAGGAAGGTGCGCCGAACTTCTTATACCCGGAACAAAAGTCTACGTACAGAAAGCAGAAAATCCGGAAAGAAAGACAAAGTGGGATCTGATCGCAGTTCTGAAAAAGGACCGCCTGATCAACATGGACTCCCAGGTGCCGAATGCCGCTGCAAAAGAGTGGATAGAAGGAGGGGGACTGTTTCGGGAACCGGCGCTGATACGCCGGGAATATACTTACGGGAAGTCACGGATCGATCTGTATGTGGAGGCGGAAAACAAAAAAATCCTGATCGAGGTAAAGGGAGTGACGCTGGAAGAGGATGGTGTCGTCCGTTTTCCTGACGCGCCCAGCGACCGGGCAGTGAAGCATGTGGAAGAGCTGGCCGGGGCTGTGAAAGAAGGTTATGAGTGTTATGTGCTTTTTGTCGTGCAGATGGAGGGCGTAAAGTTCTTTACTCCCAACCGGGATACCCATCCGGCTTTTTGCGAAGCGCTGAAGGAAGCGGAAAAGGCCGGAGTGAAGGTGATGGCGGTGGATTGCCATGTGGAAAAGGATAAAATAGAAGTCAAAGGACAGGTTCCGGTTATTCTGGAAGATCCCAGGCTGTATGAAATGAGAGATTCACTTATCTCCTGGTATCGGAAGAACAGAAGGAAGCTTCCGTGGAGAGAAGATCCAACCCCCTATCATGTATGGATCTCAGAGATTATGCTGCAGCAGACGAGGGTGGAGGCTGTAAAGCCTTATTACGCAAGATTCCTAAAAGCGCTTCCCACAGTGAAAGATCTGGCGGAAGCAGGAGAGGATACGCTCCTTAAGCTGTGGGAAGGACTTGGGTATTATAACCGCGTGAGGAATATGCAGAAGGCGGCGCAGCAGATCATGATGGATTTTGACGGGCAATTTCCGGATCACTATGAAGCAATCCTTTCTTTGAAAGGAATCGGAAGCTATACAGCGGGAGCTATCAGTGCTTTTGCATACGGTCTTCCCAAGGCTGCAGTGGATGGGAATGTGCTGCGGGTCTTATCCAGGATCCTTGGAAGCAGAGAGGATATTATGAAGGCGTCTGTCAAAAAACAGATGGAGGAGAAGCTGGAGAAGGTAATCCCGCCTAAGGAAGCCAGTGATTTTGGGCAGGGACTGATAGAACTTGGAGCCCTGATCTGTCTGCCAAACGGAGAACCGAAATGCCGGGAATGTCCCCTGCAGAAATGGTGCAGCGCACACAGGGAAGGACTGCAGGGCGAGATTCCGGTGCGCAGAAAACCAAAAGAGAGAAAGAAGGAGAAGAAGACGGTTTTCATTTTCCGGGACGGAGAGAAAGCGGCGATCCGTAAAAGACCGAAAAAAGGGCTTCTGGCAGGCTTATATGAGCTTCCAAATGAAAAGGGGCACCTTTCCATGGAGGAAGCGGTTGCCTACAGTAAGAAGATCGGTCTTACACCTGTACGGGTAAAGGCACTTGGAGAGGCAAAACATATTTTCAGTCATGTGGAGTGGGAGATGACCGGATATTTTATCTGGGTGGACGAACTGGAGAAGTCCTGCCGGGAACCTATGCTGTTTGTGAGGCCGGAGGAAGTGGAGAAGGAATATCCTATTCCGTCCGCTTTCGAGAAATATGTGGGCTATCTTAATATCCGTCTGGGAAATGACAGATATTCGGAAGAATAAAAAAGAGTTCCGCATTGGAACTCTTTTCCTTATTTTCTGTTTCTTTTGTTTCGGGCTTTATGGGCCTTTATAAACGTTCGTTGTTTTCACGCATGAATTTGTATTCGGCAACAGAGCGGTCAAAGCCTTCAATGTGCACATAAAGCCATTCAACTACTTTTTCCTGTACTTTTGCAACAAAAGCAGGAGAAGGACCTTCCTCTTCAACAAGCATGTCCTGAAGATCAGCGATCGTCTGTTTAAAGATTTCATGCTGCTCTTTATGTTTCAGGAAACCGGGATACTCAATTTCTCTCTGAAGCTGCTCTTCAGCAGAAAAATGAAAGTTTGTATACTCTTCCAGATAATCCAGAGTTCTTACCGCAACTGCTTTATCGTTGCTCTGCTCACAGCTTCTTAACACCTCGTTGATTTTTTCGATCAGTTCTTTGTGCTGGGAATCGATCATTTCATTTCCGGTTACCAGGTTATCACTAAATTCTGCATACATTGTATTTTTCCTCCTTGTATAAAAAGATAAAATTTATAGCAAAGGTTCCCCCTTGTATTTTATGATCAAATGGGCTGATGTGAAAGTTTGGGCGCTTTTCTGCGTGCAGGCACATACACAAAAGGATAAATGATCCCAGCCATTACCATTGCGGCAAAGACATCCGTTACGGAATGTTGCTTTAAAAACATTGTTGAAAGAATGATGAGTGTGCCAAAAATGTAAATAAAACCTTTCAGGCGTTTGCGGTTTTTCATTCCTTCGTCGTGGGCAACAGCAAAAATAACGGACAAAGTATTGAACACATGAATACTGGGCAGAACATTTGTCGGTGTATCCGCTGCATATACAAGGCGTACCAGATCCGTAAAAATATTGTCCCGCGTCAAGGTATCAGGTCTTAGATCAAGTCCATTGGGAAAGACGGTGCATACAATAAGAAAAATTGTCATTCCCGTAAACATGAAAGCGCACAGGCGATAAAAGCCCTTTTTATTTGTAAAGAAAAAGTATCCTACTATTACTGCGATAAAGACAAACCAAAGCAGATAGGGTACAATGAAATATTCAATAAACGGAATATAGTCATCCAGCGGAGAATGGATCAGGTAATAATCTTTTGATACGTGATTTTCCAGATAGAGAAACCATGGCATGTAGATCAGCCCGTACAAAAAGACCCATGCGTGGCTGTATTTCTTCAGAAAGCCGGTGATTTTCATTATAATACTTCCCTTCAGCAATATTATTACAGTTTTTTATTACAGTTTGCATAGAAATTATATTTTTAATTCACTGGAATTATAACACGAAAAAGTTTAATCAACAAGGCGGTTCACCGTTTCTTAATAAAATTCCGCTTCTTTTTCGAAAATCTGCATATCATAGTGAAGAGAGCCCAGTGTGCGGGCTTTTTCTGTGCGCAAAGTCCATACGGCAACCGGAGTCTGAAAGACCCGGCGGCAGATCCATACACTGATCTCCGGCAGATCTTTCAGCTTATAAGAAATAAAGTCCGGCCTTCCCAGAAAATTAAAAAGAAGATGTTTTGCCATGAACTTGAGAATATAGGGTTCTCTTGTGGGACTGGCAGTCAGGTTGGAGGAAAGCTGGCCGCGCAGTATGTGAGGGGCGTGAAGGCGAAACCAGTGAAGTCCCATTGTATTGAAAGACTGGATCAGAAAAGGGCCGTTGTAAGTTTTCAGGATTTCATAAGTCTTTTCGCAGATCCGGACAGAACGTCCGGGTATCTTCAGTTCAATGAGAAGAGGCACCCTCCCGTCAATGAAGGAGAGAACCTCAGATAACAGAGGGATCTTCTCGGATGTATGCAGCAGAAAAAACTGCTGCAGTTCACTGTATGTATAGGACTCGATCCGGCCTGTAACGCCACAGAGCCGGTCCAGCGTATCGTCATGGAAAACAGCGACCTGACCGTCCTTTGTCAGGTGGACATCAAGCTCAATTCCATAGTGGAGGCGGGCAGCAGCCTTGAAGGCAGCAATAGAATTTTCAGGAATGAGATGACTGGAAGAATGATATCCCCGATGGGCAAATTTTATATTCTGGTATTGTTCCATTTCTTTTTTCCTGGAAGTTCTTGGAAGTATGGAAAAAAGATAGAGTCCGATCGCAAGGCATGCGATCAGGATAACGACAGCAGCTGCAAACAAAGGCTTTGGAACAAATACAATAAATGATGGCATAAATTTCACATCCTTTCCTATCCGGTAATGACACGGAGTTTTTCCGGTTCAAGGCAGGCGCGGATCGAGTGCTGTAAAAAGACAGGTTCTCCGTCGGTATGGACCGGGAGAGCAATATCGCTTTCAATCTGCACCTCTTTGCATGTATAAGTATAAACTCCGTGGAAGCGGGTATGCCATCCTTTGAAGGCAAAGGGCAGCAAAAGAAGCGCTTTGATTCTGGAAATGCCGGAGATTACCATGACATTTAAAAGACCGTCACAGGGATCCGCCTCCGGACAGAAACGAAAACCGCCTCCCTCATATGGGTGGTTCATTGCAACGGTAAAGAAAACCTTTGAAAAGGAAAGGGTTTTTTTGCCGTCCAGCGTTACCTGCATAGATGCCGGGCGCAGGTGGATCAGCCGGTGAAAGGCGATGGCAGCATAAGTCAGTTTGCCAAGACCGAGCCGGTTGAGTATGACTTTCATCCGGGAGATAACAGCCTGATGGCAGATGGCGGCGTCAAACCCCAGTCCGGCGCTTACTGCAAAGCGTTTTGTTCTGTTTTTATAAAAGAGAAGCCCTACGTTCATGTAGGAATAGGAGGCGGGAGAGAGGATTGCTGCAAGGGCTTTTTGTGGATCACGGGGAAGCGCGAAAGCGCGGGCAAAATCATTGCTTGAGCCGATGGGAATATACCCCACAGTGACGAGGGAGAGATTTTTTATTCCTCCGATCACCTCATTGATAGTTCCGTCTCCTCCAAGAACAATGATGGTGTGTTCCTGACCGTCAGAAGTCAGCTTTCGGGTCATGGCAGTAGCGTGGCGCTGATATTTTGTAAAAAACGCCCGGTATGGAACGGAAGATTCTTTCAGTTTTGGTTCCAACTGTTCCCATACCCTGCCGCCAAGTCCGGAACGGGCGTTGGGATTTATGATAAATGTATACATAGATGTTCTCCCTTCAGATAATATAAAATTATACCGCGGATGTGCCTGTGAGACAACAAGAGAGATTGCTATTTTAATGACAAGATGTTATATTTAAGGAAGATTCAGATAAAAGACAACTCCTTACACTGCAGAAGGCAGGCAGCGCATGAGAGCGGGTCTTTGATTAAGGAGGAAGAATAGAATGATGAAACTGGGATTTATTGGAACAGGAAATATGGCGACTGCCATGATGGGAGGTATCCTTGCAAATGGTCTTGCCAAGGCGGATGAAGTGATCGGGGCAGATCCCACTGAAGCAGGCAGAAAGCGGGTGCAGGAGAAGTACGGCATCCATGTGACAGCTGACAATAAAACAGCTGCAAGAGAGGCTAAGATTCTTATCCTTTCTGTAAAACCACAGTTTTATGCCGATGTGATCGAGGAGATCAAAGATGAGATCACAGACAGCCATCTCATCATTACCATTGCTCCCGGAAAAACACTTGACTGGGTAGAGGAACAGTTTGGAAAGCCGGTAAAGATCATACGTACAATGCCAAATACTCCTGCAATGGTTGGAGAGGGAATGACAGCGGTATGCAAAAATAAATATGTAACGGAAGAGGAGATGGAAGAGGCTTTGAAAATTCTCGGAAGCTTTGGAAAAGCAGAAGTGATCCCGGAGCGTCTGATGGACGCTGTGGTATCTGTAAGCGGAAGTTCCCCGGCCTATGTATTTATTTTGATCGAGGCTATGGCGGATGCGGCGGTATCCGGAGGAATGCCAAGAGCCCAGGCTTATAAATTTGCTGCCCAGGCGGTAATGGGAAGTGCAAAAATGGTTCTGGAAACAGGAAAACATCCGGCAGAGCTGAAGGATATGGTGTGCTCGCCGGCAGGTACAACCATCGAAGCGGTGCGGGTGCTGGAGGAGATGGGATTTCGCAGTGCAGTGATAGAAGCAATGAAAACATGTGAAGAGATTTCAAAAAGCCTGTAACCTGTGTATCAAATAAAGGAGATTAAAAGACAGAATGGAAAAAAGACAACTGAAGCCGTGGATGGCGGTCATATTTGTACCTGTATTTTGGATAGATATTTTTATCTTGAGCGGATTATTTGGCCGCTGGTTCGGCGTGTGGGGGACACTGATCGGAGAGCTTCTGCTGATTGTGCTTGCAGTGGGAATTGCTGCGGCGTTTCGGGAGGATATTCGGCGGATTTTCCCTCTGAAGAGGCCGGAAGCAGCCAAGGTAGGAGGCACTATTGTGCTCTGGCTTGGAACATTTCTGGCAGCCATGGGTATTGTGGGCGTCCTCAGCTATTTCTTTCCACAGCAGATGCTGGGGGCAGGAGAGGATGTGGGAAGCGTGGTAATGACGCTTCCGGCCTGGTTCTCCCTTTTCCTTGTTGCCCTGACTCCTGCTGTGTGTGAGGAAGTGGCGTTCCGAGGGGCTTTTCTTGGATGCTTTCGGAGTATAAGAAATAAATGGATCGGTATTCTGGTTGTTTCAGTAGTATTCGGACTGTTCCATGGAAGCATCTGGAGAGCCATCCCTACAACGATCCTTGGAATTGCAATGGGATATCTTCTGATGGAGACAGATAATATGTTCTATAATATGCTGTTTCATCTTATCAATAATGCAGTGCCGATTCTCCTGCTTCTCTTCCTTTCCATGATGCCCGGGGCCGCTGTGGATCAGAGCCAGATGGCAGAAATACAGCAGCAGATGGCAGGAGGAGTTTCTCTGATGGTGATGGCAGTCTATCTGATGTACTCCTCCGGCGCGCCTCTTTTGCTCTATATAGGAAATTATCTGATCCACAGAGGACAGCCGGGATATACAAAGGGTATATTTCCCAGAGAAAAGAGATGGCAGCTGGTTCTTCTGCTTGTTGTCAGCTTCTTCCTTTTCCTTATGGGAATGCTGCTGATGTTTCTTTCAACGATCGTTGCTCTGGCGTAGCGTGTATTTGTTACAGTGAAAACGGCTGCAGGCAGCGGGGAAGGATGCCGTTCATATGTGCAATGGCTGTGCCGTAATTGGTGATAGGGATGCCGGCGTCTTCCGCGCAGGAGAGCCTGTATTTCATTTCTCTTTCGTTGAGGGTGCATCCGCCGCAGTGGACGATCATGGAAAAGCCGCTTAAATCAGCGGGAAATTCTGTGCCGCTTGTGAAGGAGAACGTAAGGTCCTTGCATCCGGTGTGCTTCCGAATGAGATTCGGAAGCTTGACTGTTCCGATATCCTCGCATTGTCTGTGATGGGTACAGCCTTCTGAGATTAAAATGGTATCATCCGCCTTTAAGGAGTCCAAAGCTCTGGCACCGTCTGCCAGAGTTTTTAAATTTCCTTTGTATCTGGCAAATAAAATAGAAAAAGAGGTGAGAGGAATCTCTTCTGGAACAATTTTGGCGACGTAGGAAAATGCCTGGCTGTCTGTAATGACAAGGTCAGGGGTCCTGCCAAGAGAAGAAAGGGCAGCAGCCAGCTCTGTTTCACGGACAGTCAGGGCATAAGCGCCGGAATCAAGAATATCGCGGATGGTCTGCTGCTGCGGCAGGATGAGACGTCCCTTCGGCGCTGCCTTGTCAATGGGGATGACAAGTATCACCAGACTGGAGGGATGGATCAGATCTCCTACAATGCGTCTTCCTTTGTCTTCCTCAGGAAGACTGGCGGCAAGCATTTCCTTCAATTCAAAGATCCCCTGTCCATTTCTGGCGCTGATACGGATAGTATGGATGCTGTCCGGCAAAGAATCTGTCAGAGGGACAGGAGAGTCGAACGAGGAGAGCAGATCACATTTATTTATGGCAAGAATACAGGGAATCTGCTTCTTTTGTATCTTTTCCAGAATTTTTCCGTCTTCCGGCGTGATACCTTCCAGTGCGTCAATGACAAGGACGGCAATGTCGCAGCGGTTCAGAGCCTGGTGAGCCTTTTGGATGCGCATAAGGCCAAGCTCTCCGCTGTCATCAAGTCCGGGGGTGTCAATGAGGACGACCGGACCCAGGGGGAGAAGTTCCATGGCTTTCATGACAGGATCTGTGGTAGTGCCTTTGATATCGGAAACAATGGCAAGATTTTGGGAAGTTACAGCGTTAATAAGGCTGGATTTCCCGGCGTTGCGTCTTCCGAAAATACCAATGTGGACGCGCTCGGAGCTGGGGGTGTTGTTTAAGCTCATAAAAGTCTCCTTTCGTTAGAGCGGCCGGAGCTTTGTGCAGGCCCCGGCCCGGATTCAAAAAGGTGTTTCTGATTTTTATTAAAAACGGAAATCACGGCGGTTGTTTTCACGGATCAGGCGGAGATTTTCTTCCACAACAGCCCGTGCCTTAAGATTCGGTACGTTGAGGATTTCCCGATCAATCAGTTTATCGCCGATGGCTTTTGTTTCAGGGGACGCATAATCCATCAGATATTCTTCCAGAGTCATCAGCGCATTTGGATGGCAGCAGTTTTGGATCTGCCCGCTTTTGCAAAGAGACATGAAACGGTCTCCTGTCCGTCCCTCCCGATAACAGGCAGTGCAGAAGCTGGGAATGTAATCCATTTCCATCAGCCAGCGGACAACTTCATCCAATGTGCGGGTATCGCTGACATCGAACTGCTCTGAGCGTTCATCTTCCGGCTCCGGTTCACAGTATCCGCCTACGCTGGTACGGGAACCGCCGCTGATCTGTGAGATGCCAAGATGAAGGACTCTCTCCCGGTACTTCTGGTTTTCACGGGTGGAGATGATCATACCGGTGTAGGGAACCGCAATCCGGATACAGGCTACAATCTTGGCGAAGGTATCGTCATCAATCCCGTTATCAAAGGCATCGGCGTCGATATCGTCTGCATGACGGAGGCGAGGGACGCTGATGGTATGAGGGCCGACACCGAAAGCAGCCTCCAGATGTTCGGCATGCATAAGAAGTCCTGTAAATTCATAACGGTACTTATCCAGACCAAAAAGAACGCCGATTCCCACATCGTCGATGCCGCCCTCCATGGCTCTGTCCATTGCAGTAGTGTGGTAATCGTAGTCATGTTTCGGACCGGTAGGGTGGAGCTCCAGATAACTTTTTTTATGGTAAGTTTCCTGGAACAGGATATAAGTGCCGATGCCGGCTTCCTTCAGAAGGCGGTAATTATCTACCGTTGTAGCGGCAATGTTGATATTGACGCGCCGGATGGCTCCGTTCTTATGCTTGATGCTGTAAATGGTATTAATACTGTCCAGATAATAATCCATGGTATTGTGCACCGGATCCTCGCCTGCTTCCAGAGCCAGACGTTTGTGCCCCATATCCTGCAGCGCAATGACTTCCCGCCGGATTTCTTCCTGGGTCAGTTTTTTCCTTGCAATATGTTTATTCTTCATATGATAAGGGCAGTAGGTACATCCGTTAATGCAGTAGTTGGATAAGTACAAGGGGGCAAACATAACAATACGGTTGCCGTAAAAATCTTTTTTGATCTGTTCGGCCAGCTTGTAAATTTCCTGATTTTTTTCTTCAATATCGCAGTCCAGAAGAACCGCTGCCTCGCGGTGGGACAGTCCTTTACGCTTTTTGGCCTTTTCGATAATGGAATCGATCAGTGCCTCATTGTGCTTGTTTTCTTCAGCGTAGGCAAGCGTGGTGAGGATTTCCTCGTGGTTGATAAAATCATCTGGACATTTTGAGTTTACGTCATACATTTTTCTTTCCTCCGTTATCGCAAGTTTTATACACCGCATTGATCAGGAAATGTTCAAAGAATCTCCGCGGTGTGTCAGAATATGATAACCGACTGCCTCCATACGCTTTTCCAGCTTTTCTTTTCCCTCTGCAGCCTCCTCGCCGTCAGACAGTTTATTGTCGTAAAGGGAATAATCTTTTCGGTGGGTTTTCGGAGAGAGATTGGGCATAACAACATTTGCACCGGCCAGGATTCCAAGTTCTCTTCCGTTCTCCTGGATCGTGCCAAGAGCGGTGGTGGCAGGAAGAAGAACCTTTGGGAGCATCAGGCGGAGAAGTCCCAGCATAAACAGGGTCAGCTCCAGGGTGCCGGCAGGTTCCCTGGCAAATACGGTATCCCGGTGAGGGATAAAAGGCCCGATCCCTACCATATGAGGATTCAGCTTTTTGATAAACAGCATGTCATCGGCCAGATTTTCCACGCTCTGGAAAGGAGAACCTACCATAAAACCAGTGCCTACCTGATATCCGATGGCCTTCAGGTCCCACAGGCAGGCCTGCCGGGATGAAGCATCAAGACAGGACGGATGAAGCCGGGCATAGTGACCGGCTTCAAAGGTCTCGTGACGGAGAAGATAGCGGTCTGCCCCTGCGTCAAAAAAGGCCTGATAGGAATGATGGGCCTTCTCTCCGATAGAGAGGGTCACGGCACAGTCCGGCCACAGGTCTTTGATCTGAGAAATCAGATGTACCATGCGGTCATCTGTGAACCAGCCGTCCTCACCCCCCTGGAGTACGAAAGTGCGGAACCCCAGGGAATAGCCTTCCCGGCAGCAGGAGAGTATCTCCTCTTCAGTGAGACGGTAGCGGTACACATGGCGGTTGCTTTTTTGAATGCCGCAGTAATAGCAGTCGTTTTTACAGTAGTTTGTAAATTCGATCAGGCCGCGGATATAGACGCCGTGTCCGTAATGGTGATGCCGCACTTCTCTTGCCAGGGCAAAAAGATAAGAGGCGTCCTCTGGGGTTCGGTTTGTGATCAGATGGATCCACTCGTCCCTGGACAGAGTATGAGTTTGATGCAGTTTGTCGATCAGCAGGCGATTGGTCTGTTTCATCTGTGTATTTTACCTCCTAAAAAAACCTGCACCGGTGGCGCAGGCAAAAGGCGGGAGATTCCCTCTCCCTTCTTGATTCATGCTGGAAGCGCCTTTTTACTTAGGTGTTACCCTTTGTAATCAGTACGGTATTTCTGATATTGTATCATGTAAGGAGGAAAATGGGAATACTTTACAGAAACTTTACAAGATATGCGCAGTAGAATTGACAAACCCCATTTATACTGGAGTATAATAGTTAAAATGCGCTGTAATTTAATTGCGAAAAGGAAAATGCCCGACAGGGCAGGGAAAAGGAGAAAACAATGAAACAAAAACAAAAATATACCTCTCTGGAAAAAGCCTGGATTTTGTATGATGTTGGAAACTCGGCGTTTGTACTTCTGGTTTCAACGATCATTCCTATCTATTTCAATTACTTGTCAGAATCTGCAGGCCTTTCTTCTGTGACTTATCTTGCATACTGGGGTTATGCGGCCTCTGTCGCCACTTTGGCAGTTGCTTTTATCGGGCCTGTCTTTGGCGCGGTGGCTGACACCAAAAACTATAAAAAGAAAATTTTTCTTGTTACTGTGCTGGTGGGCGTGATCGGCTGTATTGCCATGGGGATCGCTGCCACATGGCTGGGATTTCTGGTGATCTTTGTGATCGCCAAGATCGGCTATTCTGCAAGTCTTGTGTTTTATGATTCTATGCTTCACGATGTGACAACGCCGGAAAAACTGGATGAGGTTTCTTCCCAGGGATATGCCTGGGGATATATCGGAAGCTGTATTCCCTTTATCATCAGTCTTGGGATTGTGCTGGGAGCAGAACCTCTCGGCCTTTCCATGCAGACGGCGATGGGGATTTCTTTTGCCGTAGTGGCGGTGTGGTGGATTGTTTCGTCTCTTCCGCTGCTGAAAAACTACCGCCAGATCCATTATGTGGAAAATACGCCCGGACTTGTGGGGAAAAGTTTTCGGAGACTTTGGGAGACATTAAAAGGCATGAAAGATGACCGGAAGATCCTATTGTATCTTCTTGCGTATTTCTTTTATATTGACGGTGTTTACACGATCATAGAGATGGCTACCGCATATGGAACGGCATTGGGGCTGGATACCACAGGGCTTCTTCTGGCGCTTCTTGTCACTCAGATCGTGGCCTTTCCATCGGCGATTGCCTTTGGAAAGTTTACGGAAAAATACCCGTCCGAAAATCTGATCACCATCTGTATCCTGGCCTATACGGCCATTGCGGTATATGCACTGTTTTTAAACAGCCAGCTGCAGTTCTGGATTTTGGCAGTATGTGTGGGATTGTTCCAGGGAGGCATACAGGCGCTGTCCCGCTCCCATTTTGCAAAATTAATTCCGCCCCAGAAATCAGGGGAATATTTTGGGATTATGGATATCTGCGGAAAAGGAGCTTCCTTTATCGGAACTGCCCTGGTAGGATTTGTTTCACAGGTCACGGGCAGCACAAACCAGGGCGTTGCCGTTCTGGCGGTGGTTTTTGTAGTGGGATTGGTTTTATTCCGCGTTTCTGTACGAATAAAAAAATAGTAATCTCTACCTGCCTGTGATAGAATAAAATAAAAGCAGGAGATGAGAGATATGATAATACAAGGATTGCAGAAATTAACATTGCTGGACTATCCCGGAAAGGTTGCCTGCACCATATTTACGGCAGGATGTAATTTCAGGTGTCCGTTTTGCCACAATGCCTCCCTTGTGATCGATACATCAGCGAATGAGACCATACCGGAAGAGGAGATTTTCCGATTTCTCACCAAACGCCAGGGGATCCTTGACGGCGTGTGCATCAGCGGCGGAGAGCCATTGATACAGGACGGGATCGAAGAATTTATCCGGCAGATCAAAGAGATAGGGTATGATGTGAAACTGGACACCAACGGAAGCTTTCCGGATAAGCTGATCCGGCTTGTGGAAGCAGGACTGATCGATTATGTGGCAATGGATATTAAAAATTCCCAGGAGCATTACGGAAAAACGATCGGGATAGAAGATTATGATATCAGAGATGTACATAGAAGTGTCAAGTATCTGATGTCGGGAGAAGTACCCTATGAATTTCGAACGACTGTTGTGCGGGAATTTCATCAAAGGTCGGATTTTGCTTCTATTGGACGGTGGATCCGGGGAGCCAGGGAGTATTACCTTCAGCAGTTTGTAGATTCAGGGGATCTGATCCGTCCCGGACTGCACGGCTATAATAAAGAAATTATGGAGCAGGCCCTGGAGGTTGTGAAAAAGGACGTAGAATCTGCAAAACTGCGTGGTTTATAGAAAATATGAGGGAACATAATAACAACATGTTGTGAAGAAGACGAAAAGTGTGCACAACATGTTGTTATTTTGTATTGACTCTTACGGAGATAAGGTGGTATGATAAAAGAACCAGCACAAAAGAAAAATAAAAGGGGAGGTCATTTCATGTATCAGGTAGTAAAAAGAGACGGACAGATCGCGGAATTTGATATTGCCAAGATCAGTATCGCCATCACAAAAGCGTTTGAAGCACAGAACAGGCAGTATCATCCGTCCATCATAGATATGCTGTCGCTGAAGGTGACTGCAGATTTTGAGCCGAAGATCAAAAAGGATCTGATCCAGGTAGAGGATATTCAGGACAGCGTAGAGCAGGTGCTTGTCCAGGCAGGTTACGGCGATGTGGCAAAAGGATATATCCTTTATCGTAAAAACCGGGAGAAGATCCGCAATCTCAAATCGACCATGTTGGATTATAAGGAAATTGTTGACAATTATGTTAATGTTTCCGACTGGCGTGTGAAAGAAAATTCTACAGTAACTTATTCTGTGGGAGGTCTGATCTTAAGCAATTCAGGAGCGATCACAGCAAATTACTGGCTGTCGGAAATCTACGACGAGGAGATTGGGCAGGCTCACAGAAATGCGGATATCCATCTTCATGACCTTTCCATGCTGACCGGATACTGCGCAGGATGGTCGCTGAAGCAGCTGATCCAGGAAGGATTGGGAGGAATACCGGGAAAAATTTCCTCTTCTCCTGCAAAGCATTTGAGCGTTCTTTGCAACCAGATGGTAAACTTCCTGGGAATCATGCAGAATGAATGGGCCGGCGCGCAGGCATTCTCTTCTTTCGATACTTATCTGGCGCCGTTTGTCAAGGTGGACAATTTAAGCTATGACAGTGTGAAAAAGTGTATAGAATCGTTTATTTACGGAGTGAACACACCGTCCAGATGGGGTACACAGGCACCGTTTTCCAATATTACTCTGGACTGGACTGTTCCGAATGACCTTGCCAACCTTCCGGCGATCGTCGGCGGCAAGGACATGGATTTTACATACGGAGACTGTAAGAAAGAGATGGATATGATCAATAAGGCGTTCATTGAGATCATGATCGAGGGAGATGCTCACGGACGCGGATTCCAGTATCCGATCCCGACTTACTCCATCACCAGTGATTTTGACTGGTCTGATACGGAAAATAACCGTCTTCTCTTTGAGATGACAGCAAAATACGGAACACCATACTTCTCTAACTACATTAACAGTGACATGGAGCCGAGCGATGTAAGAAGCATGTGCTGCCGTCTGCGTCTTGATCTTCGTGAGCTTCGCAAGAAGTCAGGCGGATTTTTCGGAAGCGGAGAAAGTACAGGATCCATTGGAGTTGTGACCATCAACATGCCAAGGATCGCTTACCAGTCTGAAAACGAAGAAGAGTTTATGAGCCGTCTGGACCGGCTGATGGATATTTCTGCCCGCTCTTTGCATGTAAAGAGACAGGTTATTACCCAGCTTCTGGAAGGCGGACTGTATCCGTATACAAAACGTTATCTTGGAACATTTGACAATCATTTCTCCACGATCGGACTTGTGGGAATGAATGAAGCCGGACTCAACGCAAAATGGATCGGCAAGGATATGACGCATAAGGAAACACAGGAATTTTCAAAGAGAGTTCTTAATCATATGAGAGAAAGACTGTCAGGATATCAGGAAGAATACGGCGATCTTTATAATCTGGAAGCAACACCGGCAGAGTCAACCGCTTACCGGTTTGCGAAACATGATGTGGAGCAGTTCCCGGATATCATTACAGCGGCAGAGGACTGCGGCACGCCATATTACACCAACAGTTCTCATTTGCCTGTAGGATATACAGAAGATATTTTTGACGCTCTGGACATTCAGGATGATCTGCAGACACTGTACACATCAGGAACCGTGTTCCATGCGTTCCTGGGAGAGAAGCTTCCTTCCTGGAAGTCAGCCGCTTCTCTGGTACGTAAGATAGCAGAAAATTACAAATTGCCTTATTATACAATGTCACCGACTTACTCTATCTGTAAGGATCACGGTTATATTTCGGGCGAGCACTATACTTGTCCGGAGTGCGGCAATGTAACAGAAGTTTACAGCCGTATTACAGGATACTACCGTCCGGTTCAGAACTGGAATGACGGAAAGGCACAGGAATTTAAGGATCGTAAAGTATATGACTTGAGTCATTCTCACTTCCATGTAAAATCCAAGGCAGGAGAAAAGATCGATGAGGTCATGAAGGCAGAGGCGGATGCACCGAGAAAGCTTCTGTTTACAACAAAGACCTGTCCTAACTGCAAGATAGCCAAGAATGCACTGGAAGAGGCCCATGTGGATTATGAGATGATCGATGCGGAGGAAAATAAAGATCTGGCAAAGAAATATGGGATCATGTCTGCGCCGACCCTTGTGCTTGTAGGAAAAGACGGTGTGCAGAAGCTTACAAACGCATCCAATATTAAGAAATATACGGAAGAAAACGAATAGATTGACGTTTCGTATGGAAGTGTAAAAAAGAACGCCCGGCTATGAAAAGTAGCCGGGCGTATTCGTTTTATATAATTTTTTAAAATTTCTGCCATCAGGATAACTTATCCTTGATCATCTGATAATAGGGCAGTTCTTCATATCCGAGCCGCTCATACAGAGAAATTGCTCTGGTGTTCTCGTGGGTTACTTCCAGACGGATACGCCGTGCCTGCGGATATTCTTTTTCCAGCCACTGAAAAACTTCAGTGCCGTATCCCTTTCCCCTGGCATTACTTTTGAAAAAAAGTTCATCAAACCATACCTGGATGCCGCCTGCTTCGTTGTTCCAGGTGACGGCCAGATTAGCATATCCGGTAATCCTTTCTGCCGACGACTGATCTGTCTCTTCCAGAACAAGGATCCTTGCGAGAGGACTTTTCTCTATTGCCGCTGTGATGGTCCGGTGAAAATTTTCTTCAGGGACTGTGTGAAGGCAGGCAGGGCTTCCGTAAAATTCTTTCATCATTGCGACAACTTCTTCCCTGTCAGCCTCGGTAATGTCTCTGATCATCAGCATTGATAAACCCTCCTTTTGCTTTGTGGGTTCATCATATCATGAGAAGCAAAGGAAAGCAACCTGTATAACCCCATCTACATAAGCCCATCGAGATAAGTTGTCAGAAGACGCCGTATATTTCCCTCAAAATCAGCATCTCCATTCTTCAGGCACCACTCGAATACATTGCCGATCACGATAATACGGATATCCGTGGTGACTTCCTCCAGAGGGTGCTTTAAGTGGAGGATACCAGCGTCGATCGCCCTCTGCAGATAGTGCTGGACAGTAACGATAGGATAGGGACGCTCTGTTCGGATATCAGGATTTAAAGACTGATTTTTTGGTGTGTAATAGTTTGATACAAAATCAAGGCCAAGCTCGCGGCAGTAGTGGGCATAATTTAAATAAACATGGATAATGGCCGTCTTGGCTTCTTCGGCGTTGGCAGGAAGCTCAAGACAATCGGGATCGATACTTGGCTGTTCTTCAATATAATAAGATAAAAGATCATCCTTTGTTTTAAAATGGTGATAGAAACTACCGTTGGAAACGCCTGCTTCTTCACATATATTTTTTATAGACAAGCCTTCATATCCCTTTTTTCTAAGGATTGTTTTGGCAGCCTGAAAGATTCGGTCTTTTGTTTCTTTTGATTTTAACTGCTGTTTGGATAACTCCTCTGTTTTTACCATAGCGATACATCCCCTTTATCTGTTTATAAAAGCGATTATACCATATTTCCATAGGGGCTTCAAGAAAACAGAGTGAACTCGGTATTTTCCTTTGATGATTCCTTTCATTGCATAACCGGATGTTTTCCAGTATAATAATCCTGCAGATAAGCACCACAAAGAAAGGATTGTAACATATGGATATTAATCAGAGAATTACGGAGGAATTGGGAGTAAAAAGATGGCAGGTAGATGCAGCCATCAAGCTGATTGATGAAGGCAATACCATTCCGTTTATCGCAAGATACAGAAAAGAAGCAACAGGGACGCTGGATGATGAACAGCTTCGCCGGCTGCACGAAAGGCTGCAGTACCTTAGGGGATTGGAAGAGAAAAAGGAGCAGGTGCTCTCCAGTATTGAGGAACAGGGAAAACTGACGGAAGAACTGAAAAAGCAGATTCTTGAGGCAGAGACAATGGTGGTGGTAGAGGATTTATATCGTCCTTACCGCCCTAAGAGAAGGACAAGGGCAACCATTGCCAAAGAAAAAGGCCTGGAAGGCCTGGCCGCCCTTATTACACTTCAGAATCTGAATATGTCTCTTGAGGAGGCGGCGCAGGAATATGTAAATCCGGAAAAGGAAGTAAAGAATGCAGAGGAAGCTATTGCCGGAGCAAAGGATATTATTGCGGAAAATATTTCGGACGAAGCAGATTTCAGAAGTCATATCCGTAAGATCACCATGCAGAAAGGGAAGCTGATTTCCAAGGCAAAGGACGAAAATGCGCAGTCTGTATATGAAATGTATTATGATTTTGAGGAACCTGTAACAAGACTTGCGGGACACCGGATTCTGGCTTTGAACCGGGGAGAAAAAGAAAAATACATTACGGTTAAGATTGAGGCTCCGGAGGAAGATATTCTGCGCTACCTTGAGAAAAAGGTGATCCATAAACAGAATCCAAATACTTCTCCGGCTCTGAAAGAAGCGGTCGATGACAGCTATAAAAGGCTGATCGCGCCTGCCATCGAGCGGGAGATCAGGAACAGCCTGACGGAAAAGGCAGAGGACGGAGCTATCAGTGTATTTGGAAAAAATCTGGAGCAGCTTCTTATGCAGCCGCCGATTACCGGACAGACTGTTCTGGGATGGGATCCGGCCTTTCGGACAGGATGTAAGCTGGCAGTGGTAGACCCGACAGGAAAAGTGATCGGAACAACAGTAATTTATCCTACAGCGCCCACCACTCCACAGAAGATCCAGGCATCCAAAGATCTTCTGAAAAAGATCATACCAAAGTATAATATTACGTTGATTTCCCTTGGAAACGGAACGGCGTCCAGGGAATCGGAGATGTTTATTGTGGAACTTTTAAAAGAAATTCCGCAGAAAGTACAGTATGTGATCGTCAGTGAAGCGGGGGCATCTGTGTACTCCGCAAGTAAGCTTGCGTCGGAAGAGTTCCCGAAATTTGACGTTGGTCAAAGAAGCGCCGCTTCTATTGCAAGGCGACTGCAGGATCCTCTGGCGGAACTGGTGAAAATAGATCCTAAGTCTATAGGAGTAGGGCAGTACCAGCATGATATGAACCAGAAAAAATTAAGCGATACGCTGTCCGGAGTTGTGGAAGACTGTGTCAATAAGGTAGGGGTAGATCTCAATACTGCATCTGCGCCGCTTCTTTCCTATATTTCCGGTATCAGTACAGCGATTGCAAAAAATATTGTTGCCTATCGGGAAGAAAATGGAGAATTTACTGACAGAAAGCAGCTCTTGAAAGTAGCAAAACTGGGGCCAAAGGCCTATGAACAGTGTGCAGGATTTATGAGGATCGCAGGCGGCGATAATCCGCTGGATGCAACCAGCGTTCATCCGGAATCCTATGAGGCGGCGAAAAAACTCCTGGAAAAACAGGGATTTACGCTGGAAGATGTTGCAAAAGGACGGTTGACAGGATTGTCTCTTACCATTAAAGATTATAAAAAGTTGTCCGAAGAGCTTGGAATCGGTGATATTACATTGCGGGATATTGTAAAAGAACTGGAAAAGCCCGGACGTGATCCGAGAGAAGAGATGCCCAAGCCAATCCTTCGCACCGATGTGCTGGAAATGAAAGACTTAAAAGAAGGTATGATTCTCAAAGGAACAGTAAGAAATGTAATTGATTTTGGAGTCTTTGTGGACATCGGAGTTCATCAGGACGGACTGGTGCATATTTCAGAGATCACAGATAAGAAGTTTATTAAACACCCGCTGGAAGCAGTGAGTGTGGGAGATATCGTAGATGTGAAGGTCATGAGTGTGGATCTGAAAAGAAAACGGATCCAGCTTACCATGAAAGGGATTTCCTAGATATTCTTTCTTGGATACAGAACTTGAAATCAGGTTTTAGGTTCTGTTTTTTTGCACAAAAGTTTGAAAATCGCCAGTGAAGAAACATCTGTTGTCAATGCAGACAAAAGGAACTGCCGCAATAGCGGCGGGAATCACAAACCAGATACTGTGAGTTCCCCAGACCACACACAGGATATAAGAAACGGCAACTCCCAGATGATAAGAAAGAAGTGTACAACCAAAGAATCTTGCTTTCAGACAGAAAGAAGAATCCCTGTTAAAAATAATTTCTGTTACAGCAGTAGTAAACTGACGAAGGTTGTTAGTGGAAAAAATGGTAGAGCTTGTGAATCCATAAGCGCCTTTAAAGCTTCCCCACTGGAATGCGGTGGCGAAGAAAAACGGATAGAGGGCCAGTACCGGATCCATCCCGGCAGGAAGGAAACCAACCACAAAGGCAGCTGCACCGTCCAGAAGTACACTTGCAAGCGGGAGGCTGATGCGGGAATGTTTGGGGAGGTAGGCAGTCAGGCCAAGAGCCAGCATATAGACTGCCACGCCGCCCAGACGGATAAGGGCGCTGCTGAAATTATGACCGAGAAGATTAGTAATCAGATAAATCATGTTTGCAGTCTGTGCATTGCCGAAAAAATCACAAAAATTTAAAATGGAGTATACACCGAAAAAGCCGCCGATAAATGACATCAGATAATGAATAGGAGCTTCATACTTTTTTTCCATGATAATTAACCTCAAATTTTATAATAGTAATATGACAGCTCGGCTCCAAGAGGCCTCGCTCACGGGCATTCGCCCTGTGAAGATACAGAGAGCTCAATGAGCCGTGACAGCTCGGCCCCAAGAGGCCTCGCTCACGGGCATTCGCCCTATAGAAATACAAGACACCAAAAGTCCCTGCAAGCGGGCCTTTTGATTTCTTGTATTTCTGCACGGCTCATTGCCTGCGTGCACATTATATCATATTGTAATTCTATATAAAAATACATATAATATATAAATAACCATATCAAAAAAGTATATATAACGAGGTGCGGAAAATGGATATAAAATCATTGAGGTATTTTCTGGCAGTAACAGAAGAAGGGAATATTACGAAAGCGGCGAAAAGGCTGTGTATTGCCCAGCCCCCTTTAAGCCGGCAGCTCCAGCTTCTGGAGGAGGAATTGGGAGTTGTTCTTTTTGAGAGAGGAAAAAGGAGGATCCAGCTGACGGAAGAAGGCTATTATTTAAAGAGGCAGGCGGAGGAGATCCTGGCACTTGTGGAAAAGACAAGAAGTCAGCTGGGACAAATGGGAAACAGTTTGTGCGGGCAGGTGTCGATCGGGGTAGTGGAGACATGCGGGGGAAGTATTCTTCCTGATTTGGCGGAAGGATTTCACAGTCAGTACCCGGATGTCTCTTTTCAGATCTGGTCAGGCAATGGAGATGAAGTTACAGATAAACTGAACCGCAGCCTTGTGGATATGGCCATTTTAAGAGAACCTTTCTATATAGAACAATGTGAAAGCATATTCCTTAGGCAGGAACCGTGGGTTGCTGTCATGAGCAGGGATCACCCTCTTGCAGGAGGAGCGGATGAAATTGAACTGTCTGCTCTGGGACAGGAACCTTTGATGATTTCTGTGCGTCCTTCTCTTCAGGACGAGATTCTCAATTGGTTTAACGAAATATCTGAAGAGAGAAAGATCTTCTGTTATTATAATTCGGTAGCCTCTGTGATTCCCATGGTGGAACATGGTACCGGAATCGCTATCAGTCCGGAGTCGGTAAAGAGTTTTACAAGCGGACGAAATCTGGTTTATAAAAAAATTATACATCCGCAGCATGACTCCAGACTTTATCTTGTACGTCGCCGCTATCAGCTGCCACCGGCGGCAGCAGGGGCATTCTGGGATTATACGAAGAAAAAATATTGCGATAAAGATTAAAAAAAGGTATAATAAATCGTTATGCGTATTCATAACATAAGAATATTTATGCAAAGAAGGTAAAAAAATGAAGGTAGGAATTTTAAAGGACATTAAAGTAGGAGAGAACCGAGTGATAGCTACTCCTGTTGAAATTTCCAGTCTGACTGCAGATGGCCATGAGGTCCTTGTGCAAAAAGGAGCAGGAGCAAGGGCGGGATTTCCGGATGAAAAGTATGCTCTGGCAGGAGCAAAACTTGTAGATACAGCAAAAGAAATTTATGATACCTGCGATTTTGTTGCGAAAGTAAAAGAATTTGAGCCGTCAGAATATGACATGCTCCGTGAGGATCAGATTGTGTTCACCTGTATTCATCCGGCAGCTCATCCGGAAGAAGTACAGGCGCTTCTGGACAAAAAGGTGATCGCATTTACAGCTGAGGACAGCCACAGATATGGTTCTCCCAACTGTGAAGCAGCGGGAAAACAGGGAGCCTTAATGGGGCTGGAATCTATGCTTACGATCAATGGCGGAAAAGGAAAATTTGTCAGCGGACTGGGGGCCGCTCCGGGAATGAAGGTATTGATCCTTGGAGGGGGAACAGTGGGACAGGCAGCGCTGTCAGTTCTGCATGCACTTGGAGCGTGGGTCACAGTGGCAGATATCAATATCGGACTTTTGCGGACTTTGCAGAGTCAGTATAACCAGACCATCAACACGATGATCTCCAGCAGGGAAAATATTGCCGCTGTTCTTCCGGAAACAGATATGATATTGAATTGTGTAAAGTGGCCAAAAGGGAATAAGGAATATCTGGTGACGAGAGGGATGATAAGAACTATGGAGCCAGGATCAGTTCTTGTAGATATCAGTAACGATGAACAGGGAGCGATTGAGACGTTTCACGAGACAACTCATGAGAACCCAAGATATGTGGAGGAAGGAGTTGTGCACTATTGTGTAAGCAATATTCCGGGAGCTATTGCCAACTCCACATCTGTTGCTTATGCGGCGTCTGTTCTTCCGCATTTCCGCAGCATTTTAAACAATGGAGTTGCCAAGGCATGTGAGCGGGACGGATTTTTAAGAAGAAGCCTCACCACATACAAAGGTTATTTGACTCATGAAGAGACAAGCGCTCTTCAGAACCGTCCGTGGATCCGTCCAGAGGATATCCTGGGGATTGCAGACAGGCAGCTGGATCCGGCGCCTCCGGCCACAGTGACACGGTCAGAAAATTATATTAAATTATAATGATTTACAGGTGGAACGACACGGAAAGTATTCTATGGCGTTCCGCTATCTGAAGAACGAATGAGAAAGGGAAAATCAAATGGAAACAATGGGATTTATTTCAGTTATTCCGGCAATACTTGCTATCGTATTGTCTTTCATTACTAGAAACACGGTTGTGTCCCTGGCGGTGGCGTGTATCGTAGGGACACTGTGCGCGGGACAGGGAATTTTCGGCTTCCCGACTCTTTTGCAGAACAGCCTTGGAACAACAAGTTTTTCCTGGGTAATGCTGCTGAATACTTTTATAGGAATCCTGGTGGCTTATTTCCAGAAGACCGGGGCAATCCAGGGATTTTCACAGAAAGTGCATGAAAAGAATCTGAGTAGAAAAGGTGCACAGCTTATGGCTTGGATTCTTGGAATCTTTATTTACTTCAGTGATTCTTTCAGCCCGCTTTTTGTAGGATCGGTTATGAGAAGTATCACGGATAAGGCGAAGGTTTCCAGAGAAAAGCTGGCTTACATTGCGGATTCTACTTCCGCTCCTGTCAGCGTTCTTATGCCGATCACCGGCTGGGCGGCATATCTGATGGGACTTGCCCTTGGAGTGGGATGTATTGAAACCACGGAAGATGCGGCTTCCTTATTCCTGCATGCCATTCCGTTTAATTTTTATCCTATTTTCGCTGTACTCTTTGTAGGTTTGATTGCAACTGGAATCGTAAAAGATTTCGGCCCCATGAAGAAAGCAGAGAAACGTGCGGTAGAGGAAGGAAAGGTTATCCGGGATGGAGCAACTCCTCTGATTGGGAAAGAGCTGACAGAGATGCAGCCGTATCCGGGAATCCGGCAAAGAGTTTTTCTGAATTTTATTCTTCCGGTTCTTGTTATTATCAGCATTGCGCTTGGAACATATATTGCTTTTGACTCTGCAAAGACAATGGAAGCGTTTTTGTTTGTAGTTATTATTATGACGATCAGTATGATGATCCAGGGAATCCCATTTAAAGAAGTGATGAACACTCTGACTGATGGTGTAAAGGGAGCGATTCCGGCAGTTATGCTTCTTGCCCTTGCTTATGCAGTGAATGAGCTGAGCAGTGAAATGGGAACTGCAAATTATATCATTTCCCTGACGGAGAACTTCCTGACTCCACATATGCTGCCGGCTATTATTTTCTTAGTAGCATCCATTATGGCTTTTGCTACAGGATCGTCCTGGGGAACATTTGCCATCTGTATGCCGATCGCTCTTCCGCTTGCCTTCAGCTTTACAGATAATCAAATGAGTCTTTTGATCGTTGCAAGTTTTGCGGCAGTTGCAGGAGGCGGAGTTTTTGGAGATCACTGTTCACCGCTTTCGGATACGACGGTGCTTTCATCAACAGGTGCGGCATCTGATCATATTGACCATGTAAAGACACAGCTGCCGTATGCTCTTGTGTGCGGAGGCCTTGCATTAATAGCGTACTTTGTAATAGGAATTTTCTTTATTTAAAAATCAGGAAGTTTCTTCAGCACAAAATTAAGTCTTGCAATGTCTGGAATATCGTTCTATAATAGAACACGGAAAAGAATAAATCTTCGGGGTCGGGTGAAAGTCCCAACCGGCGGTTACAGTCCGCGACCCGGAATCTGCCAGGAGCAGAGGAAGGCTGATTTGGTGAAATTCCAAAACCGACAGTAAAGTCTGGATGAGAGAAGAATTATGTAGTAGATAGAAAATAGGCAAGCGACTCTACGACTCCGATATTTTTAATATCGGAGTTTTTTTATTTGTTTCGGGAAATTTTCTTTCCTGTCAAATAGAAATATTTCACAAACTTGCTCAATACGCTGCATATCTCTGTGAAGATTTTCTTTCCTGGATTTACAAAAGCGCCGGAGTGGCGCATCGGTATACAGAAGTAAAAAACTGTATACAGATATCATATTTCAACAAAAAGGAGAGAAAGAAAATGAGTACACAAGTAATGGACAACAGAACAAGAGAAAAATCAAGAGTAAAGATCCGCACGATCGCACAGATTGGAATGCTTTCGGCAATTGCAGTTGTATTAATGCTTTTTGAAATACCGCTGCCGTTCGCGCCGGCCTTCTATGAAATAGACTTCAGCGAAGTGCCTGTACTGGTTGGATGTTTTGCAATGGGACCGCTTGCGGGAGCTGTTATCGAGCTTATCAAGATTATACTTAATCTTGCTATTAACGGAACCATGACGGCAGGAGTAGGAGAGGTGGCTAACTTCCTGATCGGCTGTTCATTGGTTGTTCCGGCGGGACTTATTTATCGGAAAATGAAAACAAGAAAAGGCGCCATCATCGGAATGGTGACAGGAACGCTGTTTATGACTCTTGTAGGATGTGTGCTTAACGCCTATATACTTCTGCCGGCATACGGAGCAGCTTTTCAGATGCCGATAGAAGGACTGGTACAGATGGGAACAGCGGTCAACAGCAATATTACCAACCTCTTTACCTTTGTGGTATTTGCTGTGGCGCCGTTTAATCTTTTGAAGGGTGTTCTTGTTTCAGCGATCGTATTTGTGATTTATAAGAAAATAAGTCCGGTACTTCATATGAATCGGTAAAGTGAAGAAATCAATTGAAGTTATAAATCAAGCCCCGGCCGTTGTGTTGGTCGGGGCTTGATTTATGAACAGGACTTATGCAGGGCAGATCTCCAGCCAGTAACCGTCGGGATCAGAAATAAAATAAATTCCCATTGCTTCATTTTCAAAGCAGATACAGCCCATTTCTTTATGGAAGGCATGGGCTTTTTCAAAGTCATCAGTATGAAAAGCAAGATGAAATTCATTATCGCCAAGATTATAAGGTCTGTCCATATCTCTAAGCCATGTCAGCTCAAGAAGGTGGGGCGTAGTATTATCTCCCAGGTAAACCAGTTTGAAGCTTCCATCCTCGGCATTTTTTTCTTCTGTTACATGAAGTCCGAGGGCCTTTTGATAAAAATCAAGTGATTTTTCCAAGTCATATACGTTAATATTGTTGTGATAAAATGTAAAATTCATAAAATAATCCTCCTGTTTGCAACACTGTTATATCGAAGAAGATCTTCGGAACACAGACCTGGTATTTTATGAAAGTATAACATGTATAGCCGAAGAAAAAAAGATGTGGTATAATGTTCGCGTAGGCAATGAGCCGTGCAGAAATACAAGAGAGCAAAAGGACTGCTTGCAGGGACTTTTGGTATCTTGTATTTCTATAGGGCGAAAGCCCGCGAGCGAGGACCGTCAGGTGCGAGCGTGCACGGCGGCGGACTGTCGAAATCCGCTGCACATCCGTCGAGGGCGAAAGCCCGCGAGCGAGGACCGTCAGGTGCGAGCGTGCACGGGGAAGAGAGACCTATATATAAAGAGGAGGAGATTAGTATGCCGGTAGAAGTGAAGGTTACTCTTGATGTGGAAAGTATGTCAGAATTTATGATTTATCATATTTATACAAGCAGGGTGGGAGCCTTCCTGCTTGCATTAGGTGCGCTGAATGTGGGCCTTGCAGTAGCGTTTGCCTTGCATGGTGAGGCAATGCTTACGCTTGTGTTTGCGGTGTTTGCGATATTGGTATTTTTCGGGATGCCTGCTTCTATAAAAAGCCGGGTGGCATCTATGAAGGATTCCCGGCGTATGACAGAATCTGTAACTTATGAATTTAGCGAGGAAGGAATAAAGACAACAACATCGGAGAAGACGGGAAAAGCATCCTGGGGGAAATTTCAAAAAGCGATATCCAAAAAACATATACTGATTTTGTATGACGATAAGAAAAATGCAATTATCCTCCCTATTGCGCAGCTTGGGGAAAAATATCAGAAAATTATAGATATTATCACAGCCCAAATGCCAGAAAATGCCGTGCGTATTAAAAGAAAGTAAAACAGGAGCAAAACAGAACGTATGATAATAGAATCAAAATGTGAAAAGGATACATTTGAGTTGGGGAAGAAAATCGGACGGGAAGCAGCGCCGGGAGACGTTTATACGCTTGTGGGAGACCTGGGCGTGGGGAAAACTGTTTTTACAAAAGGGGTGGCAGCAGGCCTTGGGATTTTGGAACCGGTCAGCAGTCCTACTTTTACGATTGTCCAGGTTTATGAAGAAGGCAGACTGCCGTTTTACCATTTTGATGTATACCGGATTGGCGATATAGAAGAAATGGAAGAAATTGGATTTGAGGATTATATTTACGGAGAAGGTGTAAGCCTGATTGAGTGGGCTAATCTGATTGAGGAGCTTCTCCCGGAGCGGTATACACAGATCACAATAGAGAAGGATCCGGAAAAAGGATTTGATTATAGAAAAATTGCAGTGGAAAATATTTAGAAAGATAAGGAAGAAAATATGCGTATATTGGCTTTAGACAGTTCTGGACTGGTTGCATCTGTGGCAGTAGTAGAAGATGAACAGACAGTGGCAGAATATACAGTAAATTATAAAAAGACGCATTCGCAGACATTACTGCCTATGTTGGATGAAGTGGCAAAAATGATCGAATTGGATCTGAAGGAAGTAGATGCAATAGCGGTAGCAGGAGGACCGGGATCTTTTACCGGGCTTCGGATCGGCTCGGCAACAGCAAAAGGGCTGGGCCTGGCGCTTCATAAGCCGTTGGTTCATGTGCCGACCCTGGAAGGATTGGCCTATAATTTATATGGAGTTTCCGGTTTGGTATGTCCGATCATGGATGCCAGAAGAAAGCAGGTTTATACAGGGATTTATTCTTTTGATACCGGATTTCATGTAATAAAAGATCAGGAGGCAATTGCAGTAAAAGAACTTGCACAGCTGCTGAACACTATGGAGGGGCCTGTTACATTTCTGGGAGATGGGGTGCCGGTGTACAAAGAAATACTGGAAGAGGAGTTGACGGTTACACATTTTTATGCTCCGGCGAATATGAACCGGCAGAGGGCTGCATCTGTAGGACTGCTCGGAATGCAATATTATAAAGAGGGGAAGGCGGAAACAGCAGCAGACCACAAGCCTGATTATCTGCGGGTATCACAGGCAGAACGTGAGCGGCAGGAAAGAAAACAGGAAGGAGGACAATAATGCTGACAATACGACGAATGAAAGAGTCTGATATTCCGGAAGTCGCCAGACTGGAGAAAGAAATCTTTCCGGATCCATGGAGTGAAGGGGCGATAAGCGAAACATTCGAGCAGGAGCAGACCCTTTTACTGGTAGCCTATGAGGATAGAAAACTGATAGGATATCTGATTTTGTATTTTGTCCTCGAAGAAGGAGAAATTGCAAGAATTGCAGTAATCCCTGAATGCAGACGTCAAGGGGTGGGAGCCAGAATGCTCCTGGAGTTGGAAGACTTGTGTGAAGACAATGGCATTACAAAGCTGCTTCTTGATGTGAGGGAAAGCAATGAGACGGCAATCTCATTTTATACAAGCTATGGTTTTGTTCAGGACGGAGTTCGCCGTAATTTCTATAGTGATCCACAGGAAGATGGGATTTTGATGAGCCGCGAAATTGGAAAATGATTGTCTAAGAAGGAAGCAGTTTCCACTAGGATCTGCCGTCAAAGACAGATATAATAGAGGCGTAACAAAAGGACTAAAAGAAAAGATACCTTCAGGGAGGAATTGTATGCGCCAGTATCAGTTGAAAGAGACAAAAGAGATTCAAAAAACAATAAAAAAGATAGTTTGTAATAAATGTGGAAGGGAAATCCCCTTTGACAAAAGCGGGCCGCAGGAAGATTTTCTTTCAGTGGAAAAACGTTGGGGATATTTTTCAGATAAAGATAATCAGGTGGATTGTTTTGACCTGTGTGAAAAATGCTATGACGAGTTTGTTTCCACATTTGTTATTCCGATAGGAGAATAGAATGTTAGATGTATGTTTGCTTGGAACGGGAGGGATGATGCCCCTCCCTTATCGCTGGCTGACAGCGTTGTTGGTTCGCTACAACGGCAGCAGTCTTTTGATTGACTGCGGCGAAGGAACACAGATTGCCGTGAAAGAAAAAGGTTGGAGCTTTAAACCGATTGATGTCATCTGTTTTACGCACTATCATGGAGACCACATCAGCGGACTGCCGGGACTTTTGCTGACAATGGGAAATGCAGACCGGACAGATCCGTTGACTTTGGTAGGACCCAAAGGGTTGGAAAGAGTTGTAAATTCGTTGAGAGTGATTGCGCCGGAACTTCCATTTAAACTGAAATTTATTGAGATCACGGAGCCGGAGCAGACGCTGGAAATGAACGGATACCGGCTGAAAGCATTCCGCGTGAACCATAATGTCATTTGTTACGGTTACACATTGGAAATAGACCGGGCAGGAAAATTTGATGTAGACCGTGCACAGAGTGCAGGCATCCCTAAAAAGTACTGGGGGATACTGCAAAGAGGAGAAACGATAGAGGAGGATGGAAATATCCTGACTCCGGATATGGTTCTCGGACCGGCGAGAAAAGGGCTGAAAGTGACATACTGTACAGATACGCGCCCCACAGATTCTATCCGGGTAAATGCGAGAAAATCTGATCTTTTTATATGCGAGGGAATGTACGGAGAAAAGGATAAGCTGAAAAAGGCAAAAGAATATAAACACATGACGTTTTATGAAGCCGCCCGTCTTGCAAAAGAGGCGGAGGTAAAAGAAATGTGGCTCACTCACTACAGTCCGTCGCTGAATCATCCCGAAGAATTTATGGATGAAGTCAGAGAGATTTTCCCAAACTCGATAGCGGCAAAGGATAAAAGGACGCTGGAGCTTACATTTTCAGATGATGAATAAATACAGGCGGCCGCCGGGAGATTCCGGGGTGTATTGGCATAAATCGGAGGTTAAAAGCAATAAATGAATGAAAAGAAAGACACCTTAATTCTTGCGATCGAAAGCTCCTGTGATGAGACAGCAGCGTCGGTTGTGAAAAATGGAAGAGAAATCCTTTCCAATATTATTTCTTCGCAGATTGCCCTTCACACGCTGTATGGAGGAGTAGTTCCGGAGATTGCTTCCAGAAAGCATATTGAAAAAATCAATCAGGTAATTGAGGAAGCATTAAAACAGGCCCAGGTTACCCTGGAAGATATCGATGCAGTGGGAGTGACTTACGGTCCCGGATTGGTAGGGGCTCTTCTTGTGGGAGTAGCTGAGGCGAAAGCCATTGCTTATGCGGCAAAAAAGCCTTTGGTAGGAGTGCATCATATAGAAGGACATATAGCGGCAAACTATATAGAGCATCCGGATTTGGAACCGCCGTTCCTCTGCCTTGTAGTTTCGGGAGGGCATACTCATCTTGTACATGTGGAGGATTATGGAAAATTTAAAATCATCGGGCGTACAAGGGATGACGCGGCCGGGGAAGCTTTTGACAAAGTGGCCCGCGCCATTGGTCTCGGATATCCGGGTGGACCCAAGATAGATAAGGTATCCAGAGAAGGGAATCCGGAAGCTATTGTATTTCCAAGAGCACATATAGAAGAAGCGCCTTATGATTTCAGTTTCAGTGGAGTGAAATCTGCCGTACTGAATTATATTAACGGATGCAAAATGAAAGGCGAAGAGTACAGTCAGGCGGATATCGCAGCGTCTTTTCAGAAAGCGGTCACAGATGTGCTGGTGGGGAATGCTATGCATGCGGTGGAAGAATATGGAGACAGAAAATTTGCGATCGCCGGAGGTGTTGCATCCAACAGTGCCCTTAGAGCAGCGATGGCAGAGGCCTGCAAAGAAAAAGGCGTGGAATTTTATTATCCCTCTCCGATATACTGCACCGACAATGCAGCGATGATCGGTGTTGCAGCATATTATGAATTTATGAATGGGACAAGGCATGGGTGGGATCTGAACGCTGTGCCGAACCTGAAGCTGGGAGAAAGAGTATAATGTTTTCCGGCCGGGAGGAAAAGGAAATGAGAGAGAGAAGATGTACCGCAATTGTGCTGGCTGGCGGTCAGGGCAAGCGGATGGGAACGAAAACCAGCAAGCAGTATCTGGATATTCTGGGAAAGCCGGTTTTATATTATTCCCTGTATGCGTTTGAACAGTCGGAAATTATTGATGACATTATTTTGGTTGTAGGAAGCGGTCAGGTGGAATATGTCAAAAATGAGTTTCTGAATAAATGGGATTTTCAGAAGATCCGCAAGGTTGTGGAAGGCGGCCGGGAGAGATATCATTCTGTGTGGGAAGGACTGAAGGCAATACGGGAGGAGAATCGGACGGAAGGAAATTATGTTTACATCCACGACAGCGCCAGACCGTTCATAACAGAAGAGATAATAAAAAGAGCGCAGCGTGATGTGGAGAAGTATGGGGCCTGTGTTGTAGGAATGCCCAGCAAAGATACGATCAAAATAGCAGATGAAGAAGGGTTTGCCAGCGAAACTCCCCCAAGAGACCGAATGTGGATCGTGCAGACTCCGCAGGTTTTTGAAGCTTCTATTATTATAGAAGCCTACAGCCGCATGATGGAAAAAGAACAGATCACAGCCACAGATGATGCAATGGCAGTGGAACAGGAACTGCATCTTCCTGTGCGGATGACAGAGGGGAGTTATGAGAATATAAAGATTACGACACCGGAAGATCTGGAGATTGCAGAAGTTTTTGCCAGACGTTGTTTTGACGCTGAAAAGCAGTAACATAGGTGAGAAAAGGATAAATTAGACAAAAAGGTAAAAAAACTTAAATTTTATATTGACGCTAATTTCTTTGTGTGATAAAATAACATTCGTCGCTGATGAGCGGAAAATGATAAAAATTGTGGAGAGGTATCGAAGTGGTCATAACGAGGCGGTCTTGAAAACCGTTTGTCCGCAAGGGCGCGTGGGTTCGAATCCCACCCTCTCCGCTCATAAAGAAATAGTCTAGGACAATTTGGAGAAGTACCCAAGCTGGCCGAAGGGGCTCCCCTGGAAAGGGAGTAGGTCGTTAATAGCGGCGCGAGGGTTCAAATCCCTCCTTCTCCGTTAATATAATAGCTGAAAATTTTGAATCGGATCGGATGAAAAGAAGGTTCGAAAAAAATGAAAAAAGTGCTTGACACTACAAAGTAAAAATGCTATTATATTTGAGCTGACTCGTTGAGGAAGCAAACAGCAGAAAGCACCTTGATAACTGAACAATAGACAACGACCCTGAAAATTTCTAAGAGAAATATTCAGAACGGAAATCAGGCAGAAATCGAGAGATAGAAGCCTGGTGCCAACAGTAAATAACGGGATAGGAAAGCTAGTAGTTTTCCTGACCGAGAGAGAACTTTTTAACGAGAGTTTGATCCTGGCTCAGGATGAACGCTGGCGGCGTGCTTAACAC
>OJSG01000156.1_pt1 | contig 80313 bp, 76 predicted proteins | sample 1599371 | NCBI WGS metagenome assembly OJSG01 (sample SAMN04168658, study PRJEB22393) | human gut metagenome | biome: human gut microbiome; feature: stool | host: Homo sapiens | collected 2014-03-24
TTATTTTTAAACAACCTGGATAAGCTCATTACATACAGACAATTAGGTTAAAAAATTTTTCTCTATTTCCAGCTGTACCAAGAGCTGCCGCTTTAATGCGGCAGCTCTTGGTTATTCAATAGGAAACTCTTTGTTCCGAAGTTTCCGTCCTGCAGGGCAGATCAATGATGACTTCAAATCCTCCATATCTGCTGTGTCCGATCTGCATGGTTCCTCCATGCACCTGTGCAATCTGCCGGACGATCAGAAGGCCCAGTCCATGACGCTGTCCCGTCACGTTTTCATCGCACATCATATAATGGGGCTCATGGTTCAGTTTTTCCAGCTGTTCTTCTGTAATTCCCTGACCGTCGTCTTCCACCCGGATCCGGCATCGGTCCTTGTCTTTCTCTACCGTTACATAAATGGAACATCCCTCCGGGTTATGATTGATGCTATTCTGAAGCAGATTCCCGGCTGCCCGCCCGATCAGCCCCTTGTCCGCCTCTACCAGACAGATGCCAAGGGAATCCTCTGTCAGCCATTGTATCGGATATTTCTCCTCCGGATTTGTATTGATAAAATCCACTACCGTCTGTCTCACAACCGCAACAATATTTATTTCCTCCAAATCAGTAGGCTGCATATTGTATTCCAGCTTAGAGGCAAGATTCAGGTCATTGACAAGATTTTTCATCCTCTGGCTCTGGCGGCAGATCACATCCAGCTCTTTTTTCTGTCGGTCCGTAAGATTGGCATCTCCCAGAAGATGTCCCGCATATCCCATGATCATGGAAAGCGGCGTTCTGATATCATGGGATACCCCGGCAATCCAGTTTGCCCTTGCTGTTTCTTTTTTCCGCAGTTCCCTGTTCCTGGACTGAAGAATCTCAGAAGCCTGATTCAAACTGCCTGCAATATCAGAAAGCAGCCCTTTCTTGGGAATATAGGCTGATCTGCCCTTTGCCAGATTCTCTACCCCTTCCACAATAGGCCCCACAGATTTCAAAAGCTTCATATCTGTAAAAAGATAAATAAATATTACAATTCCGATATTCACAGCGATCATGATAACAGCAAATGGAACGGCATATTTGACCATATTATAATCCCAGGCGGGGTAAAGATGTTTCCAAAATGTCTGCTTTTGGTATCCAATAATCACAAGCCCTCCATCTGCTGCCGCCGGGAAAGTGGGGCTGTCCTGGAAGTAGCCCCTTGTCAGTTCCGCTGCCATGGAAGGAGTACAGGTCAGCGGCATCTCTTCCGGAAGATTGTCGGTATGCCACAGCACTTTCCCCGTTGCATCTTCAGCGAAAAAAGCCCACACATGTTCCTCTTTCAGCCTGTTCTCTATCTCCTCCGGCAAGCGATATCCGTCTGCAGTCTCCGTAAGCCCTGCCGCCACCTCTTCTGCCGTACTGTAAGGACGGCCATTAGACTGAAAGCCGTATGTTACACTAAACAGAACAACAAGATTTAAGATCGGCAGAAGCCCAAATACACAAAGCAAAGTCAAAACAAGCCTTCGAGCTAATTTTAATACGTTTTTCATCTTACCGCTCCCCTCTGCCCATCCTCCGTCATCAGTTTATATCCCAGCCCCTTCACTGTGATCAATGATGCCGGATGAGACGGATCTGCCTCAATCTTTTCACGGATACGCCGGATATGGGCCATCAGAGAATTTTCATAACCATAAGGATTCTCACCCCAGGCCGCCTCACACAAAGCGTCAATGGTCACGATCCTGCCCGCATTCCGATACAGGGCCCCGAGGATTTCAAACTCCTTTGCGGTAAGAGCAACCTTCTCCCCATCCTTTACAACTTCTGCCCGGTCAAAATCAATCTGACATCCTTTCAGCTCGACAAGGGGATTCTCATTTCTATAGCTCCGTCGAAGGATAGCTCCTATCCTCAAAGTCAGTTCTCTGGGTAGAAAAGGCTTGACCAGATAGTCATCCGCTCCAAGTCCCAGTCCCTTAAACTTATCTTCATCCTCCCCGCATGCGGTGAGAAAGAGAACCGGATAGTCCTCCATCTCTCTTAACTTTTCAAAGAGAGAAAAGCCATTTCCATCCGACAGCATCACATCCAGAACAGCCAGCTCCGGATGGAAGGAACGAGCCGTCTCCACCGCCTCCTTCTGGGTGGAAGCAGTGCGGATACTGCTATAGCCCTCTTCCTTTAAAATAGAATATACCATATCTAAAAGTTCCTTCTCGTCATCCACAAGGAGGATCCGTTTCCTCTTTAAATATTCCTGGCCCATACTTTAAAGTCTTCCTTTCCTGTTTTTCTTTCCCAATTATATACCATATCCGGCACGATTGCGAAGAGATGCGGCAAATGTAAGGTAAATGTAAGGCAGGGAAAATGAGGCTGTAAGAATGAAGCGCTATACTCAGATTATCAAAAGAAAAGGAGGCATCATATATGAATATCATTGAAACACACAATCTCACAAAGACATACGGAAGTTTCACAGCGGTTCACCGCCTGAACCTCCATATAAAGAAAGGAACTGTCTACGGTTTTCTTGGCCCTAACGGCGCTGGAAAGTCCACAACTATGAAAATGTTTCTCGGCCTTACCCGTCCTACAGCCGGAGGATTTCTGATCAATGGGCTGCAGTATCCAAAAGACCGGATGACAATTCTCAAAAATGTGGGATCGCTGATCGAGGAACCTGCCTTTTACGGGAATTTAAGCGGCCGGGAAAATCTGGAAATTATCCGGCGGATCCTGAAGCTTCCAAAAAATTCCGTGGACGACGCCCTGGAGCTTACCGGCCTGACCCAGTTTTCCAACCGTCCGGCAAAAAAATATTCCCTGGGCATGAAGCAGCGCCTCGGTCTTGCCGGCGCCCTCTTGGGAAGACCGCCCCTTCTCATTCTGGATGAACCTACCAACGGTCTGGATCCGGTAGGCATCCACGAGATCCGCTCTCTGATCCGTTCCCTTCCGGAGAAACTGGGCTGTACCGTACTGGTATCATCCCACCTTCTTCCGGAAATCGAACTGATGGCAGATGATGTGGGGATCCTGAACCGGGGCAGACTGCTGTTTGAAGGAAGTATGGAAAAATTAAGAGAGGAAGCTGCGATGAAGGGATTCCCTTCTGACAATCTGGAAGAAACTTTTCTCGCTCTCGTCGATGAGGACAACAGGAAACGGAGGCATATGCAATGAAACTTTCCATCGAACTTAAAAAATTAAAATCCACCGGATTGATTTTGGCCATCCTGACCGGAGGTATGGCAGCGGCGCTGCTCCCTGTTCTGAACACCTGGTTTCGCACGGAGCTTTTTACCTCTTTGCCTGATTCTCCCCTTGTCGTTCTTCTGGATGCCAACAGCCAGATGATGATCATGCTCAATCTGATCTTAATGATCTGCGGTTCCTGTATCCTGTACCACACGGAATATTCCGAACACGCCCTGCGCAAAATGCTTTCCCTGCCTATAACGCTGGAAAGTCTTTACCTGCAAAAAGCCGTGATTCTGATTCTTGGTCTTCTCTTTCTGCTGATCCTGGAGAGCAGCGCCCTTGTTTTCTGCACGTCACACTGGTTCACCATCACAGAGGATTTTTGGATATTACTTTTAAAAAATGCACTCTACAGCGCGTTTCTTTCTCTCCCCAGTATCCTGCTCACGCTGCTGATTGCTTCTGCCTGCCAGAATATGTGGGTGTCCCTGGGAACCGGCGTCATTTTCCTTTCTCTGGCATCCTCCCTGACAGAAGGGCCATTTCTTCTCAGACTCTGTCCCTTCATCACACCCTTTCAGACACTGGTTCAGACAGAAGGAGAGGCTCTTTCCTACATCGGCGGCGCTGCTGCCGAAATCCTCATCCTGGGGATAACCGCTGTTATTTTTACTCGTAGAAGGAGGTACACCATATGAATATTCTTTCCCTTACCACAATGGAATTTTATAAGATCAAACGTTCTAAAATCCTGCTGCTTCTGACGGTTCCTCTCATCATTTTGTGGCTTCCCAATGTGATAAACGCCCACATGAGTGCAGAACCTGTCATGGAAGGGATTTCTCCGGCAAATAATTTTCTCATCCAGAGTTTTATGGGATACGTATGGTTCATTCTGCCAGCCAGCATTATTGTATGTACAGTCATGCTGCAGCAAATGGAACGGACAAATCGGGGAATCCTCAAAATGCTGGCTCTCCCCCTTCATCCGTCTACCCTTTCCTTATCCAAATTCAGTGTGCTGTTGTCTCTTACCGCACTGCAGTGTGCCCTTATGACAGGGTGTTACCTTCTCTGTTCCCGGATCGCCTCCGTATACACCGGCGCCGACCTGACCAGTCCCTTAAGGACAGCTCTTCCACTTGCAGTTTCCGTATTTTTGTCCGCTCTTCCTATGACGGCTCTGTACTGGACGCTGGCCGTAATCCTTAAGACTCCTGTCTTTTCTATGGTCCTGGGGCTTGCCACCATGGTTCCCAGCGTCCTTTTCATCAACACAAAAGTATGGTTTCTGTACCCGACCTGCTATCCTTTTTACGTAATTACGCAAAAATATGGGCAGCTGGCCGGTGATACCGCGCAAAAGATTGACCTTCTGCCATGGATACCGGCTGCTGCCTCTATTTTCATCCTGTGTCTCTTACTCTCCTGTCTCTTTTTCGGACATGGCGAAAAGAAACGCTAGCGTCGGTGTACAAGGGGCAATACGGTCGGTGAAGGGTAGATTTTAGCCCCTTCTTCGTTACTTTCACTCCGCGTACGTCTCTGTACGCGTCGTTCAAGTGCCTAAAAGGGGCTAAAATCTGCTCCTTCCCGACTCACAGACTCCAGCCGCAGGAATTTCGGGGTTTTTCAAGGCAGACGATTGAGGCGTACTGGACGTACGCCGAATGAGGATAACAAAGAAAATCCCCGAAATTACGCGGCTTGGAGCGTATTGTCCCCTTGTACACCGACGCTAAAAGTCAAAGAGTGATAACTGGTTGCTCTCCGGTATATCCCCGAAAAGTCCCAGATCGTTCATCAGATCGATCACTGTTTTACTTACCTTGGTTCTCTGCCGGAAATCGTCCCGGCTTAAATACGGTCCCTGCTCGGAAGCAGCTTCCACCGCTTCTGCCGCCTTATCTCCCATTCCTTCAATGCTGGAGAGAGGCGGCATCAGTTTGCCGTCCACGATCTGAAAACGGGACGCCTTAGCCTTGTAAATATCAATTGGCACGAACTCAAATCCTCTCGCGTACATTTCCTGTACAATGCGCATATCTTTCAGGGTATCCTGCTCTTTTTTGCTCAGGGAATCCTTCCGTCTCATGTAGTCGTTGATATAGAAATTCAGCTGCTCCTTTCCCTGGCACATTAACTCATAGGAAAAGGCGTCTGCACGGATACCGAAATACGCCGCATAATATGCCAGCGGATAATTGATCTTGCAGTAAGCGATACGGTATGCCATCATAACATAGGCCGCCGCGTGAGCCTTGGGGAACATATACTTGATCTGTTCACAGGACCAGATATACCAGTCGGGAACGCCGTGCTCCGTCATATCCTTTTTAAAATCCGGCCATTCCTTACATTTTCCTTTGGCCACCGCCCCTTTACGCACTCGCTCCATGATCGTAAAGGATTCCTCACTGTCCATTCCTTTGTTGATCAGGTAAGTCATAATATCGTCACGGGTACAGATCGCAGTAGAAATGGTGGCCTTGCCGCTTAAGATCAGATCCTGGGCGTTATTCAGCCATACGTCCGTCCCGTGGGACAGACCGGAAATACGGATCAGATCTGACAATGTCTGGGGCTTGGTGTCCACCACCATCTGAATAACGAAATCCGTGCCGAACTCCGGTATTCCAAGACAGCCCACCGGGCAGCCCCCAATATCTGACGGCTTAATGCCAAGAACCTCTGTCCCCTGGAACAGGCTCATTACCCCCGGATCATCCAGAGGGATCTTCGTAGCATCAAAACGGTTGTCTGTCTCATTGTATTCGTTCTCCATGGCCGGGGAACTGATAAATTCCTCCAGCGTCTTGATCATGGTCGGATCATCGTGTCCCAGAATATCCAGTTTCAAAAGGTTGTGGTCAATGGAGTGGTAATCAAAATGGGTAGTTACGATATCTGTTCCCATATCGTTGGCCGGATGTTGGACCGGAGTAAAGGAGTTGATATCCTCCCCCAGAGGAAGGACTATAATTCCTCCCGGATGCTGTCCGGTACTTCTCCGGATTCCGGTACATCCCTGAACGATACGGTCAATCTCGCAGATCCGCTTCCTTGCTCCTCTCTCTTCAAAATAATTCTTCACAAAACCGAAGGCGGTTTTATCCGCCAGGGTTCCGATGGTTCCTGCGCGGTATGTCTGCCCGTCTCCGAAAATAACCTCCGTGTACTTATGAGCATTACTCTGGTAGTCCCCGGAGAAGTTAAGGTCGATATCCGGCTCTTTATTTCCCTTAAATCCGAGAAATGTTTCAAATGGAATATCAAACCCGTCCTTCTTAAGCATTTCGCCGCATACCGGGCATTTCTTATCCGGCATGTCCATACCGCAGCCGCCGGCATATTTCCGCACTTCCTCTGAATCGAAGTCGCTGTAGTGGCAATGACTGCAGTAATAATGAGGGCTCAACGGGTTTACCTCTGTGATTCCGGCCATGGTGGCTACAAAAGAAGAACCGACCGATCCACGGGATCCTACCAGATAACCGTCCTCCACAGACTTCCATACCAGCTTCTGGGCAATAATATACATAACGGCAAATCCATTGGAAATAATGGAATTAAGTTCTCTCTCCAGCCGTTCCGTTACTACTTCCGGTAAGTCCTCACCGTACATTTCGTGGGCCTTGTTGTAACAGATATCTCTTAGCATCTGATCGGAGTTTGGGATGACCGGCGGACATTTATCCGGACGCACAGGCGATATCTTCTCCACCCAGTCAGCGATCATATTGGGATTGTCAATGACAACTTCTCTCGCCTTGGCAGAACCAAGATATTCAAATTCTTCCAGCATTTCATCGGTTGTCCGGAGGTAAAGCGGAGCCTGGTCGTCTGCATCGGAGAATCCTTTTCCGGCCATGATGATCCTCCGGTAAACCTCATTTTCCGGATCCAGAAAATGCACGTCGCAGGTGGCAACCACCGGCTTATTGAACTTCTCACCCAGGCGTATGATCTGACGGTTGATCTCCTTAAGATCCTCCTTGGACTGTACTTTGCTGATCCTCTCGCTGTCGATCATAAAGGCATTGTTTCCAAGCGGCTGGATTTCCAGATAATCATAGTAATTTACAATCCCTGCGATCCGCTCCTCTGATTTATCATCTAAAATAGCCTGATAGAGTTCTCCCGCTTCACAGGCGCTTCCCAGGATCAGACCTTCCCGGTATTTGGAAAATTCACTCTTGGGAATCCGGGGATGCCGGGCAAAGTATTCCAGATGAGATTTGGAGATCAGTGTATAAAGGTTTGTCCGTCCAATGTCGTTTCTTGCAAGAATGATGGCATGATAAGAGGGCAGCTTCTTCACGGCATCTGCATTGTTGGCGCCGAATTCGTTCAGGGCTTTTAAAGTATGGATCCCTCTTTCCTCCAGCATTTCCACAAATTTTACAAATATTTCCGCTGTAGCTCCTGCATCGTCCACTGCCCGGTGATGATTTTCCAGAGAAATATTCAGGGCCTTTGCCACAATATTCAGTTTGAACCGGGCCAGAGTCGGCAGAAGGATCCGGGCCATCGCCACCGTATCCACAGAGGTGAAATCCGGCTGGATTCCCTGAAGGCGGCAGTTCTCCTCAATAAAGCTGACATCAAAAGATGCGTTATGAGCTACCAGGGCTGCATCCCCCACAAAGGCAAGGAACGCCGGCAATGCCTCCTCAATCCCCGGTGCATCGATGACCATGGCATCGGTGATGCTTGTAAGCTGAGTGATCCTGAAGGGAATCGGCACTCTGGGATTCACAAAGGTACTGAATCTGTCCGTAATTTTCCCTTTCTCTACTTTCACGGCACCGATCTCTATGATTTTGTCTGAAACAGGGCTGAACCCTGTTGTTTCAATATCGAATACTACATACGTATCCTGCACGTTCTGGCCTTTTTCATGGACAGCCACATCGGTCAGATCGTCCACAAGATAGGCCTCTACTCCGTAAATGACCTTAAAAGGATCATCCTTATCCAAAGTCTCTATGTAATGGTTCGCGTCGGGGAATCCCTGGACAACTCCATGGTCGGTGATAGCAATTGCCTTATGCCCCCAGTCGTGGGCGCGCTTCACGATATCCTTCACCTCGGACACTCCGTCCATATCGCTCATCTTCGTATGACAGTGGAGCTCAACACGCTTCTCCGGCGCTGTATCTTTCCTGGATACAGTAAAATCCGGAATCTTGCGTATGCCGGTCACAGAGCCGATGGTAAGCTCCCCGTCAAATTTATCAATAGTAGTGACACCCTTGATCTTCAGAAAAGCCCCCGGTTTGATCTCTCCCAGCATATCCGGCAGCTGTTCGTTGCGCACAAACATTTTTACCATAATAGTATCTGTAAAATCTGTCACTGCATACATAAGGATAGTCTTTTCATTGCGGATTTCCCGTGTGTCAAAGCTGATGACTTTTCCCCGAATGGTAATCTCGCCCATCTCGCCGACTACATTCTCCAGCTCAATGGCCTCATCGTCAAACTCCCGTCCGTATATGATATTCGGGTCGTCTGATTTCCGGAAGGAAGAAAACTCCCGTTTGGGAAAGCCGCCGCCTTTTTGGAAACCTCCGCTTTTGCGTGGGTTCTCCTGTCCCGCCTTGCTCCGCGGCTCCTTGGATTTTGCCTGTTCTTCCTTCTTTTCTTCCTTTTCTTCCCCGGCTTTCTGCTGCCTAAGAAGCCGCTCTTTTCGAAGGGACTGATTTTTCTCTACAATAGCCTCTACTTCCTTTTGAAGTTTCAGCTCATTGTATTTCAGCTTGCTTTCCTTGGGCTTTTCATATATCACGCGCACTTCAACCGGTACATGAAAACGGTCGTTGAATACCGTCTGAAGAAGCTGGACGACTGAATCTTTTTTGCCTTCAGCAATGACTGTATCTTCCATTTTCAGGCAAAGGATATTTCCGTTTTCAAAAGAGTAGGTGGAACTTTGCAGCATATTTTTTTCCACCACGCTTTTTCTCTCCGCCTCCAGAAGCAGACTGTCAAAATATTCCCGCATCAGATTTTCCGGAGTATACTGCGCAGACAACTCATACTGTTCTCTTACTTCAATGCGGATCTTTGTTCGGGCAAAGAGCTGCTCTTTTATCATCGTCTCCACTTCATAGATCCGTTTTTTCTGTATAAGGTGACGGCTGAAAATGTAGACACGTATAAAATCCCGCGTGGAATTGGAGGCGACTTTTGTCACCTCCACTCCTTCAAACATCATTCTGATCTCTTCATTTACTTTTAAAGTAGGAAATACTTCAAAAAACGTTTTAGTCATTCCAGTGCATAAGCTCCCATCTAAGTGTGTCTAAAAGTTCCTCTTCTTTTACTTTTTTCACAACCTGACCTTTTTTGATCAGAAGGCCCTCACCGATTCCTCCCGCAATACCGATGTCTGCTTCCCTGGCCTCTCCGGGCCCGTTTACCACACAGCCCATAACAGCCACCTTCAGATCCAGAGGAATATCTGCCACCATATTTTCCACCTGATTGGCAAGTCCGATCAGATCGATCTTGGTTCTTCCGCATGTGGGGCAGGATACAACTTCTATTCCTCCCTTTCGCAGGCCCAGCGTGCGAAGGATCAGCTTCGCGCTTTTGATCTCTTCTGCCGGGTCTCCGGTAAGAGATACGCGAATGGTATCCCCGATCCCCTGGTTGAGAATAATGCCAAGACCAACTGCAGACTTAATATTTCCGGAGAGTAACGTCCCTGACTCGGTAATTCCCACATGAAGAGGATACGGACATACCTTCGCAATTTCCTCATGGGCTTTTACGCACATCAGAACATCGGAAGATTTGATACTGACTACCAGATTGTCATAACCCATCTCCTCGATCATATGTACCTTGTCCATGGCGCTCTCCACGATCCCCTCTGCCGTAACTCCTCCGTACTTTTCTACAAGAGGTTTCTCCAAAGAACCGCTGTTTACTCCCACACGGATGGGAATCTGAAATTCCTTCGCCTTGTCAATCACTGCCTGCACCCTGTCTTTAGAACCAATATTTCCCGGATTGATCCGAATCTTATCCGCCCCGTTTTCAATGGCTGCAATGGCCAGGCGATAATCAAAATGAATATCCGCCACCAGAGGAATATGAATCTGTCTCTTGATCTCTTTAAGTGCCTGTGCAGCCTCCATCGTCGGAACTGCACAGCGGATGATCTCACATCCGGCCTTTTCCAGACGATGTATCTGATCCACCGTACTTTTCACATCTTCTGTCTTTGTATTTGTCATGGACTGAATGGCAACTTTGTTTCCGCCGCCGATCCAGACGTCTCCGATTCTGATCTGTTTTGTCTCGTTCCTTGTCATAACATTTTCCTTCTTTCCTTTCATCTGGCCCTTTGCCACTAAAAGCCCTCCTGCCTTCCCGTAAGACATATGCTCCGGTATGACATAAAGGGCTTTTCTTTATACACCTGCTCTACTGTTTCTCGAATATCATCTGTTCTCCATACTCTCTCTCTGTCAGTGTAAGCTGCTGCTGATCTACACTGTAAGAAAAGGTAGTCGTCAGATTTGTCAAAGCATTCTGAAGGTTTTCTTCCGTATATGTTCCTCCGGATGCCTCTGCCGCCCGGGTAAGTTCCTCTGCATCTGCCCTGATAGCAATTGTCTTTTCTTCTTTGTCAATGGAACATCCCAATTCTACCTGTACATTGCCGGCCTCTCCAACCTCCGGAATATTTGCCGTCAGGGAATCTTTTCCATTTATCTCAAGAACCAGATCATTATCTTCACTTTTCCATGTCCCCTCCAGAGGATTGGAAGTAAACATACGTACCAGGAAGAAAATTGCGATCAGAATAATCACAATAGAGCTGACTGTCATCACAATTCTCCATAATCTGCTTCTTTCCGCTTCATTATTGTTTGCTATTAACATATTTCCTCAGTCCTCTCAGATTTCATTTTTTAATGAAACCCCTTTCTTAAAATTATATTTTGTTTTCTCTCCCCTGTCAACGGGATATCCTTTCACTGGTTTAGACACCTCATTTTTCTATTTTCTCTTTTCGCGTCATTTGCGCAACATTTTGTTGAATATTGCCACCTTTCTCCAACTGGAAAATCGAAACTGGTAAAATATGGTATCACTACAAAGGAGGATACGGTATGTCATTTGCAACCAGACTAAAAACACTACGCGCCGAACACCATATGACTCAGAAGGAACTGGCATCACGCATGAACCTTGCCCGAACCACGATCACAGGATACGAAACGAAAAACCGCCAGCCTTCTCACGAAAAGCTGGCAGACATGGCTTCCATTTTCGGTGTAACTGTGGACTATCTCCTGGAAGATACCGATAATCCCCTTTTATCTTCTTCTGTACTGCAGACACAGCATGAGCGTCTCCTGGATGACAAAGTCATGAAGCTGTATCGTCAGCTTTCCCTTCATTCTAAGGAGGAAACTCTGCGTTATCTTCAGCTTCTCGAACTCTGGGAAAAGAACCAGGATTAGCTGTCCGCGTCTGCTTTCTTTACAAATCTGTCGTAAATATATTGATTGGCCGAAATTTCCTGACTGTCATCCAGGGGAATCAAACTGTCATCTCCATACTTGCGTTCCAGGGCCCGTGCGATCAGGTAATCACTTACCTGCGGGTTTTTCGGAAGCAACGGTCCGTGCAGATAGGTGCCGATCACATTTTTATATACAACTCCTTCATATCCGCTTTTTCCGTCGTTTCCCGACCCATACAGCACTTTCCCAAAAGGCTTGTTTCCATTAATATACGTTCTTCCCCCGTGGTTTTCAAATCCCACCACAGGCAAGTCAAAAAGGTCGCTTTTCAGCACAATGTTGTCGATCAGTCTGCCCTCTTCCTGCTCTGTATATAAGTCTACCAGATCGAGGCCTTCTATTATACCATCTTCCGTGCGGTAATATTTTCCAAGAAGCTGGTAGCCTCCGCACACAGCAATTACCACGCCGCCGTCTTCTACATAGTCTTTAAAATCTTTCTGAATAGATTTCAGCTTCTGGCATACGATCATCTGCTCTCTGTCAGACCCCCCTCCCAAAAGCACAATATCCAGTTTTGTAAAATCAATTTCATCGTTTAACTCAAACTCTATCGTTTCCGCCTCAATACCGCGCCATTTACAGCGCTGCATCAGGCAGGCGATATTTCCTCTGTCCCCGTAGAGGTTCAGAAGATCCGGATACAGATGTCCGATGGTAATTTTTCTTTGTTCATTCCCTTCCATTACTTCTGTCCCTCCAATTTCTTAAGCACATTTCTTGTACTGAAAAGCGCTGTATAATTTACCAGTACATAAAGGTTGCCGCACCCGTTTTCCACCCGTTCCAGAATAGCCTTTTCCACATCCTCTTCCAGCATGGACGGAATATCCACATACTTCAGGCGAAGGCGCATATCCTGGCAGCGGATGCCGCTCACGGTGATGGAACCTACTGCCGTCTTTTTAAACCGGTCAAAATCCACATCCCACAGCCAGGACACATCAATACCGTCCTGGGCATTGTCATTGATGACAATGATCAGATCTTTCAAAGACTCGTCCTGCATCACCGCAGAAATATTCTGATTAAAACCAGCCGGATTCTTGGCAAGGTTAAGCACAACCTTGGTATCTTTGATCCGGAACTGCTCCATACGGCCGTTCTCCGGATTAAAATGCTCCAGCATCGACTGGAAGTGAGCAAGGTCAAGTCCGGCTGTCCGCCCGGCTGCATAGGCCGCAAGAATATTGTATATGTTGTAAAATCCCCGGTAATTGGCAGTCAGATTCCTTCCTTCCACCTGGAAAGAAAGGGCGTTTCTGATCTCAATACCAGAAGCTGTATAGTCAATATCCGGTCTTTTGAAATCACACTGGCTGCACTTATAAATTCCAAGCTGGCTGTAATGATAAAACTCGTACTCCAAGGCAGCTCCGCATTTCTTGCAGAACCGTCCTTCCCGGATTTCATTGGAATCGCTGTCGTCCAGTACTTTTTCATTGATTCCGTAAGTAATGTACTCATTTCCCGCATCCATGGCAAGGAAAGCCGAAAGGGCGTCATCCCCGTTTACGATCAGCTTCATCTTCGGCGCGCTTTGCATCACTTCTTTTAAAAGATTCATGGTAATATCAATCTCGCCGTACCGGTCCAGCTGATCCCGGAACAGATTGGTAAGCACCATGTAGTCCGGTTTGAAGTGCGGAAATACTCTTCGGGTGGATGCTTCATCGACCTCTATACAAGCATAATCTGCATCCAGCCTGCCTGTAAGACCGGATGCCAGCACAAATGCAGCTGCCACTCCATTGAGCATATTGGAGCCGGTATGATTGCACACAACCTTATTTCCTTCTGCTTCCAGCGCTGCGCAGAGCATATTGTTGGTCGTCGTTTTTCCATTTGTTCCGCACACGACAAAAATATCTTTCCTCACCTGGGATGCCAGATCCTCCAGAATCTGCGGATATATCTTCAGTGCAATTTTCCCGGCCCAGGTCACTCCCTGTCGGTGAAAAATATGGACACTTAACTTTTCTGCTGTCTTTGCAGCCCATATGGCCGCTATTTTTCTTAAGCCCATTGATCTTATTCCTTTTCCTATTGTCTGCGGCATCGGCGCCGCTTTTCTTTATTTCCTGTACTATTTTACCTGCTGCCTGTCCACAAGTCAACCTTGCCATTTTTTGTTACAAAACAGCCTTGTTATATTATTCACAATTTTTTCCGGTTTTTCTGTGAAAACTTTGTGACCTATTGATATTTACTATTTTCTACTGACATGATATGATACATGCAGAAAGAAGATAGATATATTTTTAACAATTACTTCTTTCTACATATTCTTCACAGCGTCCCAGGTACGCAGTATTCTCACAGCGGTCATGTCCGATAAAACTGCTGTGCAAGAATCAAAACCTTTTTTCATACAATAGAATCCTTTAAAACGGAAAACAGCTTCAGGTTTCGCCGCCTGAAGCTATTTTCTTGTTATTGAGCTCTATTGTTCTTTTTCAAGAATCCCCATCAGTATTTTCTCCGGTGTGATCGGAAGTTCACGATGCCAGATGCCAGTTGCATTAAAGACTGCATGAGCAATTGCAGGAGCCGGGGTGTTAATAACAACCTCTCCAATTGATTTTGCTCCGAATGGTCCTGTCTCTTCATAGCTGCTTTCAAATTCAACATGGAGCCGTCCCACATCCAAACGGCTTGGAATCTTATACTGCATAAGAGAATCTTCTAATATTTTTCCGTTTTTATTATAAGTAATATCTTCATAGAGCGCCATTCCGATCCCCTGAGCCAGACCGCCTTCTGTCTGCACTCTGGTAAGGTTCGGATTGACAGGAGTTCCACAGTCCACAACAGCTGTATAGTCAAGGATCTCCACTGCTCCTGTCTCCTTGTCAATCTCCAGCTCTGCCATACCTACCATGACAGGCGGAGGAGAGACAGGCGAAGAATGAGTAACCGTCACCTGAACCGCTTCCCGGTTACCGCTCATGGATTTCGTAGCAACCTGTCCAAGGGAAACGCTTGCGGAACCGTCTGCCATTCTTACATGGTCTGCTTCAAATACGACATCTTCTACAGCGCACTTCATTAAATCTGCAGCAATATGGCAGATCTTCTCTTTCAATTCCTTGCAGGCTTTCTCTACTGCCTTTCCCGTTACATACATTGTACTGGATGCATAGGAACCGGAATCATAGGGAGAAGAATCTGTATCAGCGCCATAAACAATAATATTGTCCAGGCTGCATTCCAGACATTCTGCTGCCACCTGTGCCAATGTAGTGTCACATCCCGTTCCCATATCCGCCGCTCCAATGGAAAGGATGTAAAAGCCTTCATCGTTGAGCTTGATCGTAGCAGAACCTACATCCACACCGGAAATTCCAGAGCCCTGCATTGACATGGCAACGCCTTTCGCACGGATTTTTCCATTGCCGGCATCCCAGGAAAGAGGCTTCTCATCCCAGTGAGTAATTTCTTTTGCTCTTGCCATGCAGCGATCCAGTGCGCAGGCTGTCATTTTTTCATTGTAATAGGCCATGGCTGTCTGGCCTTCTCTTACCATGTTCTTCTCACGAATCGCCACCGGATCCATATGAAGCTTATCCGCCAGCTCATTGACGATACTTTCCACTGCAAAAATTCCCTGTGTCGCCCCATAGCCCCGGTATGCTCCTGCTGCCTGCACGTTGGTGTAGACAACATCATAGCAGAAACGGTAAGCTTCCATATTACTATTGTAAAGCGGAATGGATTTATGTCCGCTAAGTCCTACTGTCGTCGGCCCGTGTTCGCCATATGCCCCTGTGTTGGAAAGGGTATAGACGTCCAAAGCCCGGATCGTTCCGTCATTCATCGCTCCGATCCGCACCTTAACTTCCATCTCATGGCGTGGTGAACCGGCGATTTGACTCTCCTGCCTTGTGTAGATCAGTTTGGCAGGCTTTCCTGTCTTCCATGTGACAAAAGCAGGAAATACTTCTGTTACACAGGACTGCTTCGCCCCGAAACCTCCTCCGATCCGCGGTTTAGACACACGGATTTTGGATTTTGGAATATCAAGGGCATTTGCCAGAATACGGCGCACATGGAAAATAATCTGCGTGGAGCTGGTTACATGAAGCCGTCCATAGGGATCCATGCAGGTATAAGTGCGGAACGTTTCCATCATAGCCTGACTGTCGGCTTTCGTATGATATTTATGTTCCAGAACCACATCGCACTCATCCATTACCTTATCCACATCCCCGTGTCCATCCTTTGCTGAGGCACAAAGGTTGCGGGTGTTATCTGCCCCCACCGGACACAGAGCTTTCCAGTTATCCTCCGGATGCACAAGCACTTTATTGTCTTTTGCTGTACGAAAATCCAATACCGGCTCCAGTACTTTATATTTTACTTCGATCAGGCGCAGGGCCTTGTCCACTGCTTTCTCATCCTGACCCGCTACAATTGCAGCCGCATCTCCCACAAAGCGCATTCTCTGATCCAGGATCAGCCGGTCATAGGGGCTTGGCTCCGGATAGGTCTGTCCGGCCATTGTAAATCTCTTATTGGGCACATCTTTGTAAGTATAGATCACTTCAATTCCCGGAACCTTCATGGCAATATCCGTATTGATCTCTTCAATAAGGGCATGGGCATAGGGACTGTGCAGTACCTTCACCACAAGGCAGTCTCTGGGAGTAATGTCGTCGGTATAAACCGGCTGCCCTGTCACAAGAGCCATAGCGTCTTTCTTTCGCACCGGCTTATTTACATAGCGGCAATTCATTCCTGGCACTTTATCCGGCATTATGCTTCCCCTCCCTTCTCCTGACTTGCATTTTGCTTCTTATATTCAATGTAGGCGCGGATTCCCCGAAGCTGTCCCTCATATCCGGAACATCTGCAAAGATTCCCTGCCAGATATTCTTTGATCTCCTCGTCTGTCGGATCCGGGTTCTCCCGAAACATGGCAATTCCATTCATCATAAATCCCGGATTGCAGAAGCCGCACTGTTCCGCCCCCTGATCCGCAATATAAGCGCCAAATCCTTTGGCCTCCTCCTGAAGTCCTTCCAAAGTAGTCACCTTATGTCCGTCTGCTCTGGCAGCTAAAAGGCTGCATGATAAAATCGGCTTATCATCCAGAAAAACCGTGCACAGACCGCAGTTGGATGTCTCACAGCCCCGTTTCACACTGTAGCATCCCTGTTCTCTCAAAAAATCAATCAGCAGCATATCAGCGGAAATTTCCGCATTCACCTTTTTTTCATTTATCCATAATTGAATCTGCATTCTTTCATCCTCACATCAAATTACTGGTTTACCTTGCCTGGCGAGTCAGTCCTGCCATATAGAAAATAAACTTTCTTACAGAGCAAGAAGCGCACGTTTTGCCAGCACACCTGCAATCAGCTTTCTGTACTGCGCACTTCCCCTAAGATTTGTTCCTGTCTCCACCGTCTCTGAAACATAGCTTCCGAACTTTTCGGCGCTCTCTTTGTTGATCCCCTGAGAGAGGATTCCCTTTTCATCTCTTAAGCAGACTGCCTTCATAGGCCTTGCGCCGATCACACAGCGAATCTCATCTTCCACCTGGGATACACAGCAGGTCAGCACCGGAAAATCTGTCTTTGTATTTCTCTGTGAAAGGTACACTGCTTTGACCGGCTTTTTCGGGATCACGATCCCGGTCAGAATATCCCTGTCGTAAGGAAGAGCGGCAAATTCTTCCACAGAAATCCGTCCCCGCTTATACAGCTCTACCTGTGCATCAAGGGCCATCATTACTGTCAGCACATCGGAAAATCCGTACCGTCCGAAAACACTGCCGCCTACAGTCGCCATATTTCGGAACTGCACGCCTACGATGTGCTTCACGCTCTCCTGCAGCGCATTCCCTGTCCAGGCATTTAAGCCCGCATGCTGCTCCAGCTGGCGGAGCGTTACCATCGCTCCAATACGGTACTCCTTTTCATCCTCTTCTATCGTATCTAATCCCAGACCAGACAGATCAATGGCGGTTCCCACATTTTTCCTCTGCATCTTCAGCCACAGCATACCGCCGAGAACCACATTGCTTTTCTTCTGGTTCAGCTCATACGCTTCCTCCAGGCTGGACGCCTTTACATACTGCTTGATCGTTAACACACCTTTTCTCCTTTGCTTTTTTCTTTTTATTTGTTTTTCTTTTTCTCTGCAACAGAAAAGCACACCCCGGGGACCTTTTATTTTCAATCCGCGGCATGCGTCTTTTGCTGTACAAAAATTATTCTGTCACTTATTTAGATGATTTATTAGTTTGAATTATACCATAGCTTCCCGCTTCTCTTCCACAAGTTTTTTCAGCAATCCCCTGCATCCCTTCACTACATCCTCATATGTCCGGTCAAAATTCCCGGTATACCAAGGATCCGCAATATCATCGGAACTTTGGGCAAATTCCAGAAGTTTGTACACCTTATGGGCCGGATCCTTTCCGATGATCCTCATAATATTCCGGATATTCCAGCCATCCATCCCGATAAGATAGTCATAATTTTGATAATCTTTCTTTGTCATCTGCACAGAGTATTTCCCTGTTGTTTCAATGCCATGCTGCCTTAATTTCTCCCGTGTTCCCCGGTGGACCGGATTTCCCAGCTCTTCCCGGCTGGTAGCCGCCGAGGCAATGTGGAACTTATTTCCCAGCCCCCGCTTTTGTACCATGTCGCGGAATATAAATTCGGCCATGGGAGATCGGCAGACGTTGCCGTGGCAGATAAATAGTATTTTTATCATGTTCGCGTTTCTCCTTAAGTCCTCTTTCTTGATAATGTTGGCTTTGTATTACGATTCGATTCTTTCCACTTTAAGTAGTCTTGATATAACGTTTGAAGTATAGCATATCCGGCGCTGCTCTGCCATAGCCAAATCTATAAAACGCCATAGTTCGGCCTTGTATATCTTCCAGTTCGTCAATAACTTTTTCAATGAAAATAATCTATTTTCAAAAAACAACCTCATTGACATACATGCAGATTGCATGATACCATATACATGCAAAGTACATGTATGGGGGTGAGTTTTTGCCACGTAATAAGTATCCAGAAGAAACAGTTCAAAAAATATTGGACGCTTCTTTAAAATTATTTTTAGAAAAAGGGTACGAAGAAACAACTGTATTAGATATTATAAGCGAAATGGGCGGACTGACGAGAGGCGCTTTTTATCATCATTTCAAATCAAAGGAAGAAGTATTTGATGCTTTATGCGAAAAACTTTTTTATGAGAGTAATCCTTTTGAGAAAGCAAAAAGCCACAAAGAACTGAACGGATTAGAAAAGTTGAAGTTCGTATTAAAAACATCTTTTGATGAAACAGAGCGTCATCAGTTAAGTATGGCATCCATGCAGCTTATGGGAAGTCCAGCTTTTCTAAAAAAGTTGATTGAAAGTAATCAAGAACTGGCACCTATGTATCAAGAACTGATCGAGGAAGGAATACAAGACGGTTCTATTAAATCAGAGCAGCCAAAATTATTAGCAGATTTATTTGTTCTTTTAACGAATTTCTGGTCGATACCTACGATATATCCCATGACTGATGATGAAGCATGGCAGAAATTTTTAATGATCAAATCGATTATGGATAATCTAGGACTTCCAGTAATTGATGATGAAATTGTCAAGTTATGCAAAGAAAACGCCTAGCGCTGCACATGAAAATAAGATTGTCGAAAGGCAATTTTATTTTTAACAATATACATACATTCAGCATGTATAAAAAGGAGGAAATTATGAGTATCTATATTAAGAAAAACAAGTTCTTATTTATCTTAACGATTTTAACCAGCGTAATCTCTTCTCTGGGGTATGTTTTTATGGCTGTCCTGCTTCAGCAACTATTGGATATCGCTATGGATAAAAATATCCATCAATTTATAAGAATGGTTATATTTTCGATTATCTATTTTGTAGTGTTGGGATTTTCTCTTTATCTCCAATCGTTACTGAGCAAAAAAGTGATTTGTAAGATTATGCTTCAAATCCGTTCAGATGTTTTTCTAGGAACAATCAATCACAGTATAGAAGATTTTGAAAAGAAGAATACCGCTGATTATATATCTGTCGTTACAAATGATGTGAAAATGCTGGAGGACAATTTTTTACTTCCATTGTTTGAAGTAGTCCAATACACTGTTATCTTTATATCATCTTTCGTATTGATGATTTATTTTGACATCATTGTTACAGTTTGCGTAATAGCAGCGATTGCAGTTATGTTCCTTGTACCAAGTCTGCTGGGTGGAACACTGGAGAAAAGACAGAATAAGTTTTCTTCAAAGCTGGCAGAATTCACAGTCAGCTTAAAAGATATTCTGTCTGGATTTGAAATTATCAAATCATATTCTATGTCAAAAACCGTAATACAACGATTTGATAGGGCAAATACCGAAACAATCAAATCTAAATATAGCGTCGACAGATTACTTGCACTAAACGAGGGGCTTTCTGCTTTCCTGGCCCTTATGGTTCAAATTGTGGTTTTATTCTTATCAGCTTACTTTATTATCGCAGGACGCATAACTGTGGGAACTTTATTAGGAATGGTACAAGTGAGCAGTAATCTGGCAAATCCACTTATTATGATATTTACAAATATTCCTAAGATGAAAAGCGTCCACCCTATTGCAGAAAAGCTGGAAATCATATCGAAACATTCCATATCTCTGCCCCAAAAAGAAAGTATAGCCACATATCAATCTCATATAAATGCAAAAGATTTGTCCTTTTCCTATGATGGAACAACAGATATAGTAAGCGAAATAGACTGCCTTATTGAAAAAGGTAAGAAATACGTTATTGTTGGGAAAAGCGGTTGCGGAAAAAGTACACTGATCAAACTTTTATCCGGCTATTACTCCACATACAAAGGCAAAATTTTATATGATGATACGGAATTTCATATGCTGGATAAAGATAGTGTGGTCCAGCTGTCATCAATCATTCATCAGAATATCTATATGTTTGACGAAACCATATATGACAATATCTGTTTGCATGAACACTATCCAGAGGAGCAAATTGAAAAAGTTATAGAGGACAGCGGATTGACCGAATTTATATCTAAGCTCCCAACCGGCCTGCAATATCGGGTCGGAGAAAATGGCTCTAATCTATCTGGTGGACAAAAACAGAGAATTGCAGTTGCACGTGCTTTGATCAGAAACAAACCTATTCTCATATTAGACGAGGGTACCTCTGCCATTGATATGCAGACAGCATACGATATTGAAAACAGATTATTAAAAATGGAAGATTTAACACTCATAACAATTACCCATCATTTAGAACAAAATTTATTGGATAAGTATGATGAAATCTTTTATATGGAAAATGGTCACATTAAAGAAAGAGGAAGTTTTAATCACCTGATCAATACATCTTCTTGTTTTTCAGAATATTTTCATTTGAAGAAATAAAGGACAACAAAGAGAATGAAGACATCTTCTTTTAAGGAAGTCTTCAGACTACAATTCAACGCTTTAATGATGATAGCCATAAAAGGCACGTTGAAGCAAAAGAGAAAGTTGCTTGTCCGACGTTTCAAGCAGGAAGCGTTATTTTGTGAAATGGGTGAAGCAAAGCTGAATGAGCAAGGTAATGTTGATAAGTATTCTTGCGATACAACGACATTCCCGGTGTTACATTTCACTGTTCAAATATCTGATGAAAAAATCAGTACAGCGTTGAACAAATTATCAGAGAAACAAAGAGCGTTTATTCTGCTCTACTATTTCCATGATATGAGTGCTAAAGAAATTGCCAAGCTGTACCATGTATCACGTTCTGCTGTTGGCTATACACGGAACAAAGGCTTAGAAAAATTGAAAATGATGTTAAGTGGAAAGGAAATATTGTAAATGACAAAAGACTATGGTTATCCCTCTTTTGACCTTATCTGTAAAGAGTCAAGCAGAGATGGAATAGCCATCAAGAAATTTCTAAATTTTTATGACGCTTATATCTCCAAGCTGTGTTTACGCCCGTTTTATCACGAAAACGGCAATGTCAGCATGCAGGTAGATGAAGAATGGAAAGGCGAGATCCAGACCTCTATGGTAAAGGCTATGTTGAAATTTGAGCTCAAGATTAAAAAGTAACCTAAATATTAAAAGGGAGATACACCTATTTTTGCATTATCTCCCTTTTTCTCTACAAAGAGTCAAATTACGACAACTATTGTATTCTTTCTTTATAATCCTTAATCACCACATCAATATTATTTAATAATGGTTTAAACCCTCCAAAATCTATACTGCTATAGTTTTTCATTATATATTGAGAAAAAATTTCTTTACCATAAAATTTACTTGTATCATATGTATCTTTTTTACAAAATTTCTTCCCACCAATTTCATGAGAAAGTGTAGCTTCATCAAACAACATTTCAATGTCGCATTCTTCACTCTCTCCGACTAATGGTGTTATCATAAGATATAAATTCTCCAACAAATTTATCCATGTTCTAGTACATAATTGCTTTTTTCTATCATCAGAAATTTTATTACTTACAAACTTGTATACAGGCTTATTTTTGTTATTCAACTCATTATCAAACAGTAAAATAACAGAGTTAAGCGGAACAGTACTTCCTAAATTTTTAAACATTTCTATATAGTTTGGATACTTTTCTCCACCTTCCTCAGAAAAAAATTTATATATATTGTTCATAGTATCTGCACCATCTTTTTTGAAATTCAAAAAATAGGCAAACCGTTTGCTTCTCTGCAAAAAAGATACTTTGTACTCAAACTGTCCTTTTGAATTTCTGCTTACTAAATTTGGATACTCTTTCCACAAATTTTTTAAAGCGGCTTTCAAATAGGTCACATCTGTTTTCCCTTCTGTTACAATTAATGGTTTCGGATTAGCAAAAAAATATTTATAAAATATAAATTGACTATACGCTCTTTCTCTTCCATTAAGATATTCGTATGTAAGTTTCTTCCCTTCCAAATTTAACTTGTTATTATACCATTCTAATTGATTAATAAAAGAAAAGCGTCCCTCAAGTTGATTAATAGTTCCTTTTATTTCATTTTCAATAAAATATTCTCCCGATTTATACAACTGATAAGCCATCGCTCTAGTTCTTTTATAATAATCTCTACTCACATGAAGTTTTTTGTTAACAACAACACCTGTGACTTCTTGCCTAGAATCCCTATATTGGATCCTTGTTTTCTTCTTATTAATGCTGAATCCGGCATTGATAATTTCCTTTTCCAGTTCTTCAAAGAATATGTTTTTAATGTTTAAGAACTCTTTATTATTTGTGGAAAACGTCAAATCATCAACATATCTTGTATAGTCTAATCGATATTTCTTTGCTAATTTAGATATTCTTACATCAAATATATTACAAATCAAATTTGTTATTATTGGAGAAGTAGGTGCTCCTTGTGGTAGTTTACCTTGATAGCATGTCAACTGCGCTATAACAGTTGCCACTTCTGATGGCAACTGGAAACTGCGGTTCTTTAAAAAATAGCCCTGCACTCTTCCAAAATGAAAAGAATCAAAAAAATTCTCCAAATCAATATTTATAACAAATCTCTTATTTCGGTGAATTTTAGCATTAGTAATAAAACTTTTCTCTTTTTGAAAAGCATGTGAAATATTAGGATTGACATTACATTTATTCCAGATTTCTTTTTGGCAATTATACAAAGCTTCAGCAAGTTTTCTTTGAATCACTTTTAAATCTTTTTGCGGAGCATATATATGTCTAAATCCCCCACTTTTCTTAGGGATCTCAAATGATGTATATAAATCGTCAACTCCTTTAATGTATAAAATATATGATAATTTCTTCCTTGGTATATCTAAGAAATCAGCTAGTTCATTTCTGCTTTTTACTTTATCTATTGTATCCATCTCTTCATCCTAAAAAACGTGTGGTTACTCATTATGCGATGCGTAATATATAATAAAATATACATAAGCATAATACAGATTGATAGAGAGCATATCTTCCTACCATTTTCACCAATACTTGCGAAACACAAGTCCATAATCTAACCACACGTTTATACACTCAAATTTTATCACGAATAGCAATCAGCCTCAATACAATTATTTTGCACTGGAAGTACTGAAAATAATTAACCAAAAATCGTCATACTGGAACGCCTTTCAAAAGTTGTAAACTTGTTGTAAAATTTCTTCTACTATCCAAAAACCTGCATAAAATAAGGGGATTTAATAAAAATGGAAGCTCCTGCCGTGGCAGATGAATAGTATTTTTGTCATAAACGAAAATCCTCCTAAAATGCCGTATTCTGCCTCGATTTGCCGACTATAAATTTCGTCTAAAATTGTTAAATTTATCACAGAATAAGTAAAATGTAGCAAATCGGGGCAAGTTGAGGCCGTCAATCGTAGTAAAAACGTAGTAGAAATTGAAGTGTTTTACTACTCTAACCTCCCTAAAGGCAGTGCACCGTGCGCATCTATTAGATCTATATTCATACTATAAATCAAAGAGTTATTATAAAAATTGATGAATCCTGTAAGATTAAAGCATCTCCATGTATCAGTAATGCTTCCACTAATCGGACTCTCAATGCTATTTCAATTTTGGAAATCATTGAAAAAATCAGAGCTGATAATTCCTGATCAAATTGATACAACTGAAAAACATCATCAAACTTAGTTCCAGGAATATACTTTTTTGTCGAATTATCGTATAAATGAAACGAATATCCACGCAGGCGGTAAAAACCTACAGATTTCAATGCCTTCTCTACATTTTCCCGAGATGTTATCTCCATTCCAGCGTCAAGGTAAGATTGCATCTGCTGTTCAATTGTTAATATTCATTTTGGATATTGATACATAAAACACCCCATAAATGAAAAAGTCCCACCGGGTTGCGCATGAAAATCAGAGGCGTGGTGGGTTCTGTTAATATTATTATACCGTTTTTATTGCAACTGTCAAGATTTCTTTTTACAGAAAAGAATATGTGTTCTCTTTCAGCACACCCCCTATTGCATCATGTGTAACAGATGTATACTGCAATGTCAATTATCTATATATCAACTCATTCAATACAAATATCCAGCCGCCGAAACAACATTTTTTCTTTACCATTGTGCGGCACACGGCTTGAATTAACTTTCCACAATCCCTACAATATCTCTCTTTTTGAGAATAACAACCGAGTTATTATCCTTGATTTGTATACTATCAGCAGTAATGGATGTTACCATAACTTTTTGATACCCATCTGTAGAAAGTATAAATGTTGCAAGGTTCGGCGAATGCATTTGTATGGTACAAGTCTTACCAAGCAGGGGCTTGAACGGATCACAAATAGGTGGCATGGTGGCAGGAAGCATCGGAAGCGAATTTTGCTTTCTCCTTCCCAAGTCAAGTTTGGTAACAGTATCAATATGCTGTTTTAATACTATCCCATATTTCAGGCTCTTACTTCTATCTGTCTGGTAAAAACAAATATATTGATTGTCTTGTCCGACAATGGCAGCCATATAATAACCACTATCCCAGTTCTTTAAATCAATATTGCACCACGCTCCAATAAAGCAGCTGTAATCAACACTCTGAACCACCGACGCTTTATCCTGCGGGATTTGAGCATCTTCACAATCTCTCAACAGATAATCCAACGAGCACTTAAACACCTCGCTCATCTTTAACAGTTTATCCGTCTCAGGATATGCTATATCGCTTTCCCACTTGCTAATGGCCTGCCTTGATACCCCAAACACAGACGCCAACTGTTCTTGCGTGATATTGTTCTCCTTGCGAAATTTTGATATTTTTTCTCCTAATGTCATAATGCAACCTCCCGCTTAATCAAACTGTAATATGATTGTACCCATATTCTACGGAAATGCCCACCATCTTTCCGTTTCTAAATGTAAAGTTCAAGTTGCACCTATGATTATAACTCTGTTTCAAAATGACGGCAACGATGTCTCCGCTTTGAGAAAATATTCTGAAACAAACATTCCCACACCTCCACAATATTTTCATTCTTCCAACATTGTCAAACTGTTTGAGGGCAGTGGATATTATTTCCCCTGCCCTCATAATTTTATATGAATACCTCTATTTACTGAATCGATTTTCCAAGTTCATATGCCTTCTGGATTTCAGGTTTATCGTTAATATCTCCCACGTTCATATTACCTCCAGCAAGCACATGGCCGAGATTTTTCCAGCGTAAATGTTCCATCAGATGGTCATAATAGGTAAGCACATCCTCAAATCCATGGCCTTCGGCGGCCATCAAAAGAACGGATGCCTTGTCATGTCCTCTGAGAAGATTGCCGTCGCCTTCCTCTAAAGCAAACAAACGGTCAATAGCGGTTCTGATCTGGCCGCTCATATTCCAGTAGTAAAGAGGAGTTGCCAGTACCACCACATCGCATTCCTTTACCGCCGGATAAATCTGAGCCATATCATCCTTTTGTACGCATGGACATTCCCTACTGCTGTGTCCGCCAAAGCAGCCTTTACAGCCGTGGATTTCCATGCTGTCAAGAAAGAATTCTGTCACAGTATTCCCAACACTTTCCGCACCTTCGGTAAATGCTTTTACAAGCATGGAGGTATTGCCTTTCTTTCGGGGGCTCCCATTCAATATCACAATTCTTTTACCCATATCAAACACCTCGTTTCTCTCAAATTTTTTCTGCCAGAGCAGCCGCCTGCCGGCAACCATCTGTTTTCTCAATATCACCGACATTCAGTACACCGGGAACCAAAACTTCTCCTGCCATATGCCATTTCATAAGCGCTGCAGAACGCTCGACAGGAATCCGTACACCGTCCAAAACTGACATATCATTTTCCTCGCAGCAGGCAATCAACAGACATTCCTTTCCGGCAATATCTTTTCCGGCAACACAGAAGGAATACAGCTTATCGATCACCGCCTTGATCTGTGCAGGAATCGAATACCAATATACCGGCATAGAAAAGACGACTACATCAGCATCCAATACAACCGGCGCAATCAGATTGAAGTCATCATCAAAAGAACACGCTTTTCCTGTCTTGTAACAGGTTTCATAGGCATGGCAGCCACCCACATTCATCATGGCTGCGTCAAACCTCGGACGCTGTACCCTTTTTCCTCCGCTGCTTTGATAAAAGCGTCCGTTATGGCGAAACTATTGCCATTTTTTCTGGGACTTCCGGTAATTACAACGATTTTTTTACTCATTAGACTCTGCCTCCTTTAGTATTTTATAGTCGTTTAAACAAAATTAATTTTTCAAGTACTGATATTATAATCATAGCAAGAGTGCGACTAAAAACAAGTACGCACATTAAAGTGCGATACTTACAGTCAGGTTAAATACTTACCTAAAGGAGAGCATAGATTGACTGTACGAGGCAAATCTTTCATTCCTATTTTAGATGGTATATGTGAACGAGGAGATAATAATCGTCTTTAAGTTTAAACAAAATAAGCGGGAACAAGAACGGTCATTTTAGAACTGCTTTTGCATTCCAACAGCCATTGGAGAACTTCTACAACGTCTCATCCTTATAACGGCTTACTAAGGTTTTAATTCTTTCCTCTATTTCTCTGATGATACCAACGAATACTTCATCGCTTTTTCCCGTTGGATCAGCAAGCCCCCAATTGTCGTCAAAATTCCTTCCTATATATGGGCACCCCACATCACACCCCATAGAAATTGCAAAATCAGGTGTCGGAATTTCACTAATAGTTTTGCTGTACTGTGTCTGTTCCATATCAATTCCATAAATCTGTTTCATCAGACGAACTGCATCCTGATTGATCTGAGGAACAGTTTCTGTCCCTGCGGAGTAACTTTCAAATACATCTGCTGCAAAATGTTTCCCAAGAGCCTCAGCAATTTGGCTCCGGCAGGAATTATGAACGCAAATGAATGCTATTTTCGGTTTTAAATTCATATGATCATCCTCTTACTTTCTGAATAAGAGCCTTGGCTTCTTCTTTTTTTAATACCTTACCATAAGATACAACCTTACCGTCTACTACAAGCGCTGGCGTCGTCATGACTCCATATGCAGCAATCCGAGTGAAGTCTGTCACATGTTCTATGGTTGCATCCATATTTAATTCTGTAAGAGCAGCACATACAGCCTCTTCCAGCGCATTATACTTTGCACAGCCAGAACCCAGAACCTTTACGCCAGGGGCTGTCTTGCCTGCTTCTGCCTGCTTCATTTTTTCAGGTGTACAGTTGTTCCCGCAACAACAATCTTTCTGTTTTTCTTTTTTCTTACCAAACAGACCCATAATAAATACCTCCTAAATTAGAATAAATTGAAATGCATTAAATAGATATCCCACTAAAATAATGCCAATTGCACAGACACCAATAAACAGTGCCAATAGTTTAGGCTTGACAGCCTTGCGGAGCATGATCAGCGAAGGAAGGGACAAAGTGGTAACAGCCATCATAAAGGAAAGGACTGTGCCAAGCTGTGCCCCCTTGGAAAGCAGTGCCTCCGCAACAGGAATTGTACCAAAAATATCGGCATACATCGGAATACCCACAAGGGTTGCCAAAATAGCCCCCAAAGGATTATTGCTGCCAAGAACAGTCTCAATCCAGCTCTCCGGTATCCAGTTATGGATCAGCGCACCAATACCAACTCCTACCAGAATGTAGGGGAACACCTTCTTAAATGTATCAAATGTCTGCTCTTTTGCATAGATCAGACGCTCCCGTATTGTTAAATCAGGAGATTCAATATCTACACTGCCTGCCGTCAGGACAAAATTTTCGATATCCTCCTCCATGTGCAGCTTCTCAATAATTGTTCCACCTGCCACAGCAATTACCAGGCCAAACACAACATAGATAATAGCTACCTTAGTTCCAAAAATGCTCATCAATAAAACAAGACTGCCAAGATCAACCATCGGTGAGGAAATTAAAAAGGAAAATGTTACGCCTAACGGAAGTCCTGCGCTGGTAAAGCCAATAAACAGCGGAATAGATGAACAGGAGCAAAATGGCGTCACTGTTCCAAGCAATGCAGCGATAATATTTGCCCATATACCATGAAAACGACCTAAAATACGTTTACTCCGTTCCGGTGGAAAATAACTCTGTATATATGAAATTCCAAAAATCAGTACACAAAGCAACACTGTAATTTTGATTACATCGTAAATGAAAAACTGAATACTTCCACCTATTTTATCACTTATATCTAAACCAAGTGCCGAAAGGCCCACTCCTATGATTTCGTTGAGCCATTTCATTCCAAGTACTTGCTCTTGAAAAAAATCCCATACACCCATACAATAACCTCTCTTTTCTATTTGATAGAGTTACATCAAAATAATTTGATGTGTCACTCTTAAGTAAACGCCATCTCAACTAGATGACGTTTATTAATTGCCTGAAGAACTGTCGTATTCTTTCTCCGCATTTGGAGTAGTTAGTTTTTTCAGCAAATCTACTGCATAGTCCCGGCCTGAAGGACTCAGCTGATAATGTGTCCATTTTCCCTCCTGGCGACTGGTTACAATACCGGAATCACAAAGAATTTTCATATGGTAGGAAAGACCAGACTGAGTTAAATCCAATGGTTCCTGCAAAACACATGCACACTTTTCTCCACTTCGCAGTTGTTCCAAGATCGCCAAACGCTTAGGATCACAGAGTGCCTTAAATACTTTTGCCTGCTCTTGATATACTCCCACTAAATTCTCACCTCATATCAAATATTTTTGATATATTGTAGTATATGCAATCTTTTAAATTTTGTCAATACATTTTTGTTTACATCAATTAAAGATACTTTTCCCGGAAATTTCCCCGAGGAAATATATATGTTCCGGTATCTCTGCTGATATCTTTTTCGAACATTGTGCGAAATACAGAACAACTTATTTTCTCAACTGCCTGATAAACCATGCCATGTTTTGACCGATATTTCTCATATTAGCCATGCCCTCATCATCTTTAAGAACATCTCCTATATCTTTGCCATAAACCATATTCCAATAGGTAGAACCGACAAGGAACATTTCTCGAAACAGCATGACATTATTCATTGTGTTCACTGTATTCATACCTCCAGCACGACGAACAGCGCAAACAGCAGCACCCGGCTTATGGCGTAATGCGTCTGGATTTCCAATGCTCGCCAGTCCCATGCGGTCAAGGAAGATTTTCATCTCTGCGGTAATATCAGCGCCATAAACAGGAGAACCTAAAATCAATCCGTCCGCCTCTTTTATCTTTTCAAAAATACCATAAAAATCATCATCTTCAAAAACGCAGTTGTCTTTTCCCATACATGCCAGACAGTCTTTCCCCTGTGTAATCCTACATGGTTTAATATGTACGTCTGGAAGCTGGATAAGCTCTGTAGATATCCCTTCTTTTTCCAGTTCCTCGAAAATAGTACGGATTATGATCGCTGTATTTCCATCTTTTCTCATACTTCCGTTAATTCCTAATACTTTCATAGTTGTCTGCTCCTTTCTTTTATTGATTTGATTGAATAAGTTCTTCCAGAGTAATCTCCGGATTTCTCCAACGCACGTTACTTTTTTCATTTTCCAGATGGATAGCATTTTGAGGACAAGCGTGTATGCAGGCATAACAGCTTTCACATTTATCATGGAATTTGATCTGTTTCTCAAGCGTTATATTATTTGCCGGACAGACTTTCACACAGATACCACAGCGGATACAGGCACTATTTACTAAAAATGCTTTTGCATTTTCTCCTTTATCCTGCTGCTCCATAAGTGGCACGCATATAGCGGAAAGGTCTGTATCTGTTTGCGTCGGTTTTGAATTGATAGCCGTATGACCTGACCGATTTTTGAAGTTCCGGCATGGAAGCTCCTGCTAAATTTCCGTAAGTAGCAACAGCAAAAAGATATTCTGTTTGAAATTTCGCCTTACTTAGAAATTCCCGAACCATTTTAGGTGAGTTGAGGCAGTAAAGAGGAAAAATAATTCCGATTGCTTCATCTTCAAATACGAAGCTTTTTTCTTTCATCACCTGTGGAATTGAAACTAATTCTCCGTTAAGTCTTTTTGCTACTGCAAGACTGTTTCCTGTTCCTGTAAAATAAAATATTTTCAATGGTATCAGCTCCTTTATTTATAATCAAATGTTCGTTTATTTTAGATGCAAAAAAGAAAGCACCTTTATGGTGCAGTCTTTTAACGTTTGATCGCATCCCAACACATTTGAAAGACCATGTTAAAATCTGTATCGGGCAACATTGAATTTGGCTTTCTGTATTCCTTAAAAATCTGTTGAATAGGATAATAACAGAAACTAATCAATAAGATAGGGGAGGTCTGTTTCAACACACCTTCTTTAATGCCCCGTTCAAAAATTCCGACAATCTCTTTGCTATGCTGTTCTATTTCATTCAACACCTCCTCTGTAGCAAAGGGAGAGTTGCAGGATTGCTCGATAAAAAGAAATTCCTCTGTGTACTCTTGTATATAGCGCAAAACATTTTTGCAAATTTTCTTCACAGAGTTTTCTACTGTCTCGTTCATTTCAAGTCCTTTTGCACATTCCTTGTGCATTTGGATTTTCACATCAGCATATACCTTATTGAACATATCGTCTTTGTTTTCATAATAGACGTACAAAGTGGACGAGGACACACCTGCTCTTTTAGCAATCTTGCTCATGGACACATTAGAAAAGCCAATCTCATTAGACAGACTGATTACCGCTTTAGTAATCGCATTCTTTTTGTTGTCATCTTTCATTCTCATGGCTATATTATAATCGAATGTTCGTTTTTATTCAATAACCTTTTTAGCGTCGGTGTACAAGGGGACAATACGCTCCAAGCCGTGTTGCCCCTTGTACACCGACGCTAACCAAACTTCTATAAAATATCTTCCAGGAATTTTTGTATATCCATATTCAGACAAATAGATCGCTCCTCGATTTCTCCTGGGCAGAAAGCTTCCCCATAGTTTACGCAGGCATAAACAGCTTTCGGATTTTCCACTGTCATCCTCCAGAAGGGATACTTAATGATCCCTGGGGTATTAGCGCCCACGCCAAGTTCCAAAAACAGCACCTTCTCTTCTTTGTGCTGACGAATAAACTCGTTATAACGGCCTGCTGCCGCATGCCATCCTTCATCTTCCACAAAAGTCCCATCCACCCGCAGGTTCATTGTCATAGGAGCACCGCATACCGGGCATTTAGGGATCAATTCCGTAGGGATTTTCATCTCCTTTTGCTGCGAGACCATCTGCCGCACCATTTTCTCATTATCATATGTCTTCTGATGGCAGGGCCTGGAGCATTGCCACAAACCATAGTCTCCTTGAGTGTAAAATAACCGTTCTTTATCAAACCCAGCCATCTGAAACTGATGGTCTACATTTGTTGTAAAGACAAAATAATCTTTCTTCTTTACCAGTTCCAGCAGATCGCAGTAAGGCTTTCCCACACCAGCTTCATAGCGGTTGATCAGAATATGACGGCTCCACCAGGCCCAGTATTCCTCCAGGGTATCATATGGATAAAATCCGCCGGAATACATATCCTGTATTCCATACTTTTCTTGAAAATCCGCAAAGTTCTTCTCAAACCTCTCCCCGCTGTAGGACATTCCTGCAGAAGCGGACAGCCCTGCACCTGCACCGATCACAATGGCATCGGCTGTTTCGATTTCCTGTTTTAACTTTTCAATTTTTTCCAAGTAATCTCCTGTAAATGTTGAGATCGGTCTCCTTAAAAACATTAAATATCACCTCAAAACTTTATGCTGATCATCAAAGATTTTTTCCGGTTGCTGCTTCAAAATGGTATTTGACAATTCCAAGATCAATCTTTGTATAAAACCCAAAACCGGATACCTTTGCGGATACTTTATCTCCATTTAGCTCAAAAAGGAATTTCTGCTGATTCATTGCAGTAGGAGCGAGCATAACAGCGTTCATTCCTTTTTTAAACCAGTCAGGCGCTGCTCCACTTACCTTTGTTACATCTGAAAGCAACCTGTTTTTATGTGGAGCGCCCTGATTTTTTCCATAACCTAATGATATCAGGCATACCTGTTTCTCTCCTCTTCCAATTTCAGCGGCGCTTTTACCATGGGTCATTGCCACCCAGCAGGTATTTAATCCCAGAGACTGTGCAAGAAGAACCAGTTTTTCTCCATAGTAACCGCTCTTTTCGTCAAGATCGGCTCCTTTAGGCCCTACAAGTGCGATATAATTATGCACTCCTGCAAATTTACCGTAGTGTGCCATCATGGAATTAAAACATTTCGGTTCATCAAAAAAGATCTGTATATGAAGCCCGCTTTCTTTATTGACCGCTTCAATCTCTTTCAGCAGAATGTTTCTCTTTTTGGCTTCGATTTTTTTATCTTCATACTGACGTACACTGTGCCTCTGTTCCATTATTTTAATAATATTCATTCTGACCTTCCCTTCGTGTCATTTTTCATAAAAAATTATATCATAATTATTCTCAAATAGTTCCCTCTCAATAAATAAAAGTGATATAATAGAATAAATGTTTGTGCGCTCCATGGCAATATATAGGAGCAGCTTTAATTGGAGGGGGAATTTACAGAAAATGTTTTCGACCAAACAGACATCCATCTATTTTAAAAAAATCGCAAGGATTGCCTTCCGGGAGAGGGTATGGAAATTCGTGATCTTTGCTGTAATTATCGCGACTTTGGTTGCTGCTATCGTAGGCGACGATATGTTTACTACCTATGAAAGCACCAAATCCGGATTTTTCACGATCGCCTCAGCCTGCATCTGGATCGGAATCTTCAATTCCGTTCAATCAATCTGTAAAGAACACGAAATCATCCGCGCCGAGTACCGCCAGGGAATGAAACTTTCTGCATATATTTCTGCCAATATTTTCTGGCAGATGCTTCTCTGTCTGGTGCAGAGTGTGGTGATTTTTGCCGTGTGCAATGTGTTTATCGACTTTAATTCCGACGGAATTATTACCAGTGCCTATGTGGAATATTTTATTACCATTTTTCTGCTGACTTTTGGGTCTGCTGTTATGGGTATTATGTTATCTTCTATCGCCAGCAATCCTACCACCGCTATGACGATCATGCCTTTTGTACTGATCCTGCAGTTGATCATGAGCGGTGTACTGTTTGAATTAAGCGGCACCAGTGAAAAAATTGCGTACATTACCTTCAGTAAATGGGGAATGTCCGCTTTTGGAAGTATTGCAGATCTGAATAACGCAAAATATCCTCTGAAGATCAGTGAAGCCTATCCCATGGTAGAACGTCTGGAAACAGAAGCCTGCTATGATTGTGTAGCCAGCAACCTTCTCACTGCCTGGGGATGGTGCATCGGATTGATCCTGTGCTTTGCTGTGATCAGCATACTGAGTCTGAAAATTAAAAACAGAGATTCTTAATATCTTTATATAAAAAATAGTAATACATAAGAGAATGGGAGAAAATACATGATGGACAGCGAAAGAACAATCGCCTTTGTCCCGGAGGAACAGAGAGGAAAAACCGCGACGCTGATTATTTTAGACATGAGAAACCGACCGGTAGTGGTACCTTTACAGGGCAATATGACTCTCGGAAGAGATTACGACAAATCAAACTGTGATATTCGTGTACAGTCCAGGATCACAGGGCGCCGGCACGGTGAATTTGTTTACAGTGATGTATATCAGGACTACTACTACATTGACAATAACAGTGTGAACGGCACTTATATAAACGGGAACAAACTGACCTCACAGGATGGTGGAACATCTGCCCCATATAAGCTCCAGGAAGGAGACGTTCTAAGAATTGACCATTCCCGGCTGGATGATCCTCATCCGGAAGCAGTTCTTATGATTTTTACATGGAGCTATACCCTGGGCTCCAGATGGACCGTACGATCTATAAAGGGACTGGCAGAGATTCGGATCGGACGGGATGAAAAAAATACCATTGTTCTGGATGATCTTCTGATCTCACGTACCCACGCTGTAATCCGGAAGGAAAACGGTCAATGCTGGATCGAGGATATCCACAGTCAAAACGGCGTGCGGGTCAACGGCAGAGAAATAGAAAAAAGCCAGCTTCTGTATGAGCACGATGTTGTTCGGATCGGTAATACCATTCTCATTTTGTGGGCCGACACGATCATTTACAATATCTTCACTAAAGAAGAAGGTCAGCTCTCTGTGAACATCCGGAAAATGGCGGTGAATTTCGGGCGAAAGACCCTCATCAAGGATATTGAGTTTGAAGCGGAAAATACAGACTTTGTCCTTATCCTTGGCGGATCCGGTGCCGGTAAAACAACGCTGATCAATACGATTCTCGGAGAAAAAAAGGCAGACGGAGAAATCTTGCTGGACGGTCAGAACCTATATCGAAATTTTAAATATATGAAAACAAAAATCGGTCTGGTGCCTCAGTTTTTAAATCTCCGTCTGAATGACAAAGTAAGGGAAACCCTGATGGATGTAGCGGAAATCAAATTACCCAAGCAGGATTATTCTCATCAGGACAAGCTTAGGCGCGTGCAGGATACTATGGAAAAGGTCGGTGTCCAAAACCTAAGTGAACACCTCATCAGCCAGCTAAGCGGCGGACAGAAAAAGAAAGTATCGGTAGCCGCACAGCTTATCGGCTTCCAGAAAGTATTTATCTGTGATGAGCCTGACTCCGGACTGGATGCAGCATCCCGCATGCAGCAGATGGAAATTTTAAAGGAGATCGCTGATAACGGGAAGATCGTCATGGTAATTTCCCATGAACCGGACGACGCCGTCAACAGTGTAACAGGGGAAAGCCTGTTTACAAAAGTACTTGTCATCGCCAAAAGCACAAAAGAACAGTGCGGTCAAATGGCTTTCTATGGAACGGTCCCGGAGGCGCTGGAGTTTTTCCAGGTAAAGCGTCTTCAGGATATTATGTTGGAAATCAATCCCACTTATGAAGGTGGCAAAGGAAGAGCAGACTATTACATTCAAAAATATACATTACAGCCTAAGAAACGAGGGAGGAACAAAAGATGAAAAAGTATTGTTTGAATTGTATGCGTGAAATTACTACAGGTACGCTCTGTGCAGACTGTGTGGGCAAAAAAATTCCAGAGACTGTACCTCATCAGCTGAAGCCGGGAACGATACTGAATGGGAAATACCTGGTTGGAAATGTAATTGGTGAAGGAGGATTCGGAATCACCTACATCGGGCGTGATACCGTATTGGAAACCAAGGTTGCAATTAAGGAATTTTATCCTGTTGGACGCATTAATAGAAATAATGAAGTTTCCAGTAACTTAACGATCTCTACTGAAGAGCAGAGAGATTTTATCCGAAAAGGCAGGGATCGGTTTCTTGCTGAGGCAAGAAATATTGCGCAGTTTTCATCAGAACCTGGTATTGTAAATGTAAAGGATTTTTTTGAAGAAAACGAGACAGCCTACATTATAATGGAATATCTTGAGGGAAAGACGCTGGCTGCCCATATCAAAGAGTGCGGTCCCATGGACGCTGAAAAAGTACGGGTACTCATGCTTCCGCTTGCAGAAGCATTGTCAAAAATACATAAGCTGGGCGTCATTCATCGGGATATCAGCCCGGACAATATCATGTACCTGAATCAAGGCATCTGCAAACTAATGGACTTTGGTTCCGCCCGTTACTTTATGCAGCAGGATCAGGAGCTTACCAGTACCGTCAAGAGAGGCTATACACCGGAGGAACAGTATACCAGCACCGGAAATCAGGGCCCCTGGACAGATGTCTACGGATTGTGCGCCACCATATATAAATGCATTACAGGAACGACTCCGGCTGATGCCATTGATCGTATGGCCTATGACAGTCTGAAGCGTCCATCCGAGTTGGGAGTAAGGATTTCTCCTGAATTTGAAAATGCCATCATGTGCGGCTTGGCTTTGCATGCGAAGGATCGCTGCCAGAGCATGGATGAATTGCTTCGACTTATGCAGGGCAGTACCCCTGAAACAACCGGAAATGAAGCGGAAGATTCCGACGCCACCATGTTTGCTGATCAGACATATTTTTCGCAGAATAACCCTACTTATACTCAGCCGACCTACACTCATACGCAGCCGACCTATACCCATACTCAGTCTACTACCGGTTACGGCCAGCCGGGAATGTATGATCCGGACGATACAAACAACAGGCAGGCTTCTCCTGAACGCAAAAAGAAAAAATTCCTGATCCCCGCTATTGTAGGCGGTATCGCAGTTGCCGCAGCAGCCGGCTTTATCATCTGGAACGTTGTAGGCAACGACAGTGAGGAAATAGAAACCTTCGGAGATTACTATGTGACCGGATGTAAGGAAGTACTCAAACTTCGGGAAACTGAGGATGAGGACAGCAAGATCCTGACGAAATTAGACAATGGGGAAAAGGTATCTTTAGTGGAACGAACAGAAAATGACTCCTGGAAAGTTTACGTAGAGGCCGAAGACCTTACGGGATATCTGGATTATCACTATCTGACCAACGAACGGGACGCTGCAATGGAACCTATTGAAAAGTATGTAAATGTATCCGGCGACGAGCAGCTGACCATCTTAAGCACTACAGAAGAGGATGCTACTTCTATCGGCATTCTTGAGAGAGGCGATGAAATCACAGTGATGGCAACGCCCGGAGATACCTATGCTTATATTTACGCTCCGGAAGTCAAGACGTTCGGCTATGTTGACCAGTCAAAACTGTCTGACGAGGAACCAGCGGAAGAAAAAGAAACTACAGATGCTGCTGCATCCAACCAGGCACAAAGTACCGGTGATGTATTCGGCCCCGGCAATCCGCCATCCAGTAATCTGGGTGTATACTATGTAAATGTGCAGAAAGGATACCTGGCTCTCCGCAATGCCAAGAGCTATGACGCATCCAATGAAATCGGAAAAATGTATAATGGGGAGTCTGTATATGCACTTCGGAATGATGGCGAATACTGGTATGTCTACTCTCCAACTTTGGGCAGCTATGGATATACAAATGCCACTTACCTTCGTTCCTCATCTCAAGGAAAGATTTCTTCCAGCAGCGGATCCACCTATTACGCAAGCGTTTCTTCCGGTTATCTGGCACTGCGAAATGATACTGCTTACGATGCTTCCAATGAAATTGGCAAAATTGCCAACGGACAGCCGGTGGAAGTCGTAGACACCTCCTCCGGAACCTACTGGTATGTATATGTGCCAAGTCTGAATCAGTACGGATATGTAAACAGTGAATATTTGAGGAAATAAGGCATGAAAAAGAAAGTTATCATTCTGCTGCTCGTCCTTCTTGTAATCATCGGGACCTCTGCCGGTATCTTTATTCTGTATAACCAGGCAGTTGCAGACAAAGAAGAGAAAACTGCTGATCCTATTAAGATCGAGACCCCGGAGAAACCAACAGAACCGGAGGAAGAGCTTAAAAAAGAAGAAAAGCCTCAGCAACCGGAGGAACCGTCACCGCCTCCGGCAGAGACATCTTCCTCAAGCAAGGCGTCTGAGATCCAAAGCCGGCTGGAACAACTGGTCAATACGGAATACAATGCCGGAGGCAGCGTCGCTATATGCACAGGACGAGTGGATGAGAATGATCTGGCCTCAGTAAACAGCAGTCCCATGCAGGCTGCCAGCCTGATCAAGCTCTATGTCGCCGGCTGTGTATATGAGAATTATGAAAAAGTCACCGCCTATGATTCTTACGGCGGTGAGACAGAAAACCTTATTAAATCTATGATCACTGTCAGCGACAATACATCCTGCAATACACTGGTAAACCGATTGGGAGACGGTGTAGATCAGAACGGTATGGCACTGGTAAATCAGTACTGTGCCGCCCATGGCTTTTCTGATACGCATATGGGACGGCTGATGCTTCATCCCAACGATATAGATGACAATTATACATCTGTCAAAGACTGCTGCAACTTTCTCAAAATGGCGAATGCCGGCCAGCTGGAGGGAGCCTCCACTATCCTGGATTACATGAATCAGCAGGAACGCCGCGGCAAAATCCCCTCTGGTCTTCCTGCCGGTGTTTCCTCCGGAAATAAAACCGGGGAACTTTCTGATGTGGAAAATGATGCCGCCATCGTATATGCAGACAGCGGCACTTATGTACTGTGCGTCATGTCACAGAATCTGTCTGACGCATATACTGCCAGACAGTTTATTATCCGCACTTCCAGTGTTGTATATGAAATGATGTAACCTCTTTAATGGGCAGGTACATGGCAAAAGCCGTACCTGCCTGATTTTATTCCAGATTTCCGTACTCCTCATCCGTAACAGGTTCGCACCACTCATTTGAGGTATCTTCTCCCGGAGCCTCAAATGCAATATGGCTGAACCAGGAATCTTTCTTTGCCCCATGCCAGTGCTTCACACCCGCCGGAATATAGATGACGCTGCCCGGCTCCAAGCTGATCGGATCCTTTCCTTCTTCCTGGTACCAGCCCTCTCCGGCCGTACACAAAAGGATCTGTCCGCCGCCCTTGGCAGCGTGATGGATATGCCAGTTGTTGCGGCATCCCGGCTCAAAAGTTACATTGGAGATCATCAGCGGACACTGTCCCGGATCTGTCAAAGGATTCAGAAACGATTCGCCGATAAAGTACTGTGCAAAGTTAACATTTGCCTCCCCTTTTCCAAATACGTTTGCCTGTTCAAAATCTGTCTCGTTCAAATATCTCATTTTTATCCCTCCGCTATTTTTATTGCTGTTATTTCTTATCTTTTACCTGGTACCGCAGCCATACTGCTCCATCATCATAAGACTCTACACTTAAAAGCTTCAGATGAAATGGCTCCGTCTCCATCGGAAGCCCGTCAAATACGCCTGCCATTCCTTTTCTTCCATCGATTCCCGGAGCCAGCAGGATGCTCACTTCATCTAAAAGTCCTGCCGCAAGAAAGCCTGCGTTGATGGCCCCTCCTCCTACAACGGACATCCTCTCAACGCCAAATTCATCAGCAAGAATTTCCACTGCCCGTTCAAGATTGATTCTTTCTTTTCCGCAGGCGATCCAGGAAATATTTCTTGCATCCAGATAGGCAAGATATTCTTTTGTGACCTGCTCGCTTGTAAGAATAAGAAGCGGAGTTTCACTGCCATCTTGCTCCGACCAAAGCAGGGTTCCTTTTGTGTCTGTTACAACGCTGTAGCCCACAGCGTCCGCCTTTTTTGAAAAACCTTCCTGTCCGAAAATATCCTGCTGTTCAGGTGTAAATGTCCCTTCTTCCGCCATTTCCAGCTGCGCTGTCACCCGTCCACTTAAGGAAGTCGGCGTATTCAGGGCATGGAGTGTTTCATAATACTCTTTTACTCCCTCCAGCTTTGCCGTCATTCCACAGTCAATTCGTCCATCAACAGCTGTCATCATATGACAGATAATATGTGGCCTGTTCATTTTCTTCCATCATCCTTTCTATTTCCTAATTATTTATATGCACAAAAACAGGTGCCCCCGGATTGATCTTCTCTTTTCCGGCGACACCTATATTGTATTCCTGTTCTTTTCATATGTCCAATGCCTATGTTTTATACAGATATATGCAATTAGCACATACTTTTTATGTGCTCTAAAAATTTACCGGCAGCTCCAAAGTTCGGCTGAAACTTCTTCCATGCAAGAACTGTCGTCATAGACAGTTCCGGATAAAGAGGTCTGAATACCATCCTGCTGTTTTCAAATAAATTGACAGCTCCCTCTACTGTCAGTGCAGAGGCAATTCCATCGGCTACCAGCATTACAACATTGGTTATGATATTATGAGTAGCAAAAATGTTCAGTCGGGAAAGCTTCTCTCCCATCCAGTTCTCCAGCTCTTTCTGCAGGGAGACACGGTCCGTGGTAATAAGGGGGATATCAAACAGATCTTCTTTCATGATCACTTCTTTTTTTGCAAGAGGATGGCTGGTATTCAAAAAAAGTCCCCATCTCTCCTTTTCCTTCATGCGGATATAATCAAACTTTGTCACATCGATAGGCTCCAGCAAAAATCCGAAATCAAGAAGCCCCTGCTCCAATCGTTCCTTTACATATTCAGCGCTGTTTGTATAAAGCTGATACTGCACTTTCGGATATTTCTTCCGAAAACTGTCCATTGCCAGTCCAAGAAAGCGCATGGTAAGCAGCCCGCCGCTTCCTATAGAAATCACGCCCTCTATGTCGGCCTGCTCTTCAAATTCACTTTCAATTTTATTCATCAAAGTTACGACCTCTTCCGCACGCCGGCGCAGCATGACGCCTGCATCGGTAAGCTGCAGATGTTTGCCCCGGACAAAAAGCTGCACTCCGATCTCTTCCTCCAGCTGCGCCATCTGACGGCTGAGGGTGGGCTGTGTAATGTGCAGAACCTCTGCTGCCCGCGTTATATTTTCTTCTCTGACAACTGCCAGAAAATATTGTAAGGCACGAATTTCCATGCAGATCCTCCTGTTTTTTGTTCTGCCTCAATTATAATGCACCTGTCCTGCCCCTGCAACGTCTGATTAACAGAATGATACTGCGGCATTTTTCTTAAGCTGCAAAGTTCCCTGTATATAGCTGATAATATTTTCCTTTTGCTGCGATCAGCTCATCATGGGTGCCCTTTTCGATGATGCGTCCCTGTTCCATTACCATAATGCAGTCCGAGTTTTTGACTGTAGACAGACGGTGGGCAATGACAAATGTTGTCCTTCCCTTCATCAGAGCATCCATTCCATCCTGCACCAGTTTTTCCGTACGGGTATCAATGGAGGAAGTAGCCTCATCCAGAATCAGCGCCGGCGGATCAGCCACAGCAGCACGGGCAATCGCCAGAAGCTGTCTCTGTCCCTGACTCAAATTAGCGCCGTCTCCGGTAAGCTGTGTCTGATACCCTTCCGGCAGGCGCCTGATAAAGCCATCGGCATTTGCCAGCTTTGCAGCGCGGATACATTCTTCATCTGTTGCATCCAGCTTACCGTAGCGAATATTATCCATAACCGTTCCGGTAAATAAATGGGTATCCTGCAGCACCATTCCCAGTGATCTTCTTAGATCCTGCTTTTTGATTTTATTGATATTAATACCGTCATAACGAATTTTACCATCTGCAATATCATAGAAGCGGTTGATCAGATTGGTGATCGTAGTCTTACCCGCTCCGGTAGCTCCTACAAAGGCAATCTTCTGGCCTGGTTTTGCCCAGAGACTGATGTTGTGCAGTACGATTTTATCATCCGTATATCCGAAATCCACATCATCAAAGACAACTTTTCCTTCCTGTTTTGTGTACGTAACTGTCCCGTCCGCCTTATGGGGATGTTTCCACGCCCACAGATTTGTGCGGACGGCTGATTCTGTAAGCTGGCCGTTCTCATCTTCTTTTGCGTTGACCAATTCCACATATCCGTCATCTTCCTCCGGTTCCTGATCCATCAGATCAAAGACTCTCTGCGCACCTGCTGCCGCATTGACAACAAAATTCAGCTGCTGGCTCACCTGCGTAATCGGATTGGTAAAGCTTTTATTCAGTCCCACAAATGCAATGACTGTTCCGATCGTAACTCCGGCAAGTCCATTTACCCCCAGGATAGCTCCCACAATCGCCACAAGCGCATAACTGATCCAACCGATATTGGCGTTGACCGGCATCAGCAGATTGGCATAGGTGTTTGCCTTATCTGCACTGTCTCTTAACTTTTCATTTACTTTGTGAAACTCTTCTATGGCGGCCTGCTCATGGCAGAAGACTTTCACTACCTTCTGGCCATCCAGCATTTCTTCAATGAACCCGTCTACTGCTCCCAGGTCAATCTGCTGCCGGATAAAGTATTTTCCGGACAATCCGGATAATTTGGAAGTGACAAAAAGCATGACTGCAGCTGTCAAAATTGAGAGCACCGTCAGCACCGGATTCAAAATCAGCATTGTAACCAACGTGGCTGTCATGGTAATCACTGAGTTAATGATCTGGGGAACGCTCTGACTTAGCAGCTGTCTCAAAGTATCTACATCATTCGTATAGACAGACATAATATCTCCGTGGGCATGTGTATCAAAATATTTAATCGGCAGCGCTTCCATTGCTTGTATCTGTTCGCCGGAACATCCGCTGGCCCAATATAAAACCCTGACACTAAGCCGGCTTTCCGGAAATTTTATTGCCTGTTCTCCCAGGCAGACATCCAGTTCTGTTTTTGCGGCTCACAGTCAGATTCTTACAAAGCTTCCCCCGGAGCAACACTATCTGACCGAGAATATTGAAAGCGCCTTTACACTGGCAAAGGCACAGATCGGTTATACTCTGTACCCGGATATTCCCCTGGCAAGGGAAGCCGGATTATGTTATATTCCTGTAACCGATCTGCCGAAAGTACCTTTTGGAGTATTATTCCCGGCACACCTGGAAAATGTAGAATTTCAAATAATAAGACTCATCTGCCGCCCACAGAATCGGATGATCAGCGGCCTGCGTCCGAAACTCCACCTGCCTCAACCGCACATGTGCTCCTGCCGCCGCCTGGCGTATGGTTTTTGTAAAAAGTTCAAAATCCATAAAATGAGAACAGGAACAAGTTGCCAGATATCCTCCGTCTTTGACAAGTTTCATTCCCCGGATATTGATCTCTCGATATCCCTTGACTGCATTTTTTATGGAATTTCTTGACTTTGTAAATGCAGGCGGATCCAGGATAACCAAATCGTATTCTTCTTTTTGCTCTACCAGCTTTGGAAGCAACTCAAACACATCTTCCGCAATAAATTTCACTTTTTCTTCCAGATGATTCAATTTTGCATTCTCTTCTGCCTGACGGACTGCCAGTTCTGAAGCGTCCACTCCAAGGACACTTCTGGCGCCGGCTGCACCTGCATTCAGCGCAAAGGAACCGGTATGGGTAAAGCAGTCCAAAACTTTTGCTCCCCTGCACAGTTTCTGGATTGCAAGACGATTATATTTCTGATCCAGAAAAAATCCTGTTTTTTGTCCATCTTTTACATCCACAATATATTTCACGCCATTTTCCACTATGGGCACAAAGGTATCAAATTCAGGACCGAAAAATCCTTTTGTTTTTTTCAATCCCTCTTTTTCTCTTTCTTTCGCATCGCTTCTCTCATAAATGCCCCGGATGCAGATTCCATCTTCTTCCAGCACCTCTTTTAAAAGTCCCATGACCCTTTCTTTCCTTCGGTCCATCCCAAGAGACAGTGCCTGAAATACCAGAACATCCGAGAATTTGTCCACAACCAGCCCCGGCAGGAAATCCGCCTCCCCGAACACAACACGGCAACTGGATGTATCCACTGTTTTCTTTCGATAGTCCCATGCATCTGCAAGCCTCTTTCGAAAAAATTCCTCGTTGATATCCTGATCTTTATCTCTTGTAAGCATACGGACTCTTATTTTGGAATGGCTGTTGATATATCCTTTCCCCATGGGATAACCGTCAAAGTCATGCACCATTACAATATCCCCATCTTCAAAACTTCCCACGGTTGTCTCAATCTCATTGTCAAAAATCCATGCTCCTCCTGCTTTTAAGGAACGTCCCTCGCCTTTTTTTAATGTCACTAATGCCATACTCATATCCTTTTCCTCCTGTTGTATTTCCATCTTAAATCCCTCGCTGCCATTTGTAAATACAGGATTGTTTTTTCTATATTCCGGAGGTATACTGATATTGCAAAATATTTCATAATTATGATAAAGGAGTTGTTTGATCATGTTGAGTGAAAAAGTTTCACAGTTATTAAACACACAGGTAAATAAAGAGTTTTATTCCGCCTATCTTTACTTGAGTTTTTCAAACTTCTATAAAGAACAGGGGCTGGACGGTTTTGCAAACTGGTACCAGATCCAGGCACAGGAAGAAAGAGACCACGCTATGCTCTTTATCCAGTACATGCAGAATAACGATGTTCCTGTTACCTTTGAATCCATAGACAAACCGGACGCTGTACTTTCCGAGAAAATGGATCCTCTGAAAGCAGGCTATGAGCACGAACAATATGTGACAGGACTGATCCATACCATTTATGAAGCTGCTTATGAAGCAAAAGATTTCCGTACCATGCAGTTCCTTGACTGGTTTGTAAAAGAGCAGGGTGAGGAAGAAACAAATGCCAGCGACCTGATCAAAAAAATGGAGCTTTTCGGAGACGACGCCAAGAGCCTCTATATGCTGGATCAGGAATTGGGCGGAAGAACATACACTGCTCCGTCACTCACTTTGTAAATTTGTCCTTTCCATTGTCGCAAAAAAGGTGCACAGACATCTGTGCACCTTCTCTATTTATTCTACCAGGAATCCTCTCTTTTTCAATTCACTTTCGATCATATCTAATGTCTCTTCACTGTCGGCAGTCACCTTATGATAATGATAGTTGGACGTAATATTTTTCAGAGGACTTGATTTCCCGCTGTGTATATCTTCCATAAATTCAGCCACCTTACGTCTGGAGCTGACATGAAGCGGCGCTTCCAGATGTCCGTAGACTCTGTGATTAACCATAACATTTTCTGCGCATCCTCCCAGGTCTACGATCGCGCACAGTTCTTCTTCCAGCTGTTCGTCTGTGTGCTGTACTTTAAAGACCCTGCTTACTTCCGCCGGACCATTTAGAATATACCCTCTGTTTGTAGAAATAATATCATATCCCGAAGCCCGGATCAGTGCAATGTCCTGCACGATAACCTGACGGCTTACCTGATAGTCTTCTGCAAGCTGTTTTCCGGCAACCGGAACTTTGCTGTTTCGTATCTGCCGGATGATATTTTCTCTTCGCTCTGAACCAGTCATCTTTTTGTTACCTCCATCTCTAAAGAATTATATCACATTGTTCCTTTTTATGAAACCATGGAGAAATGAAACCTTCGCTTTCTTGACAAGTTTACATGCCACTTTTATAATATAATTCGTTACAGTTCAATCGTATGCCAAAATGCATACTTTCACATAAGCAGGTGTATCATCTTGAAAGAATACTCTAAAGAAAAAACTATGCAAAAGCCGGAACGGAAAGTGCAGCAGCTTACTTTGTGCGGTCTTTTTACCGCGCTGACTGCTATCGGCGCCTTTATTCAGATCAGTATTCCTGTGGAGCCCTTTCCCATGCATTTTACTCTGCAGTTTTTCTTTTCACTGCTCGCCGGGTTTGTACTTGGCGGCAGACTTGGCGCTTTAAGCGTGGGAATCTATCTTCTCATCGGCTTATGCGGAGTACCTGTATTTGCATCAGGCGGAGGCCCTTCCTATCTCCTGAAGCCAACCTTCGGCTTTCTCTTAGGATTTGTCTTTGCCGCCGGTATTACCGGATGGCTGTCTGAAAAGTTTCCTCCTCAAAAAATATGGGGATACCTTTTCATTTCAACTGCCGGATTTGCAGTGATGTATCTTTCCGGAAACTTATATTTTTATTTTGTCAGCAACTATGTTATCCATGTTCCGGTTTCCTGGAAACTTGTTCTCATAAACTGCTTTTTCCTTACGGCTGCCGGCGATTATCTTTTATGTATTCTGGCTTCCATCACAGCCAGACGGCTTCTTATCCTGAAAAAAAAGATACTTTCCAACTGACAGATATTCAGATTGGAAAGTATTTTTTTACTGCTGTCTTTTTATTTTGCGGGAGGTGGTTTTTTCAAACTCTTGCTCTCGTACCTTTAATCTATATATTCTTTTATGCAAAGGCGCACTTTGATTATAGTCATCAATTAGTTTCTGAAGTGCTGATTTTATATCTTTTATATGTTTCTTTTTCACATATTCTTCGCTCGGAAATATTTCCGCTTCAATCACTCCATCACATTCTCTCACCAGAACTTCCTGTACGAGACGGCTTTCACCCAATTTATTTTCCAACTCTTCCGGCGATACGTTTTCCCCGTTTTTTGTAATGATCAGATTTTTCTTTCTTCCTGTCAGGAATACAAAACCCTCTTCATCCACATACCCCAGATCCCCTGTCTTCAGCCAGCCATCTGACAGTGTTTCCTTCGTTTCATCCGGCATCTTATAATATCCCTGCATGACGCTGCTTCCTTTTACCCAAAGTTCGCCGTCCACCGTCTTTGCCCTGCAATTCGGAAGAAGCTGTCCTACGCTTTCTTTTTTCATGTTCCAGCTTACATTATTACTGATAACCGGCGCACATTCCGTCATTCCGTATCCTTGCAGAATTGTGATCCCATAGCGTTTAAAAAGATCAATATAATCCGGATTCAGATAAGCGCCTCCGCTGCAGATTGTGTGAAGCTGCTTTCCAAATACTTTTGTCTTCACAATAGCCGGCGGGATCAGGGATGCATCCTCCAGCTTCCTTGCCAGTGTTTCAATCATAAGCGGAACCATTAAAATCATTTCCGGCTGAAACAGCTTGATATTTTTGGCAACTCTCATAAGGGAGTCGTTGATGCATACCACCGCTCCCAGAGACATTCCCTTTAGGATGTCCATACTCAGACAATAAGCGTGATGGATGGGAAGGACAGATAAAAGCACCGTTTTCTCCGGAATCTTCATATCCAGGCAGGTAGCGTTTTCTGCCATGTTTCTGTGTGTCAGCATGACGCCTTTGCTCTTTCCCGTCGTTCCGGACGTAAACATGATGGTACAGAGCTGATCCGGATCCGGCATTTCCTGGAAACTGCCCCTGTTTTCTTCCAAAAGACCTGAAAAGGACAGAACCTTATCGCTTTCTCTTCTTCCGCCTTGTTCCTTTTGCATGGAAATAATATCCTTCAATTTCGGACAGACTTTCTCCGCCATTTCCTGCACATCTCTGCGGCAGTCGTCCGCCACCAGCACCGTAACATCTGCGCGATTTATTAATTCACAGACTTCGTCTGCCGGAAGCGAGACATCCAGCGGCACCGCTACACTTCCGCTGTTTACAGTTCCAAAGTAGGCAGTCAGCCATTCATAAGATGTCTTTCCGATCACAGCCACATGGTTCCCCTTTTGTCCCAGGCTTTCAAGGGTACGTGAAAATGCTTCACTGTCCTCTTTCAGCTGAGTATATGTCCTGGACACAATTTCATTTTTCCCGGCTTTGTACCTCACTGCATCCTCTGAACCATATTTTTCTTCTGTACGTGTCAATATCTCACGAATTGTAGTACAAATCATTTTCCTGATCCCTTCCCTTACTTTTCTGCTGTCAGCTTCTCCAGATAGTCTGCCGCTTCCTGTACAGTGCGGATATCAGCTGCCTCCGTCTGCTCGATCTCCACATCAAATTCTTCCTCAAGTTCGCCCAGCATACTCATAAAATCAAAAGACGTGAATCCAAGATCTTCTATAAAACGGGAGTCCGGATGTATATTTTCCTGTTCCACTTCCACATATTCACAAATAATTTCTGTCAGTTTTTCAAACATTTCCTTTTCCTCTTTTCATAAATTTATGACTAAATCAACTTAATAATTTCTCCAATCTTAAGATTTGGATTTTCCACACCTTTGAACATGATCTTGCAGAGATAATAGTACAGGTATTCCAGGTCTTCTCTTGATACTGCTTTCACCTGATGTTCAAAATTAAAATCCAGTCCGTTATCTTCCGGTCTGTGCATGACCGTCAGATACATCGCCTGCGTTGTGGCTCCGTTGGGATACCATTTTGTCTTATATTTAATATCCCCCAGCTGCTCCAGCCCCTTTTCTTTCAGTGTCATAGGCTGATAGGTCAGCGACATCGGCTCATAAGTAAGGCCCGGTTCATGAGGATATACCATTGCCCGATGCGCAAAATATTCAACCGGATCATAATTTGCATGGCGGAAATATTCATTTTGTTTATCCCGGATCTCATAAATCCCCTCCAGAAAGCTCTTCTCCCCAGATATGACGGTCCGGAACGGAAAAGAATGGATCCTCGTACCTCCCGACTTTTTTTCTTTCAGCGTTGCTCTTCTTGCAATTGCCATATTGATAGACACATCGTCATTTCCATTCATTTTCTGAAAATAAGTCCGAAGTCCCATCATGAGCAGACAAGCCAAAGAGACATGGTTCTCTTCGCAGAATGCCATAAGTCTCCTGGTCGGTTCTTCCTCCAGATGGAAAATATCAATGGCGGAATCTACGGAATCTGACGTATTAAAAGCTGCCCTTAATGTGGGATCATTATAGTTTTCTCTGGCCTCTTCAAGTTTTTCCGGTCCTCTCAGCCCGTTGTATATAGGCTCTGACTCTTCAATCATCTTCTCAAAGAATTCCCTGTCTTTTTGCTGCGCTCTGCTTCCCGCCTCATAGGCAAGATCTCTTTGAATCTGCTCCACATAGGAAGCCATGTCCTTAGGATACGGAACCCCCTCATATTTAGCGTTGCAGTACAGCTCAATAATATCTTTCAGAAAAGCGATCAAAGACTGGGCGTCCAATGTCCTATGATCTCCGAGAAGATATATACCGTTATAGCCATCCGGCATGCGGATCATAACAATCCGGTTCATGGGAGAATCTTGAAGTCTGAAGGGTACCTTGGTCCAGGACTTCATCTCTTCTTCTGCTTCTTCCATGGTTCGTCCGGAAAAATCTACAAATTCTATTTCCCTTTCTTCTTGATCCACAATGTACTGATAAATGCTCCCGTCTTTATCTTTTGCAAAACGTACCCGCATTCCTTCACTCCGCTCATAAGCCTTATAAATAGCCTGTCGCAGCACATCCCAGTCAATATCTGTTTCAATAGTCAGACTGGTTCCGATATTCAGAACTTCCTTTTTCGGGCATTTTTCCTGATAAAAGAAATGAAATTTCTGTGCGGCAGTCAGCGGATATACCGGATATCCTTTTCGTTTTCTCATCATTTTATAATTCCTCCTATAAATGCATTGAGGGCTTCTTCATACATTTCTCTCTCTTTATAATAGCTTTCTGCATGTCCGGCTCCCGGCACGATCAACTTTGATTTTAGAGCCCCGTAATTCTCATAAATCTCTTCACACATAGAGCAGGGGACAAATCTGTCCTTCTCTCCATGGATCAAAAGAGCCGGAACTTTGGCCTTTCTTACTTCCCGGGCTGCATTGCATTCGTCCAGGCCGTATCCTGCCCGGCGTTTGTTTACCCGGTCTGCAATGGGGATCATGGGAAAAGCAGGAAGATGGTACATCGTTTTCAGCACATGAGTAAATACATATTTCGGTGAAGTAAAGGCGCAGTCGGATACGATTCCCTTTACCTGTTCAGGAAGCTCAAGCCCTGCCGTCATCAAGACAGTCGCTCCTCCCATGGATGTACCATGAAGAAGGATCTGTACCTCTTCCCCTGCCTCGTCTATCATCCACCGGATCCATTCCAGCGCATCCCACCGATCCGCACATCCAAATCCTATGTATTCCCCTTCACTCTGCCCATGGGCGCGTTCATCTGCCAGAAGCATGCGAAATCCTTTTTCCAGATAGTATTTTGAAAGTCCGATATAGTCGCTCATTCCCTGGCTCGTATATCCGTGGAAACAGATTACTGCCTTATTTCCTTCTTCTCCTTTAAAGTAAGTCCCATGGAGCTTTAAACCGTCTTTAGATTTTATATATACATCTTTGTGCGGCTGAGACAGCATCCACTTTTTTCTCGCTTTCATAAAAGGTTCATACTGATGCCAGTCCGTGCCTGACATCTTGATCGTACGCTCGGTCTTTGCCTCTGACCTCTTCATAGTGCGTCGGTAGAAATAGGCGGTTCCTCCTATTCCGGCAGATGTCAGGCTAAGAAGCGCTGCTGCCGCTGTTTTGATCACTCGTTTCATTTCTTCACCGATCCTTTTCCTGTTTTACCTTTTTCTATTTCTTTTTCCTGCTGTCAATAAACTGTTTCAGTTTTAAAGCTTTCTCTATATTTCCTTCTACTTTCAGTTTTCCAAGGGTTACCGCCAGGATCGGATCCTGCTTCCCGGCTGCTATCTTCATCAAAGTCTCTGCTGTACAGATAAACATGGCATCCCTGTCAAAATATTCATAAGGCTCTACATACAATTTCCCTTCTTTTACTTCCACATAAAAAATTCCTTCTGCCTCCCCTGTAATATTAAACTGATAGGCCAGGTGCTCGGTTATATCGCTTACGTCCGCCTCCATGAACATTCCTTTTACCTCTGCAAACATATCCGCATAAGTCATTCTACATTTTCCTCCTTTTTTCGACCATTGGTCGTATCTTTTCTGTTGTTAAAATATCATCTTTTCGACTATCGGTCAATAGTGATTACGCTAAAATACCGTGGAGATTTCCCGTCATTTTTGTAAGGATTTTCATTGGCTTTTCTGATACATCTGTGCTATACTAAGCTGTAAATCAAAATGACAGCAGCAGAAAGGGAAAGGCGAGGCAGATGGCCAATCAGGCAAAATACGAAAAAATTTTGGATGCACTTCAGACTCTTCTGGAAGACCGCAGCATACAGACAATATCCGTCAGCGAAATTGCGCAGACTGCCGGTATCGGGAAAGGCAGTATCTACTATTACTTTCCGTCCAAAAATGCGATCCTGGATGCACTGATCCAAAGAAATTACGAAAAGCCCATACAAACTGCCCGCAGTCTTACAAGCCAGCCGGATATTTCTCCTTTTACCCGCATGGCAATGATCTTCCAGGCATGCCGCAATTCTTCTTCTGAATTTTTGAAATCCGAAGGAACGACTGCATCCGGCGCTCAGGAAAAGGCCTTTCTGCATCAAAAATATTTAAATCATCTGATTTCCGAACTAAAGCCGGAGCTGGCAGCGATCATACGTCAGGGAATTGAGAGAGGAGAAATCCATTTCGACCATTCGGAAGCCCTGGCCGAAATTGTCTTGATTGTTTTGACCGTAAAATTGGATAACACACTGATTCCATCTACACGTGAGGAAATAGAAGATACCATTGCCGGCCTTGTCTCTCTTCTTGAAAAAGGGACAGAAAATCCGACCGGATCCTTAAATTTTTTAATGACAATATAAAAAGCCGAGACAGTGTTCATAAACTGTCTCAGCTTTATTTTTTTGAAAAAAGATGTTTGATAAATACATACATAACAATTCCAAAAGCGATAAGATATCCCAGCGCTCCCAGTGCCGGGATTCCCCATATCTTTGGCTTCATATCTGTTGTACAGATAATACTGGAACTGATAAGAAGCGCCATTACCCACAGTCCCATTACAATATTCTGCACCATTCTTCTTAGAAGCCGTGAAAGTTCTGTGGAAGCATGGAGATCCAGATTAACGCGCGTCTGACCCTTCAGATATCCCTGTACGGCATCGGCTACAAGGGTCGGAATATCAAGCGCTCTGTGAAAAGCCCGGTAAAAACTTTTTCCGCTGCTTTTCAGCTCCTTCTTCCAATCAAAATTTTTCAGCAGACTTTCCTTGATCCTTCCGGCAGCAATCTCAACCATATTGATCTCCGGTGAAATTTCTGCCAGCACCCCTTCCATGTGTGTCAGACCTCTTGCAAGCATCGTAAGGCCATGAGGCATAATAATTCCATTTTCCTTCATGACATCCATGAGATCCATAGTGATGGCAGCGACATCAATATTCCCCATATCCACTCTTCCATATTTGGATAAAAGGTTGTTGATATCCTCATACAGACGGCTGGGATCCGGCGGTTCCTTGAACTCGCCCAGAATCATAACTGCATCCTGAATCATTCCAATGTCATTTGCAGCCACACCGCGCACAGCCTTTGCAATCTGCTCCCTGTCTCTCTCTGTAAGCCGTCCCATCATCCCCATGTCAATCCATATGATCTTGCCGTCACGGATTCTTAAGTTACCGGGATGGGGATCCGCATGAAAAAAGCCGTCCTCAATGATCTGCTTCATATAATTATCTGCAAGTTTACTTCCAATCTCTTTCAGATCATAGCCGTTCTCCAGAAGCGCTGTCTTATCATCAACCTCAAATCCATCAATATATTCCATAACAAGGACATGAAGGGTCGTATATTCCTGGTAAAGAACGGGAGTCCCCACAAAGGAAATTCCTTCATTTTTCTTGGCAAACTCTTCCATGTTGGCCGCTTCTGTAAGAAAGTTCATTTCCTCACGGGTCACATCCCAAAGCTCATTTAAAACCATGTCAATATCCACCATGCCCTTGATAGTGGCAGACGGAATCAGCTTTGCCGCTTTTCTAAGCAACGCAATGTCCCGGGCCATCATCTCATAAATTCCCCTTCGCTGCACTTTAATCACAACGGGAGATCCGTCCTTTAATACAGCCCGGTGCACCTGTGCGATAGAGGCAGAACCGAGAGGCTTTTCACTGATTTCCTTAAAAATAGTCCCCCAGGCACAGCCATAAGAATCTTCTATCACATCAGAAACTTCTGAAAAAGGCATCGGTTTTACATCTGATCTTAATTTCATCAGCTCATCGCAGTATTTTTTTGGAAGAATATCAGAATGCATGGACATGATCTGTCCGATCTTGATATAAGTCGGTCCCAGATCTTCCAGGATCAGCCTTAATTTTTCCGGAGTCAGCCCTCTGGTGATCTCATACTTTCGAAGGATATCCACCATTTCCCGAAGCCGGCTTTTATATTCTCCGGATTCTTTTTTACTCATCGGATTCCTCAGCCTCTTTTGCAAGAATACGGTCCTTCAAAGCCTGTATCTGCTCCGGCGTCATTTTATCCAACAGCTCGTCCAACTCCTCCGGAGAGGAAGCTTTGACAGAGACATTGACCTTATCTTTCATCGTTTTTTTGATATTATGCTTCAATTCTTCATTAAGGGCTTTTCCCTGCTCTACAGTCAATTCCCCTTTTTTTACCATTTCATCCAGCACTTCTTTTGACTTTTCTGTCGTTACTGCCACTGCTCCAATCCCTGCCAGCAGTATCTTTTTCATGCCATCTCCAAAATTTTCCATTGTCCAGTCTCCTTTCTACCCAATCTGATATATTCCGGTTTCCTATATGAAAATCTGATCCGCAAACCGCAAAAATTCCGGAACAAAGATCATAACTCCTGCCACTGCAGCCATAATAGAGGCGATCAGGACTGCCCCGGCGGCAGCATCCTTTGCCAGCTTTGCCAGCGGTCTTCTCTCCTCCGTCACAAGATCTACCACTGCTTCCACTGCTGTATTCACCATTTCCAGCGCCATGATGAGCCCAAACAAACTAAAACACAGGCACCATTTTATCACGGAAATCTGAAAAAAAATACCGGCTGCAATAACCAGGATCATCATGCAGCAGTGAATCTTCATATTTCTCTCTTTTTTTATGACTGCAAATATTCCCTCAAATGCATAACCAAAACTTTTGTAAATGGGATCCTTTTTGGGCTTTTCCATATAGTTTTTCCTCCCGGAAACAAATTGTATAATCATTATAGCAGATTTTAAGAGAAAAATCTTCGTTTGCCTTCAAATATCTCCACAATTGTCTTTTCTGTTCCTGTCATGCCAGGCGAAGCGATCAGCCCCATATTTCGCATTGTCTCCTCCGGTGTTTTCCCGTTAATTCCATGTACATCGTCAATATAGATTCCATGCATTGCAAAATCTACGGATTTATATGCCGCATCCACTGCTGCGATTCCCTTCATCGTACACCCCTGATTTCCCCCGTCACAGATCATTCCTGTAATACTGCTGGCCATATTGTTTAGGGTATGGGCCATCATTTCCACTGTGCCTCCCCTTAAATATACGAGAGCGCATGCCATGCCTGATCCTGCTGCAATGGCACAGCCGCAGAATGCGGACAATTTTCCCGAGTATTCCTTAATATACATACAGACAAGATAGCTAAGAGCCGTTGCCCTCAAGAGCTGTTCTTTCGTATATCCGTTTACTTTATACGCTCCATATAAAGGCATTGTCGCAATAATTCCGTGGGCGCCTGACCCGGTAATACTCATAGCGGGCTTATCCAGACCTATTACTCTTGCCTCAATCGCCGCATTGCACAAAAGCGAAGCCGTCGCCTGCTCATCTTTGGAAATTTCTTTTCCATCGTTCATGTTAAGAAGCCGACGGGCAAATGTAGTTCTTGGACTTTCCAGCCCTTCATGGAACAGCGCCAGATTTGTCTGATATGCTTCTTCTATAAAGGAAATCTCCTCAATCGGCACGGAATCAGCATATTCATAAAGCTCCTTTAAGGTATAGCGATGAATCGGGTGTACTGTCTCCTCTTCTTCCTGTACCGGGTAACTGTCCTTCGGCTCCGTTCCAAAGACTTCCTTTCCATTTACAGTAATTTCTGTAATGTTGGTGTGAGAGTCCCGAATCGTCACACATGCTGCATCTTCTGCTGTTTCCACCTCCGCTTTAATAAAAATCCGGCTCGTAATCCCCTCCAGTCTGGCTGTTATCTTTCCTTCTTCCAGCATTTTTCTTGCTTCCTGTACATCTGCATCCTTTACATCCGCCAGAGATTCCAGTCCCTTATCCGGGTCGGCAGCCACTGCTCCAAGAGCGGCCGCAAAGGCACTCCCCACTTCAGTTGTTCCGGGGATCCCGCATGTGAAGGCGTTCTTGTACATTCCGCTGTTCATGGATACTGTAACCTTCTCTACTGTCCCCTTTGTATAGCTTTTTGCTTTCGCCACCGCAAAAGCAATCGCTCCCGGCTCTGTTACCCCAAGCGCCGGCTTCATATCATCCTTTATCATCTGTGAAAGTTCATGCATAATGAATCTCCTCCTTTTCTCTCATCATACAATAGAATGCTCCCCGGAATCAAGGACACAAATAAGGGACGGAAGTTTTTAAAAACCTCCGTCCCCTATTTTCGTCTTTCTGATAATCTCCCGGATCGGCAGCACGCTTCCCGGTGATACCGACAATTCGTCCACGCCCATTTTCAGGAATATTTCCGTCAAAGTTGTATCTGCGCCAAGCTCCCCGCAGATGCCTACCCAGCAGTTTTCTTTATGACCGTTTTCCACTGTCATACGAATCATTTCCAAGACTGCCGGATGATGAGAATCATAAATGTTATCCAGCTTTGCATTCTGACGGTCAATCGCCAGAGTATACTGGGTCAGATCATTTGTTCCAAGACTGAAGAAATCCACTTCCCTGGCAAGCTGTGCGCTGATCATAACCGCCGCCGGCGTTTCAATCATAACGCCCTGTTCCACATCCCCGTATGGAATGCCCTTTTCATCCAGCTCTGCCTTGATCTCTTCCACATATTTCTTTGCCTGGAGCACTTCATTTACAGAGATGATCATGGGATACATGATGCCAATGTTTCCATATGCGCTGGCACGAAGCAGCGCGCGGAGCTGTGTCTTAAAAATCTCCGGGCGGTCAAGACAGATGCGGATCGCCCGATATCCCATTGCCGGATTTTCTTCATGATCCAGATTAAAATAATCTGCCTGTTTATCGGCCCCGATATCCAGCGTACGGATGATCACCTTCTTGCCTGCCATGGTCTCTGCCACCGTGCGGTATGCCTGGAACTGTTCTTCTTCTGTCGGGAAAGTATCTTTTTCCAGATACAAAAATTCACTCCGAAAAAGCCCTATGCCGTCCGCATCGTTGGCAAGCACTCTTGCCACATCGCCCACACTGCCGATATTGGCGTAAAGCCGGATTTTCTTTCCATCCAGGGTGACGTCTTCTTTACCCTTCAGCTGAAGAAGCAGTTCTCTTTGCCGTTCTTCCTCTCTTTTCTTCTCCTGATAAGAAGCAAGGAGTTCCTCGTCAGGCTCTACGATCAATTCACCCTTTACCCCGTCAATCACTGCCATCTTCCCATTCATTTCTTCACTGACCGGAATACCGATCAAGGCGGGAATATTCATTGTACGTGCCAGAATAGCCGTATGGGAATTAGAAGAACCAAGCTCTGTCACAAATCCAAGCAGTTTGGATTTGTCCATCTGAACAGTCTCGCTGGGCGCCAGATCCTTTGCCGCCAGGATCACCGGCACATCTCCAAGATCTCCATCTGCATTTTTTCCCTGAAGGATTCTTACGACACGCTCTGCAATATCCTTGATATCGGCAGATCTTGCCTGGAAATATTCATCATCCATCTGTGAAAACATCAGCGAAAAATTATCTCCCGTGGAAGCGACCGCATATTCTGCGTTGACCTTCTGAGCTTCGATCATATTTTTAATGGAATCGTTAAAATCGTCATCCTCCAGCATCATTCCATGTACTTCGAAAATAGCGGCGCCTGTCTCTCCCACTTCTTTCAGTGCTTTTTCATAAAGGGCATTCAACTGATCGGATGCCTGGCCTTTCGCCTCTTCATAGCGTTTCCATTCTGCTTCCGTATCAGTAATGCTCCTCCTTTGCACCATCTGTTCTTCTTTGGAGTAATAGAGGATTTTACCTATAGTAATTCCTTTAAGAATCGATTTCCCCTGATAAATTTTCATGGCGCACCTCTTTTATAAATTTGCTTTCATAAACTCTTCCATTGCAGCGATGGCGGCGTCTTCATCCGCTCCCTCTGCAGTAATGGTAATCTCTGCTCCCTGTTTTAAGCCCATTCCCATAATAGCCAGAAGCTTTCCTGCTTCCGCTTTCTTTCCGTTTCCTTCCAGCGTAATGACAGACTGGAATTTCTTTGCTTCTTTTACAAGAAGCCCTGCCGGTCTTGCGTGGATGCCAAGTGCATCCTGAATAGTGTACTGAAATGTTTTCATAGTCATTTTCTCCTTTCTTACTTGTACAAAATCATTGTTTCATATGGCTTCAAAATTACTTCTGTTCCATTTATATCCTGCTTCTCATAGTTGCCAAGCAGGCATTCATACGGCTCCAGATCCTCCCCCGCATCCCAGCAGACCTGATTTCCGTAAAAATTGTTGATCACCAGAAGCTCTTTCCCTCTATAATACCGCTTATAAGCAAAAATGGAAAGGTGTTTTTCTGCTTTTTGCTCAAACTCTCCATATGCGATGATATCGTACTTTTTGCGGAGACGGATAAGCTTTTTGTAAAACATAAAGACAGAATCCGGATCCTGAAGCTCCGTTTCAGCATTGATAAAACGGGCGTTTTCATTGACTTGAATCCATGGGGTCCCTTCTGTAAAGCCTCCGTTTGTTCCGTCACTCCACTGCATAGGCGTCCTGCTGTTGTCCCTGGAATGGATCTGAAGGATCTGATAGGCATTCTCTTTCGACAACCTCAGGCTGCCTTTACCATCGGCGGGATTGAATCTTTTAAAGAATCATCACAGCGCAATCATAAAAAAGGCAGGACAAGAGTTTTACAGTTTATGGAACTGATCGCCGATGAGAAAATTTCTCTCCGTACCGGATTTGAGAAAGGAAGCGAGCTTTACTATCTGCAAAGGCTCCATTATCTGGATGAAAAGCCGCTGATCCTGAATCACAACTATTTTCTTAAAAGTGCAGCTGCAGGGCTGACTCCCAAGATCGCCGAGGATTCCATCTATGAATATTTGGAAAACGTTCTGCACATGACCATCGTAAACAGTCAGAGGATCATGACCGTCGAGAAAATCACACAGATCGACGAAAAATATCTGGAGCTGGATGCCAATGACTACAACTGCATGGCAGTCATCACCAGCCGCACCTACAACGGCGACGGCGTAATGTTTGAATTTACACAGTCCCGCCACCGTCCGGATTACTTCAGTTTTCAGGATAATGCTATACGTAAGTCTCCTCTTGTCAGATCAGATTTTTAAAAAACGGTCTCTATGATACTGGCGCCTTTACAACAGATTTCCATAGAATAATGCCGGGGATAATATCTTGTAGAAAATACCAGTTCTCCGTCGTTGATGAAAACTTCTACCGAAGAAACATCCGCCAGTATTTCTACCTGACGGAGGACCGCTACTTCTGACCGCCGTACGCCGCGTCCTCCCGATGTTCCTTCTTTATCCCGGTTTTCAAATTCCATTCTGAAATATCCTTCTTTATATTCCAATAGAAGTTCCTCTCCTAAAACCGCCCGGAAACGATTGGCTTTTATCCCGGAAACACGAATGTCATACACTTTCGCACCTTCTGCCGAAAGGTAGTCCCTCTCTTCTCTTTCCGCTTTTTTCCACTGTTCCAGTTCCCGAACCGGCCTTTGACAGATTTTACCGTCTTTTTTGTACAATTCTCTTGGGAAAGTAAAACAATGCTGCCATCCCTCCCGAATCGTGGAGATATTTCCATATTCTTCACAGTCCGGCATTCCCATCCACGCCAGCAAAATAATACGTCCGTCTTCTGCCTGAAAGCTTTGAGGCGCATAAAAATCAAATCCGTAATCCCACAACTGATACTCTGACAGATAACTGTCTGTCATAATGTCCCCTTCTACGAAAAAATAGCCGGACTGATAAACATTTCTCTCTTCCCAGATACCGCCTGTCAGCCCCTGTACAGATGCGGATAAAATATTCTGTCCATCTACAGTAAAGTAATCGGGACATTCCCACATATACCCAAAGGGGCTTGATGTAGAAATCCGTTTCTTAGGTTTCCAGTTTATCCTGTCGTCGGATTCAAAAATCTGTACCTGTCCCGCATTATCTTTCGTTCTGACTCCCTGAACCATATAATAATGGCCCTTTTCTTTCCACACTTTCGGATCCCGCACATGACAGCTTAAGTCCGAAGGATAGTCTTCATTTCTCATCAAAAGCTTTTTAGGCCCGAATGTCAGACCGTCCGGACTTTCTACAAGCACCGTATTGCCTTCCCTTCCCTCTAAAATGTAATCATATTCTTTATCTTCCAGCTTTACATTTCCGGTATAATAAAGATACATCTTCCCTTCGTCAATGAGCGCACAGCCTGAGTACACGCCATGGCAGTCAAAGGGCTGATCAGGATAAAGAGCTGTATCTTTATACTCCCACCGGATCATATCTTTGCTTACTGCATGCCCCCACATTTTCACTCCGCCGTTGACATCAAAAGGCGAATATTGAAAAAACGCATGGTAAATCCCCTGAAACTGACACAGCCCATTGGGATCATTCAACCATCCTACCGGAGGCATCAAGTGCAGTTTCTGCCGGAAACGGCTCCCCGGATCCGCCGTTTGTTCCACCATATCTGTCATATGTTTTAAATCTCTGGTCAACGCATTCATATTGATCTTCTCCTGCCGCCTATTCCTTTTTTATTGTCATTACAACACTCTCATGCCCTACCTGCGCCGGATCCGCCTTTGTTACAGCGGCAAAATCATCGGCATTTGTCAGGATCATCATTGTGACCGTTTCATAGCCCGCTTTGCGGATCTCATCTAAATCCGCCTCGATCAGTACATCTCCTGCCTGTACCTGATCTCCATCTGATACTTTCTTTACAAAACCTTTTCCCTCCATTTTCACCGTATCAATCCCAATATGGATCAAAAGCTCTCCCCCGGCTTTTGTAGTAAGGCAGACCGCATGTCCCGTATCGTAAATACTGGAAATTTCTCCATCGCAGGGCGCTGTAATTTTGCCGTCCTCCGGAATGATTGCCGTTGTTGCCCCCAAAATTTCCGCTGCAAATGTCTCATCTGACACCTGTGAAAGAGGAATCATTTCACCCTGTACAGGACTGAAAAGGAACTCTTCTGTTTCCCTTTTCTCTATAGCTGCGCTGCTTGGCTCTACTGATTTCTCTATCGATTTCTCCGTCAGTTGTCCCGCCGGCTTTGTATCTTTATAAATTATAAAAGAAATCACGAATGCAACACCCACTGCAATTGCCATTTCAATGATATATTGAATCGGCTGCTCCAGACAGAGCAAGACTCCGAAAATACCTGTCACGCCGGTTCCCTTCGCTCCCAGATGTACAATGGACGCATACAGAGCACCGCATCCGCCGCCGATACATCCTGCAATAAATGGTTTAAAAAACCTTAAATTCACACCGAAGATTGCCGGTTCCGTAATTCCCATAAATGCACTTAAAGAAGAAGGAAGCGCAAGGGATTTTATTTTTTTATCTCTGGACTTCAGCCCAACTGCCAGCGCTGCCGCACCCTGTGCTACATTTGCCGCGCTTGCAAGAGGCAGCCAGTAGGTCACGCCATACTGGGCAAGCTGTCCAAGATCAATCGCTGTATACATCTGATGAATGCCTGTCACCACTGTAGGCGCATACAGCGCTCCCATCACAAGGCTTCCAAGACCCAGCGGAAGAGTAAGCAGCCACTGGATCGCATCCAGAACCGCATTTTCCGCCCACACAAATACAGGGCCGATGGCTGCCAAAGTAAGATATCCTGTCACAAACACACTGACAAGAGGGGTTACAAAAAGATCCAGAACTTCCGGCACAACCTTATGCAGCTTCTTCTCCAGCACAGACATAAGCCACACTGCAATTACTACCGGGATGACATGTCCCTGATAACCTACCATATCAATATCATACAGTCCGAAGAAAACAGACTGTGTCACCTGAACTCCCTGCTCTGCTACTGTATAGGCATTCTGAAGGCTCGGATGGATCATGATCATACCGATAACTGCCCCCAGATAAGGATTTGCCCCGAAAGCCTTTGCCGCTGAAAATCCAATCAGTATCTGCAGGAAAGAATACGCAATGTTGCTGAAAAGATTGGCAAAAACATAAATAGAACTGGACGTATCAATATGCAAAAAGCCATTATTGTTCATAAAATCCAGAGAATTCATGATTCCCATAAGAAAACCGCTGGCAACAATGGCCGGAATAATGGGAACAAAAATATCCCCCAGAAGCTTGATCGCCCTCATAAAGACATTCTGTTTCTGTGCCGCCGCTTCCTTGGCTTCTGCCTTTGTACTGGCAGTGATACCGCCCAGGCTTACAAATTCATCAAATACTTTATTGACAGTCCCTGTTCCGAGGATGATCTGGAGCTGGCCCGAGGCCTCAAAGACTCCTTTTACTCCATCTACGTTTTCCAATGCTTCTCTGTCTGCCTTCGAATTGTCTGAAATAACCAGCCTAAGTCTCGTCGCACAGTGTGCCGCCGAGACAATGTTCTGACTTCCGCCTACAAGATCCAGTATTTCCCGTGCGGTCTTTTGATAATCCATTGCCATAACCCTCTTTTCACTCCTTTATATGTAATCGTTTTCATATTTTTCGAATTTATCATAAATAAAAAAATGCCATTTGTAAAGATGGCATTTTTACTGATTTTTCTATTCTCTTTTTGTGAAAATTTACAACTTTCCATTCACATCCGGTATATCAAAATTATTCTCTCTTTTTTTCACTCTGCAGATTTTTTATCTCATATCCCAACTTCATCTGCACGGAAATATCCTGGCCGTTTTCTATAATGTCAATGAGAAGCTCCGCACCTTTAACCCCGCTTGTCTTATATCCGAAATGGACAGTGGGGATTCCCCCTGTTACTGCTTTCAGAAACTGGTTGTCACCGAATCCTGTAATCTGTATACTCCCTTTTCTTTCCGGAAAATCTTTCTGAATCGCTTCCAACGCTCCGGCCGCTATAGTATCCGTAGCACACGATATGATATCGATATCACTATTATCCCGAAGTAGTTCGAAGGCCTTTTCATAGCCGGACTCCATGGTAAACTTTGCTTCCTTCCGAAGTCCGTCCTTCATTTTCATTCCACATTTGGCAAGACCGGATAGGAAACCGTCCTCTCTTCCTGTTCCGACCGCTTTGTCCTCCCTTGTTACGCCAATATATGCAATCTTCTGCTTGCCGGATTTTCCTACATATATTCCCATTTCTTTCGCTGCGCCGTAATCGTCGTGATAGACACAGTTCTCGCCTTCCAAGTGCTGCCCGATAACGACAATAGGTATTTTTGTCTCACGGATATGCTTTCTGTGCTTTCTTGTCAGGATAGTCGCGATCAGGATCACTCCGTCTACCGGATAATTTTCAAACAGCTCCATATATTCCAGCTCTTTCTCCGGATTATTGTCTGTTGTGGCAAGAAGCATCTGGTATCCCTTTTCCTGCAGTATCTTTCCAATGCCGTCTGTCACTCTGCTGATGGTTTCAGAACTGATTTTCGGAACCACCACTCCCACAAGCCTCGTCTGTCTGGTACGAAGGTTCCTTGCCTGGATAGAAGGCCTATATCCGGTCTTTTCAATAATCTCACGGATCTTTTCCTTCTTTTCCTCGCTGACATATCCTCCATTGAGATATCTTGACACTGCTGCGCTTGATACCCCGGCAAGACGGGCAATTTCCTTAATGGTCATAGCCGGTTTCCTCCAAAAACTCTTTCAGATTCACAAGCACTTTTTCATTCAGCCTTGCAACAGCCTGACTTGTCATGCCCGAAGATTTTTTCAGACAGGAAACATGATCATACTGCAGCAATTCCTCCTCCCCAAGTCCCATCAGTGTATCGCAAAAATACCAGGTATTTTCTTTTTGCAGCCACTTCTTCATGGCTTCTGCATCAAAACAGGGGCTTAAGGCAGTATTGAAAAGAATGGTATTGTCTCCCATAATATCCATTTCTCTTTCATGGAGAAGGACCACATTTTTGCTAAGGCAGCTGCAGATCACATTGCAGGAAGCAAGAAGCTCATCCAGTTCCAGATAATGGTATCCGCGCCTCTCTTCCAGCTCTCTTTTCCTTGTCCTGCTGTAATAGCTGACGTCAGCGCCAAAAGCTGACAGAGCAGCAGCAACAGCCTGGGCGCTTGCCCCTATTCCCAGGATACCTGCGCGGATCCCGGAAACTTCCGATTCTACGCCAAGAAAAGGCGGATGTCCTCCTGTTCCCTGAAGCATATGGATCACTTCTCCGATCACATATTCCGCTACTCCCTGATCCCCGTAATCACGGACTCCTTTCACACAGATTCCCTGCTCCCTCGCATAGCGGATATCTACATTAGAACTGGTCTCAGAATAAAGGCTGCAGCACATACCGATATATTTCAGATTTTTGCACTCTTTCAGCACTGCTTCTCCGATAGGGTACCGGTAGCTCACAAAGATTGCATCCGAATCACCGATCCGTTTTATGATCTCCTCCTCATTTTCAGGAAATGTGTCATAAAAGACAGCCTCCTCAAAATATTTCTCTACTTCTCTTTTCGTTTCATCCAGGAGAGATACCGGCTCAATTGCTGTTATTTTCTTTAATTTCATATGTGACTTCCTCCGAATTTCGCATCTGTTTCCATCATAACACCGAATGAAGATGGAGGCAATATGCCTTCAAGATGTCTGCCGCAGAAAAATAAGCGTACCATTATTTCTAATGATACGCTTATAATCATTTTAGATAGAAACTCTAACTGTTTTCACCTATTTTATTTCTGTGCGATTGCTGCCTGTGCTGCTGCCAGACGTGCGATCGGTACACGGAACGGTGAGCAGGATACATAGTCAAGTCCAAGGCTATGGCAGAACTCTACAGAGCTTGGATCTCCACCGTGCTCTCCACAGATACCTACGTGCAGTTTTTCGTTAACTGGCTTTCCTAAGTCGATTGCCATCTTCATCAGCTTGCCAACGCCATCCTGATCCAGTTTTGCAAATGGATCGTTCTCGAAGATCTTAGCGTCATAGTAAGCATCCAGGAATTTTCCAGCGTCATCACGTGAGAAGCCGTATGTCATCTGTGTCAGGTCGTTTGTACCGAAGCAGAAGAAGTCAGCTTCTTTTGCAATCTCATCAGCTGTCAGAGCAGCTCTTGGGATCTCGATCATTGTACCAACTTCGTACTTCAGATCGCTTCCTGCTGCTGCGATTTCAGCATCTGCTGTCTCAACAACGAATTTCTTCACATATTTCAGCTCTTTGATATCTCCAACAAGCGGGATCATGATCTCCGGCTGTACTTTCCATTCCGGATGAGCTTTCTGTACATTGATAGCTGCACGGATAACAGCTTTTGTCTGCATCTTTGCGATTTCCGGATATGTCACTGCCAGACGGCATCCACGATGTCCCATCATTGGGTTGAACTCATGCAGGCTGTCGATAACAGCTTTGATCTGCTCAACTGTCTTGCCCTGTGCATCAGCCAGTTTTTTGATGTCTTCTTCCTCTGTCGGAACGAACTCATGAAGCGGTGGGTCAAGGAAACGGATTGTTACCGGGTTTCCTTCCAGAGCCTCATACAGTTTCTCGAAGTCTCCCTGCTGTTCCGGAAGGATCTTCTCCAGTGCAGCTTCTCTTTCTTCTACTGTCTCAGCGCAGATCATTTCACGGAATGCATCGATTCTGTTACCTTCGAAGAACATATGCTCTGTACGGCAAAGTCCGATACCTTCTGCTCCAAGTTCGCGTGCTTTCTTAGCGTCTGCAGGTGTATCTGCATTTGTACGAACTTTCATTGTTCTGTATTTGTCAGCCCATCCCATGATTCTTCCGAACTCTCCAGCGATTGTTGCATCTACTGTCGGGATGATTCCGTCATAGATATTACCTGTGGATCCGTCAAGTGAGATTGCATCTCCCTCGTGGAACTCTTTTCCTGCAAGTGTAAATTTCTTGTTTGCCTCATCCATTACGATGTCACCGCATCCGGATACACAGCATGTACCCATTCCACGTGCAACAACGGCAGCGTGAGATGTCATACCACCACGAACTGTCAGGATACCCTGTGCAGATTTCATACCTGTGATATCTTCCGGTGATGTCTCAAGACGTACAAGTACAACTTTCTCTCCTCTTGCAGCCCATTCTACAGCGTCATCTGCTGTAAATACGATCTTACCGCATGCAGCTCCCGGAGATGCTCCAAGTGCTTTTGCCATCGGTGTAGCTGCCTTAAGAGCAGCAGCGTCGAACTGCGGATGAAGCAGAGAGTCAAGGTTTCTCGGATCGATCATAGCAACTGCTTCTTCTTCTGATCTCATTCCCTCATCAACAAGGTCACAAGCGATCTTCAGAGCAGCTTTTGCTGTTCTCTTTCCGTTACGTGTCTGAAGCATATACAGTTTACCATGCTCTACAGTAAACTCCATATCCTGCATATCTCTGTAGTGTGTTTCCAGAGTCTTGCACACTTCTTTGAACTGTGCGAAAGCTTCCGGGAATTTCTCTTCCATTTCGGAAATGTGCATAGGAGTACGAACACCAGCAACAACGTCCTCTCCCTGTGCATTTGTAAGGAACTCACCGAAGAGTCCGTTCTCTCCTGTAGCAGGGTCACGTGTAAATGCAACACCTGTACCACAGTCATCACCCATGTTACCGAATGCCATCATCTGTACGTTGACAGCTGTTCCCCATGAGTACGGAATGTCGTTGTCACGACGGTATACGTTTGCTCTCGGGTTGTCCCAGGAACGGAACACGGCTTTTACAGCACCCATCAGCTGCTCTTTTGCATCTGCCGGGAAATCTGAACCGATCTTCTCTTTGTACTCAGCTTTGAACTGTCCTGCAAGAGTCTTCAGATCCTCTGCTGTCAGCTCTACGTCCTGAGTTACGCCTTTTTCTTCTTTCATCTTATCGATGAGCTCTTCAAAATATTTCTTTCCAACTTCCATTACGACGTCAGAATACATCTGGATAAATCTTCTGTAGCAGTCCCAAGCCCAGCGTGGATTGCCGGAAGCTTCTGCCAGAGTCTCAACAACTTCCTCATTAAGACCAAGGTTCAGGATTGTATCCATCATACCTGGCATGGAAGCTCTTGCACCGGAACGCACGGAAACGAGAAGCGGATTCTGCTTGTCCCCGAATTTCTTTCCTGTGATCTCTTCCAGTTTAGCCATGGCGTCCATGATCTGTCCCATGATTTCATCATTGATCTTTCTGCCATCTTCATAGTACTGAGTACAAGCCTCTGTCGTAACCGTAAATCCCTGTGGTACCGGCAGTCCAAGGCCTGTCATCTCTGCCAGGTTTGCACCTTTGCCACCCAGAAGGTTTCTCATAGTTGCGTTACCTTCTGTGAACATATAAACCCATTTTGTTGCCATGTTCCAATGACCTCCTAAAAAATTTTTCTTTCTAGTAATTTGCACATAATATTTTAAAGGTTTTGCTATGGTTCGTCAAGCCCTTCACAGCTAAGATTTCAAAGAATATAGGGCCTATTGAATGAACATAGCATCCCCGAAGGAAAAGAATCTGTATTTTTCCTTCACAGCCTCTTCATATGCCGCCAAAATATGTTCCCGCCCGGCTAACGCTGACACCAGCATCAGCAGAGTAGATTCCGGCAGATGGAAATTTGTGATCAGGCAGTCCAGTATTTTAAACCGGTATCCCGGATAGATGAAAATATCCGTCCATCCGCTTCCTGCCTTCACTCTTCCATTTTCATCTGCCGCCGACTCTACTGTTCTGCAGCTTGTCGTTCCCACGCAGATGATCCTTCCTCCCTTTTCTTTTGCCCGGTTGATCTTCGCAGCCTCTTCTTCTTCAATCCGATAAAATTCGGAATGCATGTGATGATCCAGAATATTTTCCGCTTTTACCGGGCGGAAAGTGCCAAGCCCCACATGGAGAGTGACGCTGGCAACATCCACCCCCTTCTCCTTGATCTGTTCCAGAAGTTCGGGGGTGAAATGAAGCCCCGCTGTAGGCGCTGCTGCTGACCCGCTGTTCTTTGCATATACAGTCTGATAGCGGTTTTTATCTTCCAGCTGATGCGTAATATAAGGCGGCAGAGGCATCTGACCCAGCTGATCCAGAATTTCTTCAAAAATTCCTTCATAACTGAATTTCACCAGGCGATTCCCCTCTTCCACAATATCAATGACTTCCCCTACAAGAAGTCCTTCTCCAAAACTGATCTTAGCTCCCGGCTTTGCCTTTTTCCCAGGCTTCACCAGCGTCTCCCACACCTGATCCGATTTCCGTTTCAGCAGCAGGATCTCTATTTTTGCATCTGTTCCTACCTTGGATCCGATCAGGCGGGCGGGAATGACTTTTGTGTCATTGATCACCAGACAGTCTCCCGGATTCAGATAATCTATAATGTCCCTGAATACATGGTGGGACACTTCCCCCGTCTCCTTGTCAAGGACAAGAAGCCGGGAAGATGACCGGTCCTTTAAGGGATCCTGGGCGATCAGCTCCTGTGGAAGCTCAAAGCTGAAATCCTGTCGTTTCATTTCCATTTTTCTTTCTCCTTTATTTCCGGAGTTCAATGCCCATACCCTCCAGCTCTTTCAGAATATGGCCCATTGCTTTTGTCACATCAGCATCCTCCAGCGTCTTGTCCTTTGCACGGAACACGATAGAATAAGCAATAGACTTATATCCCGCTTTGATCTGTGCTCCCTCATAAAGGTCAAACAGCTTGTAGCTTTCCAGATAGCTTCCGCCTTTTTGTTCGATCACTTCCTCAATCTGTCCTACCATGATCTCTTTTGGGACAACCATGCTGATGTCTCTTGTAACAGCCGGGAATTTTGCAATTCCTTCATATTTCCGGTCAAAGCCTGCACGGGATACGATCTCCGGCATATCAATGACTGCAATGTAGGCTCTCTCTCCGATTCCGTATGTGTCAGCTACATCCGGATGTACCTCGCCGAGATATCCTACGACCACTCCGTCATACACAATATTTGCCTGGCGTCCCGGATGCAGATACGGTTTCCCGGAATCCGGACGATAGATCTCTTTCTTGTGCAGTCCGGCCTTTTCAAAAAATTCTTCCACAACACCTTTCATATGGAAGAAATCGCCTTTTCCATACATTCCAAGTGTAAACTGCATTCTCTCCTCCGGAAGCTCTGTAAGCGGCAGAGTTTTAGGAAGATAAATATTTCCCAGCTCATAGAGACGCACATTTTTATTTCTGCGGTTGTAATTAGTAGCAAGTGAAGTAAGCATTCCATTTAAGGATGTTGTCCGCATAATGCTGTAGTCCTCGCCAAGGGGATTCATGATCTCCACTGCTTTTCTAAGCTCTGAATCCTCCGGAAGCAGCAGCTTGTCAAATACCTTCGGACTTTCAAAGGAATAAGTCATAGCCTGGCTGAAGCCACAGAACTCTGCAATATTGCGGGCTACTTCTTCAATCCGAAGCTTGAAGGACAGTTTTCCTGTTGTAGCCTCTCCTTTTGGAAGTGTAGTCGGGATATTGTCATATCCGTAAAATCTCGCAACTTCTTCCGCAAGATCTGCAAGTCTCAAAAGATCCTGACGGAACGTAGGAGCGATCACTTCGTTTGTATTCTCGTCATACTCCAGATCGATCATCTTGAAATAGGAAAGCATGTCTTCTTTCGGGATATCTGTCCCAAGCAGTTCATTGATAGCGTCGGCATCAAAAGGAACTCTCACCGGCTCTCTCTTCGTTCCATAGACGTCAACCATGCCGCCCACTACTTCTCCGGCTCCCAGTTCTTCCACCAGCTGGCAGGCGCGGTCGATAGCTGCCTGTGCATTATTGGGATCAAGACCCTTTTCAAATTTTCCGGAAGCATCCGTACGAAGCCCTACTTTTTTGCTTGATTTACGGATATTTGTTCCATCGAAACATGCAGCCTCAAAAAGCATGGTCTGCACATTGTCTGTGATCATGGAATTTTCGCCGCCCATGATTCCGGCAATACCGACGGATTTTTCTCCGTCACAGATCATCAAAATGGAATCATCCAGCTGTCTTTCCTGGCCGTCCAGAGTGGTAAATTTCTCTCCGTTTTCTGCTCTTCTGACAATAATCTCATGACCTGCAATGGTGTCCAGATCATAAGCATGCATGGGCTGACCGTATTCCTCCATCACATAGTTTGTGATATCAACTACATTATTGATAGGACGGATTCCTACAGATGCAAGTCTTCTCTGCATCCATTCCGGTGAAGGGCCGATCTTGATATTTTTCACCACTCTTGCACAGTATCTCGGGCAGAGCTCTTCATCCTTAACCGTCACTTTAATATAGTCATTCACATCCTCGCTGTTTCCGGTAGGAGTGACAACCGGCGGATGGAACTCTTTGCGGAAGGTAGCTGCCGCTTCCCGGGCAATGCCCACTACGCTGAAGCAGTCTACTCGGTTTGAAGTGATCTCATATTCAAACACCACATCATCAAGGCCCAGTGCTTTCACTGCATCTGCTCCCACTTCGGCATCTTCCGGCATAATATAAATTCCGCTCTCGGGAGCATTCGGATACATATCCTTACTGGAACCAAGCTCTTCGATGGAGCACATCATTCCATCACTTTCCACTCCGCGGAGCTTTCCTTTCTTGATCTTAATTCCTCCTGCTACGCGGCTGCCCGGTTCATGGCCTCCTGCCACGCATCCGCCGGCCAGTACCACCGGAACCTTATCTCCTTCTTTTACATTCGGCGCACCGGTTACGATCTGGATGGTTTCTGTACCTATATTCACCTGACAGATGATCAGTTTGTCTGCATCCGGATGCTTCTCAATCTTATCGATCTGCCCGATCACAATTTTGTCCAGGTCCGCATCCATGATTTCATATCCTTCTACCTTTGTTCCGGAAAGTGTCATCGCATCTGTGTACTCCTGTGCGGTAACGTCAAGATCCGGAACATACGCTTTTATCCATGATAATGATGTATTCATTGTGTTCTCCTTTTCGTTATTTTTTTGACAGGGGACGTAACAAACTTTAAGTTTACTACGTGTCGAATTAATATATACCCTGTGTCAAATTGATATATACCCTGTGTAAAACCGACTAAAACTGTTTCAAAAACCGGATATCATTCTCATACAGCAGCCTCATATCGTCGATCTCGTACTTCAGAAGCGTGATTCGCTCCAATCCTACTCCGAATGCGAATCCTGTGTATTCTTCCGGGTCGATGCCGCACATTTCCAGTACATGAGGATGTACCATACCGCATCCTAAAATCTCGATCCAGCCGGATCCTTTACAGAAACGGCAGCCTTTTCCGCCGCATTTAAAGCAGGTAACGTCTACCTCAGCGCTGGGTTCTGTGAACGGGAAGTGATGCGGTCTGAATTTTGTTTTTGTCTCAGGTCCGAACAATTCCTTGGCAAACACCTCCAACGTTCCCTTAAGATCAGCAAAAGAAATGTTTTTGTCTACTACGAGACCTTCAATCTGGTGGAAGGACGGAGAATGTGTTGCATCCACCTCATCAGAACGGAATACTCTTCCGGGAGCGATCATACGGATCGGCAGCTTGCCTTCTTCCATGACGCGCGCCTGAACCGGAGACGTCTGCGTACGAAGAACAATGTCCTTATTTATATAGAATGTATCCTGCTCATCTTTTGCCGGATGGTCTGCCGGAATGTTCAGTTTCTCGAAATTGTACAGGTCATACTCTACTTCCGGTCCTTCTACAACTTCATATCCCATTCCGATGAAAATACGTTCTACTTCTTCCAGGACCGTTGTATTTGGATGACGGTGTCCCACCATATTTTTCTTAGCCGGAAGTGTGACGTCAATCACCTCCTGGCTCAACTTTTCTTCCCGGATCTTTCTTTCCATTTTCTGCTTGGTTTCTTCCAAGAGTTCTTCAATAGAAGCTCTTGTCTCATTTACAAGCTGTCCTACTTTTGGTCTTTCTTCCGGAGCAACATCCTTCATACTCTTAAGAACTGCCGTCAACTCTCCTTTTTTTCCAAGGAAACGTACACGCACCTCATTGAGCTTTTCCGGCATGTCGGAAGCTTCAATCTGACGAATGGCTTCTTCTTTGATGCTTTGTAATTTCTCTTTCATCCTTCTTCTCCTTTTCATGATAAAAAATAATAAAATATCAGATTTTATATAGAGGGAGTCCTGTTTTTACAGAGGAAATAAAGCTTTCGCACAACAAAAAAACCTCCTCCCTCAAAAGGGACGAGGCTAACCCGCGGTACCACCCTGATTCCTGCACAGCTTTTGCCGGCAGACTCTCATATATGCGTAACGTGCATGAACGGCACATCCTACTTCTTACAGGCCCCAAAAGCCATCCTGTTCAGACATGCAGCTCGCGTGGGAAATTCATTCGCCGTCTGAACCTGAGGAAACTTTCAGCCCTTTGATTTCCTCTCTCTGCCGGAAAACGGGTCACTACTTACACGGTCAAAGCTTTTATAATTTGAATTACTTTATCCATTGTAACACAAGCTTCCCGGATGTCAAGCAAAAAACCTATGCCTTTTGAAAGATTTTATCTCCCAGAAGCTTATTAAATTCTCCTCCCAGTAAAATACTGTACATACAGAAATACAGCCAGAGCATAATAAGGACGATCGTAGTCAGGCTTCCGTACATACTGGAAAATCCCTGAAAAATATCTACATATACCGAGAAAACCCACGAAATCACCATCCATCCGATTGCTGCAAATACAGCGCCCGGAAGCTGCTTTACAAACCGGTCCTTTCTGTTGGGCAGGAATTTATAGATCAGAAGAGAAAATCCCATCAGAACCACCGGGGTGATCAACGCTCTCTTATCAATCATCCAGTCTGCCAGAGGTTCCAAAAATTCCGCATGAGTAGAAATGAAAATATTAAGCGAATTACCGAAAACCGACACAACCAGAAGCAGCAGAATTACGATAATAAAAAGCACTGTATAAATAGTAGAGCGGATTCGGAGGAAAATATAACTTCTTGTCTCCGGACATTCATAGATACAGTTCAGTCCGGAAGTCATTGCAAGAACGCCTTTCCCCGCCGACCACAGAGCCACAATAATAGTCACAGGAATGATACCCATGGACTGATTATAAACCTGATTGACAATAGATATCATCAGCGAATCCACAGAAGAAGGGAACACCTGCATTACCGCCGTCATCACATCCGCTTTTGTCACAGGCGTATACTGCACCAAAGTCAGTAAAAGAAGGATGATCGGGATCATACAGAGCATGAAAAAATATGCTGACTGCGCTGCATATGCGCCGACATGCGCTTTTGTCACATCTTCGGATACTGTTGCTGCTTTCTGGAAAATCTTTTTTAACATCTCTTTCCCCCGCCGTTTTTCTAGTGCAATCATACCATCAGTCCGTACTTTATTCAAGCTATTCTATTTCTACCCCCTGATAGAAAAGCTTTAATATCTCCTGATAATTCTTCCCCTGTTTCGCCATTTCATTCGCTCCATTCTGGCTCATTCCGATTCCATGTCCGAATCCGCCTCCGCGAATAACAAAGACACCGTCCTGTTTTTCAATAGTAAAAAATGCGCTTGGCAATAATGCACTGCCCTCACTCTGTGAACCATCATTCTTCGTAATCTGATATCCGCCTCCGCCAAGGGCACTGCGGATTTTATTTTCCGTCTGAACTGTCACTGTATTTTTGTCACCGACAGCAGTAAGTTCCACTGCTACATCTCCAGCCCCTCTCTTTGTCACTTCCACCTGACTTAAAGTTCCTACATCTGTCCCTGTATTTTGCGAGATCAGCTGTGACAGCGTATCAATGGGAATGACAGCCTCCCACCGATACCAGGGCAGATTTTTCTCATAATCCTGCCCGCTGTCATCGCAGACCGAGACGCTCTGAAGATAACCGTTCCCCTCGCCTGGTGCATTTCCCCAGGCCTCCATGTTTGTCGTTTGCCCGCAGGAGGTAGAATAGTAATATGTAGTAGCAATTGTCCCTTTATATTTTACAACTTCCCCTTCCGTCTCACGCACCGCCCGGGAAGATCTTTCCTGTGGCTGGCTGTTATTATATACCTGAAAATCCGTACTGTCATTTACATGGGCTTCATATTCCGGATAGCCGTAACTTTCCATTTGTCTTCTTGCATAACTTCTTGCACATACCGCCTGCGCTTTCAGTGCTTCCAGTTCATAGGAAGCCGGCATTTCACTTGGAACAACTCCGCACAGATAGGACTCCATGGAAAGTTCATTGATCACTGCGATTCCTCCGGATACCGCCCGAAGTTCCAGTATTCCATCATAGGAGGGCGTACCGTATCCTCTGGATATACTTTCTAAAGTCACTTTTCCCTCCTTGTTCAAAGGTTCAATTCTGATATTTCCCTTCTGAAATCTGGCATCATCCGGCAAAATCTGACAAACTTCCTCTTTGTTCCATTCGATGGATTCTCCGCCGCAGCTGATCCGCAGTCCATATGGAGAAGAAACCCGCACTTCTGAATGGATTTCCGACTGATACCCGTCTGTCATAATAAGGACTCTGATAGTATCGCCCCCTGAAACCGTCTGATTTTTCTCCTCATTTTCCAGAGCAAGTTCACTTTCTGTTTTGCTTCCTCCGGCTCCCCCTTTCTGATCGGAAAGGATTCTTACCATTCCTGTCACTAGCAGTATCCATATAAAAATGGCAATGATATATCTTCCATAAACTTTTCTTTTCAATCTGTTCCCTCTTGTCCGTTTCTTTTCTCTAAATGTATGAAAAAAGGCAGCCGCATATGCGCTGCTGCCCTTTATCTTTTGTACATCCCCAAAATGCCGGTTCCTGTATTTTGACTCCTAGCCGCAGCCAGGTGGGTGTCCGCATCTGCTTTTCTGCCTTCCCCTCCTAAAATGGGGGCATGACATATTACAGAGATAATAAGAGTCCCGTTTAAAGTTTTGTAGGTTCAAAATTACAGGAATTATCGTGCATCCCAGGTTTCCTAAAAGATATTATACTCTATTATTCCCCGGTTTTCAACCCAAATATACGCCACTCCATTTCTATGATAAACCATTCCTTTTCTTTTTTGGCATGAATGGAAATCCCCATACGCTCGCACAATGTTTTTGCAATGGAAAGACCAAGGCCGGTGGATTCCCGGCCGTTTTCCACCGTATAAAACCGCTCAAACAGCTTGCCCGCCTCCACTTCATCAAGCTTTGAAGCATGATTTGCAAATTGCAGGTTCCCGTCCTTGTGCAGGACGATCCGAAGATCTCCGTCGCTGTATTTTACCGCATTATTGATAATATTCCCGAAAACACGAAGAAGGGCATCCCGGTTGGCTATCTTAACGACCGCTTCTTCCGGCATGCTTATGAAAGGTTCTATCTCTTTTTCCTTTAAGACTGCATAAAATCCCGCCAGGCTTTCAGCCAGCACTTCTCCGATGTCTACTTTCTCCCTCTCCTGATATTTTTCAGCAGAAACGATCACCGAGTACTGAAACAGCTCTTCCGTCAGCTTCGTCATTGCCCTGATCCGATTTTTCATAATATCAAGCGCTTCTCTGACTTCCGGCGATACTTCTTCCCGGTCCAGGAACTGCATATATCCGCTCAAAGCTGTCAGGGGTGTGCGAAGATCGTGGGAAATATTGGTAACGGCAGTTTTCAGTTCCGTATCTCCCAACTCATAGCGCAGCCTCTCCTTTCGTAAATATTTCACCTGGCGGTCAAGATCTTCTGCCAGAGCACGCATTTTTTTATCGCCGCTGCTGATATCTATTCCCACATTTGTGTCTTCTGTCAGCCTTTCTTTCATCTGGCAGCGGATTTCATCCGCCGCCTTACGCATAAGAAAAATTTTGATTCCAAGTGCTGCACAGATACAGATCAGCACAATGCAGATACTGCCAACTAACATCATTTTCTTTCCTCCAAAGCGCCGTCCTGTACCGATACTCCTGTCCACAGTCCGTGCATTTTATTTCAGATCTTTTCTGCGAAAGCCCAGCAATCCTGCCAGATTGGCTCCCGCTATGACGATCAGAGAATACACTCCAAGCAGAGCCGGATGGTCTGTCCCCATTCCCCCTCCTATGGTGTAGCCCTGACCCTGGGGGATAAAATCAAGCCAGAACTGGTACCACTGCCTTGCGCTTCCAGTGAGATACCGCTCATTTCTCACCTGTTCCATCACAATGGTTCCATCAGCCATCTTCTTCGCCGCATCGTAAAATTCCGGCATTGTCAGCATATTGGCAAGATAGCTTCCAAGCATAAGAAGAGCAAAGGTTCCCACCTGGCAGAGCACCGCCACTGCCGCCTTGTTCTGACAGAGCATGGAAACGCAGGTATACATGGCCACCTCACTGCAGATCAGGAGCGCGCCCACACAGGAACCAATCCCCATGATCTTTAAAAATTCCGCCTTAAATCCAAACATTGGGATTGCGATCACACTTACAACAAGGGAATAGCAGGCCTGCATAAAAATCCCCGACGCCGCACAGGTCACATAGCCGGACAGATAGATATCATTCCTTGTACATCCTGTTACCAGCTTATTTCTTATGGTGCCGTCGCTGTACTCTGTTCCCAGGAACAGGTTGGTGAATGCCGCCAGCGCCATAGGCAGCATCAGGTAGGAGTTTAAAAAGATCCTCGGAAATTCCCCCGACATATCCACATCATAGTTTATCATCGCATTGTATTGACTGATACAGACGATCACCCCAAACAGACACACCACCGCTGTCGTGATCCATAACACCCGATCCTTCCAAAGTCTTGCAAAATTTGCACGCAGCAGTCTACGCATGGCTCTCACCTCCCATCAGATTGATGTAATAGCTCTCCAGGCTTTCATCCTTTTCTGCCATCTGCTTTATCTTGCATCCTTCTTTTTCCAGAGCAAGAACCAACTCTGTCACATCCCAGCTTTCAAACACATCTGCTCCGGAAGCGGATGTAACCGCATACTCCATATCTCTGGCCTCCAAAACCCGGACAAGGGCAGACAGATCCGTCACTTCCAGGTGCATCCCCCTCCGGCTTGCCTCTTCCAGTTCTTTCGCACTGACCTCCCGCACGATCCTTCCACTGTCAATAAATCCGTAATGAGTGGCAAGACGGGATAACTCGTCCAGAATATGGCTGGAGATCAGGAAGGTAATTTTCCGTTCCCGGTTCAGCTTTAAGATCAGCTCTCTGATCTCTATAATTCCCTGGGGATCCAGCCCGTTTACCGGCTCGTCCAGCACCAGGAAGTCCGGATCTCCCGCAAGAGCCACCGCAATCCCAAGGCGCTGCTTCATACCAAGAGAAAAATTCTTCGCTTTTTTCTTCCCTGTATTTTCAAGCCCTACCAGTTCCAGAAGTTCTTCTACCCCTTCAAAGGAAGGGCGTCCCAGCACACGGTACTGCTCTTTCAGATTGTCCGTGGCTGTCATATTCAGATAAATAGAGGGCGTTTCCACTACTGCTCCGATGCGCCTTCTTATCTTTTCCATATTTCCTTGAGTATTCTTTTGCCCATACAGAGTATAACTTCCCGACGTAGGGGTCTGCAGACCGCAGATCAGGCGGATCAACGTCGTTTTTCCCGCTCCGTTTCTTCCCACAAATCCGTAGATTGCTCCTTTCTCCACATGCATGGAAAGACCGCTTAATGCCTTAAAATTCCGGTACTGCTTTGTCAGATTCTCTGTTGTCAGTACATATTCCATCTTCATGCCTCCTTGCCCTGCACCGATGTACAAAGAACACAGCATTTTGGAATATCCCGCTCCTTGTACATCAGTGTCATCTGTCATTTCAGAAACTTCCTAACTTCTTTCAAGTTTCTAACATGATAATAGCATACTGTTCTTAAACATCCGGTTAATAAAACAGTTAAGAAGCAGTTAAGAAAAATTTTTTCTCAGTTTTTATTTTCCCTGCATCATTCTCTTTTTCCGACTTGCTTTACAACCTGATCGACATAAGTAGACAGTCCGGCCACCAGGATTCCCTGGACAACCGCTGTAAACACCGCCATTGCTATGTCCTGCTTATCTTCTGTCGGACAGGTGCCCAGCACCCAGATAGCGCACAGCACGATCCCGATCACTCCCAGGATCAAAGGGATGTACTTATCTTTAAAGGTCTGCGCTTTCTTTAATCCTGCGCCAATAAAATACAATACCACCGCTACAATAAGCAGCTCCGGTTTTACATAGTTTAATATCTGGTCCATATTATCCCCCAATTTTCCATTGGCACTTTCAGAACCGGCAGCATTTCATCGGTCTGATGCCTTCTCATAATATTCTATGAACCTCCGCTGCAAAAGAAGCATATCCTCTTCTAAATTTTCCAAAAATCCCTTGCTTATGACGCTGCGTCATAAGATATACTATAGTCAGGAGGTGACAGCACTATGGAAAAACACAGAGCGATACCAAAAGGATATATGACTGTGGGAGAGGTGGCAAAAAAGATGGATGTCACTGTGCGGACACTGCAGCATTACGACCGGGAGGGCCTGCTGCGCCCCTCTGCAGTAAGCGAAGGCGGCCGCCGGCTGTATACTGACAAAGACATTATAAAACTCCATCAGATTTTATCTTTCAAGCATTTGGGATTCTCCCTGGACGATATTAAGAACCGACTTTCTCCCCTCGACACTCCGGCTGAAGTGGCCAGTATCCTTGCAGCACAGGCAGACGCCGTCCGCCAGAAAATCGAAAATCTCTCCCAATCTCTGAAAGAACTGGAAGCCTTGAGGGAAGAGGTCCTTCAGATGCAGACTGTCAATTTCAAAAAATATGCGGACATTATTGTAAATTTGCAGATGAAAAATGATTTTTACTGGCTGATCAAACACTTTGATGACCAGACCCTTGATCATATCCGCGGCCGCTTTGACAAAGAAAGCGGAAAGGCGTTCATGGAGAGATTCCTCAAACTCCAAAACGAAGCAATACAGCTTCAAAATGCAGGCATCCCTGCCGACAGTGAGGAGGGACAGCAATTTGCCAAAACCTACTGGGACATGATAACAGAATTTACCGGTCAGGATATGGGAATGCTTTCCAAACTGGTGGAAATCGGGCAATTCGAGAACGCAGACCCCCAGTGGAAAGAATGGCAGATACAGGCCAATACCTATGTAGAACAGGCCTTAAACGTCTATTTCAGTAATTTGGGCACAGATCCGTTTCAGGAGGAAAACCAATGACACATGCCATAGAAGTAAGCGCTCTGACAAAAACTTATGGAGAACATCAAGTCTTAAAAGGCATTGATCTTCACGTGAGAAAAGGTGAAATTTTTGCCCTGCTTGGCGTAAACGGCGCCGGCAAAACCACTGCTCTTGAATGCATTGAAGGTTTAAAAAAATACAACAGCGGCAGCATAACTGTTATCGGAAGAACAGGGATCCAGCTCCAGTCCTCCTCTTTGCCCGAACACAGTCGGTCATTTTTTGCGGACAGTTCATACATGCTATCCTTTTCTGTTCTCTGCTCCTGCGTTTGCTCTCGTTTGATTTCTCCCTCCGTATCTTCTTGGCACAAGCAGGACAATACCTTGATGCACCAGAGCCCGGGACATATTCAACGCCGCACACCGTACAATTTTTAGCGGGCATTGCTGCCCACCGTTTTGTAGGTATGATATGTAATTCATCGACAAAGCCGATGAATTTATAGTAAATCTTGATTTCCTGCTTCACTGTTCCGTCTGCCATCTTCTCACGCTCCGAAACAAGTATCTTGTCTATGAGTGCGTTTATAACTGTTGCATCCAGTTCTTTTAAGCCTTGATAATTTCGGATAAGGGCGAGGAAGTCACGGATTCCCCGTGATTTCTCGTAGCTTTCATTAAGAGTTTCCGTCACCTCTTTCAGCCTTGCTTCAATTTCAAGCTGCTCTTTCTGGTATTTCCCCGACATCATCTCAAAATTCCGCTCGGTAATACGCTCCATGACCTTATCCTCGTAGAGAGAGGAAAACAGCCTGTCCAGTTCCGCAAGGCGTTTGTTCAGCTTCTTACGTTCTTTCTCTAATGCTTTCGCCCTGCTCTGGTCTGTTTCCGTGAGCCGCTTTTCTATGGCCCTGACCGCCTTTTCATCATTCACTGCCATATCCGCAAAACAGTTGATGTCGGCAAGAACGGCATTGAATAAATCCCTTGCTTCTATATTGTGGGCACTACACTCGCTTCTTCCGTTTCTTGCATAATTATTACATGAATACTGTACACAGTCGATAATCTCTGGGCGTTTCCTCCTGTGTACGTTCATTGCCCGCAGAGCACATCCGCAGTCCACACACTTGATAACGCCTGCAAAAATATTTACAAATCCTCCCTTGTTCTGTGGAAGCCTACGACTTGTAATAAGCTGTTGGACAATATCAAATTCCTCCTGCGTGACTATTCCCTCATGGGTATTGGGTATCACTTCCCATTCTTCGGGCAGCTTAGAGGGGCGTTTCTTGCTTTTCATATTGGCGGCAATCCGTTTGTAGCCTACAAGATTTCCCGCATATATCGGGCTTCTTAAAATGCTCCTCACGCTGTTCCCACTCCAAATATAGCGTTTGTCCTCGTTCCCCTCAAAATGACGTTCAAAGCCTGTTTCGCCACGCTCCGCCGCATAAGCGGCAGGGCGTAGGATATGCTGTTTATTAAGATGTCTGCAAATTTTGGCAACTCCATTCCCTTTTAATGCAAGGTCGAATATCTCTTTTACAACATGTGCCACTTTATCATCTATCAGCAGATGGTTGTGGTCGGCAGGGTCTTTGATATAGCCATAAGGGGCGGTAGTTCCCATGAATTTCCCCTGTTGAAACCTCGCCCGATATGCCGATTTTATCTTAACAGATATGTCAGCGGCATACATTTCGTTTAAAATGTTGCGGAAAGGCGTGATGTCCATAGCAGATTTATTCAAGGTATCTACGCCGTCATTGACCGCTATATACCTCACGTTATGCTCTGGGAAGAAAACTTCCAGATATAACCCACAATCAAGATAGTTTCTCCCCAGACGGGATAAATCTTTCGTAATCACGCAGTTTATCAGACCGCTTTCAATGTCTTTTATCATATTCTGGAAACTTGGTCTTTGGAAATTTGTACCAGAATAACCATCGTCCACATACGTTTTTGCTATGTGCCATCCCTGCTTTTTCACATAATCCGTGAGGATGGATTTCTGTGTCGCAATG